>Ga0364874_10517_pt1 | contig 20239 bp, 16 predicted proteins | sample ExccelAu500001D4_2_FD_206922 | JGI IMG/M metagenome (GOLD analysis project Ga0364874, IMG submission 206922) | Enriched cells from Trout Bog Lake Hypolimnion, Wisconsin, USA - BchlTB.Aug07.5000.01.D4 | ecosystem: Environmental > Aquatic > Freshwater > Lake > Hypolimnion/Profundal zone | place... | reverse complement strand
AAAGGGAGATCCGCTCTTTAGGAAATCGCAATCTAAATGTGCTGCCCTTACCTGGGGAACTTTCAATTTGAAGCTGGGCATGATGGCGATTAGCAATATGCTTAACAATGGCTAATCCAAGACCCGTTCCACCAGTATCCCTAGACCGACTGCGATCAACACGGTAGAAACGCTCGGTTAATCTTGATAAATGTTCTGAGGCAATTCCAGGCCCAGTATCTGTAACTGAAAATTCACCCTGTCCGTCAGCGTTTAAACTCCATTTAACACTCACCATTCCAACATCTGGGGTATAGCGAACTGCATTCGAAACTAAATTGCTAAAGGCAGACAGTAATTCTCTTTCCTCACCCAAAATACTGGCTGAAGTAAGAACTTCAAAATTAAAGGCATGTTTACCTTGTGAAAGTGCTTGCGCATCATTTTTCAGCAAGGCCATAATCGTAGGAACCTGTACAGCCTGCATAGGCGCTGGCAAAGTATTAGCCTCTAGATTGGCTAAGGTTAACAAGTCCTCAACTAAGCTCTTCATTCTTTGAACCTGAGACATCATTAATTCAATGTATTGCGTTTGCTGAGCCTTATCCAAATCTAAAGACTGTATGGTCTCTAAGAAGCCCATCAACACAGTAATTGGTGTTCTCATTTCATGGGAAACGTTTGCCACAAAATCCCTGCGCATTGCATCCGCTTTTTGAAGATCAGTGACATCCTGAACAAGTAATAAATGGCGCTTATCTCCATATGGAAATGCCTGCACCATCAGACTGAGATTACCTTCGGGACCCATTCTTTCTAAAAGAAGCGGCTCCTCAAAAATTCTCTTATTCAGGTACTGAATAAATTCAGGACGTCGAATTAAAAAATTGATACGCTGTAAAACATCACGCTTAAATTCCAATCCAAAGAAACGCTCTGCGATGGCATTACACCATTCAATCTGGTCTTGATCATCGAGCATCACAATGCCATTTGGTGAAGCTTGGAAGGCCTCTATAAAGCGATTATGTTGTTTTTCAATAGATTGAATCTCTAGCTTGAGATTACGAACTAAGCGTTGCAAGCGAAAAAAGACTTCTTCCCAAAAGCCGCTTGGTAAGGGCATATTTTCAACGGCATTGGCAATGGCGTATTTCCTTAATCGCGCCAAGTTGACATACGAATACGCCAAGGGTATTGCGAGAACAGTCATGCCTGCTGTGATGGCAAAATTTACCCCCCAATTGGCTAGGGTGATATAGGCGGCAATAAACGCCAAGCAAACAATAAAAACGAAACGTGTGATAGCAGATAACATGCTGCAATCTTAGTTCATCTAGTCATCGCACCAGAAAACACACCCAAAAGAGGGATTTAGGTCTCAGTAGGTGTTTTGGTGATCCTATATCCACTACCCCGGATAGTCTCAACAAAGCGGTCGCAATCATATGGAGCAAGAGCAGCTCTTAACCTCTTAATATGCACATCCACAGTGCGCTCTTCGATATAAATATCGCTACCCCACACCTTATCCAAAAGATTGCCCCGAGTATGAACCCGTTCGGGGTTGCCCATCAAAAATTGCATTAGACGAAACTCTGTAGGGCCAAGTGCAATGGTTTTTGGTTCGGCATTAGGCCAAACCGCCAGTACGCGATGCGATACCGAATCCAGCCTCAAAGGGCCAACTGAGAGCGGTCCAACATCTTCCATAGGAGTTTGTCTACGTAAGAGCGCCTTAACCCTAGCTATCAACTCTTTAGGAGAAAAGGGTTTGGTAACGTAATCATCAGCGCCAGAATCAAGGCCAAGAACCTTATCGGACTCCTCGCTTTTAGCGGTAAGCATCAGAATTGGTAGGCCTCTAGTAAGCTCGTTCGCACGCAACTCTCTTGCAAATTGCACCCCTGATTTTCCAGGGAGCATCCAATCTAAAATCAGAAGATTGGGCAATTGATTACGCATCATATTCATTGCCACATCGGTTTGAAGCGCCTTTTCCACTTCATAACCAGCGTGGGTCAGATTAATAGCAATCAATTCCGCAATAGATGGCTCATCTTCAACAATTAAGATACGCTGAGTCATGGAGTGGTTCAAGCTTAGCGCTTGTTCGCCTCACGAACTAAATCCTCGTGCGGGATATGGCGAACATCTGAGCCTTTAACAATGTAGATCACAAATTCAGCAATGTTCTTAGCGTGATCACCAATACGCTCTATCGCTTTGGCGATCGTTAGCATATCAAGGCCAGTAGTAATCGTATGCGGATCTTCAGTCATGTACGAAATTAACTTACGTACAAAAGCTCGGAATTCTTCATCAATTTGACGATCCTCCTCAACTACTTCGGCAGCAGCAATCGTATCTAAGCGTGCAAAAGCGTCAAGACTACGACGCAATAAAGAGATGGCCATTTGACCTGATAGCTTAATTTCAGCCACATTAATATTGTGACTAGCTCCAGCTTCAATTAAGCGTTTAGTTCTTTTTGCAACACGCTCAGCTTCATCCCCTGCTCTTTCGAGATTGGTAATGGCTTTTGAAACTGCCATGACTAAGCGCAAGTCTCTTGCGGTTGGCTGACGTCTTGCAATCAATTCAGTACAAGCTAAATCAATTTGAATTTCCAAATCATTAACAAGCTTTTCATTCTGAATAACTACATTGCAAGTTTCAAGATCCATTTGCGTAAAAGCGCGCATGGCAGTCGATATCTGAGACTCAACCAAACCACCCATTTCAAGCAACTTGCTTGAAAGGGCATTTAAATCGACATCAAATTGTGATGAAAGGTGTTTATCTGGCATATTTATCTCCAATTAGCCGAAGCGTCCTGTGATGTAATCTTCTGTCTCTTTACGCTTAGGTTTGATAAAGATTTCATCTGTCTTGCCAAACTCCACCATGCTTCCAAGATACATATAAGCAGTGTAATCGGAGACGCGTGCCGCTTGCTGCATGTTATGAGTCACGATAGCAATGGTGTACTCATGCTTCAATTCATTAATTAACTCTTCGATTTTCCCAGTCGAGATTGGGTCAAGCGCTGAGGTTGGCTCATCCAACAAAATAATAGAAGGTTTTACTGCTACGCCACGGGCAATACACAGACGTTGTTGTTGGCCACCAGAAAGGGATAAACCGCTGTGATGTAGCTTGTCTTTCGCCTCTGTCCATAAGGCGGCTTTATTTAAAGCCCACTCGACACGCTCATCCATTTCAGAACGTGAGAGTTTCTCATATAAACGAACACCGAAAGCGATGTTTTCATAAATAGACATTGGGAACGGTGTAGGTTTTTGAAAAACCATTCCAATGCGTGAGCGAAGAAGATTTAAGTCTTGGCCAGGAGCAAGAATATTTTGCCCATAGAAATTAATCTCACCTTCAGCACGCTGACCAGGATAAAGATCGTACATACGATTTAAAGTACGTAAGAGTGTAGATTTACCACAGCCAGAAGGTCCAATAAATGCAGTGACCTTACCCTCTTCGATATCTAAATTAATATTTTTAAGGCCCTGAAAAGCGCCATAAAAGAAATTAAGATTGCGCACTTCAAGAGCATTTTTAGCTAATTGTTGCGGCGCTTGGGTAGTTCCCATATTCATTCTGCCTCCTTGACTATCGATAGCATTTAAGTCAAACATTGTTTTCATATTACTCATCCCTGAGCCTTGTCACGAAATACCACACGCGCCAAAATATTCAGACCAAGTACGGTAAAGGTAATGAGCAGCGCTCCACCCCATGCAAGCTCAACCCAGTTGTCATAAGGACTCATTGCAAACTGGAAAATTACCACTGGCAAGTTCGCCATTGGTGCATTCATATTGGTTGAGAAGAACTGATTGCTCAGGGCCGTAAACAGCAAAGGCGCAGTCTCACCACTGACACGAGCCAGTGACAATAAAACACCTGTCATGATGCCACTTTGCGCTGCTTTTAAGGTGATCAAAAAGGCCACTTTCCATTTAGGGGCACCTAGAGCATAAGCCGCCTCACGCAAACTACCCGGCACCAGGCGCAGCATGTTTTCAGTGGTGCGAACAACTACTGGAATCGCAATCAAAGCCAAGGCAATTGTTCCCGCCCATCCTGAAAAATGCTTCACTTGAGCTACGACAAAGGCATAAACAAATAAGCCAATCACGATAGAAGGGGCGGATAACATGATGTCGGTAACAAAGCGGGTAATAGCCGCCATCTTGCTACGATCACCATATTCAGAAAGATAAAGACCAGCTAAGACACCAACAGGGGTGCTAATTAACGTACAGCTGCCGATCAGCATTAAGCTACCCACAATTGCATTCGCCAACCCACCGCCCTCAGATCCTGGAGCAGGTGTGCTGGCAATAAACATATTGAGATTGATAGCAGAAAAACCTTTAGTAAATAAAACCGCCAAAATCCAAATCAGAAAGGTCATTCCCAATAACATCGCGAACATCGACAAGACTAGGCCGATCTTATTGATACGTTTACGACGAGTAAAAACCGCCTGATCAATATTAGCCATTTGACTCATGATTTAAGTCCTTGACTTTTTTCCATGCGAATCAACATCCATTTAGCTAAGGCTAAAACCACAAAAGTAATAAAGAATAAAGCTAGGCCCAGCGCAAATAATGATGAGGAATGTAAGCCAGCCTCTGCTTCGCCAAATTGATTTGCCAAAGTTGAAGCAATAGAGCTCCCAGGAGCAAATAAGGAAGGAGAAATTCTTCTAGCATTACCAATGACAAAGGTTACAGCCATAGTTTCACCAAGCGCCCTACCCAATCCCAGCATGATTCCACCGATCACACCTGCCTTGGTATAGGGAAGCACAATCCTTCTGACAACTTCCCAGGTAGTACAACCAATACCATAGGCAGACTCTTTTAATACTGGCGGAACGATTTCAAAAACATCGCGCATCACCGAAGCAATAAACGGCAAGATCATCATTGCCAAAATAAGACCAGCACACAACATACCGATACCATTAGCTGGTCCAGAGAAAAGAATGCCAAGTAAAGGGATCTTTCCAAAGGTAGCCTGTAATGCAGGCTCGATATAGTCGCCAAAAATGGGCGCAAAAATAAATAATCCGAACATCCCGTAGATGATCGATGGGACTGCGGCCAATAATTCAATAGCAATCCCCAAGGGACGCTTAAGACTTGAATGGCAAATTTCCGTCAAAAATACGGCAATACCAAAACTTAAAGGAACGGCGATGACTAAGGCGATTACAGAAGAAACCAGAGTTCCATAAATAGCAATCAGGCCACCAAATTTCCCGCCAACAATATCCCACTCATCGCTAAAGAAAAAACCAATCCCAAATTCGTTTAGGGCCGGCCAAGCATTGATAAAAAGAGAAACGATAATCCCCATCAACGCTAAAAGTACAGTCAAGGAGAAAAACTGTGTAACTCTATGGAATAAAAAATCTTGGATTCGCTGAATGCGGGCAATCTTGTGCGCCTTTTCCACAGATAAACTCAGTGAACTGGATGGTTCCATCATGTACTTAAGGGATCTCTTTTAAGAGAAATAGCCCCAAACACTTTTGGGGCCAATCTCATTTGATTGAAAAAATTACTTAACCTGAACCTGCGACCAAACATTCTTACGAATAAAGTTGGTTGTAGCATCAGGCATAGCAACATAGTCCAAATCAGCAGCCATCTTCTTGCCGTCTTTGAAACCGTAGTCAAAGAATTTCAATACTTCAGCAGCACTAGCCTTGTTTTCAGGATTCTTATAAATCACAATAAAGGTTGCACCAGTGATAGGCCAAGCAGCAGCGCCAGATGCATTGGTGATGAATGTATTCATGCCCGGGTATTTAGACCAGTCTGTACCAGCTGAAGCAGCAGCAAAGGCGCTAGCCGTTGGGATGACAAATTTTTCATCGGCATTTTTCATCTGCGTGAAGCTCATATTATTTTTCTTGGCATATGCGTACTCAACGTAGCCAATTGAATTTTTAATACGAGATACGTTAGCAGCAACACCTTCGTTACCCTTGCCGCTTACCGTTGAAGCTGCAGGCCACTTCACAGCAGCACCAAAACCTACCGCATCTTTCCAAGTCTTGTTCACTTTGGATAGGTAGTTTGTAAAGATTGCTGTAGTACCAGAACCATCGGCACGGGTAACTACGGTGATGTCACCAGCAGGAATTTGTACGCCTGGGTTTAACAAAGCAATACGCTTGTCATTCCAGTTGGTAATAGTGCCCATGAAAATATCAGACAGAACGTCGCTGGACAATTTCAATTGACCTGGCTTAATGCCTTCCACGTTCACCACAGGAACTACACCACCAATAATGGCTGGAAATTGAACCATGCCACCAGCCTCGAGATCTTCAAAGCTCATTGGCGCATCAGTTGCACCAAAGTCTACTGTTTTTGCTTTAATTTGTTTAATACCACCACCAGAGCCAATAGATTGGTAATTCAAGCTATTGCCAGTTTTGGTTTTGTAAGCTTCCGCCCATTTGGCAAGTACCGGATAGATAAAGGAAGATCCTGCACCAGTAATTTCAGCAGCAAATGCGGTTTGGGTAAGTGAAATAGCGCCAATTACTAACGCTTTTTTCAAGAAAGATTTCATGTATTCATCCTCAATAATGATCGCCAAGATGCGATATCCAAACGATACGATGACAACATGACATCTTTGTGACAGTTAAACAACCTTCGCCTCAGAACACGCTTTTAGGGGGGGGCGATAAGCCTCTATCCCCTCCCTTATACCCCAATGCCCTCTATTTTCTTGCTATTTAAGCAGTAGGAATGAGATTGGCAATGCTTTTAGCGGCGTTCAGGCCAACATCGGCATTTTGAGTCTCCACCATGACACGCAGTACAGGCTCAGTTCCAGATGCCCGAATAAGCACCCTGCCAATATCTTTGAGATCACCTTCGACTTTAGCAATTTGCTTTAAAAGAGCCTCATCAGACTTCCAAGTGTATCCTTGCTTAAAACGCACGTTTAAGAGGGTCTGAGGGAAAATTTTGACGGAGTCTAATAGCTCAATGAGGCTCTTCTTACTTTGGCTGATGGCGGCAAGTACTTGTAACGCAGCAATCGTTCCATCACCAGTAGAGTGGCGATCCAAGCAGAGTAAATGCCCTGAACCTTCCCCACCAATTAGCCAACCTTTTTCTTTGAGCAATTCCAAGACATAACGATCGCCTACGTTGGCTCGCTCAAATTCAAGGCCCAAGTTTCTAATAGCATTTTCAATTGCAAGATTGGTCATCAAAGTGCCAACAATTCCGCCTACCGGCTGACCACGATCTTTGCGTTCTTTTGCTAAGACATACAATAGTTCGTCACCGTTAAATAAGCGTCCGCTGGCGTCAACCATCTGAAGACGATCGGCATCACCATCCAAGGCAATTCCCAAATCAGCGCCAACCTCTTTTACCTTAGCAATTAAAGCCGCCGGAGCAGTTGCGCCACATGCATCATTAATGTTGCGGCCATCAGGTTTCACTCCAATAGAAATTACCTCAGCACCCAATTCATGAAATACATGAGGCGCTGTGTGATAGGCGGCACCGTTAGCGCAATCGACCACCAACTTCATCCCGCGTAAATTTAACTCCCCTGGAAAAGTGGATTTACAGAATTCAATATATCGCCCCGCCGCATCATCTAAGCGGTAGGCTTTACCCAATTTCTCCGAGCTAACGCAACCCATCGGTTTTGCTAGCTCAGCCTCGATTGCTAGTTCAACTTCGTCGGTTAACTTATCTCCATTTGCCGTGAAGAATTTAATACCGTTATCTTGATAGGGATTATGTGAGGCGGAGATAACAACACCACCCGATAAACGCAGTGCCTTAGTAAGGTAAGCAATGCCAGGGGTTGGCATCGGTCCACATAGTTGCACATCTACACCAGCCGCCGCATAACCAGCCTCTAGCGCAGCCTCTAGAAGATATCCAGAAATACGCGTATCTTTACCAATCAATACCTTGCAGCGGGTGCCTGCTTTGGCATTGCGACTCAACACCACTCCAGCCGCATAACCAAGCCGCATGATGAATTCAGGAACAATCGGAAATTTCCCTACTTCTCCGCGGATGCCATCAGTACCAAAGTATTGTTTTTTCATAGGACTCATTATAAAACTTGCAGATATTGAAGCATTAATAATGCGGCCTGCATTAGATCCAATTAGGCCTGAACAGCTTCCCAGAGCTTTAAAGCATCAACGGTCTCAGGAACATCGTGAACCCGCACTATCTTTGCATGACGATCGGCCGCCATCAGTGCCCCAGCAATACTAGGCGCCAAACGCTCATCAGCCTCTCGACCAGTGATCTTTCCCAACATAGATTTACGAGACATTCCCGCTAAAACGGGATAACCTAGCTCTGAAAAAGCGTCAAATTCCGCGAGCATTTGGAGGTTATGGGTCAGACTCTTACCAAAACCAAAGCCAGGATCAATAGCGATGCGTTCATGGTCGACGCCTTGAGCCAAGAGAACATCGGTACGCTCTTTGAGAAATAGCATTACCTCGGCAATAAGGTCGGCATATTGAGGGTTAAATTGCATCGTCGATGGATCGCATTGCATATGCATTAAAACAATACCGCAATCAGAACTTTCCAAAACAGCGTTTACGGCGCCATCTTGTCTTAAGGCCCAAATGTCATTGACACAATCCACACCAGCATGAAGAGCTTGACGCATGGTCTCTGCTTTGTAGGTATCAATCGAAAGCGCCACCCCACAATCCTTTAGTACACTAATGACAGGCAGTACCCGATCTAACTCTTCTTGCAAGGCAACTGGTGTTGCACCAGGCCTAGTAGATTCCCCGCCAATATCGATGATGTCTACACCATTCTTAATCATCCTCTCAGCTTGGGCAACAGCATTACCAGCATCTATAAACTTTCCCCCATCTGAAAAGGAGTCAGGGGTTGCATTCAAAATCCCCATAACGAGAGGTCTCTTGCGTTTACTAAAGTCAAAAAGAAAACGCCCGCAACGCCATGTTGCGGGCTGAATTTGCTTATTCATGAATCGCGTGGATTATGAAATATTAAGCTGTTGCTGGGGCGCTATCAGGTGCAGGCCCGGGTGTACCGCCAGCAGAATTACCAAAAGTTGTTGCGGGTGGTGGCTTAGGACCGCGCGGAGGACGTCCTTCCATAATGTCGGTAATCTGCTCAGCATCAATGGTCTCCCACTCAAGCAATGAAGCAACCATCGCCTCAACCTTGTCGCGATTTTGCTCCAGAATGGATCTAGCAAGAGCGTATTGACTATCAATCAATGCACGAATTTCCGCATCTACTTTTTGCTGAGTTAGTTCTGAAACTGTTTTGGAGCTTGTACGACCAAACATGCTTTCAGATTCGGTATCCACATAAACCATGGTACCCAAACTATCACTCATACCGTAACGCGTCACCATATCGCGAGCCATTTTAGTGGCACGTTCAAAGTCATTTGAAGCGCCAGTACTCATGGAATGCAAGAACACCTCTTCAGCAGCACGGCCACCAAACAAAATCGCCAACTCTTCCAACATGCGATCTTTATAAAGATTGACGCGGTCAAACTCAGGCAGCTGCCAAGTCACGCCCAAGGCCATACCGCGAGGCATGATGGTTACCTTATGTACGGGGTCAGCCTTTGGTAATACTTTTGCGACAACAGCATGGCCAGACTCATGATAAGCAGTATTACGACGCTCCTCTTCACGCATCACAGCAGACTTACGCTCAGGGCCCATGTAGATCTTATCTTTAGCATCTTCAAAGTCTTTCATATCTACTGCACGCTTATTACGGCGCGCAGCGAACAATGCAGATTCATTTACCAAGTTTGCTAAGTCAGCACCCGAGAAGCCTGGTGTACCACGCGCCAATACTGCGGCATCGACATCAGGATCAATAGGTACCTTGCGCATATGCACTTGCAAAATCTGTTCACGACCACGAATATCTGGCAAACCAACATGCACTTGACGATCGAAACGACCCGGACGCAATAAAGCCTTATCTAAAACATCAGAACGGTTTGTCGCAGCAACGACGATGACGCCACTATTACTTTCAAAACCGTCCATCTCCACTAGCATTTGATTGAGGGTTTGTTCTCGCTCATCATTACCGCCGCCCATACCAGCACCACGATGACGACCAACCGCATCAATCTCATCAATAAAAATAATGCATGGTGAATTTTTCTTGGCGTTCTCAAACATATCGCGCACACGGGATGCGCCAACACCGACAAACATCTCCACGAAATCAGAACCAGAGATTGAGAAGAACGGAACCTTGGCTTCGCCAGCAATAGCGCGAGCAAGCAAAGTTTTACCAGTACCTGGAGGTCCTACCAATAGGACGCCATGAGGAATGCGGCCACCGAGTTTCTGAAATTTCTGAGGGTCTTTTAAGAAGTCTACCAATTCAGAGACTTCCTCTTTGGCTTCATCACAACCAGCAACATCGTTAAAAGTAACGGTATTACTGTTTTCATCGATCAAACGTGCCTTGGATTTACCAAAGGAGAATGCTCCGCCTTTGCCGCCGCCCTGCATCTGACGCATCATGAAAAACCAAAAACCAATAATCAACAAAGTTGGTCCAAGGTAATACAAAGCAGAAACAAACATGTTTTGCTCATCTTCTGCCTTACCAGTAACCTGAACGCCGTCCTTCATCAAATCACCAACCATCCAGATATCCCCTGGAGAGATGATGGAATATTTAGCGCCATCTGCTGGAGTCACTTGCAAAGTCCGGCCTTGCACATCCACGCGCTTGATTTTGCCAGCCTTGGCATCATCCATGAACTGGGAATAAGTGACCTGAGTTTGCTCTTTGGGCTTATCAAACTGTTTAAAAACAGTAAAAAGTACGAGGCCCACAATGAGCCATACACCGATTTTTTGGAACATATTGCTGTTCAAAACGAGACCTTTGCCGGATTAATCCGGGAGTTAAAGCGGATTGCTATACCTAAGTATTTGATTCTACTACCAGGCTTTTTCAAGGGCTAATGGCATATATATTTCATAAACCCCTCGATTTAAGGGGGTTATTCAGAAACTTTCGGCGCTTTGAGATTTCTGCCCAATAAAAAGATTTCTGAAGATTTAGCTCTAGAAGCTTTGGGCTTTCTAGAAGCTACGGTCTTAAAGACCTTTTTAAAGGACTCGACAATCTGACTATAGCCACTACCGTTGAAGCATTTAATCAAAAGAGCGCCTTCTGGCTTTAAATGCGCAAGAGAAAACTCTAGAGCGATTTCTGCCAAAAATGCCATACGGGCAGCATCCGCCACCCCTACCCCCGATAAATTAGGCGCCATATCCGACAGAACAAGATCCACTTTGCCGCCCGCCTCTATGGGCAAAAGAGCTTCAAGAGCTTGAAGGCCCTCATCCTCTCGGAAGTCGCCCTGTATAAAACTGACATCTGCAATATCCTCCATTGGCAAAATATCAATGGCAATGATGATGCCATCAGGTTTACCAGACTCAATCTTGGGATTGCTTTTACCGAGCTCAGTCAAGCGATTGCGGACATACTGAGACCAGCTCCCTGGGGCGCTTCCCAAATCCACAATCGTCATTCCTGCTTTTATAAGGTGATCTTGCTCATCAATCTCGCTAAGCTTATAAACCGCTCTAGCGCGATAACCCTCTTTCTGAGCAATCTTCACGTACGGATCATTCAAATGATCCTGCAACCAACTTTTATTAAATTTATTCTTTGCCAAAACTTACCCACTTTCGACCTCCATTTTCCTTGTTTCTGCCCCGTAAGGCAAAAAGAATCGACGTAAAACCCTGTAAAACCTTCATTAACAAAGGAAATTAACCCCAAATGCTCTATCATCGAACCCATGACTGCACTTACTATTACCCCAGCACAACGTAAATCCCTCAAAGCCGAAGCGCATGACCTGAGCCCTGTCGTCATGATTGGTGGCGATGGCCTTACTCCAGCCGTACTTAAAGAGTCCAAATTGGCTATCAGTCATCATGGTCTGATCAAAATTCGTGTTTTTGGTGATGATCGCGAAGCCCGCATTGCTATCTACGAAGAACTTTGCGACAAATTGGATGCAGCCCCAGTTCAGCATATTGGAAAACTGCTGGTTTTGTGGAAACCAAAAGACATCGTTGATGAGGCCTTCTTAAATCTCGGTAGGTCTTCCAAGCAATCTAAAAAATCATTACAAGCTCCACGTACCAAGCGTCAGCCAAATCGCACAGTTGCAAAAGCGGGTATTCGTACAAGCACTTCAGAAAGATCCGATCGCCGCTCTGCTGCTACTAAATCACCATTTACGAGAGCTGCTGCAGTCAAGACTGCTGTCAAATCTGCCACGCCTAAGAAACGTGTCTTACGTGCTGATGCTGCTGAATCTAAAATTGGTTGGTCTTCACCAGGCTACAGAAAAGCTGCTGCCCCTGCTGCCCCAATCAAGAAGCGCAAGGTTCGCATGAGCAGCACAAAGAAGAAATCTTTAGGCTCTTAATTTGGAATCAGAAATAGATCTTCGGATCCCAATAAAAAACGCCGTTTAACGGCGTTTTTTATATCTACTATTTGCTTAACGCATTCACTTCTTCGTAAGATGCCAAGCCAAAAATAAACCCAATAAACTTTGAGTGCCAAAAACGATACTAGAAATATTGTGTAGGCGAGTAAAGAGATCAGCAAAGGAAGACTCCATTACATTCATACCCACATACAAAGCTTGATCTTTCACCGATTCCATCCAAGGAATCAGAATAAAAGCCGCACTGATTGCACATGCGAACATTCCCAACAGCGTCCAACGAGCGAGGCGAAATTGACCACACCCTTGACGAACAAGAACATTCGCCAAAATCATCAACACTACACTCAAGAAAACACTTAAATTCGCTTCAACTTTAAAAAGGTGGCCAGCAACCATACCGGCTACCTGACGATCACCCAATGCCGAGAACAGGATGGGAGTTACTAAAAACCCAACGGTAATTAAACCGCCTACCCATAGACCAGTTACGAGACTGAATAAACGCTGCAGATTGAACTGCATTTAGATGTATCTCACCGCCAAGATTTCTACTTCGCGGGCACCACCAGGGGCCTGAACATTTACAACATCACCCTCTTCTTTACTAATCAATGCACGAGCAATAGGTGAGCTAATCGAAATTTTATGGACAGCAATATCAGCCTCATCATCACCAACGATTTGGTAAGTGAACTTTGTGCCATCTTCTAAATCTTCAAGATCAACCGTAGCGCCAAAAACGATGCGGCCGCCAACATCTAAAGTAGCTGGATCGATAATTTGAGCAGCAGAGAGTTTGCCTTCAAGATCCTGAATACGTCCTTCAATAAAGCCTTGCTTCTCTTTGGCAGCATCGTACTCAGCGTTCTCAGAAAGATCGCCCTGAGCGCGTGCTTCAGAGATCGCGATAATCACGGATGGACGCTCAACGTGCTTGAGACGGTGCAGCTCTTCTTTTAAAAGTTCTGCACCGCGTTTTGTAATCGGAACTGTGCTCATGCAACTAACCTAACTTAAATTCATGCGCAAAATTGCGCGGATAAACTGTAATTTTAGATTAATTAAGCTCTCGATGTAAGTTTTGCAAGGAATAAACCTCCAGCGCCTCTTTATTCCCACTAAGCGATGTCAATAATCCATCCATCACAGCGCGTGCAGCACTAATAGTCGTGTAATACGTTACGCCATGAGCCTGTGCACTAGTGCGGATAGATCTCGAATCAGCGATCGCAGTACGAGTTTCATCCACCGTAGTAAATACTAAAGAAATTTCACCATTCTTGATTAAATCAACAATGTGCGGACGTCCATCCTTAACCTTATTTACAACACGTACTGGCAATCCCGCGGCTTCAATAGCTGCCGCCGTACCTTTAGTGGCCACCATTGGGAAACCTAGTTGGTGCAAGAGCTTAGCCACTTCCACCGCTTTAGGTTTATCACTATCTTTTACCGTGAGAACAACAGTGCCACTTTTAGGTAACTTAATTCCCGCGCCCAACTGGGACTTAAACAGTGCTTCACCAAAGGTTTTACCTACTCCCATGACTTCACCAGTAGAACGCATCTCTGGCCCCAAGATTGGGTCAATACCCGGGAATTTATTAAATGGGAATACTGCCTCTTTTACTGAGAAGTAAGGAGGCTTCACTTCAGAATGAATACCCTGTTGATCTAAAGTTTGACCAACCATACAACGCGCAGCAATCTTCGCTAATTGCAAACCGGTAGCTTTAGAAACAAATGGCACAGTACGTGAAGCACGTGGGTTTACCTCAAGAACATAAATGACATCTTCGCCATTGACATGCTGGATTGCAAATTGCACGTTCATCAAGCCAACTACATTTAAGCCTTTAGCCATCGCCGCAGTTTGACGCTTGATCTCTTCTACTGTTTTATCGGAGAGTGAATACGGAGGCAATGAACATGCGGAATCACCAGAGTGAACACCTGCCTGCTCGATATGTTCCATCACTCCACCGATAAATACGCTCTCGCCATCGCTGATACAGTCAACATCACACTCAATCGCATCATTTAAGAAGCGATCAAGGAGCACGGGAGAGTCATGAGAAACCTTTACGGCCTCACGCATATAACGCTCAAGGTCGCGACCGTCATGAACGATTTCCATGGCACGACCACCTAATACATAGGAAGGACGCACTACCAATGGGTAGCCGATTTCTTCGGCAAGTTTAAGGGCTTCATCTTCCGCACGTGCTGTGCGATTGGGTGGCTGACGTAAATTCAAATCCTGCAGTAACTTTTGAAAACGTTCACGATCTTCAGCTGCATCGATCATGTCTGGCGATGTACCAATAATTGGAACGCCATTCGCCTCCAAGTCCAAAGCCAACTTCAAAGGAGTTTGACCGCCGTACTGAACAATCACGCCCTTGGGTTTTTCTATAGCAACAATCTCCAAAACATCTTCTAGAGTTAAAGGCTCAAAATACAAGCGATCAGAAGTGTCATAGTCGGTTGATACAGTTTCTGGGTTGCAGTTGACCATGATGGTTTCATAGCCATCCTCACGCATTGCCAAAGCAGCATGAACACAACAGTAATCAAACTCAATACCTTGACCAATACGGTTAGGACCACCGCCAAGAACCATGATCTTGTCACGATTAGTTGGCTGCGATTCGCACTCGCCATGTTCTGCTTCGTAAGTCGAATATAAATAAGCCGTATTGGTAGAAAACTCAGCAGCGCAAGTGTCTACACGTTTGTAGACAGGCACTACTTTTAAGCGATGACGCGCAGCGCGAACTGAAGAAGCATCTATGCCTAGCAATTTCGCCAAGCGGCGATCAGAGAAACCTTTTTGCTTTATAAAGCGCAACTCAGCAGCTGACAAGCTATCGATCTTGCGCTGTTTCAACTCAGATTCAATGGTGATTAATTCTTCGATTTGCTCTAAGAACCAAGGATCAACCTTGGTTTCAGCATAAATCTCATCTAAACCCATACCCATGCGGAAAGCATCTGCCAGATACCAAATACGATCTGGGCCAGGTTCATTGATTTCTTGAATGATATCGTCGAGGTCTGTAGAAAATTCATCTAAACCATCAACACCAACCTCCAGCCCACGTAATGCTTTTTGGAATGACTCTTGGAATGTTCTACCAATGGCCATGACTTCGCCTACCGACTTCATCTGCGTAGTTAAACGAGAATCTGCTTGCGGGAATTTCTCAAAAGCAAAACGAGGAATCTTGGTAACTACGTAATCGATTGAAGGCTCAAAAGATGCTGGGGTAGCGCCACCAGTAATGTCATTCTTCAACTCATCTAAGGTGTAGCCCACTGCAAGCTTTGCCGCGATCTTGGCAATCGGGAATCCCGTTGCTTTAGAAGCCAAAGCTGATGAGCGAGATACTCGTGGATTCATCTCAATGACTATCATGCGACCGTCAATAGGGTTGATGGAAAACTGGACATTTGATCCACCAGTATCCACACCAATTTCTCGCAATACTGCGATAGATGCGTTGCGCATTAACTGATACTCTTTATCCGTCACTGTTTGCGCTGGAGCAACGGTAATCGAGTCACCTGTATGCACACCCATGGGATCTAAGTTCTCAATTGAGCAAACGATGATGCAGTTATCGGCGCGGTCACGTACTACTTCCATCTCGAACTCTTTCCAACCCAAGAGAGACTCTTCAATCAAAAGTTCACCCGTTGGGGATAAATCTAAACCACGCTTACAAATCTCTTCAAACTCTTCACGGTTGTATGCAATGCCACCGCCTGATCCACCCATGGTGAACGAAGGACGAATGACCACCGGGAAGCCAGAACTCCCTGTTTCTTGCTGAATACGTTGCTGGACAACGTGCGCTTCTTCCATTGAATGAGCAATGCCAGATTTTGCAGAGCCTAGACCAATTTTGGTCATGGCATCTTTAAACTTCTGACGATCTTCAGCTTTATCAATCGCCTCTGGTGATGCTCCAATGAGTTCGCAACCGTATTTCTCCAATACGCCATGATGATGTAAATCTAATGCGCAATTCAAGGCAGTTTGCCCGCCCATTGTTGGCAAAATCGCATCTGGACGTTCGGTAGCAATAATGCGCTCCACGACTTCCCAGGTAATGGGCTCAATGTAAGTCACATCAGCCATCTCAGGATCGGTCATGATGGTCGCAGGATTACTGTTTACCAAAATGACTTTGTAACCTTCGTCACGTAAAGCTTTACATGCTTGAGCACCTGAATAATCAAATTCACAAGCTTGGCCGATCACAATCGGACCGGCACCAATAATTAAGATACTTTTTATGTCGCTACGCTTAGGCATTATTTGCCTCCCTGGTTGCTGGCATTCTGGGCGACATTCATCAACTCCACAAAACGATCAAATAAATAGGCAATATCATGCGGGCCAGGCGATGCTTCGGGGTGACCCTGGAAACAAAATGCTGGCTTATCTTTCCACGCAAGACCTTGGAGTGAACCATCAAACAAAGAAACATGGGTTACACGTAAGTTGTCTGGCAAGGCATTAGCATCTACAGCAAAGCCGTGATTTTGAGAAGTGATGGCTACGCGCCCAGTATCTAAATCTTTTACTGGATGATTAGCGCCATGGTGACCAAACTTCATCTTTAAGGTTTTAGCGCCTGCTGCTAAGCCCATAATTTGATGGCCTAAGCAAATGCCAAAAGTGGGCACACCCTTCTCAATAATTTCTTTAGCTGCAGTAATTGCGTAATCACAAGGGCCAGGATCGCCAGGCCCATTTGAGAAAAAGACGCCATCAGGGTTCATTGCCAATACTTGAGCTGCGCTAGTTTGAGCTGGTACAACCGTGATTTCACAGCCACGCTCAGTGAGCATACGCAAAATGTTGCGTTTCACACCAAAGTCATAGGCCACTACTTTTTTAACGGGCTTGCTTTGATCAAGGGAGCGGTAAGCTGGCAGACCATTAGGGCCATGCAAATCCCATTCCGCTTCACGCCAATCATAAGCATCCTTAGTGCTGACCACCTTAGCCAAATCTAAACCAGCCATGCCAGGAAATGCCTTGGCTAATTCCAGGGCTTTTTTACCCAAAACCTCAAGGTCATCACCTAACTTGCCAGCAACAATGGCGCCAGACTGAGCACCTTTATCACGCAAGATCCGAGTGAGCTTACGAGTATCGATTCCCGCTATACCAACTACACCAGACTTAGTCAGATAATCATCCAGGCCGCCTTCAGAACGGAAATTGGATACGCGCTTAGACAAGTCTTTAACAACAAGTCCAGCAGCATGAATTTGATTGGATTCCGCATCTTGGTCATTTACACCGACATTCCCAATATGGGGATAAGTTAGAGTAACAATTTGACGGGCATAACTAGGATCGGTGATGATCTCTTGATAGCCAGTAAGAGCGGTATTGAAAACGACTTCGCCAGTTGTGTCGCCAGGGGCGCCAATACTTAAACCGGGAAATAAAGTGCCGTCGGCTAATGCCAATACGGCTGGGGGAAAAGAAGGAAGCAAGGGTGACAAACCATCTCCAGTCCCTGCTCCATCCGACCCTCAACACCCCAAAAAGACCAACCCAGGACTGTTTGTGCGGGAGGTGAGTGTCTTTAAGCGCTAGGGTAATTTAATAAGTTACGAATGTGCCTATGATACCAGTTTTGCTTCGTAAACCATTGAATCCCCAGCCTATTGGGCTCTCAAGCCCGCACCTCCCTTAGCCGCTAGGTCAAGGGAGGTCGATTCACTAAAATTCACCGCTAATTACTTAATATGCTGCTCAATGATGGTCTTGATTTGAGCCAAGACCGTTTGATCTTCCATGGTGCTTATATCACCAGGATCACGCCCTTCAGCAACTGCCTGAAGCGCACGACGAACGATCTTGCCAGAACGAGTCTTAGGTAAGGCCGTAACAATATAAACTCGACCTGGACGAGCAATTGCGCCCAATTGGCTATCAACGGTCTTCATGCACTCAGCTTCTAAGTTTTCAGCATTAGAAGCATCCTTAGGAATCACAAAGGCAATCGCGGCTTGGCCCTTAAGCTTGTCTTCAATACCAACCACAGCCACTTCAGAGACATTTGGATGACTAGAGATACTTTCTTCAATCTCACGAGTTCCAAGGCGGTGACCGGCAACGTTAATCACGTCATCTGTACGACCTAGGATGAAGAAGTAACCATCTTTGTCTTTAATACCCCAGTCAAAGGTGGAGTAAATCATCTTGCCTGGAATCGTTTCCCAATAAGTGCTGATAAAGCGCTTATCGTCACCCCAAACTGTTTGCATGCAGCCTGGAGGTAATGGACCTTCAATCGCAATAACACCCTTCTGATCTGAACCCAACTCAGCAGATGTCGCATCATCAAGTAACTTCATGTTGTAACCAAAAGATGGCACACCTGGTGAGCCAAATTTGTGTGGCATGACTTCGACACCGCGTTGGATAGCCAGCATTGGCCAACCTGTTTCGGTTTGCCAGTAGTTATCTACGATTGGCTTCTTAATCGCATCATGAATCCAAGTTGCAGTTGGTTCATCCAAAGGCTCTCCAGCCAAGAACAGGGCACGCAAGCTCGATAAGTCATATTTGGTCAAGAAAGCAGGATCTTGTTTTTTCAGTACACGCACCGCTGTTGGCGCAGAGAACATGACGGAAACCTTGTATTTCTCTACTAACTGCCACCAGATACCAGCATCAGGGCGCAATGGTGTGCCCTCATACATGATGGTCGCCATACCATTGAGCAAAGGCCCGTAAATGATATAGCTATGACCTACGACCCAACCAATGTCGGAAGTAGTAAACATGGTTTCACCAGGCTTGCCACAAAAAATATGATTCATGGTGGCGGCTAAAGCTACTGCATAACCACCCGTATCACGCTGGACACCTTTAGGCTTACCAGTTGTGCCAGAGGTATAAAGAATGTAAGAGGGATGTGTTGCATCAACCCATTGAACTGGTACAAGATCATTTAAATGCTTTTGGCGTTCTGCTGCGTAATCTAAGTCACGTCCAGCAACAGTCGTGAACTCAGTTAAACCGCGATTCACAATCAAGACTTTTTCAGGCTTATATACAGCAATCCTAATTGCCTCATCCAACAAAGGCTTGTAAGGAACAGCTTTGCCGCCACGCGCACCCGCTTCTGAAGTAACAATCATCTTTGGCTTCGCATCATCAATGCGTGAAGCTAAGCTATGGGAAGCAAAGCCACCAAACACCACTGAGTGAATCGCGCCAATACGTGCGCATGCCAACATTGCAAAACATGCCTCAGCAATCATTGGCATATAAATCAATACACGATCACCCTTTTGAATGCCGTTGGCTTTGTAAATTGCAGCCATACGATTTACTTCTTCGTAGAGCTCTTTAAATGTGTACGCTTTTTCTTGGTTGGTTTCAGTAGAAACCGCCACTAAAGCGATTTGATCGGGACGATCTTTAAGATGACGATCAACCGCGTTGTAACAAAGATTGGTTAAACCCCCTTCAAACCATTTTGCAAATGGGGGGTTGTCGTAATTCAGAATCCTATCGAATGGCTTTTCCCAATGTATTAACTTGGCCTGCTCGCCCCAGAATCCGTCTGGGTCTTTAATTGAGCGCTCGTGTTCTGCTTTATAGGACATGTTCAACCTAATAAATGGATAAATAAATCGTTATGAGAATTACTGAGTTTTGCTATTTCCTTTG
>Ga0364874_10510_pt1 | contig 20369 bp, 19 predicted proteins | sample ExccelAu500001D4_2_FD_206922 | JGI IMG/M metagenome (GOLD analysis project Ga0364874, IMG submission 206922) | Enriched cells from Trout Bog Lake Hypolimnion, Wisconsin, USA - BchlTB.Aug07.5000.01.D4 | ecosystem: Environmental > Aquatic > Freshwater > Lake > Hypolimnion/Profundal zone | place... | reverse complement strand
TACAGCCAGGAAGAATTGGTGGCTGAAATGGGCGCTGCCTATCTTTGCGGAATATGTGATATTGAGCAGGAAACCATAAAAAATAACGCGGCTTATATCAAAAGCTGGATCAGAACATTCAAGGATGATCCCAAAGTTCTTGTACTGGCAGCAGCCCAGGCACAAAATGCTGTAAATTATATGATTAATCCAAAACTTGAACCAGCTCCTGTTGCTGAAATGGTATTTTGAAAGAAGGCCCTTCGGGGTCTTTTTTTATTCATTTAACGATTTATTTTAAAATTATGAGAGCGAAAACAGGTTGCTTATTAAAATTTGCTTGTCCTAAATTAATTGCTTTCAGCACTCTTTACCTGGCACTTTTTTTTTATGGAGCGACCAAGTTATGTAAACAAAAACAAATAAACGGGAGGTTGGTTATTGCTTTAATTAACCCTAATTGATTAAGATTATGTATAATTAAGCGCATTAAGATCATGTTTTGGGGTTTTAGTTAAAACCCGCGGCAGAATTGACAAACAAATTTAAAAAGAATCCCGATATTTACATATTTAATAATAATCAATTTTTTATATAGATTAAAATATGGAAATATTGGAAATACTTATAGAAATAAATTAAGTCTCAAACTAAAAAACATACCACGACATAAAATAAATGGAGTAACATGGATAAAATACAACTACTTGAAATGAAATTAGAAGAAACTAGAAATAGTTTATCAACAGACAGATTAGACATGTCTTTTGGAGAAATAATGAGCATGTATGAAAGAGAAGAGATCATTATAGATCCAGATTTTCAAAGATTATTTCGTTGGGATACATACCAAAAAACACGATTTATCGAATCAATACTCATTGGAATACCAATTCCGCCAATATTTGTAGCAGAAGATAAAAATGGTAGATGGGAATTAGTTGATGGTCTTCAACGAATTTCAACTATTTTTTCATTTTTTGGCACTTTACGTTCAATGCCCGAAAAGAATAATTGGATATTATGCAAAGGAGATATCGCATCAGATTTGGAAAATCTAGCTTGTAAGGATTTACCATTAAAACTCCAGCTCAATATCAAAAGAGCATCTTGTCGAGTTGAAATTATTAAATGGAATAGTGCATTTGACATGCGGTACGAACTTTTTAATCGTTTAAATACTGGCGGTTCAGAATTGACTGACCAAGAAATTAGAAATGCAATCTTCAGAGGAGTTTCGAAAGATTTTAATTCATTTCTTAGACGATGTTCAGAAAGTGTTGATTTTGTCAATCTGATTCAACCAACTGAACGACAAATGGAACAGCTTTATATGGATGAACTAGTACTCCGTTTTTGTGCTTTAACTGATCTAAGAGACGAATTATCAGAAAATATTTCACAGCATATGACTAATTACATGAGAGTTGCTGTTGCAAACTCTGAGAATATACCCATTCTTCAAAATTCTTTTGATGCAGTAATAAAAATACTTGCACCTATTGGACGTGATGTATTTCGTGGTTCGAATAATGTATTTTCAACTAGCTTATTTGATTGTGTCATGATTGGGCTTTCAAAAAATATTGATCGTTATATTGTTGAAAGAACAGATGTTGTTATTAATAAAATAGAATCTCTAAAGTCCTCTGATTCATTTAAAAGAGCCTCTGGTTCTGCCTCGGCGAGTAAATCAAGAATATTAAAAAGAATTGAAGTCGCTAATCAAATCTTTAGCAACTAAAACTATGTTGCCTTTTTTAGAGGAAATACTTGCAGATATTGATTGGCGTGTTTCTGAACTAGCCATGATAAAAAGCATTCCGATTAAATATAACTTTAGAACTGACCATAAAGAGGTCCATATAAAATATTCAATTCCAGCTATCTATGCAATATGGGAAGGATTTGTTAAAAATTGTTTTACAATTTACTCAAATCATCTAAATTCTCTTTCAATTAAAAGAACTGAAATATCAACTGCTCTTTTGACTCATCGAATTGACTCAGAGTGTGATTTTAATAATCCTCGTTTAAATTTTGAGTCAAAACAAAAATTAGTGGAGATAATCGACAGTATGATGGTTGAAATTATTAATATAAAACCAAGTATACCAACAGAATCTAATGTAAATTTTAAGGTGCTCAATAAAATTCTTGAACGATTTTGTATATCAAAAATGGATGAATCTTATGACAGAGGGCTAAATAAACTATTGAGATTCAGAAACACTATAGCTCACGGTGATAATTCTATCTCTGTTAATATGACACATATTACTGAATTTATATCCTTGATTGAAAATTTGATGTTGGACATTGTAATTCATATTGAAGTTTGCGAAAAGAATGAAAGTTACAAAAAACTAATCACGTAGGCACAAAAAGCTACACCAGCATGTCGGGTTTCTTTGCTTAGTTGGAAAGAAAATATTTACTTGAAAAGTAGTTCTTCACAGTAAGTTTATCGGTTAAATCGAACCCAGCGTGCTAATCGCAAATTTTTAACGGTTTCTCATGAAAAAACAAGCAACAGCAATAATTACTTTTGAATTAATTTAAAAAACAATCAAACGCTTTAAACAAAATTAAATTATCAATATATAATGAACAAAGAACAAGAACGTGACGAATTGCACCGCACTATCTGGCAAATAGCCAATGATTTACGAGGCAGCGTCGATGGCTGGGATTTTAAATCCTATGTGTTAGGTTTTTTATTCTACCGCTTTATTTCTGAAAATCTGACCTCTTATATCAACAAAGAAGAACAACGCACCGGCAACACCAGTTTCGATTACACTAAAATTACTGACAAAGATGCCGAATTTGGCAGAGCTGATACCGTAAAAGAAAAGGGATTTTATGTTTTACCTTCTGAACTCTTTGTGAATGTATTTAAAAACGCCAAAAACGACGCCAACCTCAATGAAACACTGAGCACTGTTTTTAAAAATATAGAAAATTCTGCCAAAGGCACGGAAAGTGAAGACGATCTTCGTGGTTTATTCGACGACATTGATGTAAACAGCAACAAACTCGGCGCTACTGTACAAAAAAGGAACGAAATATTGGTAAAGATTATTGAGTCAATCGGAGGCTTACAATTAGGCGATTACCAGGATAATACCAACGATACCTTTGGTGATGCCTATGAGTTTCTAATGACCATGTATGCAAGCAATGCGGGAAAATCAGGAGGCGAATTTTTTACCCCGCAGGAAGTTTCCGAATTGCTTACCAACATTGCGGTTGTTGGCAAGAAACAGGTTGACAGAGTATATGACCCTGCTTGCGGCTCTGGTTCCCTATTGCTTAAATTTGCCAAAGTACTTGGGAAAGAAAATGTTAGGCAAGGCTTTTATGGCCAGGAAAGCAATATTACCACCTACAACCTTTGTCGTATCAACATGTTTTTGCACGACATTAATTACGAAAAGTTTGATATTGCACATGGCGACACCCTACTTGAACCTAAACATTGGGATGATGAACCTTTTGATTGCATCGTTTCCAATCCGCCTTATTCAATAAAGTGGGATGGCGACAGCAATCCCTTATTGATTAACGACCCCCGTTTCTCACCTGCCGGTGTCCTGGCACCAAAATCGAAAGCCGATCTTGCTTTTACGATGCACATGTTAAGCTGGCTTTCTACCTCCGGAACAGCCGCAATAGTTGAGTTCCCCGGCGTGCTTTACCGGGGCGGCGCCGAACAGAAAATACGCAAATACCTGATCGACAATAACTATATTGATACTGTTATTCAGCTTCCACCTGATTTATTCTTCGGTACTACCATTGCAACCTGTATTATCGTTCTTAAAAAGAGTAAAAAAGACAATGCCACCCTGTTTATTGATGCTTCTGCCGAGTTTGTTCGTGGGGGAAATAAAAATAAGCTCGCCGAAGCCAACCGCGAAAAAATCCTGAAAGCCTTTAGCGAACGCATAGACATCGATCACTTTGCAAAGCTGGTACCCAACAGCTATATTGCCGATAATGAATACAATATTGCTATAAGCACCTTTGTGGAATTGGAAAACACTACTGAAGAGGTGGATATTCTAAAACTAAATGCACATATTGCCGAGCTAGTGATCAAGCAACACAAACTTCGCATTGCAATTGATGAGATTGTGGCCGATTTGGAAGGAGTCGAATTATGAACAAAATAGATGCACTTATTGCAGAACACTGTCCAGATGGTGTGGAATTTCTGGAATTGGGCGAGTTTGGAGAACTTATAAGAGGCAATGGTTTACCTAAAACTGATTTTGTGGAAAGTGGTGTTGGCTGTATTCATTATGGTCAAATTTATACGCATTTTGGATTATTTGCTTACAAAACAAAAACTTTTGTTTCACCAGAGTTGTCGGAAAAACTAAAAAAAGTTCAAAAAAATGATCTGATAATTGCGACTACAAGCGAAAATCTTGAAGATGTTTGTAAAACTGTTGTTTGGATGGGTGAAGATGAAATTGTTACAGGTGGACATGCTACTATTTTTAAGCATAAACAAAATGCTAAATATTTAGCGTACTATTTTCAAACACAATATTTTTTCGATCAAAAGAAAAAATATGCTAGAGGAACTAAGGTTATCGAAATAAAAGCTACTGATATTGCAAAAATCCAAATTCCTATACCGCCACTCCCCATTCAGCAAGAAATATCAACTATCCTGGATAAGTTCACCCTGCTCCAGGCGGAGCTCCAGGCGCGTCGCGCCCAATATGAATATTACCGGAATGAGTTGTTGAATTTTGAGGGCAAAGAGGTAGAGTGGAAAATGCTGGGAGATGTATCAAAAATCCTTCGAGGTACTGCAATAACAGAAAAGGAAACTATTGGAAGTGAATTTCCTGTTTTTGCAAATGGTCCAAATCCAATCTATTTTCATGGGAAAAGCAACAGAAGTGGAGAAACAATTGTTATTGCTAGATCTGGTGCATATTGTGGATTAGTAAGTTATTGGGATAAACCTTTTTTTCTCACTGATGCGTTCAGTATTCATCCACATAGTTCTTTATTCAAAACCAAATTTGTTTATTTCTTTCTAAAAAAAGAACAGGAAAAAATACATCAGATGAAAAAAGGCAGTGGTGTACCACATGTTCGAGCTAAGGATTTTGAATCTTATTTTGTCCCCATTCCACCACTTGCCGAACAGGAAAGAATTGTAGCGATATTGGATAAATTCGATAAACTGGTAAACGATATTTCGGTGGGTTTGCCTGCCGAAATTAAGTCACGCCAAAAACAATATGAATACTATAGGGGCAAATTATTGAATTTTAAAAATATAAGTAATGGATAAATACACCCTTGTTGCCGAAAATCCGGAAAGCACGGTTGTATCGGAATATAAATCTTCCTTACGCCGCGAAGCAAATTACCAGTCGGAAGCAGATCTTGAAAAGGCGTTTATCGAACAACTGCAAACCCAGGCATACGAATATCTCTCCATTACCTCAGAACCGGAATTAATTGCCAACTTACGCCGGCAATTGGAAATCCTGAACAATTATGAATTTTCCAAAACAGAATGGGAACAATTTTTCAAAAGTAAAATAGTTAATCAAAACAGTGGTATTGAGGAAAAAACAACCATTATCCAGGAAGATCATATCCAACTCTTAACTCGCGACGATGGTACTGTGAAAAATATCTACCTCATTGATAAAGCAAATATCCATAATAACGGGTTGCAGGTAATTAACCAATATGTAGTCGAAAACGGACAGCGTCCAAACCGTTACGATATTACCATATTGGTTAATGGTCTTCCGCTCGTGCATATTGAGATCAAAAAACGAGGAGTCGATATTAAGGAAGCATTTAATCAGATCAACCGCTATAATCGTGAATCGTTCTGGGCTGGTTGCGGTCTGTTTGAATATGTGCAGTTATTTGTGATTTCAAACGGCACCTACACAAAATACTATAGCAATACCACACGGTTTACCCATATTAAAGAGTTGGGCAATACCATTGTACGTAAAGGAAAACGAACCAGCAACAGTTACGAATTTACCTCGTGGTGGGCCGATGGCTACAACCAGCCTATTGTAGATTTGATAGATTTTGGACATACATTCTTTGCCAAACATACCATTCTTAATTTATTGACCAAATATTGCGTTTATACGTCCGACAAATTGCTGTTGGCTATGCGCCCTTACCAGATTGTTGCTACCGAGCGGATTTTGGGCAAAATAAATGTTTCAAATAATTATAAGCAATTCGGAACCATTGTGGGCGGAGGCTATATCTGGCACACCACCGGCAGCGGTAAAACGCTAACTTCATTTAAAACTGCACAATTAGCAAGCAAATTTTCATTTATCTATAAAGTACTTTTTGTGGTTGATCGGAAAGATCTCGATTATCAAACCATGAAGGAGTATGATAAATTCGAAAAAGGGGCGGCAAACAGTAATACAAGTACTTCGATTCTTAAGAAACAACTTGAAAATCCAAACTCAAGGATTATTATAACCACTATTCAGAAACTGGCAGTTCTGATTAAGCAACAAAAAAATCACGAGGTCTTCAATAAACACATCGTAATCATTTTCGACGAATGTCATCGCTCACAATTCGGTGATATGCATACGGCAATTACAAAAGCGTTCAAAAAATACCATCTTTTTGGCTTTACTGGTACACCCATTTTTGCAGCCAATTCAAATAGTAGCAGTCGTGCCGATTTGAAAACTACCGAACAGGCTTTTGGCACCAAGTTGCACACCTATACCATTGTAGATGCCATTACAGATAAGAATGTGCTTCCCTTCCGTATTGATTATATCAGCACCATGCATGAACAGGAAAATATTCAGGATGAAAAAGTATGGAATATTGACCGGGAAAAGGCGTTGGCAGCACCGGAGCGAATCAGTAATGTGGTGAATTATATCCGTGAACATTTCGACCAAAAAACCAAGCGTAATAGTTTTTATCAGTTGAAAGATCGTCGGTTAGCCGGGTTTAATTCCATTTTTGCAGTTTCTTCGATTGATGTGGCAAAAAAATATTACATCGAGTTTCAAAAACAAATAACCGGTCTGCCAAGCGATAAACAGTTGAAAATCGCCACAATCTTTAGTTTTGGAGCGAATGAAAGCGACCCCGAAATAGATGGAATTATCGAAGATGAAAATCCAGAGGATACCAGCAAATTAGATCAAAGTTCACGCGATTTTCTGGATTCGGCCATAGTGGATTACAATAAACTCTTTAAAACCAATTTCGACACTTCGAGCGACAAGTTTCAAAATTATTATAAAGATGTTTCGCAGCGGGTAAAAGATCGCGAAATCGACTTGATTATTGTTGTCAATATGTTCCTGACTGGTTTCGATGCAACTACATTGAATACCCTCTGGGTCGATAAAAATTTGCGTTTACACGGTCTGCTGCAGGCTTATTCTCGTACCAACCGCATTCTCAATTCCATTAAGACCTTTGGCAATATTATTTGCTTCCGTAATTTGGAAAAGGCAACCAATGAGAGTATTGCACTTTTTGGAGATAAGGAAGCGGGGGGTGTCGTTTTGTTGAAAACCTATGATGAATACTACAATGGATATAAAAATGGCGATAAAGATGTTCGTGGTTATGTATCCCTGGTAAATGAATTACAGGAAAAATATTCACCTGGAGAACAGATTATTGGAGAACAGAACCAAAAAGATTTTATCAAACTATATGGTGCCATCCTGAAGGTAAAAAATATTCTTTCTACCTTCGATGAGTTCGCAGGTCAAGAGCTCCTTACCGAACGCGATGTACAGGATTATCACAGCCTGTACATCAACCTTTACAACGATTTCCGGGGCACAAGCAAAGGCGATAATGAAAATGTAAATGATGATATCGTCTTTGAAATGGAACTGATTAAGCAAGTGGAAATCAATATTGATTATATATTGGATTTAATCCGCAAATATCACAAGGGGCACTTAAAAGACAAGGAAATAATTATCAGTATTGGAAAAGCCATTGGTTCAAGTGTTGAACTACGCAACAAAAAAGAGCTTATCGATCAATTTATTGAATCTTTAACACCAACAACAAACGTAGATGATTATTGGTATTCTTTTGTTGATGCGAAAAAAATTGAGGAATTGAACTCAATTATTACTGAAGAAAATTTAGATAAAGATGAAGCTTATAAATTCATAGGCAATGCATTTCGGGATGGTTTTGTACAGAATACGGGTACTGCAATATCCAAGGTATTGCCTCCGGTATCACGCTTTACTCCAACTGGCGATCGTACAAAGAAACGTGATACAGTTCTCGAAAAACTTGGTGCATTTTTCAATAAATTCTGGGATATATCTGGTGGCCGTTTTTTGAAAAATTAGAAATTAATGAAAGAAGAACAAGTTAAATTGGTTGTTTTGCAGGTTTTTGAAAATCCATTTCAGGCTCATTTGTCAAAGAGTATATTAGCTGATTATGGAATTGATTCTTATGTTCAGGATGAGAATTTTGTAACGTTAAATCCTCTATATACCAATTTAGTTGGCGGGATTAGATTAATGATAAAGTCAACCGACTTTGAAGAGGCAAAAGAATTATTATTTAAAACTGATTCACTTCCTTTTACAAAAGAAGATGATACTGTAATTACTTGTCCTAAATGTAGTTCTAAAAATATATTATCAGGATTCAAATCTATAAAGAGCATAAAATCATTCTTTGCAATATTATTAGCCTTATTGACGGGGACCTATCCGATTTTTAGTGATAGTACATATTACTGTAAAGATTGTAAAACGAGATTTAAAATATAGCATTACAATTCTCCTACTTTACAAAGGGAGGGGGTATCTGGCTTGAATTAGAAAGATTTAGGTTAGGAGTTTCAAGAAAAAATATCATTTAATTCAATCAATTCTGATATAATCAATCCTTGAATCAATAATATTTATAGGTTCAGATAAATAGAGGTATAATATGAGTAAAGAGACATCAATTAAGCTTTTTGAGCAAAAGCAGGTGCGATCCGTCTGGGACGATGAGCAAGGAAAATGGTATTTTTCGATTGTTGATGTAGTTGGGGTTTTAACAGATAGCCCTAATCCCAATAATTATTGGAAAGTATTAAAGCACAGACTAATAAAAGAAGGTAGCCACTTGGTTACAAATTGTAACCAACTGAAAATGCAATCCTCGGATGGTAAATTTTATAAAACAGATGTTGCTGATACTGAACAACTTTTTCGATTAATTCAATCAATTCCTTCACCAAAAGCAGAACCCCTTAAAGTATGGATAGCCAATGTTGCCCGTGAACGCATTGATGAAATGGAAGATCCGGAAATTGGTATTGACCGGTTGATGGAAACCTATTTGCGAAAGGGATACTCCAAAGAATGGATCAACCAGCGGCTTAAAAGTATCGAAATCCGGAAAGAACTGACCGACGAATGGGAAAATCGCGGAGTTCAGAAAGGAAAGGAATTTGCCATTCTTACTGATGATATCACCAATGCCTGGAGTGGGCTTACAACTAAGCAATATAAGCAATTCAAAGATCTGAAAAAAGAAAACCTTCGTGACCATATGACCAATCTTGAATTGGTGCTCAACATGTTGGCCGAAGCCACTACTACCGAAATCTCGAAGGAGAAGAAACCAAAAACGTTTCCTCAAAACAGAAAGATAGCCAAACAAGGTGGAACAATTGCCGGAAATACCCGAAAGGAAATTGAGGCAAAAACCGGTAAAAAAATTGTATCAAAAATAAATGCTAAAGGATTAGGTAATAATCCCGAAAACAAAGAACTAACCTAATAATCCCCTTCCGAAATTAGATGATATGGGTGATTTTCATTTTTTTTAATTCTTACAGCTTTTTTTCATCTGTTCGATAGCCTCAGCAGAGCCTAAAAATCCGGCCTTACTTAAATCCGAGCACGCATCATTTTTCTGACCCGTTTGAAGTTCTGCAAGTCCCCTGTAATAAAGGGCTTTCATATAATTCGGATTATCTTCTATGGCTTTATTAAAATCAGCGATTGCTCCGGAATAATCCTGGTTCCAGAATTTTGCTGCTCCGGCTTTATAAAAAGCGATCCCCATGTCTGAAATACCTTCGGAACTTGCTTTGGTTTCGGGTCTTTTCCAAACATCTTCAATTGAGGAAATATATTTGCGATAACTCTCAATTAATAATTTAATGTCGCTTTTTGCCCTTTCAGGGCTGTAATTCAATAGATACGTGTTGGACCGATCATATTTCCATTCACCCATGGGTTCAATCTCAATTTTTGCTGTCTTATCTTTCACTGTAATTGAAATTAAGGAATAAACGTCAATAGCGGGTAAAGGGGATCGGTATATGCCTGATTCGCCAATATAAGTTTCAGAGTTCATTAAATATTTCCCCAGGATTTTCCCATCTTCCTTATCCTGAAACTGGATAACACTTTTTGAATTGTTAAAATTCCGAACCATCCATTCATTTGACCGGATGTAAAGTTCATTTTTTGTGCCTTTTGCATCTATAATATCTTCATCTTTTGGAGTTGATACTGATATCCAGACCATTGTTGCACAAGATGAAAGAAGCAGACTAATTGCAATTAAAAAAATTGATTTCATTGGTTTAAAGATTTAGGATTAAGATATTTGCAAATTTATCCAAATTAATATCTTTTAATATGATAAATTTCATTTATTCCCTATTCCCCGCTACTCTATTGTCCAAATAAACCTTTTGTTTCATGCGTTTTCAGAATAATCATAATATCCGAAACGGCCCAGGAGACAATTTCCAATTCTGTTTCTTAAAACATTCCATAAGATATTATATAAACTCATATTTGCTTTTTTGCGCCATCTTTTCTTTTGCAATTAATTGATTGCCATATCGGTAAATCATCTTATCATTTTTACTTTTTCCAGTTCTTGATGAAACGCTTTCTTTCCATTCAAAGAATTCAATTTTCACTTCCGGCTTATAAACAGTAATCGTATTTCATAGTAGCATTTAAGGAAAATTCCCTGCGAAGGTGGGGTACCCCATCATGTACCAGTCCCTTCAGTAAAGAACTTTCACGGCATATCCTCACTCCCTGTACTTATTCCGGTATTCCATGTTTCCTGACTGCCTCTCTGTGGCACCCCCAAAGACCATGCATATAATTTTTAACCTTAAATGTTATACCATGAAAACTTCATTTTTAAATCAAAAGGCCGGCAGGAAAAACGAAATGACTTCTATCTTCTGGAATTCAGACAACACCGATTCATCAATCACAACCTGGAATGCAGAAAATGAAGAATATGATTCAAACCCTGATTTAACAGAAAAGATGGCAGAAGAACTTCTCGCCAAATATGAGAATAATTAAATTCTCTCACTTTCAATTAAAACCTCTCCGGAGGTTTTTTTTATGCCCTTTTGTGCTCTGCTGTTCCTTGTGTTTTTTTGAGAAAGTTTCCTTTTACACTCAAATTACCGAGCAAATTTATTAATCGCCAGCCGGAAAAGTAAAGGGCCGTCCGGCGCCTGGTATGACATGTTTCGGCATAGCGCCTCCCGGCACTTCGTGCTTGTTCATTTTTTCAACCCTGTCAATGAGCGAAGCCGTATTGCCGGTTGATAAAATGACATTCGCCCTTGACAGAATCCGCCCGGCTCAATCTGGTAGGCTCATTAATTTAACTGTAACGGCGAGCCAGATGCCATAATAAACCCGCAAGGCAGCGGTCAAAACGTATGATTCCAGAGATTATCTCAGAAGTTCAGATTTCTTATTCTTCAATTATTAAAGCGCGTGACCGTATGAAAATTACCGGGTCAACTGAGTCCTACTGCGCTTTTAAATTGTTCTGGCCAGCTTATGACCATATTGAATTCATGTATATGCTCATGCTAAACCGCCAGAACCAGGTTCTTGGATATCATCAGATTTCCAAAGGTGGGATGACCGGAACAATAATAGATATCCGGGTTGTTTTCCAGGTCGCCTTGAAAGCCTGTGCTACTTCAATCATCGTTGCACATAACCACCCGTCAGGTAATCTGGAAGTTAGTTCAGCCGACCGAAAGATTACCCAGAATCTCAAAGAGGCCGGTCTTATCCTTGAAATTCCCCTGCTTGATCATCTGATTCTCTCCTCAGAAGGCTATTACTCAATGGCAGATGAAGGTATTCTCTAAACTAAAATTTACAAACCGGCGCGCCAGATGCCAATATAAGACCGCAGGGCAGCGGCAAAAAACTATGGATTTAAACGATTGGAAAATCATTGCAAGTTACACCCGGATGGAAGCTGTTGCCGATGGAATTCAGGTACCAATTAGTCCGGATATTGCCAAAGAGGCAGGGATCAAATTTCCCGTTTTTCTTACACGCAGAGTTTATGACAAGTATGTTCTGGTTCCCTTTGAAATGCCTGATCAAAGTGAGGAAGGTCGGCTGTGGGATATCCTGTATATGTTTTCAATCTCAGCCCGAAAGTGTCCAGGCGCTGAACTAAAGTTTGGGTTCTGTTGCCAGCTACCCGATAAGGGCGATTGGACCAAATACGAGAAAGTGTGTGAAGGGAACAGGCTGCTTAGGGAGGTCACTCTTAGAGCTGAGATTGGTCCACTTGACCTGGATGATCCATCCCCGGCTATCACGATCCTATTTCCGGATGAAGATTAGAAATTTAATTAACCGGCGTGCCAGATGCCACAATAAGTCCCCCGGGCAGGGGGCAAATACAATGACAGAAAATCAATTTCTGGAAGATATCTCTTTTTATCAGCGTCGATTTGAACGTTTACATCGTGCCATAATCAAGGAAATGAAGCAGTATATCAGCAAAAATCAGGCTTATGAAAGCACGTTTTACAAAACTGTTGAAAGCTTTTCAGCAAATATTACACTAACCGGTGAATGGGTTAAGCTTCTAAGAAGTTATAATTCAAATAAATGCGCCAATAGGTTACGGTTTTCCAATGAATTTAATAATAACAATGGCGTGCCAGATGCCAAAATAAATCCGACGGGCAGCGGTAAATCGAATGTCAAGATATGCCAATGATCCACGAATGATCAAAGCGAAGTTTACCTCTTGCTGCTCAAAATGCAGGGCTAAACTTACCAAAGGTGTCAATATCTACTATTGGCCCTCTTCCCGTGAAGTATTCTGCATGACCTGCGGTGATGCTTCTTACCGGCAATTCCTTTCTTCAGCCGCAGATGAAGATGTTTACAACGGATGCGGAAATCCATACGCAAATTAATTAAATCCGCTGTGCAGGAGAGCAAATAAAGCCTCCGCACAGCGGTATTTTTTTGTTCTTCAAAATCTCCCCTGGATAAACCCTGATTGCTTTTTTTCTTCTGACCGGGGATCAGCAAAATTCAATGCAACACTTACAATCCGGCAATTTTCGTAGTCCAGTAATTTTTCAACCGTTTAGTCACCACCTTTTCGACTTATCCTGGCAATTCCCAAACTGATCTGTTTTTTTTACAACAGTGAGCCGTCCTCACCATTATTTTCTGCAGAGTGCAGCTCATACATGGGGTAACTTTGGATTGATCCCTTAACCTAACCCTTTCCCAACTGTAGATTGATCCTGTTTCAATGATATTTTAAATCAAATTCAATGCGAAGATAGAATGCCCCATCCGGTAACGGTCCCCTCATTCAAGAACTTTCGCGGCATATCCTCAGTCTCTGTCAGCTGACGGATCTTTGCGGTATTCCACGGTTTCTTGACTGCCCTTCAGTGACACCCTTTAAAAATCTTGCATATAATTTTCACTTAAAATTAAGTATCATGAAAAAGTTTCAAAAACATTTTGTAGGAAAAGGCAAACAGGTAGAAGGTCTTCAAATTATCAAAGTAACCGTAAACATGGATGATCTGAACGCACTCTCTTACGAGTTTAACGGCGAAACTTACGCCACCTTCGAAGTTGCAAAAATGAAAACAGCAGACCAGTTCGGTCGCGAATTTACAGTCTACGTAAGCCGTAAAGAAGAAGTGGCAGACGAAACTGAAACTGAAAAAGAAACAAAACTGGAAACAAAAATGAAAAGGCCGGCTAAAAAAGTAAAGGAGAGCATCGATGAAGTAGCCGATCTTCCCTTCTAAAGTGAAAAAAACCCTCTAATCAGGGTTTTTTTGTGGTTGATTTTTTTTCTGAGAAATACCCTTTTACACTCAAATTACGCACAAAGGTATTGATCGCCAGCCGGAAATGTAAAGGGCCGTCCGGCGATACAAGTTAATCTTTTGGCGTATCGCCTTCCGGGCACTTCGTGCTTGTTCAGTTTCACAACCGGACAAGGAGTGGAGTCGAATTGCCGGTTGAGAAACTGACATTCGCCCTTGACACTATCCGCCTGGCTCAATATTAAATGCCCGTAATTTAAGTATAACCGGCGAGCCAGATGCCAAAATAAACCTGCAGGGCAGCAGTAGATGATTATGAGTAAGAATAATGGTTCCGCAGTAACCCGTGATGAAGCGGTTGCATTGATTGAGTTGGTTGAAGTAGAAGCAGTGGTTGCTGCTGTTGAAGTTCCTGAACCGGTCGTTTTAACGATTGTGAAGCCGGAGCTGGTACTAGCACCCCGGAAACTTTCCCTGGATGAACGGATTCAGAAGGTCGAAGATTTGAGTTTGTTAATCGACCGTTACCGGATCTTAAACGAAAGCCGCAGGAAGTTGCAGACTTTCCAACTAGGTGCCGATGGGTTAAGCTCATCCATTCAGCTTCGTGATGCTGCAGGAAATGAGTTCAGAACCTCAAACTCCGCAGTGATCAACACCGTCATCGACGAGATGAAACGGACGCTTGACACGAAAGTCCGCGAAGTTGAAGAGCTGATTGACCTTTGAAAATTGGGAGCAGTGCTCCCTTTTTTTGTTCGTGGCTGAGAAATATTGCTGCACCTGTTGCTAAAACATTCACACTTATAAAAGAATGCGATAAATATTTATAAATATCAATAAAGCTGAAATAGTCCAGATTATTTCAGCTAAGTTTAATTAATTTTAATCGATGAATTAAATTGCATAAATATCGGAACCATCGGATATTTAGTTTATCCAGTTTTTATATGTTTTACGCTTGTTAACTACAATGCTGAAATATATACAACCGAGTGTGTTTACTAATAGAATTAAATAAATATGTGTGGCTAGGTACGTTTATTTCGATGTTAGCCACAAGCAAAATAGCATATTATAATTATGACACTTGAAGAAATAAACAATTAAAAATTTTGAAAGAAGATGGATTAGAAAAAAAACTTTTGATTCCACTTTTTTCGAAAATGGGATTTCTATACCCTTTTTTTGCATCACCACAACAATGAATAGGGGAAAAACATTGTCCTCAAGAAATACGACCCCAAATTCAAAAAGAAAAGCTATTTAGCTGTACTTGTAAAAGCAGGAGATGTAAATGGCTCTGCTTCAATTTTACTATATTGAATCAAGATAAACAAGCTTTAAATGAACTATATAAACTCATCTATGAGCTAAAAGAGGTAATAATCGACTAAATAATTATTGTTATAAGTAGTAAATTCTTGCCTACTTCATTAGAAAGTATATATTGCACCTTAAAATCAGAAAGACTTGACAAAGCAAATAAAAAACCATTCATATTAACAGGCTTCCAGAATTAATAAATGAATTTTCCCCTGAGTATTGAACTGAATTTGAAGATGAGAAAAAGACGTTATTAATTTAAAGATTCTGATTTGATGAATTATTAAAACCTTTGTGCGAGAAAAGTCATTATTAATGTTTAACTAAGTCAGGGAATGTTCATTGGAATTGCAAATTCCAAGTCTTTTGCCACCTGATGGCATATTCGGGGAACAGGGTAATTGTAAGCCTTCCAAACCTAAAATTATCGTGAAAAATCCAATTGTGAAAATTGACTGGCTGCCAAAATTTGTATTTTTACCCATTGTTACAATTGATACTTCATAACCTCAAATATAGCCATATCAGATTAATCTTCCATAGTTAACTCTGTTCTATATTTTTACCGGACAATTGTGAAATTTTATAAATTATAAGCCGTTATTGAATTTTTATAAAGAATTTTTATTTGTTCATGTATACTAATTTTTGAAATGAATTCTTTTACAACTTTAATCCATTCTTTGTAGGATACAGCTGTAAGGCAAACTGGCCAGTCTGAACCAAACATTATTCGGTCAGGACCAAAAGCATCATAAACAACTTCAAAATATGGTAGCAACTGATCTATATTCCAATTATATAAGTTAGCTTCGGTTGTCATCCCGCTGATCTTGCAATAAACATTCTCTCTCTTAGCTAATTCCCTGATGTTTTCCTTCCATGGACTCATTTCATTCCGCTTTATTTTTGGTTTAGCAATATGATCCAAAATGAAAATCTGCTCAGGATGCTTATCCACAAAAAGGATGGTGTTAGGAAGTTGATAATCATAAATCAGGATATCAAAGGCTAATCTGTAATGTTTAAGCAGCGTTATTCCTTCATTAAAATTCTTTCTTAACATAAATTCAGGATCAGGTTCATCCTCAATAACATGCCTTAATGCACATAACTTGTTGCTACTGCCATAAAATTCAAGAAAGTGCCTTAATCCGAGGTCAGCCAGTGGAAGCCATCCGATGACACCTAAGATAAAATCATTTTCTTTAGCGAGCTTCAATAACCAGTCTGTTTCAGTGACTGCTTGCCTTGCCTGAACTGATATAACACCAACAACATCTGTACCTTCAATTTCATTTTTCAAATTGTCTGGCAAGAAACTTCTTTGGATTTTTTTTCTATGATCTCCAATCCAAGCGTATTCAACCGGATCGTAATTCCAGAAATGGTGATGGGCATCGATAATCATACTATCAAATTATTATTTCCTTCAGTTGTACAAATTCTGAGTAATAAACCTTTTTCTGATCCATTTCAAAGATTCTCTACATCAGCTACCATTTTTCATTGGCCGTAGCATAAGCAGAAGTTTGCTGAAACCTGGAAACAAACGCCTCCCATTCCTGCAGACGGGGTTTTAGGCTTAGCTCCTTCATCACTTTTTTATGATCAATATCCGGAAGAGTATCAATAATCATAAATAACCGGTTTCGAACGATGAATATTTCCAGGTCAATAATCCCGACCTCTTTTACACCTTGGGGGATTTCAGGCCAGGCACAGCATGGGGTATGAATTTTTGTGTATTCTGCGATCAAAGGCAGATCATCTTTTAAGACTATTGTTTTACAAAACCGTTTGAATTCCATAATTGAAGAAATATTAAATTAAAGATCGTTTTTTATGCGAAGTATTCCTTAATACTTAATATGGTTTGCACAGCTGTGGAATCAGGATCGCGCCATGATAAAGCCTCTACTGAAATATATCCATCATAGCAAATAGATTTTAACGCTTCCCCAATTTCAGCTACGGGTAAATGAACCATCCCAACGGGATGCCTGTTGGGATTTGCAAAATGCATATGGCCAATGCTTTTCCAGAAAACTATAATTGAATCTTGTAATGATTCTTCTTCGATATTCATATGTAATAAATCTGCCAACAATTTAACATTTTGGTTATCAATTTTTTTTTGGAAACAGGTACTCCTTCCTCAAGCGTATTTATTAAAATTGTTTCATAACTGTTAAGAGGTTCAAAAATCAGATTTACTCCTTTATCTTAGGCAACCCTGATAAGAAAATTCAGACCTTCGACAAGCCATGAAATAGATTGTTCCTTGTTCAGGTAAGGAGCGAAAATCCCTTGCATTGAACCGATGATTGCCGATGTCCCATAGAGAGCACCAAACCTTATCATGCAGGAGTCAAATGTTATAGCTACTTTTCTGACATTAGGATCAGGATGCTTCAGACCGAGTATCGCTTTTCCAGCACCTGTGTCAATTGCAGAAAGTCCATTATTGTTTCGCTTTAATAGATTCTCGAAAGTATTGAAATCAATAGCATCTACAGTAGCGGCAATAAGTTCCACCCCATCAAATCCTATACCTTCAGCCTTTTCATTACTAGCCTCAAGAGGATCCCAGTAAATCCTGGATCCGTTCTTTATCTGAGAAACACGTGAAATAGTAACACTTGATTTAATCATAAATTTTCTGATTAAAATTTTACCATGATCTTGGTTATTGGTCCCGGATTAACAGACCATTCAGCCAATGCCTGACCAGAATTTTCTATTGAACCCATGCTTGTAATAACTTCGTTAACTGGAAATTTACCAGATTTAAGAAAACTAATAACCGTACTAAACTCATTTAGACAATTGCGGGAACCTAATATTTCAATTCCATTCCTGAAAACAACTCCAGATTTGAATTTACGCAAAATACTGATCGCATTGTAATTGTGGAGTACACTTAGCCAAATATCATGCTGATTTTTGGCTAAGTTCAATTCTTATGAATTTTAGTTGTGTTTTAAAATAATTGGCTTTACACTCATAGCATTTAGATCAATTTTCCCCAATTTTACAAGGCATCCAGTACTATCGAGATATTCTATCTTTGCTGATTGGTTATAGGTATATAAATTCATCAAAAACAACATTTCATTTTTCCCATCAGAACGTAATGTATGCCAGATATTTTGATTATCACTGAATACTTTTTGCCTATAGCCAAGTTTTGATAAAAGATAAAGTAGCATCTGATTTTGCTCTTTATGACTTGCAATCCAGTTAATTCCGGCAATTATCAAAGTTCCACCACCCTCTGTATTTATTTTACAGGCAATAGGTTTTTCTGAATTCTCTTCAATTCCCAAAACCATACAATTTTCAGGCATTTTTTCAAAATAAAATACATTTTTTTTCATCACATTACTGATGGTGTCAAACGAAGCGCGATTTACAGCATTATTAGAAGCGACCATTTTTATATTTCCAATAAAATCTTTTAATATGGTACACTCTTTCAGATCATTGTCAAATTCTGGAATGAGTGGAAATAAAAGAACTTTTCCTCCTTCTTTTAGAAAAGTCACAATGTTTCTTTGTTTTTCGGACGACATAACGACCGATGAAACGACAATTAGTGGAGTTACATCATTCAAAAATTCCGGGTTTGAAAGATCGCAGAATTCGGGAGAAACACTTGCTAACATTGCAGTTGTTAAAACACCTTTAGTGGTTAATTCCCATGCTTCGGGACTAGTAAATATGAAATTACTTCCTTCCTTCCAATAATTGGATGAACGGGCATATTCAAAATCCATTGAAATACGACAATCATGGATCATTTTTGCTTCTGAAAGCCAGTTGTCCTTTTTAATAAAATCTGCAACACCTTTTTGAGCATCATACAACGGACGCACTTCGCCCTTTGCTCCGATCGGCGCACCATAATCGTAAATATCAGTGGTGGCTCCAAAACCCATTGGGTTTGGCCCTCCTGTAAAAATGTAATAATTGTGCCCTTTCATTCCCAAAGCCAAATTAAGCATATAACACGCCTTCGCATCCATTGCGGACATGTTAGGCCAGTCGGAAGCACTACCTGAAGCTAATTCAAAAATGGTTGGTGGAAAACCCATTAAACGCAGCATTTCAAGTCCAAAAAATTCACGGATTGCATACTGAGGTGTAGGATTATTTTGAATCCAGTTCTGGTCCAAGTTATAATAACTATCCAATCCAAGCAAAAAAGGTTGTTTCAATAAGCTGACAGTTTCTTTAAAATATGGCACCATTTCAGGATTAGCGGCATTGTGTAAAAAAGGGACATCAATCCCATTGCTACGAGCCATAACTGCTAGAGTATCTAAGTACTCTGCAGCTATAGTAAAATAAAAGTCATAGTAATCTTTTAACTGTCTTAATCTTTCTACATTCACATATCTTTTAGGTTCTAAGGGAAATACATTTTGAAACGATCTGAATTTTGTTCCATAAACATTATTCAAGTTTTTAATTTCAGTATATTTCTTTTTCAAGAAAACTGCATATTCACCATCCTTTTTGCCAAACCCCATTGTTTCTCGATTATAATCAATACTACCATGCCAGATTTGTACACCAGTTAACTCATTATCAAGTTGCAGAAAAATAACTGGACCACCTTTATTTACTGAATATTTTGCCAGGATAGGGCAAACTTTATCAAACCATTTTTTTACTTTTTTCAAAAATAAAGGGTGTTGGTAGGAAACAACTGATCCTGGCAAATCTGATCCCTGATAAGTCTTAGCCCTTAGATCTGGATAATTTTTACTTAGCCAATTGGGCAATCCATCATAAGCTAATTCAGAATATTGATACGGCCCAGGGCGAGCTATAACATATAAATTCTCCTCCCTTGCCAATTTAAGAAAGCCTTCTAAATCTCGAAATCCATCACTTCCAAAATTAAATTGTCCTTCTT
>Ga0364874_10509_pt1 | contig 20382 bp, 20 predicted proteins | sample ExccelAu500001D4_2_FD_206922 | JGI IMG/M metagenome (GOLD analysis project Ga0364874, IMG submission 206922) | Enriched cells from Trout Bog Lake Hypolimnion, Wisconsin, USA - BchlTB.Aug07.5000.01.D4 | ecosystem: Environmental > Aquatic > Freshwater > Lake > Hypolimnion/Profundal zone | place... | reverse complement strand
CCTTGGCGTCCCTGCGCACCGATCACCCCTCTGTCCCCGCCAACCCGCTCATCGCCGATCCACTGTACCTCGCCCGCTACATTGAAAAGGCCGGTTCCGGCACCCAGCGCATGATCGAACTCTGCGTCGAAGCCGGACTGCCCGAACCCACTTACGAACAACGCAACGGTTCCTTTGTTCTCACCCTCTGGCGCGACTGGCTGACGCAAGCGGCCATGGCATCCATGGGTTTGACGGAACGGCAGCGCCATGTCGTCGCCCATGTGAAGGCGCGCGGCCGCATCGGGAATCTGGAATATTGCCAACTTTATAAAGTTTCCAAACCAACGGCCTCGCGCGATCTGGATGAACTCTGTCGCCTTCAGGTGCTGAAGAGAGTTGGGACCACGGGCAAGGGCACCTACTACGTGCTCAAAGGTAAAGGGCTCACAAAGGGCTCATCGAAAGCAAAGGGCTCATAAAGGGCTCAATGGGCTCAGTCCGATGCTGCAAGGACCCGACATGAATTTGACAGGGACATAATGGGAACAATGGGGACATCCGCTGGGTCCCGCCATTGCGTCAGGTAACTTCCGAAAGCCGCGCCATGAATGCGCCAAAGGCCCTAGAGACGGGACGTATTCCTGCAAACTTTTTTGGAAAGCTGTGAATCAAAATGAACATCTTTCAGTTTCGAGATCGCATGATTGAAAACTACCCCGAGTATGTCCGGAGCTTTTTCACAATGCTGCGCACGTCTTCAATCCAGAGCCGGTGACATTTCGAACACGCCACAGGGACGCCATAGTAGTCCGAATGTTCCATACCGCAGCCAACATTCAGATCCCGCGATCTGAATCCGCAGGGACATTCGCCTGTGAGGATCTTGCCCATGATCGTCCCTTCAGCCTGGCCTCAACCACCTTCTTGAATCTGTGTTTCCAGTAGAATCCGCCCGGTGTGCTTGGAAATACAGAGCAACGTTTTCGATCCGCCGTCTAACGTCCACGGCCGTTTCGGGGCGCATATCACAAACCAGCACCCTTTTGGAGGCTCGCGCCGCCAGTAAGCCATGCAGGCTGGTGGTAGGGCATCGTATACGTCGCAGTCCACCATGGACCGTGCGAGGCGTACGAGCGCCAAGGTTGCTGCCTGGGCTCGCGTCACGGTTCTTTGCCGGCGGGGTTTGGGTGCCGTTTTCTGTTGTGGTATGCGTATCATGGCCAAACGTCCCTGAGTGTGGTGATCACTTCGCGTCGGTCAGCTAGGGCATTGCAGAGGCGATTCTCACGGAGTTAGCCCCTTCACCATTTCAGGCCCTCCAGGGTTTGCCGGATGGCCTTGGCTACCCGTTCGTTGGTGGTGCTGCGCTGGCTGAGATAGAGCGACAACCGGTCTACAGTCGGCTCGCGGGTCAGTAATCGAGGGTCGTACCCCCAACCTTCGATGCGGGTTGTCGCCACTTCGGCGTCTTGCACTTCCACCATGGTGCCGTTAGCCGTCAGTTGGGCAAACGCGCGGTCGCGCAGCGCAAAGGTGGGGTGCAGATCATCCGCGAGCAGGGTCATCTGTGCGAGGGCCGATACGCCTGCCAGACACCAGTCCTTGGGCACTGCCGGTGTGGATAAGCGAACCCAGCGGGTCCAGCGTACAGGTGAACGCAGCAGGTTCTGGCTGCGTTCCCACAACTCCGGCTTGGAGCCATTGAACTCCAGCATGCGGCGCCGACCGTTGATCGCAACCCGGCACAACTGGCTGGCGATCAGTTCATCAGCCACGTTGGAGAGTGTCATGGCGGAATAGCCAAGATCGACCGCCAGCGCGCGCAATGAACGTCCTGCGGTTTCGTAGCCCAGCAGATGGCGCAGCAGCACCAGTTGGGCCGTCAGCGTAAGGGCTCCGGTCCGGGGCTTCCGGACGCGTGGGTTACGTTCCCGCAGGTCGGTTGCCAGCATGGGCAGGAACAGTTGGCGTCCGGACAGGATGAAGGGGATGCCCGCTTGAATCAACCGCGCGCGACGCGCGCCCGAGAGCGCTGGTAACACGAGTGCAACATCAGGACCGAACACCTCCCTTAGCATGATTAGATGCCCTGCATATTCGGCCGGCGGTCCGCCTTCAGGTGTCTGCTCCCGCGCCAAGGTAAGTGTGCGTCCCAGCAAGGTGGTGGTGGCCATCTCGTACCGTGAGCGGAGGAGCAGGGGAAGTCGGCGTATTTGTTCCAATGGCATGGTCAGCAGCGTAGGGCGTTCGCCTAGCGTGGCTTCCAAGTAGCCCTCAATTTTTTCCCAGCCATTCACGTGTGTATGTAAACATGTTTTGTTATGTAAATCAAGAGGCTTTACATAACGGGACTTGCCAACTGTCACCGTAATGATTGCCATCTGGTATCTCATTTTCATTCAAACACATCGGCTCAAGTCGCGCCTTTGAATTTAGCCACGTCCCCCCATCTGTCTCATGCAGCCCATTACTACGCGTCGCCGCCCTCCATGCCCAAACGCACTCAACGTACCGCCATGAACACCAACGAGGGTATCGTCCAGCAATTACATCCACCTTCTTCTTGAGATTCCCCTGGTTCTGGTTCATCATCCCAAATACGTCCCGTCATCATCAGGTATCTTGCATGCCAAAATTCACCATAAACACCTGGGTCAGCCTGAAATCAAGTCACCGCCGAGGCGTTGTTTGCGGACATAAAGCCAAAAGCACGTTGGTTAGATGGGTAGGGCGAAACAGGGCAAACCCGCACGCTACAAGCATGCTCAAGAAAACCAACTTGCCCCGCGCGCTTGTTCTTGAGGGGTCATTGGACAACGATCTCTCCTCACTGCGATCCGAAGAGGATTTGCTTCGCACATGGCTGCGTGCCGAGGGCGTCAGCATATTGCTGAGACGGCGTGGTATGAGCGAGAAAATTGGGATAACTTTGCCGCGGTGGTCGAAATGCTTTTTGACATGTGGGAGAAAAGGGCGGCGTATGACGAGACTGATGAAGGGCAATTTCGAATTGTTTGTGCCATGCCCGGACCACCGAAAAAGGGAGACCCTGCGCGTCCTTTCGCGAAGTCAGCGGTAGATAGAAAGAAACTGTCAACGGAAGTTAGCGAGGAACTCAGGAAGAAGTTGAATAACGACTTGATTGAGGTTGAAATTCGAGAAGTAGATAAAAAATATCAGCATGATAGGTATTTGGTTGTCCATAACGGGGCAGTTGTTGTTAGCAGTAGCAAAGGGTTCGATTTTCGACCAGGAGAACCGAGCGAACTTGGGTTTCGGCGGTTGGAGAGGGGGGATGTGGTGAGCAAAATCTTGGATGCAAAACTTCTAACCGATAGGCCCGCAAATACTTGGGTGGCGGAAGAGTTCTTTTTCTTGCAACCAACAGCTTGAGACTATTGATTGGCTAAGAACCGCGTGGCAGCGTCGAGGAAGACATTGGCGTGTGTCAGTTGTTCCTGAACTGCGGCGGGCTCGATGTGCGTCATGGGGTCGTAGTCGCCATCATGGCGTAGGTCTTCCGCTTCGATCATGTAGCGATGCAGTTCGGTTGGAAGTCTTCCGGTCTTAGTGAACTCCTTGCCGAAGGTTGCGATCACGGCCGAGTGCTTGGAGAACGACAACTCGTGCTGCAATAGCAGCGCCTGAGCGGCATAGAACATGGCGTAATACGCCCGGGACGCGGCGAAACGGGCGTATCCCTGTTCCAACAGAAGCCGACCGGCGGCCAGGCTTTCGCCTGCGAGTCGCAGCAAGGCCTGTTGCTCGGGCGTCATAGGGCCACGGCCTCGCGGCGGATGTTGAGCAGAAACGGCGTGCGTTCGGTACGATAGCGGGCGGAATCCATGATGTGTGTGGTGATGACCGTATCGGTGGCCAGGCAGAGCGGATAGACGGCGTCCTGGACTTTGCGGCGCAGGGTAGCATCCACCGTGGCGTCATCCACGACCACCAAAACGTCATAATCCGAATCCGGTGTGGCATCGCCGCGCGCACGCGAGCCGTACAGGTAGACATGGCACGGTGTTGCGGCCAAGGCAGTCTGAACCGCATCCCGGATTGCGGGCAAAGGCGCCATGTCTGTGCTCAAATCCATGGGTAAACTCTAGCACTACCGCACGCGCTTGGCAATGGCATCGGCCAGTGCATCCGCGAGTCGTTCGCTATGTTCCCGAATCCCAAACAACCGTGGATGCCAGCAGAGGGCCAGCGGTCGGCGCAGTGCCTTGAGGACTGGCAAGTCGCAGGCTGTAAAGCGGTCGGCCGGGAGTTCGGAACCCGCGAGTGTGGGCAGGACGCCGACATAGGCACCGCTGCGTACTGCCCGGCAAACCTGAGGCAGTGTCGTGCACGACAGTGCGATGTTCAGGGGGGTGCGCATTCGCCGCGCTACTTCTTCAAGACGCTGGGTGTAGTCGCCGGCGCCTTCCAACGTGGCCAATGGCACCATGGTCAATAGTCTGGCGGGGTCTTTCGTGTCCATCTTCGGCATCAAAGAAACGGGGACGAAAAGGCGGTAATCGAGGTGCCCGACTATTTTGCTTTGCAGCGTTTTCGGGACGGCATTGCTTCGGATCAGCCCGAAATCCAACGAGTGCTCCGTCAGTCCATCCACCACGGCAGTTGTCTGGCGATTGGCCAGGGTGATGATCAGGCGCGGCCAGGATTCGCGCAACATGCCCGCCACATCCGCGAGAATCCAGTGCAGGAGTGCTTCGCCCGCCCCGATACTCACCTCCATCGGCGCGTTTGCCAGGTCACTCCGGATGTCGCACAGGGAGGCGAACGAAGCGCGCACGACCGCCGCCAGTCGTTTGCCAGCTGGCGTGAGCGTGAGCGAGCGCCCCTTGCGGCAGGTGAGTTCGGTGCCGAAGAACTGGTCCAGTTCCTTGAGTTGTCGGCTGTACTGACTCTGGCGCACCGGGTCATCGCCAACGGCCTTGGCGATCCCGCCCGCATCCGCGACCTCGACCAGCGCGCGCAGGCGCTCGAACGAGAGTCCGCGTCTGTCAAAAAGTTGGTTGTACATTCGGGTGCCTCCGGAGATACATGAGTCAACAGTAATGTAACGTGCGGTAACCTGCATGGCAAGGCATGAGTGAAATGGACTACGGTAGCGGTGTCTTGAGCGCGAAAGGATGCCGCCATGTTCACACAGACAAACGAAAGATCTGTCGAAATGTCGCCGACTCCATTGATGCCGGGGTGCCCCCGCCGAGGTTGTTCGGCCGACGTGCATGCCGTGCTTGCCCGCATGGCGAGTGCAGTGAGTGGTGTGGCGCTGGATGGTTACCTGGACATTTTCTCCAATGGCCAGTACCCGGACTTCACGAATGCCTGTGCATGCAAGGCCTATCTGCGCAATACGTGCCGCTCCATCTGCCCCAATTGCGACAGGCCCTGGCTACTACGGTGATGAGGTTGACCGGGCATTTGCCGCATGAGGTGCGGGTCTTGGATGTCGGCGCCGGACCGGGGACTGCGGCCTTGGCGCTGGCGACGACGGCGTTTTGCCGTGACAAAAAACGCGCCTTTCGGTTCGCGGCGGTGGAGCCTTCCCCTTGGTTTCAAGGTATGTTGGCAACGTTTGACGGGAGTTTGTCGGAACGGGACGTTCAAGTGACGCAGCGGATTCAGGCGACGGCCGGGGAGATCGCTGGGCTGCGTGGTCATTCCACGTCGGCAAACGCATTGACCGGTCCGGCGAACTGGTTGATCATCTGCAACGGACTTGTGCCGCTGAGTCTGGAAGCCGCTGCCTTGGGGATATCTCTGGGAGGCATGCTTGCCGCTCTTTGTCAGCGTGCGGCCGCGGGTAGCAGTCGGCTCGTGGTGACGATTGTGGAAAGCGGGTGCACGAAGTACCATCCGGTCTTGTCGGAAGCCTGGCCGGTAATGCGAGCGGAACTCGAACAACGGTGGCAAGTGGGGGAGGCGAACGGGTTGTCCACGATCCGAACGGAGGATGCACAAGCGCCGCACCTGGTTGGGTGCCAGATGTTTGTGACCCGGTCACTGCCGAAAAGGTTCGACCGGGCTCGGGCGACGTACGTCTCGGTTGACCTCACACGTCGCCTGGCGGCGTGATGGAAGACGTGTGGAACAAAAGGTAGGGCGCGTTCTCCGAGCGTGCCGCAGTGCGAGCGTAGGGATTCGGATCGGTATCAAGCGGATCAGGAGAGCCTCAGCATGCAACGCATCATTTCCATTTCACGGCGCACCGACGTGCCGGCCTTCTACGGCGAGTGGTTCATGCGCCGACTCGAAGCTGGCTTTGCCGGTTGGGAGAACCCGTTCGGCGGACAGCGCTATCTGGTGTCGCTGCGCCGCGAAGACGTGCTCTGCCTGGCCTTCTGGTCCAAGAACTACCGCCCCTTCCTGCCGCAGTTGCGAAAGCTGAAGGAGCAAGGGTGGCCGTGCTTCCTGAACTACACCATCACGGGGCTGCCGTCAGCATTCGAGTGCAACCTCGTGCCCGCTGACGATGCGATCGACAGTCTGAAGGTTCTGTCGGCACTCTTTTCGCCAGACCACGTCACCTGGCGGTACGACCCGGTAGTGGTTTCGGAACAGACACCTGCCGAGTATCACATTGAGCGGTTTGCATCCATAGCGGCCACACTGGAGGGGAGTGTGACCCGGTGCGCCTTCAGCTTCCCGGTGCGGTACGGAAAGGTCGAGCGCAATTTCGCGAAATTCGAGCGCGAGCGCGGGTTCCAGATCTTCGACCCGCCGGTCGCTGAGCGCTGCGAGTTGGCCAACCGCTTGGCCGATATTGCGGCGCGGCACGGAATCGGTCTATATACCTGCTGCGGCGACCTCCTGATCAACGACCGGATTCGGAAGGCGCACTGCCTCGACGGCGAAGCGATTGCGCGTATCTACTACCAGGGAAACTGGAACGGTGTGACAAAGCCGACGCGAAAGGAGTGCGGGTGCACGGAGAGCGTGGACATCGGTTGTTACGATACATGCCCCCACGGTTGCATTTACTGCTATGCCAATATTCACAAGGAACAGGCCGTCAAATGCCATGCAGAACACGATCCGGAATCACCTTTTCTTGGTTGTTCTCGCGCGCAGGGGGAGGAATTCTTGACAGCAATCAAGGCTAAGGAACAGGCCAGACCTAAGAAACCGGTACAACAGGAATTAGGGCTGTAACAACGTTTCAAAAAATGAGTACTTATGGTGAAAAAATCAAATTATCAAGCTGAACCTCAAGGAGCAGGCACTGCGATGGTATGCCAAGACCTCGGGAAAGGGGCATGCTTTGGTGAAAACAAAGGCGATGGAACTGGCGATATCTTGTCCATGAGTGCCGTTAACGGACGCTAAATGTCCATCTGTAACCAGTAAAAACATTCCCGTGACAGATCAATCCCATAGACCCTGCTTCGTCATCGATGACGGTGTGTTCCATATCCGCACCCGCTCGATTCAATACCGACTGCAGTGGCAGCCGGAGCCGCTGGCCATGGAGCACATTTGTGGGGCGCGGTCATGGCGGCCTTGTGTGCCGGATTTCCGACTTGTCAGGCCGGTTGAACCGAATGCAACAAGTGAACTGCTGGCCATCGACCTCCCGAAGGACATCATGGCTGACGAACAGAAAGCTGATGCGTTTGCCGCTTTCCGGGCTATGTTGCCGGAGCAGATTGTGCGCCCGGTCGAGCAGTTTGGGAGTCATCAGTGGTCGATGCTGGTGTTGCTGCATAACAGGACTGAGGCGCGCGATCTTGCAGCGCACAACCCGGTTCTGACGTATGCCCTGGCCAATCATGCCGACTTTCGCGGTACGCGGCATGAATTGGCACCCGGTGACGCCAGTCGCCATAGCAAGGATCGGCAACGGGACATTCTGAAGTGGCTGGGTTTCCCCGATACGGAGGCCATGGTCAAGATCTTCCACAAGATGGCGCCGGAATCAGTTTCGCCGGTGGTGCTGCGTCACCTCCGGAATGCCCTGCGGGAGGATGATCGCATTCCGGGGCTGTTGGCACACGTGCCGCGTATCAATGCAGGCGTGCTGTGGAGTGTTGTCAGCCCCAATATTCGCGAAATTGTGTCACCGAAACTGCTGCTGGCCATTGCGGCTAATGAGGATGACATGGTGTTGGCGCAGACACCTGATCGGCTTTCAGGGGTTCTGGCCCTGCTAAAAGGAGTAAATTGGCAGCCGCCGGCTGCACCATTGACCACGCTGGCCCAGGTCGAGCGATTCGTGGAGTCCGGTGATGTCCTGTACCGGGAGTACCTTGAGCGGCAGGAGCAGGCGCGGCAGAGGGCAGCAGCCGCCCTGGCTGCCAGGATCCGGCGACGGCGTGTGGCAGTGGCAGTGGCAAGGGAGAGTCTGCGGCAAGAGGAACTTCAGCGGCCATTTCCGCCGCCGCCTGTGCCCGGCACGGACGACATTATCCCCCTTATTTCGGCGGCTGAGCTGGTTGGCGAGGGTGCGGAGCAGCGCAACTGTGTGGGCGGCTACGCCGAAAGGGTAAAGTGTGGTTGTTGTTATATTTACCGTGTGCTTAAGCCGGAGCGTGCCACGCTGTCGATTGTGCCTGATATGTGTGGCGGCTGGCGGCGCTCTGAGCTGAAGCTGCACAAGAATGCCAAGCCGGGGCGTGCAACGATCAGCCATGTGGATCGGTGGCTGGAAAGATACAGCCTGTCGGTGTGATGAGAGAAAGGGTTGTTAGGCTAAAGACTGTTAGGGATGAATCACTTATGACACCTGCCCAAACATGGAGAGAGCCGTTGGGACTGCATCCGGTCATTGGGCTGTTGAAATATCTCAAGAAACGCTAGACCGTACAACAAGGATAACCTACCGTAGATCGCAACAGAAAACCGGTGGAGAATCGAATGAAGAAAACGGCACGCACAGAGGGTTCAGCAACCGAGAATGCAGACGCCTCGGCGAGGGGCGAGATTGTCATCTACAGGACGAGGGACGGGCAGGATCATGTAGATGTGCGGTTGGATCGTGATACGCTTTGGTTGGACGCCCATCAGATGGCGCGAATTTTCGGACGGGATAGGTCTGTCATTGTTCGGCACATTCGTAACATTTACGAGACGAAGGAGTTGTTGGATGAGGCAACCTGTGCAAAAAATGCACAGGTTGCCGCTGACGGCAAGGTCCGCCGCATGGATGTGTACAACCTTGATATGATCATTGCGGTTGGGTATCGGGTCAACTCCAAGAGCGGCACCCAGTTCCGCATCTGGGCCACCCAAGTGCTGCGGGATCATCTGCTCAAGGGGTACACGGTCAACGAGAAGCGGTTGCAAGAACAGGTCAGTCGGCTCAAGGAGTTGCAGGAAACCGTGGACCTGCTTGGCCGGGTTATTCAGGATCGACAACTTACCGGAAGCGAGGCAGAGGGATTACTCAAGGTTGTCACCGATTATTCGCTGGCGCTGTCGTTGCTGGACCAATACGACCATCAGGAACTCGCAATCCGTGACACCACACCCCCGACTGTGTTTGCGTTGACGTATGAGACTGCCAAGGCGGCCATCGCCAAGATGGGTGCTCAGGCCGGAATGGGTGGACTTTTCGGGCAGGAGAAGGACGAATCGTTCAAAGGTTCCATCGGTGCAATTTACCAAACCTTTGGCGGGCAAGAACTCTATCCCAGCATTGAAGAGAAGGCGGCACACCTGCTGTACTTCGTGATCAAGAACCATTCATTTGTGGATGGCAACAAGCGTATCGCCGCATTCCTGTTTGTCTGGTTCCTGGACGCCAATCGCATTCTGTACCGCAAGGATGGCTCGAAGCGGCTTGCGGATAACGCGCTGGTGGCGTTGACGCTGATGATCGCGGAGAGCAAGCCGCGGGACAAGGACGTGATTGCCAAGGTCATCGTGAACTTGATCAACCGTGGGAACATCTGACCCTCGGCAACAAACGGTTGATTAGTGTTGCCATTGCTGGACAGGCGGTACGCCTTTATTGCATGAAGCAAACCACCGCTCATCCCCCAGAACCACAGAGGTCTCGATCTGGCGTACGGGTACGCCCCAATACAGCGGCAGGAGTCGGTTCTTCTCGGTCGGCGAGACCATCTTGAATCCGTACTTCTGATAGAATCGGATGGCCCAGTCCGCTGCCGCCCACGTGCCGATCAGGGTAGGGGTGTTGATGCGCCCCAAAAGGAACTTGAGCAACAGGCCTCCGATTCCATGACGGCGGTGGCTGGTCCGCACATAAGCGTGGCGGATCAGGGTAATATTCTGCACCGGTTGGATACCCATGACACCCACAAGCGCACCATTGGTTTCGAAACCCCAGAACTCGATTCCGCTGGCGATGGATGCGCGCAGTTCTTCCTCCGGCATGTAGGGCACATGCCAGCAATCAGCCGGGATGACGCCTTTGTATGCTTGGGTGGCATCATTCACGATCAGATGGATGGTGTTGAAATCGCTGTCATTGCACGGGCGGACTGCGCCGATGTTTCCCGTTTGTTTTGGCGGCGTTTCATGGCCGATCCCAAACATGGCCGCCAGATGCGATTCCGTGCCTTCCCGAATCAAATCCACAAGCTCCTGGTCCATGAGCCCAAAGTCGTCGGCGATCTCCAGGCTCGCGATTGGTGGGCGCGTCATATCCCGGAACATTTCGACCAGCCGGTCTTCATGCTTGCGCTCCATGACGAGTACCAGATTGGCCCATTCCATGTCCTTTTGGGAAACCCGATGGGCACTCAACGGGCTGACGCCAGCGGAGCGAACCTCAATACGTTGATCGTTGGCGTAGATTGCCGCAGCCGTGGGGCTCCGCCACTGGTTTCGGCCGCAGACGAAGAGGATGTGAGGTTTTGAACGGGTTGACATGTGAGTTGAGGGTGATTGTCCACTTTTGGTCACCATGTCGTCAACCCGATGATGCAGATGTTCTGCCGCGGGTGTTCTCACTCGCCGCGAATCTGCGTGACCAGCCGTAGTATTCAGAAAGTTTTGGTTGTGACAGGGAAGTGCTCATGGCATCGTGGTGCTGTTTACGGCAATATTTGCGGCCTGGTGGCACCAAATGATCGTTGCTGAGGTATAACAAAACCCAAAAAAACGTCTAGTTGATGTATAACAGGGCGTTATTTTTCTTATCACGAGTTTTGTGTAAATAATTGCGGTTTAAGTTGTTGTAGCGAAAACAAAAGATGCCTTTTAATCACGGGGTCGCGGGTTCGATTCCCGCTCGGCCTACCACTTCCAAACGCCCCGTTTTGCGGGGCGTTTTTTATTTAAAACATCTGTTTTATTGGCAAATATAATCACTTTTGGCAGGTCTCGGACGCCCGTGTTGTGCGATCAATAGCCCTAAAAAAGGAATCTATGTGTAAAAACAAGACAGTCGAAGAATACGCGGCCGAGCTCGGGCAGCACCTGCGCGATCTGCGCCTGCGGCAGAACATAGACCAGCGTCTGCTGGCTGAGCGGGCAGCTGTGGCCTTGAACGGGGTCAAGAATCTGGAAAGTGGGCGCGGCGCTACGATTACGATCCTGATCAAGGTGCTGCGCGCGCTGGGGCAGGAGGATTGGCTCGGGACTCTTGCGCCAAAGGTTTCCATCAGCCCCCTGCAGTTACTTAAAACAAAACCTGGACGGCAACGAGCATCCAGGATGAAAGGCTCCCTCCGTGTATAAACCTGTGCATGTGATTGAGGTTCGGGTGTGGGGGCAGACAGTTGGCGCCGTGGCTTTGGATCCACGGCTGGGCTACTATGCGTTTGAGTATGCGCCTGCCTTCAGCCGTAGTATTGAAAAAGTTTTTGGTTGTGACTGGGAAGCGCTCATGGCATCGTAGTGTTGCTTGCTGCTTTTTTTTGCAGCTTGGTGCTGCCAAATGATTGTTGCAGTAGTGCCAGTTGGCCCTGATGCGCAGAGAAATACGGTTTGTCATTCCAGTGGAGCGGGCCGGGGTGGGGGTTCTGGATTTTCTTTCCGATCGCTTTACCTATCATACACGCCTGGAATGGCTGGCACGAATGGCGGATGGGCGCATTACCGTGAATGCGGCGCATGCGGCCCCGGAACAGACGCTGCAGGCCGGAGACGAACTGGCCTATGATGCAGCCGATATTCCTGAGCCGCCAATGGATGATCGGATTGCGCTGGTACACGACGACGAGGATCTGGTGGTGGTGAACAAACCGGGGAATCTCACCTGCCATCCCGGCGGTCGCTATTTTAATCACACGCTGTGGGCGTTGCTCAAGTCCCGCTTCGGCATTCCAAACCCGGTCTTTGTCAACCGCATTGACCGCGAGACATCCGGGCTGGTCGTGGTGGCGCGCACTGCAGAGGCCGCCCGGCATTTGCGCGCCCAGTTTGCCGGACGCACCGTGGAAAAACGCTATCTGGCCCTGGTTGAGGGGCGATTCTCCGACGCATGCACTGCCACAGGTTGGATTGTGGCTGACTTCACAGGCGAAGTGTTGAAAAAACGACGATTTCTGCCAATGGCGGCAGATGCAGATGGAAGACCTTCCGGGAGCACCCCACCGCCGACCCCGGATGCGCAATGGGCTGTGACAGATTTCCGGCTCCTCACGGCAGAGGGTCCGGTCAGCCTCGTGGAGGCGGACCTGCACACCGGACGCCTGCACCAGATCCGCGTGGCGCTCCAGTCACTAGGATTTCCCTTGGTCGGCGACAAGATGTATGGCGTGGATCCAGGCGTCTTCCTGCGTTTCTGCCGGGATGCCCTGACACCGGAAGATCGCATCCGGATGCGTCTGAAGCGGCAGGCATTGCATGCGGCCGGATTGCGGTTTCGCCACCCCCGCACCGACCGTGAACTGCTTTTTGAATTGCCGTTGCCCGAGGATATACAGGCCGTGCTGGATGATGTCATGGCATCCCGGGCGCCCCGGTGATAACTGCGGGGAGGACTGTGCAGGGCGTTGCGGTCGGAGCAAAAAAAAGGCACAATCCTCGCATGAATTTGTCGCATGAGAACCAGGGGCGCACTTTCCTTTCTGCTGCGATGATCCTTCTTGCAGCCGTATTGCCTGCGGCAGAGGCGGGGTCGACTAATCCCGTGTCCGGCGTGGCTGCGCTGTTCACCCGTGGCGAAACACTTTACCAGGCGGCGGACTGGACCGGGGCGGCCGAAGCCTATGCCGCGGTTCTGGCCGGTTCGCCGGATGGCGCACTTGCAGCGCAGGCGCTCTACTCACGGGGGTGGGCGCTGTTGCAGGCGGGGCATCCGGAAAAAGCGCTTGCTGACTTTCAGGCCTTCCGCGAGAAATATCCATCCCATGCGCTTGCCGCCGAATGCCAACTCAAAATGGCAGACTGCCTGCGACAACTTCGGCGTTTTGACGAGGCTCTGCGCGTGTACGAACTGGTGCGCACGACAGGTGGCCGCCTGGTTCCGGATGCGCTTGCTGGAAAGGCGCTGGTTTTCCAGGAGCAGCACGAGTATGCCGGCGCACAAGCCGCTTTCTGCGAAGCGGCGCAGGCATACGGGGCGGATGCGCACGCGGCAGCCTGTCTGTTCAATGCCGGCAATGCGGCTATGGAGGCGCAGCAGTTTTCGTCAGCCGTGGAACTCTTTGGCCGCATGCAACAGGCGTGGCCAACCAATCAGATGATCCGATCCGCGATCTACTGGCAGGCCATGGCGCTGTTCCGGCAGGAGAAGGCGGATGAGGCGGCCGTGAAACTGGAGTTACTGCGTCAGATGGGGGTGCCGCGGGAACTGGCTGCGGAGGCCGGCATGCTGCTGGCGCAGGTGCAGGATGCCCGGCATCACTATGCCGAGGCGGCGACGGCGTATGCCGCGGTGGTCACAAACTATCCGGAGCATGCGCTGGCGGAGAGTGCGGCCGCGGGCAGCGTGGTGGCGTTCGAAAAATCCGGCAATCTGGCGGCGGCAGAGGTGGCGGCCACAGCCTTTGTGCAGCGCTATCCTGCAAGCACGCGGCGGCCGGCGATCCATTTCCTGCTCGGTGAGTATCGCTATCGGCAGGGGCACTTTGCCGAAGCCGCACCGGAACTGGAGCGTTTTGCGGGAAACAATCCAAAGCACGAACTGGCGGCGGCGGCGTTGCAGAAGGCGGCCTGGTGTTGCTGGAATCTCCGGCAGGTTGCGCGGGCGCGCGAGTTGTTCGGCCGGGTGGTCGCCGAATATGCCGGGAGCCCGCTGGCAGTGGAAGCCGCGCTGATGAAGGGGCGCACGGCGGAGGAGGCGGGCGATGCGGCCGCGGCAATGGATGGATACACCGAAGCGGTGCGCCTTGGCCATGATGACGAAACCGCACAACGCGCGGCCGTTGAACTCATGCGAATGAATCATGCCGCCAAACGCTACGAGGCGGTTCTGGCCGGGGCAGACACATTCCTTGCCAGCCATGCGACGAGCGCCTTGCTCCCACGGGTCTGGCTCTATCGCGCCGAGGCGTTGCTGGAGTTGGGGCATTTGGCACAGGCATTGCAGGCTTATCGTCAGGTGGGGTCATCAGACCCGGTGGCGGCAGCCGCGGCAGGTTACGGTGCCGCATGGGTGCTGCGGCGGCAGGGGCGGCATAGCGAAGCGGCCGACGCGTTTGCCCAGGTGGCTGACGGCGCATCAACCTATGCGTCCGATGCACGATTCTGGTCTGCGCGTTCCTACGAGGATGCTGGTCTTTTTGATGTTGCCAGCAAGTCGTATGGCGCCTGTCTGCGTCAGGTGCCGTCTGACACACACGCCGACGAGGCCGCCTACCGTCAGGCCTATTGCCTCTGGCAGACGCACAAACCGGACGATGCCGAGCGCCTTTACAGTTCAATGATTCACGAGCGTGCAGCCAGTCCGTTCACGGCCAATGCGCTGTATGATCTGGCCTGGGTCATGCTGGAACAGGGGAAGAAGACCGAGGCGCGTCGGCGGTTCGAGGAGTTCACGTGGCAGTTCCCCAAGCACCTGCTGGCACCGGATGCCCATTACCGCATTGGCGACCTGGCCTTCGAGAATGAGGAGTTTGCCGTGGCCGCAACGCAGTATGAGGCTGCGTCCGCCGCACAGGTCTCCTTTCAGGACAAGGCGATCTACAAGCTTGGCTGGGTGCGTGAAAAGATGGGTCAGAACGACGCGGCGGTGCAGACCTTTCTGCGTCTTGCCCGGCAGTTTCCGCACAGCGAATTTGTCCCGGAGGCGTACGAACACGCCGGAGTCTTGCTGCAGAAAATGGGGAGATTTGACGATGCCCGCGCCGCGTTTGCGGCTGTGGCGGAGGGACCCTTCTCCGAGAAGGCCGCCTGCGGTGTGGCCGACTGCTGGCGCGCCAGCGGCAAACACAAGGAAGCGGTGGAGGCCTATGCGCTGGTGTTGAGCAAATGGCCGCAGGGTGAATGCAGGGCGCAGGCGCTGCTGGGACGCGCAGGCGAACTTCGCGCCAGCGGCGCTTTTTCCGACGCCATTGCCGACTACACAACCGTGGCCCATGATGGCGAAACCATGACCTCGGCACAGGCCATGATGGGGCTGGCGTACTGCTGGTTTGCCTTGCAAAAATGGGAGGATGCGGCCCGTTGTTTCCTCAAGGTGGATGTGCTCTACGGCTTTGACGAACTCAAACCGGAAGCGCTGGCTATGGCCGCCCGCTGCTGGGTACAGGCGGGTGATCCGGAAAAGGCTGCCATGTACCGTGAGGACCTCAAGAAACGGTTTCCGAAAAGCAGGGAAGCCCTGGAACTGTAAAAGTGCATGGATTCCGTGTTTGAATGGCGACGACAGGCGCAGTATAGTTGAGCTTGCCACATCAAATTTGGCAGCCCGATCTGCCGTGTGCATGAGGATGGTTCCTTTTTGTCAGGATGATGCGATGCGTTTTGAAAAAGTTGGCGTTTTAATGGGCGGTTGCTCGAGCGAGCGTGAAATTTCGCTGACCTCCGGCCGTGCGGTGGTCGAGGGGTTGCGCGAGGCCGGTTATCAGGCTGTGCCCGTGGTCCTTGAGCAGGAGAGTGTGGCAGGCCGGCTGGATGGTCTGGAGGCGGTGTTCATTGCGCTGCATGGCGGCTATGGCGAAAATGGCGGTGTGCAGGCCGACCTTGATGCGCTGCGTATGCCGTACACCGGTTCGGGTGCGCTGGCCAGCCGGACCGCCATGTGCAAGATTGCCACCAAGCAGCAACTGGTTAAGACCGGGATTCCGACTGCCGAATTCGAGGTGCTGCCCAAGGGTGTGAATCAGACACACCTGTCCCTGCCGGTGGTGGTGAAGCCGCCGCGCGACGGATCGAGCGTGGGCATTTCGCGCGTACAGGCATTGACGGAGTGGCCTGCAGCCGTGGCAGAGGCTCGCCGGCTCGATGCGGCCGGTGAAGTGCTGGTCGAGGCCTATGTGCCGGGGCGCGAGTGGACCGTGGGGATTGTCGGCGACGAGGCTTTCCCGGTGATCGAGATCCAGCCACCGGATGGGTGGTATGATTTCAAGGCCAAGTACACCAAAGGTGCCAGCCAGTACGTATTCCCCGCGGGTGCGGAGATTGATCCCCTGACAATGCAGTGCCGTGAACTGGCACTGGCCGCCTTCCGGTCTGTCGGATGCCGCGGGCTGGGGCGGGTTGACTTTCGTGTGCGGCCGGATGGGCGCCCGTTTGTGCTGGAGATCAACACCATTCCCGGTTTCACGCCCACGAGCCTGCTCCCCAAGGCTGCTGCCAGGGCTGGGATCTCATTCCCCATGTTATGCGACCGCATCCTGTCGCTTGCGCGTTACGATTCAGGTGAGACACGGTGAAAATGATGGCGTGGCGTCAAACGTTGCAAAAGCTGTTCCGGCGCAAGACGCGCAAGGCCGGTGATCTCGAGTGGCTGCATGCCAATGTGCCGCGCCGCCGGGAACGCACCGGGATGGAACACTGGATGGTCGCCGCTGCCGTGACCCTCTTGCTGCTGCTGGTCTGCGTGCTGTTTTACCATTTCCACTTCTGCCGCAACCCCCAGTTTATGCTGCGCGATCTTTCGATTGTCAGCGGCGAGGCCATCAGCGAGGGGCTTGTACGGCAGGTGTTGCTGGATCACCAGTCGCGGGAGTTCCGGAATGGCGAGAAGCCGGGATTTTTATTTGGCCCGGATATTGAGGACGTGCGGGATGAACTCCTGATGCGAGCCCCCGGAATCCGGAGCGTCTCCATCACGCGGCGGCTGCCATCGCGCATGGAAGTGCGCGTTGTGGAGCGTGAACCCGTGGGACGTATCGGTCGCAACGAGCAGGTGATTGATGCCGAGGGGATGGTTTTTCCGCGCAACGTCGGGGTTGAGCACCTCCCCATGATTGTCGGTATGGAGGGGATCCAGGTGCAGCCCGGCATGCGTTTGGACGGCATGGGGCTGGCGGCTGTGCGGCTGCTATCCGCCATTTTGCGCCCGGAGTACGCGCTGCCGGTCGCGGCTGTGGATGTTTCGCGCACGGATTACCTCTGCCTGACACTGCACGACCAGCGCCTGGTCAAGCTCTGGTGGAAGGGGATGGACGCCCCCAAAGGCGGCGATTCACGTGAAGCACTGGGCAAGCGCCTGAAGCGCCTGCTGCAGGCCATGGCAATGGCTCCGCAGCGGCAGGTATGGGACGCGACCGTGCCGGATGACAATCGGATTTTTACGCCCTATTAGAGGATGGGAATTCATGGCCAGGTCAATTGTGGCAGTTCTGGAGATCGGCACATCGAACACGGTGGCTCTGATCGGCGAGGCGATCGAAAGCGGTCGCGTCCGCGTGATCGGCAAGGGGATTGCCCGTACGGCCGGTGTGCGCAAGGGGCTGGTTATTGAGATCAAGCAGGCCATGGCTGGCGTGCAGACGGCGTTGACCCAGGCGGAGGATTCCGCCGATGTCAGCGTGGGCGAGGTGTTGCTGGCGATCTCGGGTGCGCATATTGCCACGACCCCCGGCGAAGGGCTTCTCCCGGTGCGCGCCTCCGATGGCAAGGTCACGCGGGATGACCTGGACGAGATTCGCGAGCTGGCGCGTGAGAGCCGTCCGGGGCCTGATCGCGTGGTGTTGCACGCCCTGCAGCAGTTCTACAAACTGGACGAGCTCGACGGCATCCCCAACCCCGAGGGGATGCGCGGAAAACAGTTGCGCCTGGGGACGCTTTTTGTTCATGGCCAGCGGAATCGCATTGATGACGCCCTGCATGTACTGAAGGAGCGGACGCTCGACACGCGCGATGTGGTCTTCAGCGCGCTCGCCGCGGCCACGGCCGTGTTGACGCCGGAGCAGCGCAACAGCGGCGCGGTTGTGATTGACCTGGGCGGCGGCACCACCAACTACGTGGTGTATCTGCGCAATGTGGTTGTCGCGGCCGGTTCTCTTGGCATTGGCGGCGATCACGTGACCAACGATATCGCACAGGCGTTCAGCCTTCCCGTCAGCCAGGCCGAGGAGCTCAAGATCAACGAGGGGTGCGCAATCATTGATCCCCAGCGCAGCGGACGCCGGATTGAACTTCCGGGAAGCATGATCGCCACCGCGGCGCGCTCCATCAGCGTCAAGGCGCTGCACATGGTCATGGAGGCCCGGATGCGGGAGACGCTGAGCCTGGTGCGCGACCAGATCGGGCCGGAGTTGCGCCATGCCGGTGCGGGTGTGGTCTTCACCGGTGGCGGTTCCGCCATCTCCCGGTTGGACGAACTGACGGCGCTTGTTTTCGGCATGCACTCCCGGATTGGCGAACCGCTGCCGCAGTATATTGAGGGGCTTCGGGACGATCGCGTCAAGCCGGCCGCGCTGGCAACCGTATCGGGATTGCTCATCCGGAGCGCCCAGATGCGGGAAGAGGAAAATCCGCTGGGTTCGGTGGGCAGTCTGTTCCGCAACCTCACAAAGGGCTTTGGACGATGAGCAGTGATACCACAGGGCTGGTGCTGGTTGGGATCGGCGGCGGCGGGTGCCGGATGGCGGCGGCCGCGCGCATGGCGCATGGCGACGGGCTCGATGCCGTCGGGTTTGATACCGACGAGGTTTCGCTCCGCGGTATTTCCGGGGTGCGCTGCCAGCTGATCGGCGCAACGCGCCTGAGCAAACAGGGTGCCGGCGGTGTGCATTCCAACGGCCGGCTGGCGGCGCAGGACGATCTCCCCCTCATCCTGGCCCAGCTCAAGGATGCGCGCGTGGTGGTCCTGGTGACCTCCCTGGGCGGCGGCACCGGTGGCGGCGCCACGCCGGTGATCCTCAAGGCCCTGCGTGCGGAGGGGAAAGTCACGCTCTGTTTTGTTACGCTGCCATTCTCCTTTGAGGGAGCGGACCGGCGCCAGGTTGCGGAACGTGACCGCCCCTTCATTGAACAGGGGGCCGACACGCTGGTGCTGACGCCGCTTGACGATCTGTACGCTGGCTCGGAGCAGATGCCATTGTCCGAGGCCATCCGTCAGGCGGATGCCACCATGGCCAGCGGGTTGAGCCTCCTGTGGCGGCTGCTCCTGACGCCGGGCTATATTCGGTTTGATCCGGCGCGCCTGCAGAACATGCTGGTGAGTGCGGGGACGGCCCGCCTGGGTGTGGCTTCCGCATCCGGCGCGGGGCGTACCGACGCGGTTGTGGCGGCATTGCGACGTACGCCGTTGTTGCGGCAGGGCGAGGCGCTGGCCGGTGCGCGTGCGCTGGCGCTCGGAATCCTGGCCGGGGCCGACCTGCGGCTTGCGGAAATCGGCGCCATCATGGACCGCATCCGGGCGACCTGCCGCAAGGATGTGCATCTCGAAATGGGTGTCGTCCTGGATGCCTGTTTTGACGGGCAGATTGAAATCGTGGCGCTGGCCTTCGAACAATGGATGCCCGCGGAACAGCGGACCTCCGCCGCGGGTGGCGCACACGCCGGCGGACTCCTTCCGGACGATGGCCATGGTGACGGCAAACTGCTGGTTGGCCGCGACAAGTTCGGCTCGCAAGTGGAAAAGACCGTTATTAAAGGCGAGGACCTCGACATCCCGACGTATCAACGGTTGCATATTCGACTCGAACGATAAGACGCATACGGGGCGGGATGATGTGAAATACTTTGCTTCCTCACACGGAGAACACCATGACTGAACAGGAGATTCTGGCGCTTTTGCAGGAGACCGGCGCGTTGCTGACCGGGCATTTTGAGCTGCGGTCCAAACTGCACAGCGACCGGTTCTTTCAGTGCGCCAACGTCTGCCGCTATCCGCGTGCGGCGGAGAAACTTTGCGCGGAACTGGTCCGGCGCATCCGGCCGGAACTGGGCACCGCACGGATTGACGGCGTGATTGCACCGGCCATGGGTGGCCTCGTGGTCGGGCATGAAGTGGCGCGTGCGCTGGACGTAAAATCGATCTTTGCGGAGAAGCAGGACGGCAAACTGGTGATGCGGCGGTTTGAGATCAAACCCGGCGAGCGCTATGTGGTGGCTGAGGACGTGATCACGCGCGGCGGCAGG
>Ga0364874_10503_pt1 | contig 20611 bp, 17 predicted proteins | sample ExccelAu500001D4_2_FD_206922 | JGI IMG/M metagenome (GOLD analysis project Ga0364874, IMG submission 206922) | Enriched cells from Trout Bog Lake Hypolimnion, Wisconsin, USA - BchlTB.Aug07.5000.01.D4 | ecosystem: Environmental > Aquatic > Freshwater > Lake > Hypolimnion/Profundal zone | place... | reverse complement strand
GTGGTTTTGTAAAAGGAGATCGAAAGCAACTGCAACCGGCGGACAATCGCGGAGCGCAATTCCGCCTCGACATTGCGCGCCATGCGGCTGATCTCGCGGGCGTAAAGCCAATGAACCGGAATGTTCTGCAACAGCGCGATGGCCACGACGACGGCGTTCATGGTGAGATTCCGTAGCGTGTTAGGGCCTGGATACGTCAGTCCATCGATGACGTTGGCCGTGATAATCGGAATGATCCACGTAGGCGACGCTTTGATCGTGAAATAGAAGGCAGCCAGGATCATGGAGCCGGTATGCCTTCCATAGATTCCCAAAAGGGTGCGCCATGGCTTTTCACCCCGATAGCTGTGCTCCAAAAAGTCAGCTATGGGGTTCGCATTTGCGTCGGAATTTTTCATCGAAGAAAAAGAGGGTGCGCAGCGTGAAAAAGGATCACAAGAAAAATAGCGGCAGTTTTCGACGGCAGATTCTTGAGCGGCTCGAATGAGCGCTTGCTAACGGGTTCTGCGTGGCGTGGCGGGATTTCCGGCGACCACGGTGTTTGGAGCGACGTCTTTGGTCACGAGCGAACACGCTCCGACCACGGCGCGATTGCCGATGGATACCCCCGGCATAATGAACGCGCGCGCGCCGATAAAAACATCCTCGCCGATGGTGATCTTCGCGACTTGCAGCGGCAGGTTGGGGTCGTTCAAATCGTGCGTGCCCGTGCAAAGATACGCTTCCTGGGCGATAATGGTGCGTGCGCCGATTTCAATCTCGCCAAGCGTATAGGCGTTGGCGCGATCCCCAAGACAGGCGCGGTCGTGCAGGGTGAGATTCCAAGGGATTTGGATGCGGGCGCGTTGATGGACAAACGGCACGCCGTGGATTTTCGCTCCGAAGAGTTTCAACCACATCAAGCGCCAGCGATAAAACGGCTTGGGCGTCCACCCGCAGAAAACGGCCCAGCAGAAATCCCACAACAACATGCCGACGCGTCCCCGGATCGACCATGGAGAATGATAGGCGGATGCCTGGTTGAATGTTTTCACTGATTTTTGCGATGGTTGAGTTTGCATCAGGAAGCTGTCAATCCGGTTGCGCACATTGTCTCAAACAAGCGCATATATCGAGCAGCTTGTCCTTCCAAACCGTAGTGCTCTTCGGCGAAGGGTCTGCATGTCTGGGTTGGCGAAGTGCCATTACGAACGGCTTCGACCGCCTTGTCCAGCGCAACGGCATAACAAGCGGGCTCGAAGCGCTCAACGAGCCAGCCCGTGCATCCGTCCCGAACCATCTCCGGCACGCCGCCGGTGGCATACGCGACGACAGGCGTGCCGCAAGCAATCGCCTCGGCCACGGTGTTTGGCAGATTGTCAACGAACGCCAAGTGCAGGTTCAAATCGGACGCCGAATAGATCATCGTTTTCATGATATCGCTCGCGACGTATCCGAAATGCGTGTGGCATACGCCCTCGGCATCAATTTCGGGAGGGCAATTTCCCATCGTGAGAATTTGCAGCGGGCGCGATTTTGCCGCAGCAAGAATGCCACTTAGCAGACCGCCCCCCTTGATGCTCAAATAGTCAGCGACCAGAACGATTGTGGGAATATCCTGTTGCAGACCCAATGCAGACCGGCAGGCGCGGGAATCTCTGCGGTAAAACACACCCAGATCAAGCCCGTTGGGAATTGCTTCGACAGTGTGACCCTGCCATATCCCTTTTCGCGCTTTGGCAGCCAGCCATTCCGAGGGGCACACTGCGGCGATATTGGAATGTTTTTCGAGCACGCTCTTCTTCGCGGCCCAAGCGCCTGCAATGAGGTGCGGCTCCATCTCCGGATATTCGCGCGGAGTGGGGCACGCGGCATCGCAACCCGTGATGAATTTGTCGCAGGCGCAACTGTGCGCGCATCGCCCGGTCATGCTCCACATGTCATGCAGTGTCCACACGACCGGAGCGTGCCGGGCGCATTCTTCGACCAGATCGATGTCCCACTTTGCCTTGTGAAGGTTATGAATACTAATGCAGTCGGGTTTGAAGCGCTCAATGAGCAGCGGCAATTGCCGTTGCACTCCGAAATGCGTGATCCGTTCGGCAAGTTTGCGCTGTCCCAAGGACTCGATAAAGCCCGCGATCCCTTCGAGTCTTTTTCCCGGTGACAGCAGCACCTTTTCTTGCGTGGTGTCTCCGCCGTCCATCGCGCCCACCGCACGCAGGCACTGGACGCCGAGCCCGGAGAGTCCTTGCGCGAGGCGCTGGGCCGCAATCGCTGCCCCCCCTTTGGATTCAAGATCGGATATGATGAGGACTCTCATTGGTATTCAGGCACTCTTTGGACGAATCCATCCCAAGACAGACTTTTTTACAGACCCCGCAGTGATTCTGGCTTGATGCCATGCGCTCAGTGGGAAGGTGGCTTGCATCAGGTAATTATTCAAGCATGTGTAACGGTCGGCGGCCACGTTGCGCACGATCTTTTGCGGAAACGAAATCTTGGCGAGGCATCGGGCGGGGATGTGGAACGCTGAAGCGCCCGCCGTGTGGGTGGCGTCTTCTCCAAAGCCGATATTCTCGACCAGATTCACGGCGGGATACGTTGCAAGCCCGCCGTGACTCCAACACGTCAGCGTCCAATAATAATCCCAGACATTGCGACGCGTAACCGGGTCGTGGAGCGCGTCGAAATGGCGTGTCCAGAAATCCCGTTCTGCGGGAGAATCGAAAAGCCGCTCGATCCGGGCGCGCTGCTCGGGGTTTTTCCAGCAATCCGCATCCGCATCGAAAAGCTCCCAAGCCCGCCGCCATGTCGCCCAGCCCCAGACGTGGTTGTACTTGCTGAAGAAGTGGCTCCTGGTGGTGCGGAGTCGCCATCCCTGGAAATTATTGGCTCCGATGTGCATCACCTCCGGGGTATCGCGATAGTGATCCAGCAACGCCTCGCAGTAGGTGAAAAACGAAGGGCCGGGGAGGCAATCGTCCTCCAAAATGATCGCCTGTTCCGCAAGTGAGAAGGCCCAGTTCAAGCCAGAGACCACGCGCGCTCGGCAGCCCATGTTTACGTCGGCGTAGTTCTTGAGCAGTTCGCACGGCCAATCCACGCCCTGTTCGATGATCGCGCGCACTTCGGCGACCCGTTCGGCATCGGTCGGGACGTGGGAGCGCGGGCCGTCGCACACGACGAAAAGCTTGGACGGGCGCTCCTGCCGGATACGCTCCAGCACCCGGCGCGTGGGCGTCGGGCGATTGAACACGATGAAAACGACAGGAGTTTCAATCATATTGCCGGTGCCGATTTTTTCGCCAAGCGTCGCATGTCGAAAATGTAACGCAGGTTGGACCAGTTTGTCCTGTTGAGTGGTTGATGCCGCACGGCCAGGAGCGCGTTCGCCATGGCGCAGTCGAAGTTTCCGCCCTCCGCCGCATCCAACGCCCATTTCCTTCGGCAATCGCCGGGGCCCGCTAGTTTTGGAGCGCCTTTGCCCAACGCCTCGGCGCTCAAAACGGGAAGCCCCTTGGCGCGGCGAAGCGGTGCGATGATCTCCGCCGCTTGGACGGATCGGCTCCCTTTGACGTGATTCACGCTGAGGGAATGTTGGCGATAGTGCAGCAAAACGTCGGGAAGATTAGCCAATCTCCCGATCTCCAGCAAGCGAACGTAAAGGTCCAAATCCTCGATGTAATTATACTGAATTCTGTAACCGCCGCACTGGACCAGTGCTTTCCGGCGAAATAGGATCGTGGGATGGATCAACGCGCCGCCGTTTCCGCGCGCCAACTCCTCTTCGATAGCCGCGTGCGTGGGATGTGGACTATAAACTTTTAGCGGTCGCCCTTCGGGGTCGATGAACAAAACAGCAGACCCCAGCGCGACACAATCGGGCGCTTTTTGTAACTCGGCGACTTGCCGTTCAAAGCGGTTTGCGGTCGCGATGTCATCGGCATCCATCCGCGCGACGAATTCGCCTTGGGCCACGGCGAGCCCGTCGTTGAGAGCGCCCACGATGCCGGTGTTCGGACGGCTCACGATCTTGATGCGTGGTTCCTGAGCGGCGAACTGTTGGAGGATTTGCAGCGAGCGGTCGGTTGATCCGTCATCCACCGCGATGCATTCAAAGTCGCGGAATGTCTGCGCCAGAATGCTCTGAAGTGCCTCGGCGAGGTATTTCTCGCCGTTGTAAACGGGCATCACGACGCTGATTTGAGGGGAGTCGCTCATTGCACAAGTTTCAAGAGCGGCTCGTAACAAGCTTCCCGGCTGAGGTGTTCTTTCATGCAGGAGAGTGCGTTTGCCTGAATGGTGTTGCGAAGACACTCATCCCTGAAAAGGCTGAGAATACCAGCAGAAAAACTTGCCGCGTCGTCTGCTTGAATGACGGCCTCGGAGAGAAAGGGCAGTCCTTGGAGCCCGGTTGAGGTGGTCACGCAGGCTTTGCCGTAGGAAAGAGCTTCGACAAGTTTGATCTTCATACCGCCTCCCCGCAGAAGCGGGCAAAGGACCACTTGGGCTTGGGAATACAACGGCTCCAAAGATTCCTGGCGACCGACAAATTTGACATTGGGAAACGCCGCGCCCGGAAAGGCTTCGTTGATGTTGCCGCAAACGATGAGATCGGCCTCGGGGCACTCTTTCAAGACCAGCGGCCAAACTTCGGCGAAAAACCATTTTAACCCTTCGATATTGGGGCTGTTGCCGCTTCCCACAAACAGGCAACGGCCGGGGATCGGGTCTTCGGCAAGCGGGGTCAATCCAAAGCCCATGGGCACCGTGAGGACTTGCCGACCCGGGAGAAATTCGCGAAACAAAACCGCATCCTCCTCGCTGATCGCAATCGTGACATCGGTTTGCATCAGCAGCCGCTTTTCCAGCGCGAGATCAAAAAGTGCGAACGCCTTTTCGTTGGGGAGTTCCGCCATCCTGGCAGCTTTGATGTGCCAGACATCCTGTGTGACGGTGAGGCGCAGCGGCGGCTTGCCATCGAAGGCAGGGACTTCCTCGAACAGCGGGTTGAGCCAACAAAAATTGGTGAGGACAGCAGTGGGCCGGAAGGCGCGAGCACGCTTGCGCGCAAAGGCGGTTTCCTCGCTGCTGGGAAGTGCAATCCAAGCGGGGAGCGATGCGTCGGGCGCGGGTGCGGGTGCGGTTGATGGCACAGCGTTGGTGGACTGATCGCGTCGGTGTCCAAGCAGTGTAAATAGGCCGAGCCGCTGGAGCGCAGCCTTTGTGTAATGGAGGAAGCGCGCCTTAAACGGATAATAGAAAATCCCCGGGAAAAGGCGGAGCCGCCCGATGGCGATGTCCCCCGGAAAACGCAGGGTGAAGCTTTTGTGAATGTTGCGCGGAACCACCCACCATCCGCGCTTTGTGATGCTTCCGTGCGGATCAGACCAATCGACCTCGACCTTCACCCCGTGTTCGGTGAGGAAGCTGAGCATATCGAACACGTAGAGGCCGCCGCCATCGTCCATCGGGCGGGGCGTATGACGTGTGAATACGAGCAGCCTTGAAGAGTTGCGCATCAATGGATTCCAAATTTTTGCAGGAGCCGCTGAAACTTGTGTTGAAGCCAGCGTCCGGCAGCGAGCACCGGTTGCATCGCCCAGCGCCGCCGGTCAGCGAGCTTGTATTTGAAAGCATCCCACTTCGACGCATCCAGCAATCTGAAATGATAAAAAAGATGCCGGTTCGGGAAATGGTCGAACTGCCCGTGACCCGCCCAATGAATGAAGGGGACAGGTTTGTTGTAGTCGGGCGATTTTTTGTCCAGCAACCGGTAGGCCCCGTGTTTCCAGACGATGGGCACCTGGTCTCCCCACTGTTTGTCCGGGTAATTGTCGTTGAGTTCGGGAAGCCTGCGGTGGCGAAGCCGGCTCACATCGACGATGTAGTTTACGAAAGTTTGATCGCCGTAAATGGCGAAGTGCTTCTTGATCTTGGATGCTTCCTTAGCCAATCGCTCGATGGCGGGAAAATCAAAAAGTCCGCGCCGGGAAACATAAGCCCCGGAGTTGAACGACTTGGAGCCAAATTCCTTCTGCATCCGCTTCCGAACCGGGCCGGGGAGATAGACGCGGCTTTCGTCGTTATCGAAGCTCAAAAAATCACAGTCGGCCTTCGCAAATTCCTCCAGGATGACCGCTGGATCATCCAGAAGCACGATATCGACGTCCAGATAGAAGAACGTTTCCAATGGCCCCCAGTAAGCGGCCAACCGCCGGAATACATGTTTCCCGATCCCTTCTTCGCCGAAGCAGGCGGAAGCCATCGCATCCAATTCTTTCAAACCCGGAGCGTCATACACCCCGATGTTAAAAGCGCGCGCCTCTTCGGTGATCTTCTCCATGCGATCATCGAAAGGGATGATGAAGGCGGGGATGTCCGGGTTGTAATACCGGAGGCTATGGAAGAGGGCTATCGCGTATTCGAGAACGCGATCGTTGGCGAGGATGTAGATGCCGCAGCTTCCCGCGGTATTAGGCGGGTCCTGTTGCATGGCTTGAGCGCTCTTGCGGAATGATGGTGACGCAGGGGTCGAGTCGGCAGCCCGCCATGCCCCGGTCGCTCCAGTGGTCTTCGTCGCTGGTCTTCACTTCCCACAGCGCCACGTCGAGCATGTCGTAGAAATGCCCGCCGCCCGCCAGGGATGCGCAGAACTGGTAGAAACCGGGGTGCAGCGGCAGTCGATCCAGTTGGGCGCGCAGGACGTATTCGCCGGGTTCGAGATCGAAATATTTCGCGCTGGTGTCGGAGTCCAGGGTCAGGATGCGTGTCCCTTCCACGGTGTTGAACGCCATGCCGATCATCGCGTTTTGCACCGGCTGGAAACATTCGATGTGGACTTCGACTTCAAACGGTTTTCCGAAGGCGAGAAAATGCTTTGAGACGATCCGTATGCGGTTCATCCGGACGACGCGCCCTTCGGTTCCCCAAACGCGGGGGCGCTCGCGCAGATCGAGATCGTAGAGCGATTCCGTCAGGTTCTCCGTGTAGAGTTCGATGGCTGGCTCAATATCGATCGGCTGCGACGCGACGCCCTGCTTGATGACCACGCACTTCTGGCACAGCCGCCGGATGGCTGCCATGCTGTGGCTGACAAACAGAATCGTCCGCCCGTGGCCCGAAGAGATTTCCTGCATCTTGCCCAGGCACTTGCGCTGAAACTGCTGGTCGCCCACCGCGAGCACTTCGTCCAGGATCAGAATCTCCGGTTCGAGATGGGCGGCCACGGCGAAGGCGAGGCGCACGTACATCCCGCTCGAATAACGCTTCACCGGCGTATCGATGAACTTTTCGATCTCGGCGAAGGCGACGATTTCATCGAATTTGCTGCGAATCTCCGCCTTGCTCATGCCGAGGATGGCCCCGTTGAGGAAAACATTCTCGCGACCGGTGAGGTCGGGGTGGAATCCCGTGCCGACTTCCAGCAAGCTCCCCACGCGACCGCGCAGCGTGATCTCGCCGCTGGTTTGCTGGGTGATGCGCGAGAGGATTTTCAGCAGCGTGGATTTTCCCGCGCCGTTGCGTCCGATGATCCCGATGACCTGCCCCGGTTGCACGTCAAACGAGACGTTGTTCAATGCCACAAACTCGCCCTTTTTACGAACTTCGGCCCGTCCGTGCAGCCTATTCCAAATACGCCCCATTTCATCCTTCAGCGAGGTGGCGCCGATGGAACCCAGTTGGTAAACCTTGGAAACGTTGCGAACTTCAATGGCGGGGCGGGACATGGCGGGAAGGGGAGGGGATAGTGCAAACTACACCGTATCGACAAAGGTTTTCTCAACTTTTCCAAAAAGCAGCATACCGACCACGAGGACGACCAGAGTAAAGACGACCGAGGAGATAAGGTAAAGCGGCTCGACGATGCCGGTTCCCAGGAGCATCAACCGGAACGATTCGACAATGGAGGTCATTGGATTAAGGGCGACGACCCACCGCCATTTTTCAGGGAATTGCGAAAGCGGAATGATCACGGGCGTGGCATACATCCAGAGCGTAATAAGAAGCGGGCTGACATGAACGAGATCGCGGTATTTCGCCGTGAGCGCCGACATGAAAAGCCCCAATCCGAGACTGAGTGCCGCACTTTGCAAAACGAGCAGCGGCAGAAAAACAACGCGCCAATCCAGATGAAAACCGCCAATATGCAGGGCGTATTTGTAGTAAATGAAAAAGGCGAAGAAGGTGGTTGCCTGAATCAGGAAGGTCAACAAGTTGGATATCAGCGAAGAAAGCGGAACGACCAACCGCGGAAAATAGACCTTGCTGAAAAGTCCCGCGTTATTGACCAGAGAGGCGGAACTGGAGTTGAAGCTCTGCGCGAAATAATTCCAGCCAAGTTGTCCGCACAAGTAGAAAAGAAGCTTCGGCAGACCGTCCGTGGGAAGATTTGCCACGTTTCCGAAAATGACGGTGAAGATCACCGACATCGAGAGCGGCTGAATGATGAACCACAGCGGGCCGAGGACGGTCTGCTTGTATTTCGCGACGAAATCGCGCCAGACCAGCAACGAAAGGAGGTCACGATAGTGCCAGATTCCCTTCAATTCCAGTTGGAGCCAACTGGAGTTGGGGCGAAGGGTGACCTCAAATTCCGCGGTATCTTTTTGCATGCGTGGGGGCGTGTTTGAAGAGATACCGGGGCGTCGTCCCGGTGTCAAGGGCCACCCGCAGGGCAAGCAGGGTTCACGCATCGAACAAAAGGCAAAAAGAGAATTAGCCAGGAAGTCAGGAAGGAGACAGGGGAACCGGAAGTTTTCCTGGCAGGCGCCTTCGGCCACCAAGCTTCGCCACCGGTGCAGGGCATTGCGTTTGACGTGCCTTTGGTTGCGCGTTTTTATTTTGAACTTCCCTGTGGGTTCAGATGGGCGGGATGTATGGGAGCGGTGGTGGACGGCAGAATGAAATACAGATGGATTTCCGCTGCAAAAACTGTCTTAATTCTTTGCAGGCCAACACAAAAAACGAGGTAAACACCTATGGAAATCCTACAAACCGACGACATCACGTTCGATTGCCCGTTCTGCCGCCATCATTTGGTGGTGGACAAGAATGGCGGCGGCTTGGAACTCGCTTGTCCCAATTGCGGCAAGATGGTCGTGATACCGAAACCAACGGCACCGGTTGCGGCGGCAGCGCAACCAGCGAGTGGGACACAGGCCTGGCCACCACCATTCCCGCCGCCACAGCTTCCGTCGAACCCGGTGAAGGCTGCTGCTGCGCCACCGTCACCAAAACCGGGCGCACCGGCAGCGACCCCGGCAATGAAATCGTTGGGAGCGAATCCGTTGTTTGAGTTCGTCAAGGCGCTTTTCTCGCGTTCGCTCAAGGACTATGGAAAGCGATGGGGACTGGTGTGGGGAATCGCGTTGCTGGTTGGGTTTATCATGCCAGTCGTGATACCGAGGCCTGGCTGGATGATTCCGTACCGACTGGTGTTCCCGTTTGTGGAAGTGCTGGGCGATAGCGATGTTTCCGTGGCGGCCAAATTGTTGTCGCTGTATCCCCTGTTTGCCGGGATCGGGATGATTTTATTGGCGTGCCTGACGCGCGGTTGGATACGCGCCGGGGGGATGTTGGGCATCGGGTTGTTGCTGTGGTTGGTGGCATTGCCGACGCGGGAATTCTCCTTGTTGACGACGCTGCCGTATTGTGGTGCGGCGGGGACGGGAGCATTTGCGTTTGTAACGTTTCTGGCGATGATGATCTACGTGGGGCTGCGGGTGCAGGTTGCAGCGCCTGGGGTGTTGTCGGCCCGGCTGCTGGCGGGGGCAAGCGGGGCGGTGCTGTTGGTATCGGGGCTGTTGCTGCCCTTGTTGCGGGAACCGTTCGGCCTTCTGGTGGCGCTTCCGTTCCAATTGCTGGAGAGCAATGTTTTTTTAGGGCTGATCATGTTGTTGACGCTGCTGGCGCTGGCGGCGGTGGCGGTCATGGCGTGCATAAAGGTCGCGCCGAAGTTGTTACCGCAACTACTACTGGTGTCACTGGGCATCTGGATGTTGTGGGGAGTAATGCTGGTGTCGCCGTTGTTTTTGACCATGGGAAGGCAGTGGCACGCGCAGCGGGGCCTCGGTGTGGTGCTGGTGCCGGCGAGCTTGACGGTGCGGACGGAGCTGGTCGTGTATGGCCTGCTGGCCGCCACGGTGATTGGTCTGCTCGAGCTGTTCGCGGTGGCCTCTGCCGCCGGGTACAATCTGACGTGGCTGTTGAGCAGGATGGCCGGAACAACTCCGCCGCTCACGAAGAAGCCGACAGAACAATGACGCTCACATTTTAGCAGCCGCAGGGGTGAACTTCCAATCAGACATTCCGTCGGACTAACTCTCTGTTTTTGCGCCTTTTTGCGGCTATTTCCATTGCTCTTGGGCTTATTCCTCGGGATGAACCTTCCCCCAGTTTGGGGAAACGACGCCCATTCGTTCCTGCAATTCTCTGAAACCAGAGGCCCGCGCAGCAGCGTATTAATGACATGGATTCAGATGCCACGAGTTGCGCCGACTTCGGGAGATTGATCCTGTCAAAGAAGGAGCGAATCATCGAGATTTGGCGTCAGGAGGCGAGGGCGATTTTCGGAGCGGAGCTTGAACAATCGCTCTTGGACGACAAGGTTCCGGCTTTGCTGGGCGTCGTTGCGGAAGCTTTGGGCTACACGCCCCCTACCAGGCAGGCTACCGAGGGGCAGACCGAGCGTTCGGAGGAGCACGGGGTTCAGCGAGCCGAACAGGGTTTCAATGTCATGCAGGTTGCCCGCGAGTTTCACATGCTGCGCGTGGCGATTCGTGAAGCTTGCGCCGAGGAGGGCAGTCCGTTGACTGAGGAAGCTACGAGCATTATGGCGGAGGTGATTGATACCTCAGCCGCTATCGCGTTGGGTCGATTCAGTGAAAAACGGGAAGATGCAATCCAAGAAGCGGATGCACGCAAGATGTCTTTTATCGTGCATGATTTTAGAACGCCGCTGGGAGCCATTGCTTTGGCTGCGACAGAAGCCGTCGATGCGATTCCGCCGGACGCTAGAACTCCCGAAGTGATGGAGCCTCTGGCTACCATCGAGCGAAATGTGGCGCGTCTCTCCATCGGGATGGAGAAGACGATGAGAGAACTCGTCAGCGTTTTTTCCGGGAATGGGCAGTTACAGATTACCAATGTCCGGCTGCACGACATGGTGGAAGAGGTCATTGAGCAGTTAAAGACGCCCGCCAGTGCCAAAAACGTGGTCCTCTCGAACCGGGTGGACGTGGCGGAAGAGTTGGCTGCGGCACCGGGCGCTCTTCAACGCGTCCTCATGAATTTGATCAGTAATGCGTTGCGTTATACCAGGGACGGCGAAGTCAGCATTGCCAGTTCCCGGAAGGGGGCCGACACCGAGGTTGTAGTGCAGGACACAGGGCGCGGCATCCTGCCAGAAAAGCTGGCTTGCATTTTTGAACCTGGGGAGAAGGAATCCGGTAGCCCCGGAATGGGCTTTGGATTGGCCATTGCCAAATATCTCGTCGAACTACAGGGCGGGCGCATTCGGATCGAAAGCACCGTTGAGAAGGGCACTGCGGTAATATTTACCCAGCCGCGAGCGCCACGCTAAAATCCAACGAATACCGGATGGGGCGCATAAGTCCCATAAGTCCCATAAGTCCCATGGGTCGCATAGGACTTATGGGACGTATAGGACCTATGAAACGCCCGCCTTGATTTTCCTCTTCTGAAAATCTGCGAAATCCGCAGTTAAACCTCTTCTCCTCTTCGTTATCTTTGTTTTCAACCGCCGAATGCGAACTGTCGGATGGCCTTCCGCAAATCGGCGATGTTGACGGGCTTCACCAAATGGCCCTCAAATCCGGCGGCGGTGCTTTGCCGAATATCCTCTTCGGCTCCGAAACCGCTCAAGGCGATGCCTGGAATCCCGGAGCGCTCTTTCACCTGCCTCATAATATCCAACCCGGAGCCATCGGGCAGCCCCAGATCGCTGATGAGCAAGTCGAACTTCTGTTGCCCGGCAACCAACTCCTGGGCTTTTCTGAAACTCGCTGCGGTGGTCACGGTGTGCCCCCACTTTTTCAAGAGTTTGACGAGGACTTGCAAGGTGTCGGGATGATCCTCCACCAAAAGGATTTTCAAGGGGCGCTCCTCCTCTGGCTCCGTGGAAGGAGTGGGGGGCGTCGGTTTCTCCCTCGGGGGAACGGTGGCCAACTCCACCGTGAACGCCGCCCCTTTGTTCTTGCCCTCGCTAAAGGCGCTCAGCCGCCCCTGGTGCAGTTCCACCACGGCCCTGGCGATATGCAACCCCAAGCCTAATCCGCCAAACTGCCGGATTTTGCTCCGTTCGCCTTGCTCAAAGAGATTGAAGATTCGGGGCATGGCTTCGGGATCTATGCCGATGCCCGTGTCAGCGATTTCGACTTGCAATCGTTCGCCGACATTGTGGGTGCGCAGGGTGATCCGGCCTTCCTCGGGGGTGAACTTCACTGCGTTTCTAAGCAGGTTCCAAAACACCTGCCGCATGCGTGCCGGGTCGGCCCACACATGGTGGTGAACAGCTTGGAATTCCAACCTTGCCTCCAAGCGCTTTGCATCCATGTCTTTTTGGCAGATTTCCAAGGCCATTCTCAGGCAATCCCTAATATCCACGACCTCGTGACGGAGGTCGATTTTTCCGTGGTTGATTCTTGTAATGTCCAGCAAGTCATCGATCAGCGCCGTTTCCATTTCCACATTTCGGCGAATGAGTTCCATATCCGAACGGAGGAGGGTGGGCATACCCTCGTGCGTTTGGAGGATGTCCACCATCGCGAGCACCGGGGTCAGGGGCGTGCGCAACTCATGGCTGAGCACGGAAATGAATTGATCCTTGGCCCGGTTGGCCGCTTCGGCGATTTCCTTGGTTTGGTTGAGCACCGCCTCCGCTTGCTTTTGCCCCGTGATGTCGCTCATCACCGCACGGCTTACGGGCGAACCGTCGGCTCCCTGCGCCGAGGTCGCCTCAAACCGAGCCCAAAACGGAGCCTCCTCTTTTTTCCTCATTCTCAGATCGAATACCTGTGGAGAGCCGGTTTCAAAGAGCGCTTTGCGGTGCTTGTAGAAGATGTCCTGGTCTTCGGGGAGAATGAAGCGCGATAACGGTTGCTGGACCAAGTCCGCTCTCTCCACACCGAGCAGTTTGGCGGCGGTGAGGTTGGCTTTCAGGATCACCCCTTGTTCGCTCAACGTGAAATAGCCCACCGGGGCCATGTCGTACAGGTCGAAGTAGCGCTCCCGCGAGGCTTCCACTTCCGCCTGAGCCCGGCGCAACTCCTCGTTCTGCATCTCCAACTCGATCTGGTGGACCCGCAGATCGTGGAAAACCTGCTGCGCCTGCTCGGGCGACAACGAACAGTGCAGCTTGGCCTCGTCTGCCCCAAGCCTTGCCTCGGCCTGCTTGCGCAGGTCGTCCGCCGCGCCTGAACGGGTCACTTTTTCGGTCATGGTCTTCTTCCTCATCGTCTATTGCCCTCTCCGTGGTCGCAACGCCGACAGCCTACTCCATTTCTGATCGATCAACAAGGTGTCGGTTTATACCGGGAATGAGCCTGAATCCGGATGGGACTTATGCGACCTATGGGACGTATGGGATGTATAAGGCCTATGGGATGTATAAGTCCCATGAGTCCTATAAGTCCCATGAGTCCCATTGCCTTTTGGGTTCAACAAGGCAGCGTGCAACTGACCACCGTCCCGCGTTTGCCCGCCCGGCGAATGGCAACCTCAGCGCCAATTGCCGCGGCGCGATGCTGCATGATTTGCATCCCCATGCCGCCGGAAGTCGGCCGTTTGTGTGGAATACCGATGCCGTTATCCCGGATGGACAGAGTGACTCCTTCTTTGCCTTTTTTCAGAGTGATGAACACCTGACTTGCCTGGCCGTGCTTCATTGCGTTGTTCACGGCTTCCTGCGTGATGCGGAACAGGTGGGTTGCGACCTCCTGACTTTCGACCCTCACCGACTTGTCGTACCGGAAGGTGCAGCGGATGTGGAAGAGATTGGTGGCCGTTTTTGCATATTGCAAGAGCGCCTCTATCAGGCCCTCTCCCCCCGATCTGACCGGGTGCAGCCCATGCGAGAGGTTGCGCGCTTCGTCCACGCCGGTTTTGAGCAAATCGCCAATCGCCTTCGCGTTTTCCGCCTCCGGACTGCCCGCTTCCGCCAGACGCCGATGGAGCAGGCTGCCCATCATCGCCGTGCCGGAGAGGTGTTGGCAGAGCCCGTCGTGCAACTCCTGGGCGATGAGCTGCTTTTCGCGCTCGCTGATTTTTAGCAGTTCCGCCTGCAACCGGTTTACCGCGGCTTCCGCCTGCTTGCGCTCCGTAATGTCCTTGGCGACCCCGGCAATACGGTAAACACGCCCGGCTGCATCCCGCACGGGCGATCCCCTATCCAAAATCCAACGGACCGAGCCGTCTGGGTGGACGATGCGGTATTCGCATTGGCCCGGAACCCCCGATTCGCTGATCGAGAGGAACGTCCGATCCGCCAGTTCCCTGTCCTCGGGATGCACGGCATCCTCCCATAGCCACGGGTTTTCATATAATTCCCTGTGGGAGCGCCCCCAGATTTCTTGAAAAGCGGGGCTTACGTAGTGAAGCTTGGCCAGATCCGCGTCCGCGAGCCAGAATACCTCGCGCATATTTTCGGCCATCTGCCGGAAGCGTTCTTCGCTTTCGCTCAGCGCGGTGTTGGAAGTCTGGAGTTCGGCGGTTCGCTCCTGCAACTTGGCGGTGCGAAAGAAGACGGTTATTTCCAGTTCGTCGTGCGCCTTCTTGAGCGCCTCCTCGGCCTGCTTGCGCTCGGTGATGTCGCTGATCACCGTGCGGCATACCGGCGAACCGCTCGCGTCCTTTGCCACAGTTGCCTCAATGTTCGCCCAGAACGGAGCGCCCTCCTTCTTTATCAACCTCAGTTCGCACACTTGAGGCTCACCTGTTTTAATGAGTTGCCTGCGGTGCTTGTAATAAATGTCCTGGTCTTCGGGGAGGATGAAGCGGGACAACAGCAGCTTGACCACAGCCCCTCTTTCAACGCCGAGCAGTTTGGCGGCGGTGAGGTTGGCTTCCAGGATCAGCCCCTTTTCGTTCAGCGTGAAATAGCCCACCGGGGCCATGTCATAGAGGTCGAAGTAGCGCTCCCGCGAGATTTCCACTTCCGCCTGAGCCCGGCGCAGTTCCTCGTTCTGCATCTCCAACTCGATCTGGTGGACATGCAGTTCGTGAAGAATACGTCGCGCCTGCGCAGGTGACAAAGCGGCCTGCGGCTTGGACTCGTCTGCCAGCAATTGTTTCTCAGCCCGCTTGCGCAAGGCGTCGATCGTGCATAGTCGAGTCGTTTTTTCAGGCATGGTCTTACTGCTTTACACGGTCGTCATTGCCACAGAACTGACCGGAGTTGGGTTGCAGACGCCGGTATTGTGCTATGAGTTCCAGTAAGGTCAAGGCGGATATTGTGCTCTTTCACGCTCTCCTCAATCATTAGCGAAGAGGCAAGTTTTTTAGAAAATGGTAGTCCACTCCCAAAGCGACGGGAGACCGTTGCTCCAAAGCGCTTCGCGCCAGATTCCTGCGCGAAGCGCTTTGGAGTGCGCCAGTCCGCTGGCGCTTTGGCACAAAATTCCGCGAATCAAAAGCCATCCACTCTTTCACCCAAAACGGTCGTTATGCCCCTCTCGCTAAAGATTAGGGCAAGCTCTGGGCAAGGGCATCTGATTTCCTGATAGAATCCCGGCCGTTTTCCCCATCCGCCGCTCATGGGAAAACCGATATGGTGAATCATTGACACCACAAGATGTTGTGGTTAAATGAGTGTGGCTACACAATTACCCCCATGCGCTGCCCCAAGTGCGGAAATCAAGAAGATCGCGTGATCGACTCCCGTTCCTCGAAAGACGGGGCGTCGATCCGCCGTCGTCGCGAGTGCATCGGGTGCCAGCATCGGTTTACCACCTACGAGGAGATCGAGCGCGAGTTGATCCGGGTCATCAAGCGGGACGGGCGGAGCGAGCCGTTCGACCGGCACAAGCTCGTCAACGGGATGCTCAAAGCCTGCGAAAAGCGCCCCATTTCCCTGGAAGCCATCGAAAAAGCGGTGGAAGAGATCGAGGCTGATCTGGAATCCACCGGGAGTCGGGAAACGGCTTCGAGCGTGGTCGGCAGCAAGGTGATGGAAAAGCTGCACGCCTTGGATCAGGTGGCCTATGTGCGCTACGCTTCCGTTTACCGTCAATTTCAGGATATTGGTGAATTTCTGGACGAAATCCAAAACATGGGACGCCGCGTGAAACGGAGCGTCCTGCAACCGGAACTCTTCAAATGATCGCACTTGCCGACGGAATGCCCTTGGTGCAGTTGGATGACGGACGGGTGGTCGCGTTTCAGCGCGATTGGCTCGTGCGGGCTTTGGGAAAAGCGGCGTTGAAGGCCGGATACCAAAAATGGTGGCTGGCCGATTACGTCACCGAAACGGCGGCGGGGTACCTCGCCGCCTACTTTCCAAGCAATGCGATTTCCGTTCCGCGTCTGACGCGCTTGGTGGCGGACGTGCTGCAAGTGATCGGCTACTCGGAGATTTCCTCCTATCTGGTTTTGGGGACACCGGGAGAACGGCTCGACTTGGTCGATCTCGTCCGCGAAGCCGGAGCCGGATACGAGTTGGCGTTTTTTGAACGACTGCGCGCGCGGCTGCAATCCCTGATCGGAGCCGGAACGACCGACGTCGATCTGGTCGGTCTGGCCCCGTGCGTCAAACAACTCCGTGCCCGGAAAAGCTGGAGCCGGGGCTGCGACGCCCTCCAGGAAGAGATCGTCTCCTTCGTCCGCACGCAAACCCTCGCCGCCCCTCCCGAGAAGGAGATTTCCGTGCAGGTGCGGTAATCCTGCGGCTTCCAAGTCCGCCACGCATTTGCATCCGGAGCGTTCCTGTGTATTATTTGCTGTAAACCGGGTGGCCGTTCCAACCATGAAAACCTTCCTCTTCGCGGTGGCAACGCTTTTGATGACAATTTTGCCGGGTGGCTGCGGGGAGAAGCCCGCCCCGTCTGATGCTTCGGACGCTGCCCAAATCCGGGCCAAACTGGAGGCCATTCCTATGAACGAAAAGGTGAATCTAACCAACGATGCGTGGCGCAAAATCCTGACGCCGGAACAGTTCGAAGTGATGCGCGAACGCGGGACGGAGCGTCCCTTTGTCAACAAATGCGCGAACCCCTACCAAAATGGGACGTTCGTCTGCGCGGCATGTGGGAACCCGCTTTTTGAAGCCGGCACGAAGTTCGAGTCCGGGACAGGCTGGCCCAGTTTTAACAAGGCCCTCGAGGGGGACCGCATCAAGGTCATCAAAGACACCAGCCACGGCATGATCCGCGAGGAAGTGACGTGCGCACGGTGCGACTCGCATCTCGGCCATGTCTTTCACGACGGGCCGCCGCCCACCGGGTTGCGGTACTGCATGAATTCGGTGGCGTTGAAGGTGGTGAATCTCCAGAAAGCGACCTTTGCGGCCGGGTGCTTCTGGGGAGTTCAATACGCGTTCGACCATACGAAAGGCGTGCTGAAAACTTATGCGGGCTACACGGGCGGGCATGTGAAAGACCCCACTTACGAGCAGGTCTGTTCTCACACAACAGGCCACGCTGAGGCGGTCGAGGTGGAGTTCGACCCGGAGATCGTCAGCTACAAGCAACTGCTCGATCTGTTCTGGAGCATCCACGATCCGCGCCAAAAGAACCGGCAGGGACCGGACATCGGCGACAACTACCGCTCTGCGATCTTCACCTATACGCCCGAACAGAAAACCGCCGCCGAAGCCTCCAAGTCGGAGCAGGAGAGCAAGGGCGGCGGAAAAGGGCCGATTGTGACGGAAATCGTCGCCGCCGGAGAGTTCTATCCGGCGGAGGCTTACCACCAGCATTATAAGAGTGCGAGTTGCCGCATCCCGCACTAAGGAAGCGCTGAATAAGTCGGCGGGCGCATCCCTCTTATTTATTCAGCGTTTCCCTAAGCGGCTATTCTGCCGATTTGAATTCCACCTCGGATTTGATCAGGGTTTGTATTTTCGGCATAAGGTTCATCATGATCTGCTGCTGCATGCCCATCGTGTTCTTAATGATAACGGGTTGCTTGTCCAGGAACGCCTGACCAGCGGGGCTCTTGTAAAACGCGATGATCCCTTTGACCTCTTCCGGGGTGAGGGACTGCGCATAAATAGCGGCGATCTGAGGCTTCATCTTTTTCCAGCTCATTTCCTCCACCATCATGGTTACGATCTTTCCCTGCAACGGAGCCATCTTGCCAACTTCCTGCGGGGAAGCGCCGCTTTGCGCGGCAATGTTCGCCATCATCTGGAGAACCATTTGTTTAACCTGATCCATGGCGGATTGCATCGACTGCTCGACGCGCATGACCGTGAGCAATTCCTCGATGTCCGGGCGCGCGGTATCAGCCAGGGCGAGGAGGGGGGAGGAGAAAGCCAGCAGAATTGCGAGAAAACATTTTTTCATAACAAGAGTAATCGGTTTCCGAATATTTTGATTGGTGATCCTTGAACCCGGAAAAAAATAGAGAGCGAAAAGCGAGTGGGCAAGACAAATCCAAGCCCAAAGAATTTTTTGGCCTTGCCATGCCGCGAACCCCGGTATAAAGGACTACGCAGTGAAACTTTCCTTGCATTGGTGGCGCTAGCATTCGGGCTTGCGGCTTAACAGCCGCAATCGACCGCTTCGTTTCCCCATGCGTCGAACTCGTTGCCCGATGATTCCCAAAACCGGATCGTCGGGCTTTTTTATTCCCCAAATTTCATCCCAATCCAGCATCCCACATGAACCTCGACTTCAAATTCAACAGCGACGGGTTGATCCCGGCCATCATTCAGCAGGCCCAGAACGGCAAACCGACGGCGGGCCGCGTCATCATGATGGCTTGGATGAATAAGCTTTCCATCGAGAAGACCCTCGAAACCGGGTTCATGCACTACTGGAGCCGCTCGCGCAAGAAGCTCTGGCTCAAGGGCGAATCCAGCGGACACACCCAGCGCGTGGTGCGATGGTATGCCGACTGCGACGCCGACACGCTTCTTTTTGAAGTGGACCAAGAGGGAGGCGCCTGCCACACCGGCTACGCTTCCTGCTTTTACCAGGCTTTCGGTCGGGATGGATCGCCCGAGCCGATTACCGAGCCGCGCATTTTCGATCCGGAAAAAATTTACGCTAAATGACCACCCATCTTATTACGCCGAGCCGCGAGGAATTTCGCGCGCTGGCAACCCAGGGCAACGTGATTCCCGTCAGCACGGAATTGATTGCCGACGCAGAGACGCCGATCTCCGCCTTTCAGAAACTCGACCGCGGCGGGCACACGTTCATGCTCGAAAGCGCCGAGAACAGCGACGAGGGGGGCCGTTACTCCTTCGTCGGCAGCGAGCCGCGCATCCTCTTCCAGGCGCGCGGTCGCGACGTGACCGTGACGGAATACGGTGAGCCCCGTGCATTTCAAGCTGAGGGGGACCCGCTTGCGGAACTCCAAAAACTCATGGCCCGGTTCAAGCCGGTCGTCATGCCCGACCTGCCCCGGTTTATAGGCGGTGCGGTCGGGTATATGTCCTACGACATGGTGCGCTTTTTTGAGCCGAGCATTGGCGAGGCGCCACGCGAGGAGAATCCGCCCAACGACGTGCCGGACATGGTGTTCATGGTCACGGACACGCTGCTAATTTTCGATCACCGCCTGCGCCGCCTCCGTGTTCTTTCCAACGCGCTGGTGGACGGCGATCCCGATACCGCCTACGACATCGCGTGCGAGAAGATCGAGGCGCTGGTCGAGCGGCTCTCGCGGCCGTCGTTCCTGCCGCCGGTCAACATCCATCATAGCGGCCCCACGGAGCCGCCGCGCAGCAACACCACCCAGGAGGAATTCCACCAGATGGTTCGCGATTCCCACGAATACATCCACGCGGGCGACATCTTCCAGGTGGTGCTCTCGCAGCGATTCGAGACGGATTTCGAGGGCGACGCCCTGCAACTCTACCGGGCGCTGCGTTACATCAACCCTTCGCCGTATCTCTTCTGCCTCAAGTTCGGCGACGAGTTCTCGCTGGTGGGGAGTTCGCCGGAGGTCCACGTGCGGGCCATCGAAGGGAACATCACCATCCGTCCCATCGCCGGAACCCGCAAACGCGGGGCGACCCCGGAGGAAGACGCCGCCAACGCCGAAGACCTGCTGGCCGATCCCAAGGAACGCGCAGAGCACCTCATGCTGGTGGACCTTGCGCGCAACGACGTGGGCCGCGTCTCGGAATTCGGCAGCGTGAGCGTTACCAATTTTATGACCATCGAGCGCTACAGCCACGTCATGCACATCGTCTCCAACGTCGTCGGCAAACTCCGCGAGGGGTGCAACGCCTACGACGTGTTGCGGGCGACGTTCCCGGCGGGCACGGTATCGGGTTCGCCCAAGGTGCGCGCCATGCAGATCATCAACCAATCCGAAAAAAGCCGCCGGGGTGCGTATGCGGGTGCGGTGGGCTATTTCGGATTCGACGGCAACCACGACTCGTGCATCACGCTGCGCTCAGTATTACTCAAGGACGGCAAAGCGTTCGTGCAAGCGGGCG
>Ga0364874_10500_pt1 | contig 20669 bp, 19 predicted proteins | sample ExccelAu500001D4_2_FD_206922 | JGI IMG/M metagenome (GOLD analysis project Ga0364874, IMG submission 206922) | Enriched cells from Trout Bog Lake Hypolimnion, Wisconsin, USA - BchlTB.Aug07.5000.01.D4 | ecosystem: Environmental > Aquatic > Freshwater > Lake > Hypolimnion/Profundal zone | place... | reverse complement strand
AAAAAGCAAAAAAATACTCTGAATTCTCCGTGTTCTCAAGCGAATGACAATGAGCGTGTGGTTTAAAAAAAATTCAATCCAACCGTTAACCCTCCAGTTTAGTGGTGTCGAAACCGGGGAAAAGCTTTTCATCCATTCATGAATTGTTATAGCATGTATAATGCTCCTCGTTCGCCCGTTTTGTAATCTCTTTTACTGTGAACTTAGACTTCTACGTAGTGCTGACACTTATTATGAAGGACAGCAATGTAATTAACCCGACATATCTCGTAGGAAATGACTACTATAACCCTTGACTAGTCAGACTATTATCAATATATTGACATCAGTTCATTGAAAGGGGACGAGTTTGGATTCGACTGCAATGATGTCGCTACAGTGGCGTGTCGATTGAGTCGGCGTATCGTAAAAACGGCGGCATAAATTTAACTGCAAACCAAAATTTTGCACTAGCTGCGTAAGCAGCACGTCTCTAGTGTTCTTCTCCTTCGGGAATGCTAAAGGCGCAAACACAGAAGGGTAGTTTCGGAAATTGTTCCTGATTCCGAGGCGAAACTAAGGGAAACAGGCTGCGAGAAGGGTGTTCGGCCCTCGTCAAACGGCTTAAAAACAAAAGACCGGAATACACATGTAGAAGCTGTAGGGGTGTGTTGTAGGACGTGGGTTCGACACCCACCGTCTCCACAGAGTTAAAAGGAGCATCAACTGATGCTCCTTTTTTATTACATGAATCTTTCGAACCGTTCTTTAGAAACCTTGCATACAGGGCAGACAGCCGGCGGCTCTTCCCTCGCACAGAGATAGCCGCAGACAGTGCATCGCCACACAGGATAGGCCAGGGTCAAAGGATCGGCACCGTCAAAAAAAGACTTTTTCTTTCTTTTTTCAGGATCAGAGGGACGCCTTTCCGGAATTGATGTAAGAGCCTTTTCTCCTTTCACTATTTTCCGCGACACATATAGTCCGCAGTAACATGCATCAAATTCGTCAAGGTCGGTGTCTCTATAATCACAGGGACATATCATATCAAGATCCTCTTCCTTTATACCGGCGGCAAGACGGCAGGGACAGGCCTGATAGCCATAACGATTCTCATTTACAATAAGACCCTCAACAAGAGCTTTCGCAAAATCAGCATCAGGATTGAGATTATATCCCCCTTTTTCTCCCTCAGATTTCAATTTCTGATAAAGAGTTTCGATCTCTTCTGCTGAAGGCTGAATCTTCTCTCCCATCATTTAAACTCCTTTTTAATCGCTTCAGCATCAAAACCGACGATGCACTTCTCATTATTAACTACCAGAGTGGGGTATGAGCATGATGGGTTCCATTTCTTGATTTCATCTTTTATAGCAACTTTATCTTCACCTTCCAGTTCATCAACAAAGATATAGCTATAGGAAATTCCGCTTTCCTCAAGAAATGCTTTTGTTTTACGGCACCAGATACAGGTGCTCAATGCGTAGAGGAAGAATTCACCGGCATCACGTCCTTCTACTTTTATCGGTTTCATAGATTTCTCCTTTAAAAATACAATTACAGACACAAAGGGGAGGAAATCAAGAAGATCTTCCGGGTTAAGCTGAAGATTTTTTGAGAGGGAAAGGGAAAATATTCAGTACTGAGCGTGCAAAAAAACCGGCAAAACACCGTTAATGAACGGAAAAAGTGGATATTTTCTATGAAACGATTGAGCCATTGTATTCTCTAACAACTATTTTTCGGCACTAACTTGATAATACTCAATTACAGAATTGAACTGTGCAGTATGCATTTTCAATAATAGCCTGCTTAAAACAATCTGTTTTAACGCTGCAGAATTCTCTTCACTGCACTTCTGACGGATTGTAGCGCCTGATTATCCTCCGGAAGAGCAAGCAGAGTATCTCCTCTGGAATCAAACTCTGCAACGGATGAATTCAGCGGAACAGATCCCATAATCGGTATTCCCTCTCCCCCCAGAAACGCTTCATGGTAAACCGGAACAGATTCTGTTTTATTAAAAAGGACTCCATAATCACAGCCCTTCATTGCAGAAATCTCGCTCATTGCTTTTTTTAAAGAAACACAGGTGTCGACGCCGCGCTTGGAAATATCTGTAACAAGAACTGCAAACTGAATCTGGTCGACAACCTGCCGGTACACCTGCTCAAGACCTGCCTCTGCATCAATGATAACTGCATCATAGGAATCAATGACAGAGGAAAGAGTTTTCCGCAAAAGATTATTGATAGTACAAAAACAGCCTTCTGTATGATTCTGACCTATGGCAATAAAACCGAACGAAGGGAATTCTCTAAGCACCTGCATGATGACAAAGTCAATATCTTCACGCCGGTCACCAGGATCACCACTTCTGCTGGCTTCTCTGGCAATGCGGACTAACTCATACCGTGCATCTGCTATTGTCGTCACTTCACCGACATCAAGAGTCTTCTGAATGCCGCCTACCGGATCGGCATCTATAAAAAGCGGTCTCTTCCCCTCAGCAATAAGGCTCATTCCTATCATTGTAGAGAGAGCAGTCTTACCTGCTCCGCCCTTGCCCAGGCATGCAATTATTCTTCGTTCCATATTCCCTACCGGATGATCTGACGTATACTGTCACAGACAATTTTGTCGTCGCATACACCGCAGTTAGCTTCTTTGGTGCAGTCTTCCATAATCTTTTTCATTTCAGCTTTTTGTTCTGTCTCAAGCAATATGGCAGAGGATTCAACAATCTGACGGAATATTTCTATTTCAGAATCTGCTCCAGCTCCGAGAATCAGCTGCATCCGGGAAAGATCATATCCCGCTCTGCCATAATGGACTGCTATTGCAGCCGCTATATGCCGCAGAGAAAACTTTTTTTCAATCAGACCTTTGTGAATTTTAACAGATGTATCACATCGACTGCTGCGAGCCATATAACCGGGCAGCTCGCCCGTCAGACTTCGCTTTTTAAAAAGTCCGGCAGCATCAGCAGTTCCGCCTTTCAGAATAATAATCTGCAAAAAAGAGAGGCTGTCATTAAGTGAGACAGTTTCCTTTCCGCAAAACAGAACTTTTCCGGGAAAAGGAAGTTCCGCCAGAGAAAACAGGTATGAAAGTGATTTTGCCGGAGGACAGCCAAGCTCGGCTCCCAGATGGGAACCGAACACGACATTACCGAGAGACTGTGATGACCTTACAATCTGTTCATTCTCGGTGAATGGCAGAGTCGAAAGGTCTTCGACACGGAAAAAGCTGAGATTCTCACGGCAGATTATTGTAAGAGCATCTGCCTGTTCCTTCTGCGTCATTAGTTACTTCCCATCTCTTGCTATAAGAGCAGCTCCATATGCAGATGTGAAGATAGGGTCAACCGAAAGCTTTCCACATTTTACGCCGGAAAGACGTTCAAACTCTTTCTGAAGGGTTTTGAACTTCGAAAGACCGCCGGAAAGAAATACCGGACGCTCTTCTTTTTCTGTAAGAATATCACACACAGTAGCTGCTTTACCAGCGATAAGAGTAATCATTCCCGCAACAATATCCTCAAGCTTTTTGCCTGCATTAACCTGAGTAACAATTTCACTTTCTGCAAACACAATGCAACCAGATGTAATTGCATAAGGATTACTGCTTTTTTCGAAAAGGGAATCTATCTGTGAAAACTCCACTCCGAGAGCTTTTGCCATTATTTCAATGAAACGTCCGCCGCCAGCTGAGCAACGCTCGTTTTTACCCGTATCAATTATCTTGCCCTTATGACTGAGAATAATTCCTTCTATAACCATTGCGCCGGCATCAATGATGATTCCTCCGTTTGGGGCAAACTCAAACGCTGAACGAGCTAAACATTGCGATGGAGAACTAAATGGATAAAGCGTCTTTCCGGCATGTCCAGTTCCTGTCATACGATATTTCGTTTTTTCAAACAGCGAGGATGGAACAGCAGCTGCAGCTTCACAAATTGCCTTTTTCACTGATGCTTTCATATCACCGCGGATAGGAACACATCCAAATCCCTTATCTCCCCCGTTGCTAACTGCAACAGCTTTTACATAGCGTGAGCCTATATCGATTCCTATTGATCTCATTATTTTCCCTCCGCAGTTCGAGCCGCAAAAAGCGCTGCGCCGATTGCTCCCATCAACTGGGGATCATGGTTGAGTTTAACAAAGCTGCAACCAAGTTTCCTTTCCAACCCTCTGACGATTGCAGGATTTTTACTCACGCCGCCAGAGATAGCCACTTCACGTTTTATACCTACAACCTTTGCAAGACCCTTAACACGGTCGGCAACCGCCTCATTGATTGCAAATGAGATTTCTTTCTTTGAATGCCCCGCTCTCTGAAGCAGCAGCACATCCTGCTCCATAAAAACACTGCACCTGTTGGAGATGCTGACCTTTCCCTTCCCTTTCAGTGCAGCGTTTGCCATTTCAGGAAGAGAACAGTCAATTGCTGCAGCTAAAACTTCAAGAACTCGCCCAGTACCAGCAGCACATTTGTCATTCATAACAAAGTTAACCACCATCCCTATTTCATCAACAGCCATTGCTTTGCTGTCTTGACCACCTATGTCTATAATAGTTCGTACTTTAGGATTCGACCAGAATGCCCCGAGCCCATGGCAGGAGATTTCACTCTTCTCTGACGAAGGAAGAGAGCATTCAAAGCGGCCGTATCCAGTTGAGCAAGTACCTGTAATCCTGGAAGCAGTAAGTGAATTTTTTTCGAGCAATGCCGTTATAACTTTATCACTTGAAGCTCGTGCCGTAGCAAGAACTGGAATTAACATCGTATCGATAAGCTGATTTTTTTCACTATCGTACAGTGCCGCTTTCGCGGTTAAAGATCCAACATCACATCCTAAGTAAATCATGCATTATTCCGTTTTATATTAGCAATCTGTTCAGTAAAAGCTTCCATTCTCGTTTTCACCTGCCCAGCTCCGCCGCCGTAAAGTTCATGCTGCAGACTTATATACGGAATGTTCTTTTTAGTAAATTCCTGTCTGTAGATATATGCTTCTGCATCACCAATTGTACAGAATTGCAGATGATCAAAGACGATCCCGTCACAGTTCCACTCTTTTGCAAGAGCTTCGACGTTATCAAGACGCTTTCTAAATCCATCTACAATATTCGGACATGACGGACGAAGAAGTGTTCTCTGAGCCAATGCGAGGAATGGATCACCTTCTTCGCTTACTTCTGCAGAAAAATGACCATTTCCAAAACAGCTCGTATCATTGACGATAAGCGCGCGTCCTGATTCAACAGCCGCCATGCGCTCAGGATCCTCGAGATGAGTCGAAGCAAGGAAAAGTCTTACAGCGCCTTCAGGCATAGGATCAGGATTTTGATCTACAGTTTCAATAAGCTCTTTCAAAATCGCATTACCTTCTTCAACGGGAATTGCTGTCAGCGTCTGCCAGAGATAAAGCATTGTTGTGCCTTTTACGGCTGGATGAGGGCGCTTTCTCATTTCATAAAGCTTACCTATAAGACGACGTTGCTCGTTATATGCTTTAATTGATGAATGGAGTGAATCAGCTGTCACAGTTTTACCTGTTTGTTCTCCGACAAAAGCAGCAAGACGACGAAGATCCTCTGCATATTTTATTACAGCTTGCTCATTTCCGACATGAGGAACTGTCATCATATATCTCACCGAAGGCGGGGAATCTGTATAGCCCCAGTTGTCATACAGACGACGAGCGTGGTCACATGATGAAACAAAGATAATACCATCGCAAAAGGAGAAATGACCGGAAAGCCCCTGATTGAGAGTATGTCTCGCAAAGCTGCAATGAGTTGGAGAATAATACACTTCAGCTTTATCTGTTGCTTTACTTCCGGTACCGCGAATGCGAAGAGGAAGTGCTCCTGCAGCATGAATTACTTCTGCGGGAGTAAAAGTACAGACACCTGCAAAAACTTTTCCACCCTTGCTGCGGAAGGTCTTCACATATTCGTTTTCCAGTGTGGACGCTGTTGTTATTATTTTATCTCGTATATCCATTATGCTAACCCATATGTTGTGAAGAAGTTTGCAATCCGTGCTTGAATTTCACGTTCAGAAAGATATCTATTGTCAACGATATCGAGATCCATGAAAAGAGCAGGAATTCCAGCTCTACTGCATGTATCCGAAAGAATCTTCTTAAGAGCCAGATTGTGTTTGCAGCCAGCATTGTTGTTGAATAATACACAATCAACAGCATACTCTTCCATCAGAGATTCTGTTTCACCAATATTGAGTTCCATCGTTCCATGAGATTGACGTATCATGCTTAAATAAAGTTTTTCTATAACAAGGGTCTTAATAATAGATTCTTTGGATGAGAAATCGACAGGAGGATAATATGCGCGTCCAATGTAATCAGCAACAACACGTGCTCCATAGTGTTTATACATCCAAGCTTGGAAGTCTGTCCACACTACACCTTGATCCCCAAAGAGAACTCTCAGCTTATCCTTTGGAGCTTTTTTTCGAGCGTTTTGTTCAACATACCAGTGAGTTGCATCGCGAATTTTTTCTGCTGAGATAGCGAGCTCTTCACGTCCAGCTTCTGTCAGACGAGTGCGCCAGAGAAGATTGAGCATACCCATGAGGGGAGGAGCCGGGTTAGCTCGATGTAGTTCTGCTGCCTCATTTATAGCAACCGTATATCTATGTACATAGCGTGCACTTTCTTCAAGTTTAGCCCAGTCGAGATTACGACCGGTATTTTTTTCTATAAAATCGATTAGTTCCCACGCTGATTTCACCCAACGATCCAGCTCATAATCGCTTCGTCCATACGGAGTGTCCATTGTGAACGTCGGCACGTCTGGTGTATGATATTCAAGAACCATACACTGCATTCTCGCGCTGTCACAAGGGTGCGTACCATTGACAACAAGAGAAGGATGAGGCAAGTCCCCGGCGAGATAGCTTCCAAGTCCAGCTTTGTCTACACTGCAGAGAACATCACTGACTCCCGCTTCTTCAGTAATTGCAGAATATCTTGCACCGCCGTCAGGACCTTGTGCTGCGGAAGCCGCAAAAGCAGTAGTCGGGCAATAGACGTCATATCCAAAAGCGCGAACAATATCACAGGGAATCATCCAATCTGTCCAAGCAATTGGCTTTCCGGTTTTAAAGGCATCCAATCCAGCAACATAACCTTTTTGGGCAGCAACAAGACACCAACGGATAGCCTCTAGTGCTCGATAATCAACATATCCAGCACCAAGTTTAAGAACAGCAGTGCGCGAAGTGTTAGCCCATTTGGGAGTGTGATCTATTAGCATCGGTCCAACAACATGCTTCATGAGAAAGTGGGCTGAACGTGGATACTTGAGAATCTTGAGAAGACTCTCATTAGCTTTAACACTTGTTTCGAGAAGAACGGAAGGGTGCTGGTGCTGATCCATAGAACTTCCTGCCGGCTAAGTTTTGACAGAGAACATTTGTAAATCCGTCTGGCCGGATGGATAGAAGACCATATCCCAACAGGAAATTGCAAGCTCAATTTATTTTTAATATAAATAAAGCTTCATTTTCTTAACATACTATCAGCTTAAACCCCTTGTTCTGTATCGAGATAGTTATCCCATTTTTATCCAGAACCTTACATGTATCTATGCAGAAAATAACAAATCAGCTTTGCGGCTCCTTCTTCAGCCGGTCAGCTTTTCTCAGCTCCGGGAAAATCAGTGCCCAAAGACCGACGACTACAAGAGTTCCGATTCCTCCAATCACCGTTGCAGTCACCGTTCCAAACCATGCAGCAGTCACACCTGATTCAAATTCGCCAAGTTCATTGGAAGCGCCGATAAAGATTGAATTCACAGCACTTACCCTCCCTCTCATCTCATCTGGAGTGGAAATCTGCACAAGAGTTTGACGGATAACGACGCTTATCATATCAACACCGCCAAGAAGCATCAGCACGACAGCGGAAAGCCAAAACTGTTTCGAAAGAGCAAAGACAATGGTGCTGAGACCGAATGCGGCTACGCAAAAAAACATCTTTCTGCCGGTATTCCTCTCAAGAGGGTGATGTGCAAGCCAGAGAGCTGTTAGAGCAGCTCCAACAGCAGGCGCACTGCGGAGAAGACCCAGCCCCCATGGGCCGGTATGGAGAATTTCTTTTGCAAACACCGGAAGAAGCGCAGTTGCGCCGCCGAAAAGCACAGCAAAAAGATCCAGAGATATGGCTCCAAGAATAATCTTTCTTCTGAAAACAAAGGTTACACCGGTAAAAACATCTTTCCATTTTGCCGCAGAGCTGTGCAGTTTCCAGTGTCCTTTCATCATTGATATAAAAACGACAGCGCAAAGAAGAAGAAATGTAGCTGATCCATAAACCCATCCGGGACCTGCCGCATAGATAAATCCTCCCAGCGCAGGACCTGCAATAATGGCGCACTGAAAAGCTGTAGAATTCCAGGCGACTGCACGGGGAAATTCATCAGAAGATACAATAAAAGGAAGAAATGACTGACTTGCAGGAGATAGAAATGCACGCCCTGATCCCACAAAAATCAGAATTGCGAAGATAGGATAAACCGAATGAAAAGGACTGAGAGATAGAACCAGAAGACCCGATGCGGCAATAAAATCCACAGCAAAAACCGTTAGTACTATAACCCGGCGGTCAACTTTATCTGCAACAATTCCGCCCGGAAGAGCCAGCGCCAGCGCCGGAAGAAACTGCACAAGCCCTACCATCCCGAGTGCAAATGCGCTATGTGTTATAGAATAAACCTGCCAGCCGACAGCAACACCGATCATCATTGTAGAAAGTGAAGCACAGAAACGCGCAGCGAGAAATACAGTAAAATTGCGATTCCTAAAAAGAGACCATCCGTCAGAATCAGTCATACCATCCTCCAGTGCCGCAGATCAATTCCGAGTGCCCATAACCTGGTAAATCTAAATGGTACAGCCGTATCGGATAAACAGCATAGATCAAACCCCTCTTTATTCCAGAGGAGTTTGACTCATATTCATTTGTATTTAGGTTCTTTATATGAATACAGATCGTGAACATTGCCTTCTATCTGAGCAGAAAGAGACCGCATCTCAAAACGGAGATCTCCGCTGTAGAGTTTGTCATGCAGCTCTTTTATGCTCCTCACCCCCATATCCTGAAAAGAATGTTTGAGACCCTGTACGAGATATGGAACATAGTCCATCATCGATCCCTTGTCTGTCACAGAACCGGAAACACCCTGAGCAACCTTGATCTTTGAGTCTTCTGCAAAATAACGCTTTGCACCGCCTTTTTCCATTGCTTCGAGAGAAGCCATACCGCGGTATCGTTTAAGACGTATGCCGTTTTCAAAGAAATACTCACCGGGGGTTTCATTTGTTCCTGCAAACATGGACCCCATCATCGGAGCAGAAGCTCCAAGTGTCAGACATTTTGCAATATGACCTATATTCGCAATGCCTCCGTCAGCAATAACCGGGACACCATGGCTGCGGGCATATTTTGCAGAACGGTACACAGCTGTAGCCTGTGACCGCCCGCAGGCCATTGTCTGCTGTGTTGTGCAGATGGAACCGGGACCCATGCCTATGCGGATAGCATCAGCTCCGGCCTTGATAAGGTTTTCACACTGGTCGGTTGTTACAACATTTCCACCGATCACATCGAGGTCGGGATAGTTCTTCTTGATGTACTTAATCATATCAATCTGGTAGGAAGAATTTCCCTGAGCAGAGTCTATAACAACAACATTGAGACCCGCTTCAACAAGCGCCGAAAGGCGTTCCTTTGATTCATCGCGGGTGGAAATTGCAGCTCCGACCATAAGCTGTTTATTTCTGTCCTTAGAAGCAAAAGGGAACTCGCGGTTTTTCAGGAGATCACTGCGCGACATAAGAGAAACAAGAAGTCCGTCCTTATTGACGATAGGCAGTTTACCTTTTTTTGATTCACGGAGAATTCTGTTCGCTTCAGAAAGTGAGATTGTCGTGGGTGCGGTGAGAAGCTCAGTTGTCATCACATCCTTTATTTTTTTTGTGCGGTCTTTTTCAAAGTCGGTATCACGGTTCGTAACAATCCCGATCAGCCTTGAGTTGAGCTTGCCGTTCTCAGTTATCGGAATACCTGAAAATCCGTATTTTTCTTTTATCCTGTCTATATCTGCAAGTGTGTGCTCCGGAGAAAGACAGAGAGGATCCGTGATGAATCCATTTTCAAAGCGTTTAACTTTGCGCACTTCTTCTGCCTGTTCTGCAATAGTATTGTTATAGTGAATAATCCCTATACCGCCCTGAAGTGCCAGCGAGATAGCCATCTTTCCTTCTGTCACAGTATCCATAGGACTCGACACCAAAGGACGCTTGATCTTGAGATTTCTGGTGATGTTTGTTTCAAGATCAACATCGTCAGGGTTGAAATCGATATATCCCGGAAGAACAATGATATCATTATAAGTTACACCGCTCACAGAGCTAAAGAGCTCTTCCGCGCTGAATCCGTCTTTTGGCATAGCAAGCCTCACATTTTATTAACTTTTGAAAAGGTACGGAGTGGAAGAAAAGGAGCACCTGGAAGTCATCTGACAGCGGCAATCGCCTCTCGTCACCCTTCGATGTGCACGCAATCATTATTTACCCCCTAATCGTGTCAATAGGATTTTTGATAATATCACACAAGCAGTGCATTTTCACCACATCGTATGTTTTACATCCCAAACACATATGCGTGCACAACAAAATATTCATATCGGCAGCTGCACCCTTCAAAGCCTGATGTTATATCATGCCCAGTTTTTTTTGCAAGATCTAAAGGGTAAGGATGCTCTTGCTCTTTTTGTCAAAGAAGCCAAAAGCGGCTCAGCATTGGTTTTTCAGTTGAAAAGTCTAGCAGACACCGTCATCTTTTTCCGGATAGCATATGGAAGGTTTTATGAAAATCGAAACAATGATGTGGCTACTGCCGGTGTCTTTTATGATACATGACTTTGAAGAAATCATCTTCATAAATGCATGGATGACACGCAGTGAAAAAGAACTCGGTAAAAAGTTTCCGCACATCACGGCACGAATGATTCCTCATATGAAAAAACTTTCGGCAGCCTCTTTTGCGTTCTGTGTTGCCGAAGAGTTTTTTCTGCTGTGCGCTGCCGTCCTGATAATGGCAGAGCTGGACTTTTATTCAGCATTTGCCGGTCTTCTGGCTGCTTATACAATCCATCTGTGCGCACATTTTATACAGGCAGCGGTCTTCCGCGGATATATTCCGGCACTTGTCACAAGCATAATAACTTCCTTTTACTGTATATGGGCTTTTCTTTACCTGTCAAAAACTGCGTCGGTTTTCTGGACCGAGGCAGGGTTATGGACACTTTTCTTCATAATTTTCATCGTTGTGAACCTCGGTTTTATGCATTTTCTGGCAAAAAAGTTTGAACGCTTTCTTAACCGCTGGGCCGAAGGGTTTTAAATCATAATCTTTATTTTAACGCAGTTGAGCTTCAGGAGAAGCAGTGAGGATGAGAAATATTGTGATTCAGTCAAGAACCGTAAAAAGAATTAACATTTGATATTTTTCTGATAAGAATGCCGGAAAGCACTCTTATCAGAAAAAAGTTATATTCTTTATTCAATGCCGGGAGTAGGGAATTTCGCACAAAGGTCAGCCACTTCTTCTGCTGTTGCAGAAAGAAAAGCCTCATCATCAAGACGGGACACAACAGCGTCCATCCACGCAGCAATCTTTTTCATTTCATCTGCACCGAACCCGCGGCTTGTAACAGACGGTGTTCCGATACGGATGCCGGATGGATCGCTCGCCTTGCGTTTTTCACCGGGAACTGTATTATAGTTAAGCACAATTCCTGCTTTTTCCAGCGCTTCAGCAAAAGGCTTTCCGGCAATACCTTTGTTCGTGAGATCGACAAGCATTAGGTGGTTGTCTGTTCCGCCGGAAACAAGGCTGAAGCCGCGGGCTACCAGCTCGGAAGCAAGAACCTTCGCATTGGCAACCGTCTGCTCTGCATAGTGCCTGAACTCAAGCGTGAGAGCCTCTTTAAGCGCAACAGCAATTGCTGCAGTCGTAGCATTGTGAGGTCCGCCCTGAAGACCAGGGAAAACAGCCTTGTCAATCTGCTTAGCATATTTCTCTTTGCAGAGAATCATCGCACCGCGCGGCCCGCGCAGCGTCTTATGCGTAGTTGTCGTAACGATGTCAGCATAAGGAATCGGAGAAGGATGCACTCCGCCGGCAACGAGTCCTGCAAAGTGCGCCATATCGACAAACAGAATAGCTCCTATCTTGTCGGCAATAGTTCTGAACTTTGCAAAATCAAGAAGGCGGGGATATGCAGAATGTCCGGCAACCAGAATCTTTGGTTTGTGCTCAAGAGCAAGGCGCTCAATCTCATCATAATCGAGAAGACCTGTCTTATCATTGAGGTTATAGTGAACTGCGTTGAAATACTTTCCTGTAATGGAAACTTTCGAGCCGTGAGTAAGGTGTCCGCCATGACTCAGGTTAAGTCCGAGAATCGTGTCGCCCGGCTGAAGAAACGCAAAGTAGACAGCAAGGTTTGCAGGAGAACCTGAATACGGCTGAACATTGACATGCTCTGCGCCGAACACGGCTTTCGCGCGTTCAATGGCAAGCTTTTCAACGCCATCACAGTTAACCTGCCCCTGATAATAGCGTGCTCCCACATATCCCTCTGAATACTTGTTCGCGAAGACAGAACCGCTCGCTTCAAGCACCGATTTGGACACATAGTTTTCGCTGGCAATAAGACGTATTGTGGAACCCTGGTAGGATTCCTCAGCTTTAATAAGAGAATAAATTTCGGGATCTTTCTTTTCCAATGCGCTCATGGGATAAACTCCTTGTTTAAAGAATGGTGCCCAGACGCGCGGCAGGTTAGTTCTGCACTCCCCCGGGGTTTATCCCCATGTGCGTCAGTCGTGCAGATTAGAACAATAGAAAGCAAGAGCGTTTAGCGTTGCAAGAAGAAAAATCCTCAATTATTGTGTCCATAAGTCTTTCCGCCAAACCGGCGATCAGTAAATACCGGATTTATAGGTCCTTTCTGCATGATACGAACTGCGGACAAGTGGTCCGCAGAGAACCTTTTCAAATCCCATTTTTTTAGCTTCCACCTCCAGCCGTAGAAACTCTTCAGGCCGGTAATATCTGCTCACAGGGAATCCCTCTTTTGATGAACGGAGATACTGACCTACAGTAAGAATACTGCATCCTGCTCTTCTGAGGTCTTCAAATGTTGAAACAATATCGGATTCTGATTCCCCGAACCCGATCATCAAACCGGATTTTGCAGAAAAACCGGAGCTCGAAATACGATGAAGAACAGAAAGAGAATAATCATATTCTCCCTGAGGTCGAAGTTCTGGAAAAAGAGAACGGACAACTTCAATATTGTGATTTACAACATCAGGACAGGATTTCAGAATAATATCGAGGGCATTATGTCCAGCATACCGGAAATCCGGAATAAGAACTTCAATCTTGCATTTTCCCGCAGCTTTACGTATCGCCCGAACACATGCCGCAATATGAGACGCGCCTCCGTCTTCACAATCATCTCTTGTAACAGATGTAATAACAGTATATGAGAGATTCAGCTCGCTGACTGCCTCGGCAATACGCCTGGGTTCATCGGGATCCAGCACCGCAGGCTTACCGTGGGAAACAGCGCAATATCTGCAGTTTCTGGTACAAATATCTCCCAGTACAAGAAAGGCGGCTCTTCCTCCACAGAAACATTCTCCAACATTGGGACATTTTGCTTCCAGACATACAGTGTGGAGATTCTTTCCTTCTGTAGCTTTTTTTACAAGCACATAGGTTTCACCACCGGGGACTTTTGTCCGAATCCACTCTGGCAGTCTTTTATAGGAAGATTTCATTTCAATATGATAATTGTGTAGAAGCAAGATGCAACTAAAAAAGAAAATATGAAACGGGCCATGCTCAGGACTGCTTCAATACCGGTTTCCGAGCCGCACGAACCGCATCAACCCTTTTTACAGGGGTGCATAGCGGCGCGCTTTTAACAAGTTCAGGGGATTCATCTGCTTCCTTACGTATAGCTTTCATAGCATCAATAAATTCATCAAGCGTTGCTTTGTTTTCTGTTTCTGTCGGTTCAATCATGATAGCACCATGAACGAGCAGAGGGAAATAGATTGTCGGCGAGTGATATCCGTAATCCAGAAGACGTTTCGCAATATCATTAGTAGTAACGCCGTTAGGAATCCCTTCATCATTCAATACAAACTCATGCTTGCAGATTCTGTCGACAGGAAGATGATAAACGGTTTTAAGCTGTGAGAGCAGATAGTTTGCATTAAGCACAGCATGGTCTCCAGCTTCTTTTATCCCTTCCGGACCGAGAGTCCTGATATACGCATAGGCTCTCAGCATAATAAGAAAATTACCGTAAAATGAATGAACGCGGCCTATTGAATCAGGGCGATCGCTGTTCAGAAAAAACCGGTCACCTGCTCGTTCAACCATAGGTACAGGCAGAAAAGGTTCCAGTTCCGGGACAACTCCGATCGGGCCTGCTCCCGGCCCACCGCCGCCGTGCGGTGTAGAAAAAGTCTTGTGGAGATTTATGTGCATAATATCGAAGCCCATATCTGACATTCTGGCGCGTCCAAGGACAGCATTCAGATTTGCACCATCGCAGTAGAAGAGAGCTCCTTTATCATGAAGCATCTTCGCAATCGTGGAAATATTCCTGTCAAACAAACCAAGTGTATTCGGGCTGGTCAGCATCATAGCAGCTACTGTTTCATCCAGAACAGATTCCAATGCTATCAGATCTACATCTCCCTCCGCGGTTGAAGGAATCTCCTTCACTTCAAAACCGCACATCACAACTGATGCAGGATTTGTTCCATGTGCGGTATCGGGGATGAGTATGACTTTTCTTTTGTCACCTTTCTTTTCAAAAAACTTTCTGATTATCATCACGCTTGAAAGTTCACCATGCGCTCCTGCTGCCGGCATGAGTGAAAACCGGCTCATCCCTGTTATTGCGGAAAGATACCGGGCAAGTTCATACATCACTGCAAGCGATCCCTGACTCGCGCTGTCACTGCTAAGAGGGTGATGCATCGCAAAACCTTCCAGTGCTGCTGCTTTTTCGTTGATCTTAGGATTGTATTTCATCGTACAGCTGCCAAGCGGATACATTCCTGAATCCACCCCGAAGTTCATTGCTGAAAGTTTCGTATAATGACGAACGACATCAACCTCGCCGACATCCGTAAGATCAAGCCCTTCGTTCAGATAGTCATGCGGAATCATATCCTTCCCTGTCAAAGGAAAAGATGGAATGAGAAACGAAGGTTTTTCACTTCCTCTGTGATCGAATATCGTCATCAGATTCTCCTATTAGCTCGTTGTAAAAATCAGAGTATTTTCATCAATTCATCAATCTGTGCCTTCGTATTCATTTCAGTGCAGGTGAGAAGTATACAGTTTCTATATAAAGGATACCAGCGCCCAAGATCGACGCCGAAAAAGAATCCGTTTTCAGCGCAAACCGAGATGATTTTTTCTGCATCCGAAACCCTAACGACAAACTCATTGAAAAACGGATTTTCAAAAACATGTTTGATTCCTTTCTCTGCAAGACAGGATTTCAAATACGATGCTGTTTCATGATTTAGCAGAGCAAGGTCCCGCAGCCGATTCCCCACTACAGCAAGATATATTGCTGCTCGTAAGGCACAAAGCCCTTCGTTGGAACAGATATTGGATGTTGCCCTTTCCCGCCGGATATGCTGTTCTCTCGTCTGAAGAGTAAGAACATATGCCTCTTTACCATCAGCATCAACAGTCTTACCAACAAGCCGTCCCGGCATTTTCCGCAGAAAGATTTCCGATGCAGCAAGAAGTCCGAGGCATGGTCCGCCGTAACCCGGCGGATTGCCGAATGCCTGCCCTTCCCCGCATACTATGTCAGCGCCGAGTTCCGAAGGTTTTTTCAGAAGTCCGAGACTCACCGGCTCTGTAACTGCATAAATCAGATAAGCACCCTTTGCATGTGCTGCATCGGCCAGCTGTTTCACATCCTCAAGTGAACCGAAAAAGTTCGGATTCTGAACAATAACCGCGCTGACCGTTTCATCAAGAACCGGATTCAGAGAATGAGGGCTGAACAATCCTCTCTCATTTTTTATTTCTACAGCAGAAAGATCATTAGCCCATGAGTATGCAGATAAGACTTCTCTGTAGTGAGGGTGCAGCGAATCACAGATAATAATTTTAGAACGGCTGTTGGATCTCACAGCAAGGATGACTGCTTCTGCAAGAGATGTTGCACCGTCATACATGCTTGCATTTGCAACATCCATCCCGGTCAATCGGCAGATCATGGACTGATATTCAAAGATCGCAGTGAGTGTTCCCTGACTTATCTCCGGCTGATACGGCGTATAAGCAGTATAAAATTCAGAACGCATTGCAAGCTGGTCAACGGCTGCAGGTATATAATGATTGTATATTCCTGCTCCGATAAAAGAAACGGCCTGATTATTCAGGCCGGCTTTTTTTTTCATCAGTGCATCGAGTTCTATTTCAGAAAGAGCAGAAGGAAGGGAAAGGCTACCTTTGAGCTGCATCTCAGGGGGTATATCAGAAAAAAGATCATCAATCGATGACACCCCGATTGATCCCAGCATATTACGCACATCGGTCTCAGTGTTCGAAACATAGCTCATTGTTTCAATTGTCTCCCATAGCAACATGCTTCTGATACGCTGCGGCATCCATCAGAGAATCAAGTTCATCAGCATCTTCAAGTTCAAGTTTGAAAATCCAGCCGTCGCCGTAGGCATCCGAGTTTATAGCATCAGGTGATTCCTCCAGCTCAGTATTTACTTCAATTACTTTTCCGGTCGCAGGGGCATAAACATCGGAAACAGCTTTGACCGACTCTACAACAGCGACACGGTCTCCCCTTTTTACTTCAAGTCCAATTGATGGAAGTTCGACAAAAACAACATCAGTAAGCAATTCCTGCGCATGGTCTGATATGCCGCAGACGCCGATATTTGATCCTTCTTTTCTGATCCATTCATGCGACTTTGAATATCTCAGTTCTTTTGGTGTGCTGCTCATACAATACCTCTTTTCATCTGAATTCAGCTCAAGTTATACCAACATCAGTATATGTGCTTCATCAAACTGTTCAAAGAAAAAAAACAGAATCATTTCCCCATGTATCTGTAAAAAGGACGTTTTACTACTTTCGCTCTGACTCCCTTATCCCGTATGACAATTTCCACCTCATCTCCCGGTTTGACCGATCCAGCCTGCACAAGGGCAAGAGCTATCCCCTTTTTCAGCGATGGAGAATATCCGCCGCTCGATGTGATACCAATTATAAAACCATTCTTTTTCACTTCGCATTCTTCACGAGGAACACCTTTATCCATGAGTTCAACCGCTACGGTTTCCCGGGACGCACCTTTCTTTTTCTGTTTTAAGATAATATCTTTTGCAATAAAGTCATCTTTAGAATTTACAATCCAGCCGATTCCTGCTTCAACCGGCGAAATGGAATCAGACAGTTCATGACCATAAAGAGAATAGCAGGATTCAAGACGGAGCGTATCCCTGGCTCCAATACCTGCGGGAACAAGGCCGAAATCCTTTCCCTTCAGAAGAAGCTCCGTCCAGAGACGGGAAGCCAGTTCATTGTGAAGATATATCTCATATCCTTTTTCACCGGTGTAACCGGAACAGGAAACAATTATCGGACGGTCGCCGTAAACACTATGCGTAAAACTGAATCTTTCAAGCTCGCCGACGTTTTCATCAGAAAGCACCTGGAGAAGAATCTGTTTGGATAGAGGTCCCTGAATGTCAATTTTCGAAATTACATCAGATATATTTTCAATCTCAACATCCCCCATTCTGTGAGATGCAAGCCAGCGGAAATCTTTTTCCACTGTTGAAGCATTAACGACCAGCAGAAAGTCATCATCTGCTATCATATATATAAAAAGATCATCGATTGTCCCGCCATGATCATTGCAAAGGCAGCTGTACATGCACTTATACGGCTCAATCCTGTCCAGCGATGTAGGAATCATTTTGCGCAGAAAACTTTCTGCATCTTTCCCTTTTACCGTTATCTCTCCCATATGCGAAACATCAAAAAGTGCAGCGGCATTTCTGCATGCAATATGTTCTCCAATTATTGAGGTATAGAGAACCGGAAGTTCCCATCCTGCAAAATCTACAATCTTGCCTTTGAGGTTGAGATGCTCGTTGTACAAAGCTGTTCGATTCATTTTTTTACTCTCCTCATTGCACCTTCAACCGCCCTCATCAGCGGATCACAGACTTCGCTTACTGCAGGGCAATAAGCAAGCTCTACCTGCTCAAAATGACAGAGATCCATTCCTGCTTCCAATGCAGTGCTCACAACATTGATTCGAGCCGCAGCTCCGTGTCCCACAGCTTGAGCGCCAAGAACAAGTCCGGTAGCTCTGTCAGCCACAATTTTTACCGTTATTACTTCATTGCGGTAATAATAGTCAGGCAGTATATGGGATGTGATTTTTGCAATAACAGGATCGTATCCGCGTTCTTTTGCAGCTTCAGTTGTAAAACCGGTTCCGGCGATTTCAATGCCGAAAATTTTGGTCACAAAAGTTCCGGCACTGCCTTTATATTCTTTCATCTTTCCAGCCATTGTATAAGCAGCAATGGTTCCCTGCCGGTATGCTGAAGTCGCAAGTTTTGTTCCGATCGGCTTGTGATCGATGACAGATAACGTTTCAACACAGTCCCCGGCAGCGAATATTTCTTCAACCGAGGTTCTCATAGCCATATCAGTTCTGACTCCGTGACTGCTGATATCAGCGCCGGTCCCGTCAAAAAGCTCGGTATGTGATTTAAATCCCGCGGCGCAGATACCGATATCAGCATTAATTGTTTCACCGCCTGCAACCAGTCCGGTGAGTGATTTATCGAAAAGAATCTCTTCTGTACATACGCCGCATCTGAATTCTATCCCTTCCTTCTCAAGTTTATCTTTTACGATCCCGGCCATATCCGGATCGAGCACGCCGGGAAGAATCTGATCTTTCATTTCTATAACAGTGACAGCCGGCAGATATTTTTTTAGCGCGGCTGCAGATTCAAGCCCTATAGCCCCTGCACCTATAACCACTCCCCGTTTTTTCCCCGGAAGACTATTGCGTACGGATTCAAGGTCAGCTGCTGTTGCCAAAGTAAAAAAGCCATAACCCATGGATAATTCAATCCCCTTTATAAGGGGTATGACAGGCGATGATCCTGTACAAAGAAGGAGGCAATCATAGTCTGCATAAATTGTTTCTGATAATGTCTGGATAATAATTTTTTTTTCTTTCGAATCGATATGTACTGCGCGGCCGGTAATTTTGTTTACACCAATGCGATTAAGAGAAATATTCTGAAGTATTTTTTCCGGATCTGCTGCACCTTCAAGAGCGTAGGGAATAGCACAGGGATGCATAAGGTCGGCGGACTTTGGATCAATGACCGTAAGCTCTTCACAACAGCCAAGCCTTTTAAAAGCTGAAAGTGCAGCATATCCTGCAGCACCTAAACCGATAATGACGATCTTCCTCAATAAGGTCCGTCCTTGCAGTTACGTTGGCACGACTAATCAATAGAAAGAACAAAGGCGAGCGTCAATACTAATTTTTGAACATCTCCATGGCAGGATCTCTGTTCAGATTAACATTGAAACTTCTTCACAATTTGATCGTATATTTGGCGGCCATTTTAGCAATCTGATCGTCACTGACACCATGGACATTTTTGCATCCATGCCTATTTTCCACAGTAATAACATATGCATGATATCCGAATGCTTCAGCCATTTGCAGATAGGGCTCAAGCTCCCATTCCATAGTAAAGGTATTGTCCACGAAGACCTTTATTTCTCCCCGTTCAAGAGATTCCCGAGTCTGATCTTCACACTGTTTATATGCCAGATGGTTCTCCTGATAGATAAAAAGGTATTCTCCTGTAACAGGATCCGTGAAATAGCTGTCTATTGAATAGACCGGATACTTCCCGTGCTCGCAGAGATTTTCTGCAAGAGTGGTCTTACCGGAACCGGGAAGACCACGAAGCAGAATCAAGGATTTTTCGTTCCCCGAAATCATGTTCAGATTTTTATTTTCGTGAAAATTGCCGGAGCTCCTGCAGTCACCCATAGACCGATGCAGAAGTATCTGAAAGCATTGCTGATGAGAGAATCAGGAAGTATAATTTTAATCCCAAATTTCAAAAGAAGAACAACAGAAAGGCCTATAATAATTCTGAAGATTATCGATGAGGCTTTCTTCGGCATTTTGAATTGAATAACTTCACTTTCAATAAAATATCCGGCAAGCATGCCGGCCAGAGTTCCAATCCCTTTCCAGAACTCAGGATTAGTCATAAAAAAAGACCAGATAAGAAAAGGAATAAGTGGTATGATCATAATATATCTCTTCTTGCCTGCAGCCCGTGAAAAGAGTACTCCGATGAATAGTGACACAAGAACGCCTAGAAGAAGTCCGGTCATGACATCTATAGGTGTATGAACACCAAGATACAGACGGGAAACAGGGACAAGAATCATCATTGAAATTCCGATAACTGTAACCCATTTTTTTTTGAAGCCTGACACAAGAGAAGGCCAGAAACT
>Ga0364874_10495_pt1 | contig 20785 bp, 18 predicted proteins | sample ExccelAu500001D4_2_FD_206922 | JGI IMG/M metagenome (GOLD analysis project Ga0364874, IMG submission 206922) | Enriched cells from Trout Bog Lake Hypolimnion, Wisconsin, USA - BchlTB.Aug07.5000.01.D4 | ecosystem: Environmental > Aquatic > Freshwater > Lake > Hypolimnion/Profundal zone | place... | reverse complement strand
GCCAAGCAGATTGAGATCACAATCACCGCAGAGGGCTTACGCATCGAATTGCTGGAGGACAAGAACGGCACGTTCTACCAGAGCGGCAGCGCGCGTCTCAGCGAGAGCGGGCAGGAATTGCTGGCCTTGCTGGCGGCCGAGTTGAAGACCCTTCCCAATGGATTGCTGATCGAGGGTCACACGGATGCTACGCAATATTCAACTGACACCAATTACAGCAACTGGGAGCTATCGGCGGACCGCGCCAACTCCGCGCGGCGCTTGTTGCAGCAGAACGGCGTGCGCGGCGACCAGGTAGCCCAAGTGCGCGGCTATGCCGACCAGTTCCTTCGCGTAAAGAACAATCCCTACGACCCATCAAATCGCAGGATCTCCATCCTGGTAAAGAATGCCGACGATGGTGCGGCGCCGGCGCCAATCCCCAATACGCGGATGGTGGATGGGGTAGTTAATGAACCACCTGCAAAGGCAGCGGAGGGCGCCGGCAAGCCAACGATTCCGCCTGTCGCTGCGGAGGTTACCAAACCGTCTGCGGCCGTTCCAGCAACCAAACCTGGCATGATGGCTAAGGTCATGGCTATGCTGCCGGGCACAAAGAAATAGCCCGCAGCGCTCCGGCGATAACCGGCCAGTGCTAGAATTGGCTGATTTTCAAGCCAGCTTTCAGCCCGCTGTCCGGCTGGCTATGGAACGGAGTTGTCTCCATGTCCAATTCACGCAGGGAGTTTTTGCAGTGTGGCGCGGCTCTGGCCGTGGGAGTGATGGGCGGTGCAACCGTGCTGGCAGCAGAGGCGCAAAACTCCCACCCCGCAGCGTCGGGGACGCCTGCATTGGGCACTGGAACCAGAGGCCCAAAGGCTGAGATTCAGGTTCCAAAGATGAAGTTCGCTGGTGTTGAAATCAGTCGCCTGGTGATGGGTTGCAATCCCTTCAACGGCGGCGCGCACTTCAATGCCAGTTATGGCAAATTGATGCAGGAGTGGTACACGGCCGAGCGCGTTTGTGAAGTGATGCACCATGCCAATGCCTACGGAATCAACGCCCTGAACTACACAAACAAGGGCCACACGCCGGATGGCTGGGCACGGCTTACAGCTGAGGGTGGGGAAATGCACCTCATCGCGCACGACTCCAGTGACGATGACCCTGCCGCTGTAGTCAAGAAGATAAAGCCGCTTTCATTGCACAGGCAGGGCGAAATTGTGGATGTGGCTTTCCGCAACGGCACGATGAATACGGTCAGGGAGTGGTGCAAGCGAGTCCGCGATACAGGAGTGTTGACAGGAGTCGCCACGCACAATCCTGAAGTGATTGAGTTGGTGGAAGAGCAGGGCTGGGACATCGACTACTACGCCGGTTGCGTTTACCACCGTAGCAGAAACGACGAGGAATGGAAGAAGGTTCTGCACGGCGAACTGCTGGAGATGCCGCGCGAAATCTACTTACAAAGTGACCCGGCGCGCATGTACAAGGCGATACGCCAAACTCCCAAGCCCTGCTTCGCATTCAAGATTCTTGCGGCCGGGCGCATCAGCGGTGGTGGCATCGCGCAAGCCTTCCGCACAGCGTTTTCAAGCATCAAGCCCATTGATGGAGTCTTTGTCGGTATGTACCCCTGGGATAAAGACCAGGTAAGGGAGAACGCCGAAATCGTGCACAGCATCCTTGCGGGCGCCTGAGCCGGAGGGCGCAGGGGTTGGTGACGCGTGCACGAGGAATAGTGTAGTCTGGTTGGCGAGCAAGAAAGCGTTTACCAGAGGTGTACTTTCCATGACAATCGTCGCCGGTGTTGACTTTGGCACACTCAGCGTTCGGGTAACTCTTGTTGATAGCCACAAGGGGCCGATCGGTACAGCGTCGGCCAGTTACCCACTGCACCGCCGCCGCGAGGACCCGAACTTCGCCACCCAGTCTCATGCGGACCAGATGATGGCGCTAGCCGCTGCCACTCGCGACGTGCTCAAGAGCACAGGCGTGGATGGTGATGCGGTTGCCGCCATCGCTCTGGACACGACCGGCTCCAGCGTGATTCCCGTGGGCGAGGGCCTGGAGCCGCTCAGTGAGTACTATCTCTGGTGCGATCATCGCGCCTTCTCTGAGGCGCAGGAGATTACGCAGAAGGCCCACGAACTCGGTTTTGAAGGCATCGAGTGGTGCGGCGGCGTTTACTCGCACGAGTGGGGCTTCTCCAAGCTGCTCCACTGGCTACGGCACAATCCGGACATGCGCTCCCAATTTGTAACCGCCCTCGAAAACTGCGATCTGCTCGCAGCCACGCTCAGCGGCATCACGACTGTCAGCGAACTGAAGCGCAGCATCTGCGCCATGGGCCACAAGTGGATGTGGAACCCCAAGTGGGGCGGACTGCCGCCGGAAGAGTTTTTGGTGGCCGTGGATCCACTGTTTGCCGGGATTCGCGCCAAGCTCGGCGGCCAATATCTTACCAGTGACAAGATCGCCGGGCACCTTTCTGCCAAGTGGGCTGAGGCGCTGGGGTTGCGCGCGGGGATTCCGATTCCAGTGGGTGCATTCGACGCGCACTGGGACGCCATCGGTTCCAACATCCGCGAGGGCGATGCGGTAAATGTAGTCGGCACCTCCACCTGCATCATCGCGATGGCGCGCGAGGCACAACTGGTTCCCGGCGTCTGCGGCGTAGTACCAGGCAGCGTGCATCCGGCTTACACCGGTATCGAGGCCGGCTTGTCGGCTGTGGGAGATATCTTCGAGGCCATAGCAAAGCGCGCGGGTACCACGGTTGGCGCACTGAGCGAGGGTCTGGAAGCGTACAAGGCCGGACAGACCGGACTGCTTCGGTTGAGTTGGGATAATGGTGACCGCACAGTTCTGGTGAATCCGGAGCTGGGCGGCGTCACCCTGGGCTGGAACTTGGTACACACGGCGCAGGACGAGCTGTTCGCAGCCATCGAGGGCACGGCGTTTCATACGCGGATCATTCTGGAGCGGATGGCGGAACATGGCGTGCGCATCGATCGCGTGATTAACGCGGGCGGAATTCCGCAGAAGAGCGAAGTGCTGAACCAGGTGTATGCCAATGTGCTGAACAAGCCAGTGCTGGTACCTGCGGGGATTCCGACCAGCCTTGGCTCGGGCATCTTCGCCTTGCTCGCCGCCGGAGCCTACAAGACCATTGAAGAAGCGCAGGCTGCGGTCTGCCTGCCTCTCCGCACTGTTGAGCCCAATGCGGAGGCCGCTGCTGTGTATGAGCGGCTATACCAGCACTATCGCGATGTGTATTTTGCGATGGGCTTAAAGGATGCCGCGCCCGTCGCGTTGGGCAAGGTGTTACCGGAGTTGAGGAAGATTGCGGCTGAGGCGCGGCTGGTTATGTAGGCGTTGTTCAATCCCAGTTCTCATCAGTGAGAACTGGGGCGCACTACGTCTTGCATTCAGTGGATTGACTTGTTCCTGCTGTCGCTGCGGCTAATGTTACTGCTGTTGTTGTTGCTGCTGCATCTGCTGCATATCAATAAAAGGTACAGCGGGCGCGGGAGGCTGCTGTGCGCGCTCAACGAGTACGCTCCAGTCCTCTGGTATAGGCATCTTGCGATCAAGAGCTGGAGGATGATCGCTGGCTTCAACCTGAACTGCAACATAAAGTTCACTGTCGGTACTGCCGCGGAAGACGCCGTGCGTGGGTGGGACATCCGCGTAGTCGCGGCCGACGGCGGTGCGGATGTGGCGATGGTGTGCGACCAGGTTATTGGTGGGGTCAAAGCCTACCCAGCCGAGATGAGGCATGAGCGCTTCGACCCATGCGTGGGTAGCGTCTGGCGTGGAGCGGTCGTGGTCTTCGCGGCTGCGGTAAAGGTAGCCGGAGACGTAGCGCGCGGGTATGCGCACATGGCGCAGCAGGGCGATCATGGTATGGGCAAAGTCCTGGCAGACGCCCTTGCTGCTGATGATGGCTTCGTCGATGGGCGAGTCCACGCGCGTGGAGCGCGGCTCATATTCAAAGTAGTCGAAGAGCTTTTGATTCAATTCCTGCACCAGCATCAGAGGATCGTCGCGGCGGGTTACGCCCATTTGCTTGGCCAGCAGAGTGACCGCCGGAGTTTCAACGGCAAAGGTTGATGGCAGCAGCATCTCCCAGTGGTCGCCCGCTTCAATCAGGTCGTCGAGTGCATCCCAGGCATCGGGGGAAAGAAAGCCAGGCACTTCAGGCAGGGCTTGCTGCTCGACCACCGACTCGGCAACGATGACCAATTGGTTGTGTTCCGCGGGGATGTTGAAGTGCTGCACATTGTTGCCCTGGTGATCGCGATAGCTGAAGACGCGGCAGCGCGGGCTTACGGATAGGGAGAAAGAGAGGCAGTGCTGGTTGGAGTCAGAGCGCGGGTTCATGCGCGTCTCCATGATGCTCTCGCTGATGGACTGCGAGTAGCGGAAGCGCGTGAGGTGCCGAATGGAATAGAAATTCATGTTCGCTCTCTGTTAAACCGCCAGCGCGGATTGGATTGAATAGTGCACATAGTAGCGGTAGATTTGCTCGTGAATTCGGAGGCATTGCTCGCGGATTGTGTGCAGGAAGGCGGGGGTGTCGCCAGCCAGGATTTCTCCAATGCTGGTGTAAACCAGCATGGCGTGCAGACGGCCGACTCCAGACGTGAGTTCGTCCGGAGAGCGGCGGCCGCCGGTGCGCTGGATGGATTCGATGGAGTGGCGGATGCCGTCCACGCAGTAGCGGATGGCATGGGGAAAATCGCGATTGAGCAGGAGAAACTCCAGGATGCGATCGGGGGCCAGGTCGGCGGTATAGACCTGGCAATAGGCCTCAAACGATGTACAGCAGCGGAGCAGGCCCACCATCTCAAGGTATTGGTAGCCGGAGTGTTCGCGTTCCTGGGGGTTGAAGAGTTCTTCCTGGTAAACCTCAAGCATGGTGGCGGTGGCGTATGCCCGCTCCAGGTAACGGCCCAGGCGGATGAACTGCCAGCCCTGGCCATGAATCATGGTTGTGTCGCTTACGCCTTTGAACAGATGAATGCCGTCGATGATGGTTCCCAGCAGGTCGTTGATGCTGGAGCCGAACTGGTCTTGTGCGCTGGAGGAGTGAATGTGGTGAAAGAGCCGGTTAAGGCGCTGCCATTGCTCGGAGGAGATTTCTTCGCGCACCTGGCGTGCATTTTCGCGTGCTCCGTTCAAACAATAGGTCACGGCAGCCGGGCAGATATTATCAAAGATCAGCTTGCGAGCCATCGATTCCAGGTCGCCATTCCACTCCATGCCAGCGGGTTTGCCGAGCGAGGCCAGCAGTTGCTTCCAGCGCGTCTCTGCACTTGCGCCACCGGTATCGAGCATCTGGCCCATCGTAACGTCGAGTTGACGCACGGTGTTCTCTGCTCGCTCCAAGTAGCGGCTCATCCAGTAGAGACTGTCGGCAACGCGCGATAGCATCGTCGAATTTCCTCCAACGCGATAAGGAACTGCTATTCCAGAACCCATGTGTCCTTGCTTCCACCGCCCTGGGAGGAGTTGACGACGAGCGAGCCTTTTTCAAGAGCTACGCGGGTCAAGCCTCCGGGCACTATGTTCACCTTGTCACCAAACAAAACGTAGGGCCGCAAATCCACATGGCGCGGCTCAAGTTGATTCCCTATCAAACAGGGAGCGCGAGAGAAATCCAGAGTTGGCTGTGCGATGTAGTTGCGCGGGTTGGCCTCAATCTGCCGGGCAAACTCCTCGCGCTGCTTGGCCGTCGAGTGCGGGCCAATCAACATGCCGTAGCCACCGCTTTCACCCACTGCCTTGACTACCAGTTTGTCCAGGTTGGCCAGCACATGCCGGCGCTCCTTTTCTTCGCTGAGCAGGTAGGTTTGCACATTGGGCAGAATCGGATCTTCATTGAGGTAGTAGCGAATCATGCGCGGGACGTAGGCGTAGACGGCTTTGTCATCCGCGAGCCCGGTACCAAAGGCGTTGGTGACCGTTACATTGCCGGCGCGATAGGCGTTGAACAGGCCCGCGCAGCCAAGCGAAGAGTCTCCGCGAAAGACGAGCGGATCACTGAAGTCGTCGTCCACGCGGCGATAGATAACGTCCACGCGCTTGAGGCCGTCTGTGGTGCGCATGTAGACGACGTTGTCGTGGGTGACGAGGTCGCGGCCTTCAACAAGATCGATGCCCATCTGGCGGGCGAGATAGGTGTGCTCGAAGTAGGCGGAGTTGAAGACACCGGGGGTGAGCAAGACAATATTCGGTTCGGGCCTGCCTTCAGGAGCAAGCGAACGCAGCGTGGCCAGGAGCATTTGCGGATAGTGCTCGATGGGCCGGACACCGTAACTTTGAAAGAGCTGCGGGAAGGTCCGCTTCATGACGCGGCGGTTGGTGAGCATGTAACTGACGCCGGAAGGGACACGCAAGTTGTCTTCAAGGACGACGAACTCGCCGGTATTGAGGCGCAGCAGATCCGAGCCGACTACGGCTATGTAGACGTTGCGTGGAACCTGGAGGCCGCGCATCTGGCGACGGTAGTGCCTGCAACTGTAGACCAGTTCGCGAGGAATGATGCGGTCACTAAGTATCTTGGCATCAGAGTAGACATCGCGGAGGAAAAGGTTGAGAGCGGTGATTCTCTGGGTAAGTCCGCGCTCGATACGGTCCCACTCTTCGCCTGTAATGACGCGGGGAAGCAGGTCGTATGGAAAGATTCGTTCAGTGCCTTCGTCGCGGCCGTAGACGGTGAATGTGATGCCCTGGGTGAGGAATGACAGGTCAGCGGACTGCTTGCGGCGCTGGAGTTCGTCTGCGGGCAGGCTGGCGAGGGTCTCTGCGAGTGCGCGGTAGTGGGAACGCAGGTCGCCGTTGGGCTCGCGCATTTCGTCGAATGCGAGGTCGAGCGGATAGTCCCCGAAGAGGGTATCCAATTCCACTGAATGGCCGGCGCTCATGGGTTCCCGAGGTCTCTTCTTAACAAAAATTCAGGGAGCCGACGGTGAAGGAACGGTGGCCCCCTTCGGGGCAAATGCGCCGCATCCATCCCGCTCCGGCCTGAAAGGAAATGCCGGCTGAACCCTGTTCCTAGTTTTTATCATGCTGGGTATAAGGGAGCCATCAGGAATCGGTGGGCGGACGCAGGCCACGAAGGGAACGAATTTGTACCATTTTTGGATGTATTCGGGGCGTAAACGGTCTTCTTTGGGGCGATATATGACGAAAAAGTAGGGTGAGGTGTTACTGGTTGGTTACGGGGCAAATTTTTAAGGTGTTTGCAATGAATTATTTGCAGGTCAACAATGGCTGAGAAGGTGGATATATGGCACCCAGGGGTGGGGGGGAAGCAGATTTTGGGCTCCCCAACGCAGCTTGATGGCGGGATTTGCCTAGAAGCATCCATGAGAAGATTGTGCGCCAATTTGACGTAATTATCGGCAATTGCAGAAGGCAGAGATCAGGGAACGGAGGTGTACTCGGAGGGGGAGTCAAATTGAAATACAAAGTCAAGGGGTGTTTTTCAACCTCCTGATATCTCAAAACAAATCGACCAGCGCTCTTGCTAATTCGAGCTTTTGGCGGCTCGTATCCACGACGTTGTTGTGCCAACTCAGCTGCTCCGGTGACGGTTGGAATATCGGTTCCCCGGCAGCGCGCAGTCTTCCTTGCCATGGTCGAATTCTTCCTTGAGCCGGTGACTGATCTTGATGTGATTATCCGGCTAAACCGTCGAATATTCTCGGTCAAATAGCGTGTGTACGTCACCGCGCCCATCATTGCTGACAGTTGTCCTGCGGCCGTGTCGGAGTTCAGTTGGGCAATCATCTGCGCATGCGCCTCACTGAATATCTGAACTCGTAGTTTGCGTGCCCCGTCCTCAGACGTGGCATAATAACGTTATTCCCACGCCTACTCGTAAGCGCGAGGAACGCGTTTCAAAATGCCCTTTTGGTAGCGTTTGCGTTTCGGGTACTGCATGGTTGGACTGCTTTACCAGCCGACTACAGATTGGGAAATGCTGTAAATGGTCACATAAATGAGTTTGAATAACGGCTCATGTTGTTGATTTAAAATAGGTTGCGGGAGTAGTTCAGTGGCAGAACGTCAGCTTCCCAAGCTGAATGTCGCCGGTTCGATCCCGGTCTCCCGCTCCAATAAAATGAACAACTTCCAGACGAAAATCAGTTGATTACGGCGCCCTCAGGCACTTTGAACTCCGTTTGAACACCGTTAAGCGAGATTTCCAACTGGTTCACCGCCGGCAACCAGCTTGCGACCGGAGACTGGCGATGGACATTCTGGCTGACATCGAGCGTGTGTCCGCATTGGTCTGCCACAAGTTACCGTCGATCCCGAGTTCGCCCATAAGCATCGAATGCGTCTGCCTCATCACGAGGAAGTTCGCCCAAGAAAAATCCGCCTTGGCAAGCTTCGGCTTGATGCCGCAGTTCCAACAATTGTCCTTCGACATGGGCGTCATCCGCTCAGATGGGAACAACCAAGCGTTGTCCTTGGTCACCGGAGAGACATCTCGTAAGGTTCGATATAGTGAAGCAGCCCTTCTGGCGGCGCAGCATGCCGAACTGAGTAGCTTGTCTTCGGCGAGTCGATCACACCGCGGTAGATCCGCTGCCGGGTACCCTACTTGCTGGCCTCGGCACTTATGTCCGGGAGAACTACCTGGGGCGCACGTCCGCTCGCGGTGCGGCCAAGTTCGTCGCCGAATTCAATAGACTCGGCCTTGAAGCCTCCATTCGTAAGGAAGAACCGATCACCGATAACACCTGCGCCACGATCGATGCGATCTTTATAGAGTCCGCGTCCGGTGTGGGTAAAGCGAGCTCTTGTGAGTTCAATCCAGCGGCCATCGATCGCCTTGATCCATTGGTTGCCAAATTCAGCTAGCCGCTGCTCTTGTCCATTCCCGCCCTCAAAGTCCTCGTTGAAGGAATACAGATGCTTGAGATAATCTCCGTCCTTCGGGGCGCGAAAGCTAGCGATCAACCCCCAGGCTTGCTTCTCAGGGAAGTAGAACCACGCTGTATAGATCGTCGACGCTCCATCCGGTTGCGCACTGACAAGGAAGCGATAGGTCTCGCCGACCTTCCACGGATACACAAGGTGGCTATGGCCTCCCGTTCCTTCGCCTCCAAAGCTGGTGGCCACAACGTCTTTGCCCTTCTGCAGCAACTGCACACGGTTCTCGTCCGCCACCTTTGCACGGTCTGTATGTTCGCTGCTGCTGTCCCACACGGAGAAGATGATGCGCCGTTCGGTGGGACTATTCACCTGGATGCCGAAGTATCCACGTGCGAACCCACACGCCTCAAAGTAGGACCAGATTGGATCTTTTCTGACCGTGACTTCGTTGTAGAACCACTTCGCCTGAATGCCCTCTGGCACAGAGAAGGTGAGATGAACGGAGGGTGCGCCCCGCTGGGGCGTCAAGTTGAAGAGAGCACCTTTAATCGCCGCGCCCTCAAGCAACAAAGAGTCCACCTCGCCAAACTCATGGCCTGAACGCTTTAGGCCGATAAGCGCAAAACGATAATCGCCTGGTGTGTGCACATCAAAAGAGCCAAAAGAAACCGTAATCAGGCCTGAGGCTCCGCGTATGTGCCGGGCTCCAAGATAGCGATTGCCTACTTTCATGCGAAGAGTTGCAGTATCTGCCAGCGGAAGGCGCAAGCGAACAGCAATTTTCAGTTTTCCTGTCGCTCGAATCTGTCCATACCAAGCCACGGTAATGGCGGCATCCGACCAACCCTTGACAGGCGTTGTCGGGGAAATATCCAGCGCCATTGGACTCGGCTCAGCATAGGCGGTGAATCCGGGTACGGTGAGCGAAGAAATAGAATTGGCGTTTTGTGCCAGGGCAGTAGCAGAAAGACAAAGGACAAATAACAATCCCAAGAAGTAAAGATGCTTCTTCATCGGCAATACTCCTATTGTGGTCCCATAGCTTTCAATCATCGCGCAAGGAGCGGAAATGGTCGAACCGCTTCATGTGGTTTCTCTGAAGTCTCTTGCCTAAGTTAAGGGCCGAATTCATTGTATTCATGGTCCGCAGCAATGAACTCCCTTTGTAAACAACGCGCGGCTCGAGCCCATCTGCGGCTTGTGGAGGTCATCGTTCAATTATGGACGGGATGGAGGAATGACAACCTCGTACTCAGGAAGGAGTTCAACTCCCTGCACGGTGGAAGTTTGTCCTGCAGGTTGCATTTGTGCCCATACACTGGGGTCCAGATAGATAAGCGAATTGCGAGGCATGGGCAGAATCTGGATCTCGAGATGATGGCCAAAGACATCGGGGAAAAAGCGCTTCATTCCAATCTCCCACACTCGGCCGTTATAGAAGTCGTCGTCGAGGAGGTGCCCGCCATTGTATAAGCGTGCTACATCACCGGCGTAGTGGATGCGTGCAAAGATGTCGCTCAACCCTGCCATTGACTGCGGTGGAATGGCGAGCGTCCATGCCGCTGCTCCTGCATAGTCTGAATCCTGAGGAGCTACAGGCATCGGGTGATTCCGGGAGCCGGCATCTTTCAGACGGACGGACGTGGATCGGCTTCGCGAGTCTTTGTCCAAGCAAAGGTGTTCTTTCGTGTCTCGATTGTCCAGTTCTTCTCTGTCCAGAGAGTGCCGGAATTCCACTCCACCACATTAACTTCAACGGCGTTGTTGATTTGCCGATTGGCCGCGGAAAGAAATTGCTTGGCAATTCCAACCGCATACTCGATATATTGGTTGGCGGCTTCCAGCTTGCCGGTGACGGCAGCATTGCTACCCGGGACTTTGCGGTTGGCAATGGTAACTGGGGACCGACACCCGATCAAGGTATACAAACGCAACGCGACAATTACCGACTGCCGCAGCGGCATTTGCCATCATGCCTACCAGTGGTTCAATGGCTACCTGGCGCCAACTGTAATTGCGGGCAACTCCTGCGCCACCAGCACCAAAGTCATCAGCAATTTGCCAGCGAGCTATTTGCCCTATGCACAGCCGATCGACAATGTTTGTGGCACGACAAACTATGGCACAAACAATGTGCAGGTCCGCACCAACGCTGAACAGCGGCAATCCGCTTACGGTAGGCTATGCGCCCGGACCTCAGGGAGCAAACCCCTACTCGCAGACCTTCCTGATGGGACTGAAGAACTACACTATCGATCTCTCAATCTTCAAGGTGGTTTCGATTACAGAGAGGATGAAGCTGCGCTTCAACGTAGACGCCTTCAACGCCCTGAACATGATGGGCTGCCAACCCCAACGGCACCGATGGAACAGAAGCAGTTGAGGCTAACGGTGCCTCTTCCTCTTACAACTCACCGCGACAGGTGCAGCTCACATTGCGCTTGCAGTTCTGAGTAGAACCAACTTTCTAAAACCTGCCCCGGCCAGACCATCGGCCGGGGCTCTTTTTGCTCATCAGACACCGAAATCGGCCCGTGAGAGCTCTTCGCATATTCGACGCAGAGCCTCAGGACGCGATAGAGTGCTGGGTAATGAGTTCATGGCATGTGGCGATGCTCTGACGATGATGGCGAGGAACACCGGCCTAGCCGCTGTTGCTATATATTGGCCGATTCCTTGATCCAACTACAGCGTAGTTTCACTAAAGCTTTTGAACCGCACGGAGTGGAATATGGATGTTACGCGCCGTACATTTCTCGGGGCAGGGTCAGCGACGCTGGCCAGCACCGCGCTGGGTCTTGGGCTCCCCAGCGGAACATCGCAAAAGCCGAATGTTCTCCTCATCCTCACAGACAAGCAGAGTCTTTGGACATTAAGTCAATTCGGTGGTCAATTGCCGGGAACTCCGAATATCGACTCTATAGGAAAGCGTGGAGCAACTTTCCGCAACTTCTTCGTCACAAGCGCAGTTTGCACGCCCTCGCGTGGCTGCTATATGACAGGGCGCTTCCCCCATGCGAACGGAGCGTACCGGAACGATGTAGCTCTCAATCCCGGGGAGTTTACCCTCGGCAGCCTCTTTGAAAATGCAGACTACGAGACTGGATACGCAGGCAAGTGGCATCTGGATGGCAAGAACAATCCCACTTTTCCAGACTGGATTCCCGCTTCTCGCTCCTTTGGATTTCGCGATCACGAGTGGATGTACAACCAGGGGCATTGGAAACGTATTATTGAGCGGCCTCGGAACTGGCCGGACAACTGTTCGGTTGTCGATAACGGAAGTGCGAAAGTGGTATCGCCACATTCTGATGGCCGACCTAACTTAAGCTACAAGATCGATGCGCCTGGGGAGTTCTTCACCGATTGGCTCACTGACAAGGCGATTGAGTTCATCCAGCGCCCACGGAATACCCCATTCTTCTACATCCTTTCGTTTCCCGATCCGCACATGCCATTTTCAGTTGAAGAACCCTATGCCTCAATGTTTTCGCCCGATACCATGGCTCTGCCAGAGAGTTTCCATCAGAGCCAACTGCCCAAATGGGCTGAAGAGAAGCAGAAGCGGGAAGATCTGCGGAGCGAGGGCGTGAGCAGTAAAGATGACCCTCGACGCGAGCCTGTATTCCGCAAGCGGAAGTCTCAATATCTGGGCGAAGTTAAATGTATCGATGACAATGTCGGTCGGATACTCCAAGTGTTGAGTGAGCGCGAGATGCTCGAGAACACACTCATCATCTTCGCTTCTGATCACGGCGAGTACATGGGCGAGCACGGAATCTATTACAAGAACGAACTGTATGAGCCAGCTCATCATGTCGGAATGATGATGTGCTGGCCCAAACACATAGATGCGGGGATCAACGTCAATCAGTGTGTGGCTAACGTAGATCTGTTACCGACGCTAGCAGGGCTGCTCGGCCTGAAGACTTCAGGTCTGGAGCAAGGAAGAGATGCATCCGCTTTGCTTCACGGCGATTCCAGCCACTGGGAAGACATCGCCTTTATCCACAAGGATGATTTTTCCCAATCCGGCGTCTTTACAGAGCGCTGGGAGCTTGGGCTAGCCAAAGAGGAAGACTCAGTTCTGTTCGATCGCAAGAACGATAGTCTGCAGATCCACAACCTCTATCACGAGCCCGCCTATGCCTCAGTCGTAAAGGAACTCACTAACCGTACGATCCAGCACAACAGGGATGTTGGCAGTCCGGCTCTGGAGTGGCTAGCAAAGCTGCCTGCTTGATAAGGCAGAGCCGGCCCTTGCGATATCTGACGCGCAGGCAGGTTTTAGCCTCCCCGGCAAGTTTGTTCCATCGATAACTTCAAGTGCATTGTCATGCCACTCTTCGGCTGGCTTTTCAATTCAGGCCGGGTTCCGCTGTCCATCCACACAAACTTTTTCATACGGCGGGACCGGCAGATTTGGCCATTGATTTGATTAGGTTTGCGGATCGGGTTCTCAGCCCCTTTTGTCACAGGGTAAAGAGGGGCCGGTTCAGGCTGATTTCTCGGATGCTTCCAGTAGTTGTGCTTCGGCAGGTGGCATTCGCCGGTGTTTGCTAATATTGGCGGAATACCGCACCTGGTAAGTGCGGGAGAACTGGGACCATGCCAAGTGGCCTCGCCTAAAATCATCAATATTGCCGACGAGACACAACCTTTTATCGAAGGCGAATTCAGGTGCAGATGAATCATAAATATAGCTGCCCGGCTCCAGATGCCACGGAGAAGGCCTCGATGGGAATCGTCGGTAGAGTCGGCACTGCTGCGTCGCATTTCAACGATGTCGACAGCGCGACCGAAACACGCCTAGGGCTCCAGTTCACGAGGGCGGGCCTTAGAATCGCCGATTTGCGTAATCCCAATCATTCAGTCGAGGTAGCCTATTTCAAGCCAGGAATCCGTGCGGTTCTCGGGTTACCGAAAGTTTCGTCCAAGTCTGCACGGAGGGAGTAAGGGTTTGAGTGCAGGGGATGTATTAATTGGAAGCTCATTGTCACGTTGTGCTATAAATGGCACCAGAGAGTTTCAGCGCCGATCGAGGTGAAATAAATGCCGAAGAGCTTGCAGTCTCGCAAACGGCAGCTTGTCCGAGATGCGATTTACGATGCGGCAATTGTGTTGTTCGCGAAGAAAGGCTTCGACGAAACGACCGTTGAAGAAGTTGCCGATGCCGCCGGGATTTCGCGCCGGTCGTTCTTTCGCTATTTTGAAAGCAAGGACGATCTGCTTGCCCTGAACACCGTGAATTGTGGAGAGGTCCTTCGAAACACGGTAGCATCCTGTCCGGCGAAGCTTAGCCTTTTCGAAGTGATGCATGAAACAGTTCTGGCCGGGCTCAAGTTCACTGAAAGTCAGGAGTACACGCGTCAAATCATTGAAATCGCGCAACGAAGTTCATCCGCAAGGCAGGCGCATACTTCACGTCTGGTAGAGGTGGAGGACAAACTCGCAGCTGCATACTCCGCCCGGATGAAAGGCACATCTCCGTATTCGATGAAGCCGCGGCTTCTCGCGGGAGTAAGCATGATAGTGGGGACTGCTGCGACTGTTTCCTGGTTTATAGGGGAACACAAGGATCTATCCTTGGCGGCGAAGCAGGCTTTTCTCACTATCGCAGGAGTATTCTCTGACGAATCCATGCTTTTGCTGGCCCCGAAAACCGCAGTAGGCAGCAAGAAGCCTGTCGCGAAGGCGCCCAAGAAGCCAGTGAAGAGGAAATAGAGACGAATGGCCAGTGCGCCTGGGAATGATGCACGGCCATTCCCTCAACCAGGAATCTGCGCCTAGCCAGCATGAGCACATATCTCCCTGGAAAACTTGTGCACAAGGCGTACTGCTTAGTGTCGGCTTGCGGCCTGCAAAGCTAAAGGTACGGATCTGCTAGTGCATTCCCCCCAGGTTCGCTAATTCTTTCTTGGTAGGTTTCTTCATCAGGAAGGGCAGAGGGACGAGAGCCATCACAATCATCCCCATCACGAAGAAGACATTCAGAAACGAAAGCACGTTGGCCTGGCCATCGACGATCATCTGTAGTTGCGCCAGCGCGCGGTGATTGGCACCAGGGTCCTGTCCGCCGTGAGAGAGAATCACGAAATAGTGCTTGAAAAAGACGTTTCCACTGTTCAGGTGTGAAACCAGGTCGGTCCGGCTGACTGCTCGATGGCGAGACATGAATGTCATGAGGAACGATACGCCAACCGCTCCACCGATATTGCGTACAAAGTTGGTGATGCCGGAGATCTGGTTGTTCTCTTCCGGAGCGATGCCTACATAGGCCAACGTGGAGATCGGGATGAAGATGAATGGAATCCCTATGATCTGCACGATGCGCAGCCACACCACTGTCTGAAAGTCGACTTGTGCATTGATGAGTGTCATGGCAAGCATTGTGATAGCTGTCATGAAAAAGCCAAAGGAGATTACTTTCCTTGGATCGAATTTTGCGGTCGCGAGTCCTGCAATCGGCATCAGCAGAGCGAGAACAAGTCCGCCGGGAGAGAGCGCCATGCCGGTGAGCTGGGCCGAGTATCCCATTTGCAACTGCAGGAACTGGGGAATCAGAATGAACGACCCATTCATGGCTATTCCCAAGACAAAATTGAAGAGTACTGAAGTAGCGAAGTTTCGCTTTCGGAGCAACTGAAGCTTGATGATGGGATCGCGGACGGTCCACTCGCGCCAGACCATGATGACGAGCAGCGCGATACCGGCAAAGAGCGTGGTGCGGATGGCTGGAGATTCGAGCCAATCGAGTTCCTGGCCTTTGTCGAGAGCGTACTGCACAAAGCCGACGCCGAGTACGATGGTCGCGATGCCGATAGAGTCCACGCGCCCGCGCCTGACCTGAATGCCGCGCTTGACGACATGAGGCGGGTCTTTGATGACGCGCTGCGTCAGGAATAGAGAGAGAATCCCGATGGGCAGATTGATGAAGAAGATCCAGTGCCAACTGAAGGTATCAGTCAGCCAGCCACCGAGTGTCGGGCCAATGGTGGGTGCCACCAGAATCGCCATGCCGTAGATGGCGAAGCCCATGCTGCGCTGCTCTGGTTTAAAGGTATCGGCCAAGATCGCCTGTTCAGTGGGCTGCAGGCCGCCGCCACCAGCGCCCTGCAACACGCGGCAGAATACGAGCATAGGCAGGCTTGTGGCTAGTCCGCAGAGCATGGAACTGCCTGTGAAGAGGAACACGCAAAGCATATAGAAACGCTTGCGACCCATCAGGTCACTGAGCCAGCCGCTCATGGGGAGCACAACGGCGCTGGAGACCAGATAGCTGGTCAGCACCCACGTTGCTTCTTCCATAGTGGAGCCCAGGTTGCCCGCGATGTGCGGCAGCGCCACGTTGGCAATGGAGGAGTCGAGCACCTCCATGAACGTGGCGAGCGTTACGCTCATCGCGATCACCCACGGATTAATGACGGGTTGTAATGTGGCGGTCCGTGGTAATGGGTCCGCCAGGGCATCGGAGCTCATTTTACGAATACCTTTGCTTCGACGGACATGCCCGGCCGCAGCTTATCGATACCTGATTGACCGGCGTTGAGCTGAATGCGAACCGGCAAGCGCTGAATCACTTTGACGTAGTTGCCGGTTGCGTTTTCCGGGGGCAGGATGCTGGCGCGCGCCCCTGTGATGGCGGGCATGCTTTCGACAGTGCCTTCAAAGGAACGGCCGAGCGCATCAACGCTAATGGCAGCCCGGCAGCCCGGACCCACTTTGCGAAGTTGTGTCTCTTTGAAGTTGGCAGTGACCCAGAGATGCGAGACATCGACCAGCATCAGTAACTGTTCGCCGGGCGCAACGCGATTCCCAGGTTCTGCGCTGCGCTGTGTAACCACCCCAGAGATGGGCGCCACAACATGCGCAAAAGTTAGATCAAGCTTTGACTTGTTGCTCACAGCGCGAGCAAGATCAACTCCTGCCTTCTGCGACTCAGCGCTAGCCTCGCGCACTGCAAGCTCGTGCGGCGCATTTTTTGAAACTTCTGACAAGTGGGCGGTTTGGGCATCGAGCTGTGCCTGGCGCTGCTGGACGGTCTTGTCGGCGGAGGCGAGAGCAGCCACAGCCGCATCCAAACGCGCAGCGGAGGCTTGAGCAGTGGCAGAGTAGTTCTCATACTCCTGGCGGGATGTCTCGTCCTTGTCAAAGAGTTGCTTGTAGCGTTCGGCCTGCAATTGGTCGCGCCTGGAAGTGGCTTGCGCTTCTGCCAGTCGCGAAGCGGCGTTCTGGCGGTCGTGCTTCGAGGCCTCAAGTCCCGCCTCGGCGTCCGTCAACTGCGCATGAGCCGATGCCAGGCTTGCCTCGTTCGAATTCCGAGTGATGGCGATGTTGGGGTTCTCGGCGTTGAAGTGCGCGAGAGCTTGATCGTATTGTGCGCCGGATTGCAGTTCGGCAATGGTCAGTTCACGCGTGTCCAAGTCCACCAGCGGCTGACCGGCCTGCACGATCTGATTATCGTCGACATACACCTTCTCAACATTGCCCGCAATCCGGGAACTGACGGCGTTGATGTGGCCATCAATCTGCGCATCGTCAGTGCTCTCATAGGTCTGGGTGTGGATATACCAGGCGATCGATGCGATGACAGCAACCACCAGGAAGCACGCGAGCACGGCCTTCGTGCGCAGAGACATCGAGCGAGGAGGGTTCGACAGTTCGGTGTCTGGAGTTACTTCTCGTTGTTTTTCATCACGCAAAATTGGATCCACCGCCTCGTTGATTTCTTCGGTCTTCATGGACGGACTCCCTTCAATATTGGCGGCACGTCATTCTCTGCCGTTCCGATGGCACGAGCCACACTGATCTGGGCCAGGCGCAGCGAATATAGACTGTTTATGTAATCCTGATCTGCCGCAGAGAATTCATCCTGCGATTGGGCGACCTCAACAGAATCGGCGGCGCCCACCTTGAACCTGTCGATGGACTGATTCAGAGTTTGTTCGGCAAGGGTCTTGTTGTCTTGAGCCACTTCCAACTGCTTGCTTGCCGTGTCCAGATCTATCCATGCAGAGCGAACTTCAAAGCGAATATCTTCCTGCTTTGCAGAGAAGGCGGCGCGGCGTTCCTGAAGCGCGGAGTCAGCCTGCTGCACGTCACTGCTGGTTTGCCCACTGTTGAAGATGGGAACATTCAGAGTGACGGTGCCGTTGTAAACTGCTGCTCCACTATGGAAGCTCGGGCCCTGTTCACCGAAGAATCCGCTGAGGCGGACACTGGGCAGTCTCTGCGCGGTTGCTGCGCGCCGCGCATCTTCAGCGGAGCGCAGCGTTGCCTCTGACGCCTTGACGTCGCTGCGGGCCATTGCCTGGCTATAGAGCGAGTCCAGTGCTGGGACTGAAGGAGTGCTTGGCTGCAGGGTCTCAACCAACTGAACCTCGCGGTCGGCCGAGAGGCCAATGACGCGGGCAAGCACCATCTTCTGCTTCCGGGCTTCGCCAAGTTGGGCCAGCAAGTGTTGCTGCCGCGCCTGAAGTTGCACCCGGCTCCTGTTGACCTCGATGCTGGATTTTGCCCCGGCGGCTCTCTGCTCCACGGCCTGGTCGTAGATAGCGCGTGCGTACTTGACCTGCGAAGTTGCAGCAGCTACGCGGGCGTCTTGCGCGAGCACTTGAAGGTATACCGCCGCTACGGCAAAGATGATCTGCTCGCGGACGTCCCGTTGATTGAAAGCGGCGGCGCGTCCGGACTCCTTCGCGGACATGAGGTTGCGAGCGGCCACCATATCGAACGGGGTCTGCGAGAACTGCGCCATGGCCGAGTAGTAGTGAAACGGCCCAACGGCAGAGGGGAAATATTGACCGATCGAAGGGAGAGAAGAGGCATCGAATCCTTGCGCGGCGAGGTTGACTCGATCGACGTTCTCTGAAACGCTGCCGGTGATGGTGGGGAGAAGCGCACTCTTCGATCCGAGCACTGCGGCATTGGCTGAATTGCGTCTCGCAGAAGCAGAGATTCCGCCAAGGTTGTACAGCAGGCCGCGGCGCAATGCGTCGTCAATTGTCAGCGTGAGAAGCGCGCCGCTTGCGTCCGGAGCAAGGATGCTTGAAGCATAGGGGGGCGACACCTGGACTGAAGTGTTGATTGAGTTGACGCTGGACTGGCCGCTGGGCATCACGGATTGGTTGACCCCGGGGCGCGGAAGATCCGGGAGAGGCGCGGGTAACTGGGCGCGCGACTGCGCCTGCAAATGTGAATAGGAAGTTGACGCCGCCACACATGCCGCCAACAGGCACATGCGACTGACGCGCCTGCGCCAAGGAATCGAAGCGTGACGCTCTGGCTTCAGCGTAGGCACACCGTGTATCCGTGCGAAGGGGGGTATCATTCTTGTTTCCATTTCCTGTCTATCCGCAAAGGCAAGCGCCTTCGCAACGACCCTTCAGAGTATGTTAAGAGTGTATATGGCACTGCGTGCCATAGTCAACATAAGCTGGAGGCAATGCGGACGTAATCAAGTCAATTTGGGTCCTGGCTGGCCGATCCTGGCACGAGTTTTCTTGAACTTACTTGCAGTACTTGTTATGTGCCGAAGAGATCGTAAAGAAGGTTACGCTGGCGGGTGCAAGTTGGATAACGCCTGCACTGGCATGCGCGCCTTTAATGGACGCTACTGTTCCATCCGATTCGGCTTTCAGTTCAGCGCCATTCAACAGAATCTGGCCGCTGGTCAGGTCGGGAGCGGTTAGTGTGTAGCGTTCAGCTTGCTGCGGCAGCGCAAATGACTGTTCGTTCGCAGTATCTGTATTCAAAGCAAGGACCGTAACGCCGCCCTTACCGGCTTTGGAACACTGAGCATATATCCTCAGGGGTTGATCTTTGGGCATTCCAGGGTCGAGAACGACGGCGCCCATGGTCCGATTCCACAGCAGCGCGGCCCAGTAGTTGGGTCTCGGCTCGAATGTGTCTTCATTCAGCATTCCATAGTCGCTCGAAGCGAGAGTATTGTGCCTGACCGCTTGCACACTTTTCTGTGCGAGCGTGGCCAGTTGATTCAGGAAGCGGAAGGTATCGACGAACTGGCCGGCGATCTGATCTCCGCCACAAGCGGCCTCGGCCGTCTCATTGAGGAATATTGTCTTGCCAGGGAGGTACTTATCCCGGATGGCCGCATAGAAGGCTTCAACTTCATCTGTCCGATCGAGCCATTCAGCGGAGAGGGCTTGAGCAAGCTTGAGATTACCCATGCAGCGACGCGAAACCGTTCCGTAAAAGTGGTAGGACATGGCGTCATAGACCGGACCTGTTGCCTTCATCAGTTCCTCACTGCCGAGTAGCTTGATGCTCATGCCGCCTTGTGCTGCAGATAGGCCCTCAATGACGCCACCAGGACCAAGGAATACTGTCTGTGGAGACTCCTTGCGGAGGAATGGCTCAAAGGCTTTTATGTCTTTTGCGAATGTGTCTGCGTTGTACCCGGCTGGCGCGCCACCTGGACCAGGGAACGTGGGTTCGTTCATATACTCGGTTGCAGCGATGCTGCCCCCAACCTTTTTTGTGTAGTCGAACAGGGCCTTGGCCTGATGCTGCGTCCAGATGCCGCTGGCATTGCGGACTCCGGGGCTAACAGCGGCTGAGGTCACGATCTTCGCATCGACAGCGCGCGAGAAATCCACAACGCCCTTCCATTCCGCGCGGGTGAGTACGCCGCGGAAGCCCTTCGGCGGATCTATCAAGGCGGGCAGATCGTCGTCCTGGAAGTAGGTGCTGTTCGCCCACGATCCGCTGACACGCATGTACACCGGACCCAGCAAGGTGTGGGACTGTCGTCTGCAAGAATCAAGACCTTGGTCCAGCTTCTTTCTTGCCTGGCAGATTGGTGATTCCATTGGTTAGTGAATGTTGAAGAAGGCGGGGCAAGCGCTTGAAAATATGAAATCTAACGCGATTCTCGAGCAGTATGTCGCCG
>Ga0364874_10283_pt2 | contig 20830 bp, 12 predicted proteins | sample ExccelAu500001D4_2_FD_206922 | JGI IMG/M metagenome (GOLD analysis project Ga0364874, IMG submission 206922) | Enriched cells from Trout Bog Lake Hypolimnion, Wisconsin, USA - BchlTB.Aug07.5000.01.D4 | ecosystem: Environmental > Aquatic > Freshwater > Lake > Hypolimnion/Profundal zone | place... | reverse complement strand
GGCGTCACCACCCGAGAGCAGGCCCGTAAGCCGGACCGTACTGCCCGCAGCCAGGGATAAATTCAGCAGGGTGAACTGTTCCGTGGTGGAATTGAACGGTAGTTGAATACTGTTGGCGCACACATTCGAGCCGTTGGCGGCAAATTGCAGCGCTCCGGAGCCGTCATTGATGATGACCGGGCCGGAACCAAGACCATGCAGGGTCGGGTCATTGACGATCACCGTGCCGTTGTTGATGACGGTGCCGCCCGAATAAGTATTGCTGGCAGTCAAATACAAGGTGGTCGCGCTCGCGTCGTTGGTAAGCTGACAACTTCCCGAAATGAAGCCGGCCAGGGTAACCGAGGCCGACGAATTGTTATCAATGCCGCCCAAGCCGGTGATGTTATTGTTGATGGTCGCGGTGGCAATCTCACCCAACACCAACTGGCTGTTGTTGGTGACGAAACCGCCGCCCAACAGGCCATCTCCAGTTGCACCGTCGCCCAAGGCGATTGTTCCGGCGCTAATGGTGGTCGGTCCCGTCAGTGTGTTGGTGGCGGTGAAGGTCAGCACGCCGGCACCGAGTTTGGTGAACGAACCGGGGCCACTGATGGCATTGGTCCAAGTTTGATCCTGCGGCGTGGTGATGACCAAGGCGGCGCTGTTGGTCATGTTCGCACTGAGAGCGCCGTTGGTGCCGGCATTGCCGACCGCCAGCGTGCCGCCGGTGAGGAACACCATGCCGGTGAAGGTGTTGGTGTTGAGAATCGTCAGCGTGCCACTACCGCTCTTGGTGAGCGAAGCTCCGCCACCAATGTCCGCCGCACCCACAAAGGTGTAGTTCGACGACCCAGTGACCAGCACGGATGCCGGCAAAACCGTGGCCGGAATGTTCACGACCGGATTGGTGCCTCCAATATTGGTGAAGGTCACCGCATCGTTATTGGCAAAGGTTGACCGGGTCAACACATTCAGCCAGTTGGCCGAAGCGCCCACATCCCAGAGGCTGCCGGCAGCGCCGCCGGTCCAAGTCAGGCTGGGAAAGGCGCTGACCACCAATTGAAGCTGGGTGCCGGTAAGCACCAGACTATCCGCCGGATTGGCGCCGACCAGCGTCAGGTTGGCCACACTGCCGCTCGTAGTCAGGCTCTGGGCCAGCACATAGGTGCCGCCACTGCTCAGCGAGCCGGAGATCTTGTTGATATTAATGGTCACGCCAGGCGTGCTGAAGTCCATGTTGCCGTTGACGGCGAGGAGGTCGTTGCCGCTGGTTGGGCTGCTGGAGAGGTCGAACTGCAGCGTTCCGCCCGCGGCGGTGAAACTGCCATTCGTGATGGTCAACGTGCCGGCGCCGCCAATGGTGCCAGGGTTGATGGTCGTGCTGGCCAGCGTGACGGCGCCGGTGACAACTCCGGAACCGCTCAACGAAGCCGAATTCAAGTTAAACGAGCCGGCCCAAGCCGACACATCCATCAAGCCATTGACCTGAACGGCAGCGGAGCCGAGGTTTCCGCCACTGTCCACCAGGAAGGTGCCGCCGCTGTTCAGAACCACAGCAGGAGAACTGAGCGAGCCGCTCAGTTCAAACGTGGCCGCCGAATCAACGGTAACGGTAGCTGCATACGAACCGCTGACGGTAAGCTGGCCGGAGCGGACTTCGCTCGGCCCAGTGTTCACATTGGCGCCCGAAAGGGTCAGCGTGCCGGCGCCTACTTTCCGGATGGCCAGTTGCGGCGGGGTGGAGGCGGTGTTGGCATTGGCATAGTCCTTGAATTTCCCAGCAAAGGCGGTGCTCAAGTTCAGCGCTCCGATTTCCACCGTAAGGTTGCCGATGACGTTGCCCGATCCATTCTTGGAGTTGAGTACCACGCTGCTATTGTTGCCCTTCAAAGCCCCCAGGTAATTGGTGGCGTTGTTGAGCGGGGTGGTGCCGTTATAGAGATAGTTTAGCGTGTTCCCCTCATAATCGAAGATCGCATTGGCGCTGCCGGAAATACCTGTTGCCGTATCCTGATGTCCCATGAGGAAACCGCCGGCATTGCCGCCGCTGGCGCTGCCGGTGACCAGCACCGTGCCAGTGAAACCGCTCATATCCCCATGCTGCCCGATGACCACACCGGCTGGGGTTTGGATATTCAGGACGCCCGAGCCAAAGATCCTGCTCACGAATGTATCCTGGGCGCTAGAACCTTGATACACGATGTTGGTGGTATTGGCACCGCCAAGCACATAAAGGTCATTCGTAAAGTATTGCGCGCCGCTGGTGGCGAATTCAAAAAAACCATTGCTGAGCACGAGCGGATGATTGGCGGAGTTCGTCATGAAACTCAAACCTTTGGCGCTCGTGGTCGCCAGCGATCCTCCGTTGAGGACATAAATGCCGTTGGTGACGGTATTGGCGCCGCCCACGACGAGAATGCCAGGCCCTTCCACGGAGAAACCCTGTGAGCCGGCCAGGACGGAACTGATGGTGGCCTGGGTATTGGTTTCCACCAGGATCATGGGCGTGCCGCTGCTCGTAGCGAGCGTATTGGTGCCACCCGTGAGCGTCCAGTTGTAGGTTCGCCCCACGTCCCCAAAGGCCATGTAGCCGATGGTGATATTCGTGCTGGCCACGTTCACGGAGTTGTTGCCGCTCATGGTCAATGTGCTGAAATCGGCCATGGCATCCTTGTTCGTGGCGATGACCGCCCCCTGCCAATTGGCGGCGGTGGTCCAGTTGCCGCTCGCCAGATTGGTCCAAACGCCGCTAGTGCCGCCGGCGGCAATGCCACCCGTCACCGTCAGGGTCACACTCGTGGCGTTGTTTTGGAGAGTAATACCGGGGTAAGCCTGATTAAACGCAAACGTGCCACCGGACCTTGAGGCGAAAGTAAACAGGGTATAAGTGCCATTGACAATGGACCCACTCCCAAGATTCAGCGTAATGACGGAGGTTCCATTCAACGTCAAAGCGCCTCCCACGACGATCTTGTCACTGGGGCCACTGGGCGTGGTACCCATATCAAAATTGAATGCCTGCGCGTTAAGCGTCAAATTATTGTTGAACGTCAGGGTGCCTAGGCCGCCGACGGTTCCCGGAACAATGACCGCTCCAGAAGCTGCCGTCAAATTGCCCTTGACCGTGCCGAAGCCGCTCAAAGTCTGACTTGATCCGAGGGACAGAGAAGTGGCGGAGGCATCCAACAGGGATCCCGCACCCAAGCTGATTGCGGAACTTCCGGCCAAGGCGCCGGAATTGCCAAGTTTCAGCGTGGCATTGGCACCCAACGTGGTGTTGCCTGCGTATGTGTTCGCACCGTTAAACGTCACCGTATTGGTGCCGTTGAGAGTGACGTTGACCGAGCCGCCGATTCCGGTGGTGTCGGCGCTGTTCAGCGTATAGGCGACCGCTTGGTTTTGGAAGACGGCATTCAAGCCGCTGGCGCCGCCCGCTCCAACCGTCACCGTGCTGGTGGTCACCGGATTTCCAAACGCGGTCTTGTCGGCGAAGTAGACGTTGGTCATCCCAAACCCCTGCACCGTCTGGTAGCTCGATCCGCTAAAATTCGCGGAAGTGGAATCAGAATCCGCCCAATTACCGCTGGTTTGACCGCTCCAAACACTACTGACATCGCGAAGCTGAATGCCGTTCATTTGGATGATATTGTTGGTAACGGCGTTATTATCAAGATCCAGTGTCTGTGCGCCGGTGCCGTCGGCGGTAAAGGTTCCGAGGATATATTGCCCGGCCCCGCCGTTGGTTTGGCCCGTGTTGTACACCAAAGTGTTGGTCGGATCGCCCACGGCATCGTAGATGTATTCCTCCCGGGTGCCAAAACCGCCTCCACGAGGATCGCAGGCCCAAAGCTGCACTGAGTATAGATGACCGGAGGCCAGCTTGTTCAATGTCACGGTCCCAACTTCGGGGTTGATTGGGCTTGCGTTCGTGTTGTAAACGCCGCCAATAACGAGATTCCGGTAGGCCGCGCTGAAATTGGTGTAGGGCGAGTTTGTGGCGGTGAACAGGGCGGTGCTGTACGAGGTGAAATTGCCCAGAGTCATGTTCCCGGACCCTATATTGGTGACCGCGGTGCTGCTGGCAAACGTAACCCCGTTGACCGTCGTGGCCGTTCCCCAAGTATATCCATAATTCAACTGTCCGACTGGAAACACATCAGCGTCCCCCGCACAGGTGCCGGGCGAATTAAAGGTAATGGTGGCGGCGTGCGCGGCCAGTCCAGTCAGGACAAGCAGAGTCAGGACCAGGCCGGGTGTTTTGGCGAAACGGAGGACGCCGAGATTTTCGTTGTTAGTTTTCATGGGATTTGGTTTTAAACGCTGCTCAGTTTTGGTTGATGAGGTGTTTGGCTGACGATTAAATTGCGGTTGGCTGCAAATTGGTTGTTTGCCAAATATTTAAATTTTTGCATAAGGCCGTGCCGGATTTATCCCGGCGGAATCTGCTGGGCATCCATAAAAACGAAATTAGCATCGGAATTTCAGATTTTGCTTTTAAGGACACAATACAAGCGGGTTGCGTTTTGGCCATACCCAATTATGGGTATGCGCCAGTTTGGCTTGAGGTCCATCATTTTCGAATGTAGAAGCATTGCTCTTGGTTGACTTGGGGTGGTTGAATTTTGCCTTTCATGCTTTGACGCGCGCAATTCGTTGTGATCATCCGGGCTGAACCATTCACCACCATGCGCTACCCATGTCCACCGGCTGGGTCTGGGTCACGCTGTCCGGGAAATCAAAATACGCCACATGGCCGTCGCCATATAACACATTGTCCCGGCGCTGGCCTCTATTGTTGTGCCATACGCTGGCAGGCAGCAGCATCGCCGCCAAAATGGCGATGAAGGCAATGACCACCAGCAATTCGATCAGCGTAAAAGCGCCCTTTTTCTGTTGTTCACATTTCATGTTTTTTCACTAGGTTTGCACTTTGGCTGCTCGCACCGTTTCAGCTTGATGACTGATATTATCCTGCGAATTAGTTTCCTCATATACCATCTTCTGGAACGTCTGTCCCCGGGGACAACGCGAGGAGCCGTAGAGGCGTTGCTTACGGCCATTTGTTTGGCATTACGTAACCTGAACACCAGTAGAATTGCGCAAGATTCATTAGTTTGACAGTCTCCACATGGCCGTCGAACATGCCCATGTCCACAGCGCCAGGCATGAACTGTCCGACGGGAATGTTGCGCGGAGCCGACAATGGCCCTTTGCCAGCATGTCGGGCAATGGTGATGCGGCCGAATTTGTTATCATCATATCCGGCATAAAGATTCGGACTGGGCGCGGTCATGGCGGGACCGGGATAGACGTTCAGCCAGATGGAATCGCAAAAGACCGGGGTTTGCACCGGATACGCGACGGAGCCTTCGGTGGCAAAGAGGTTTTGGGGCGTGGGCTGGTTGTTATTTTCGAACCAAGAATTGAATGCGAAACTGCCATCGCACCAATATTGTTGAGCGAGGGAGGGGGACCCCCAGTGCCAAGTGTTGGCCGCCGTGCCACACCATCCCAAATTGGGGTTGACCAGTGTCTGTTCTTCCGGAGACTTGTTGGTGTCCGATGCCGAGGGACAGAGCCAAATCTGCGTGGCTTTTCCCTGATAGGCAATCAGCGTGCCCATCCAGATGGCGTCGTTCCCAACGGTGTATCCAGGGATGAGTTTGTGGGCAAAATCGTCCTCGTACATGCGGTAGGCCAAACCCACTTGCTTGAGATTGTTGATGCAACCGGTCTGCTTGGCCTTATCCTTGGCCCGGGCCAGCGCCGGCAACAGCATGGCCGCCAGAATGGCGATGATGGCGATGACCACCAGCAGCTCGATGAGCGTGAAAGCGTCCGGGCCAGGAGTGCCAACCGTCTGTGCACGATTCATGGTTTGTTGCTCTTGCATATTGTATTTCCGGGTCAGGCTGTTGGTGTACTTTATCACGGGTTGCACGCGGGCCATATACCGTCTTCTGGGTATGCCTTGCAGGGAATAACCAAAGGTCGATAATAATCGGGCCACGGGCTGGCGATGGCTTTCACGCCGGGTACAGGTGGTGGTGGCAAACTGAATCACCGCAAGGATGTGACGGTGGCGCAGTTCATTGTCCCAAGGGTAGGGCGTATTCCGCCCGTGGATCCGCCTCCGCCAGCTTTCGCGGCTTCGCCTCCGATTGACCGGCGCGCGAATACGCGACGCCCATTTCGGTTAAGCGCTGGAGATGCGTTGCCATCCGTTTTGAAAACTGTTCCCAATCACGCCCGTCTTTCGGCGACCAGTCCACTTCCGCCAGCGCGCAGAGGCGCGGATACGTCATCGCCTCCAGCCATTCGCTCTTGTTCAAACGCTCGGTCCACAGGCACGCCTCCGCACCGAGCACTAAATTCTCCTGCGCCGGTGTCAGCCCCGCCGGCACAGGGTCGTAACCATAGACCATCTCCAGCGAAATGGGCTGGCGGCGCGGCGCGGGCGGCCGGTCCGGCGCGGAGGATTGCGCTTTGTTGAAATAAAGAAAACTGTTTGGAGCCATGATCGCTTGATGCCCCGCCTTGACCGCCGCCACACCGCCGTTGACGCCGCGCCAGCTCATGACGATGGCGTTGGGCGCCAGGCCGCCAGCCAGGATTTCGTCCCAGCCGACCAACTGGCGGCCGCGATCCCTCAAGAACTTCTCCACCTGTTTTGTCAGCCAGCCTTGCAACTGATGGCAATTCTCCAGCCCCTCGCTTTTCATCAGCGCCTGGCATTTGTTGCAATGATACCAGTAGTTTGTTCCCACCTCGTCGCCACCGATGTGGATGTATTTTGCCGGAAACAACGCCATTGTCTCGGTCAGCACGTCTTGCAGATATTCGAGCGTCTTGGGATTGCTGGCGCACAAGACATTGCAACTATTCGACGGCCACTTGGTCACCGGTGCCGCCGGAAACTCGTTGAAGTATTCGACAAATCCCGGCTCGCCGCTGCAACTCAATTCCGGATATGCGGCCAGCGCCGCTTGCGAGTGGCCGGGAATCTCAATCTCTGGAACAATGGTGATATGGCGCGCCGCTGCATAGGCCACCACTTCGCGGATGTCGTCCTGCGTGTAGAAGCCGCCGTAGCTGCCGTTGTTTTCCGTGTAGCCGGGCTGCTTGCGCCAGGCTCCGACGCTGGTGAGCTTCGGATATTTTTTGATTTCCAGGCGCCAGCCTTGGTCGTCCACCAGATGCCAGTGGAAAATGTTGAGCTTGTGCATGGCCAGCTCGTCGAGGTAGCGTTTGATGAATTCCTTGCCCTGAAAATGTCGCGAGACATCCAGCATCATCCCCCGCCAGGCAAAACGCGGCCAATCTTCAATCTTTACGCATGGCGCCAGCCATGCTTTTTTCGTCACGACATTGGTAGCAAAAATTTCCGGCGGCAGCAGTTGCAAAAAAGTCTGCGCGCCGTAGAACAGGCCGGCGGGGGTCGGCGCGCGGAGGGTTACTAATTTTTGCGCCACGGAAAGTTCATAACCTTCCGCGCCCAACTGCCCCATTAGATTGCTCTGGATTAAAAAGGCGATTTCGCTTTGGCCAGGCAGTGTGGACACCAGCAACACCGGCAACTTGAATCCGGTGGACTGGCGCAGCTTCGCCGCCAGAAACTGCGCTTCGGTCTCGCCGCCGCCGAAAATGATCCTGGTGTCCGCTGTCAATTGAAACGATCCGTCCAGCACTTCCAGCTCTTGCGGCGCGGGGATGATGGCCGGCGCGGCGTTGATTGCGGCCAAGCCCGGCGCTGCCAGCAGCCAGGTGGAAATTGCGAAAAACGTGGATTTCATGTTTTAAAGCATGCTAATTTTCTCATTGCGAGTTTCTCCAGAACGTCCCTTCGGCATCGGCCTGCTGTTTGAAGGCAGTGAGCGCAGCTTGCAATTCCGCGACCTTGGCTGGCTGCTCCGCCGCCACGTTGCACCGCTCCCCAAAATCATGTTCGACCTGGAACAGCAGGGGATTATTGAACGAAACATTGGTGTAGCCATAATCGTCCATGACCTGCGTATAAATCTTCGTGTGCAATTTCCAAGCGCCCCGACGCACACCGGAAAGGTTGTTGCCCGCGCCCGTATAGAAAAAAGCGAATTCCGGCACGGTGCCGGAATATGTTTTCGGCGCAAACAGCGGACTGACATCGCGCCCGTCAATCGTGCGGTCTTTCGGCAGCGGCTCGCCCGCGAGATGGAATATCGTCGGTAAAATATCCAGCGTCGAAGCCGGCTGCATGACCGCCGTTCCAGGTGCAATTGTTCCCGGCCACCAAAAAATGCCCGGCACGCGCACGCCGCCTTCCCAGCCAGAACCTTTCCCATCGCGAAATGGCCCGCTGTCGCCGACGTTCAAACGCTCGCCCTTGTCTTTGCGCCACAAAATCCACGGGCCGATGTCGGAGGTAAAAACGACCAGCGTGTTTTTTGCCAAATCCTCCTGGTTCAACGCGTCCAAAACACGGCCCAGCGACGCGTCGAACTCCTCGATGATGTCCCCGTAAGTGCCGCGCAGCGATTTGCCCGCAAATTCAGAATTTGGATAGAGCGGCAGATGCGGCAGCGTGTAGACGAGATAGATGAAAAATGGATTATCCCGATTGTCCTGCATGAACTTGATGGTCTCATCCGTGAACCGATGCGTGAAGGTGGACTGCAGCATCTCGTTGCTGCGGACATTCGTGTCCACGATGCGATAAATGCCGGCGAAATTGGGCGTGGCCGACGGACCTTCATACAGCGTCACATCGGGATAATCGGCGGAAGCGTTCAGCCCGCAATACTTGTCGAAACCGTGCGCGAGAGGAAACGCGTTCGTGCTGAAACCGTTCGCTTTGTTCGGCGTGCCGAGATGCCATTTGCCAAAAATCGCCGTTTTGTAACCGCGTTCACGAAGTCCATCGGCAATGGTAATTTCTTTGGGGTGCAGGTAACGGGCATAGTTCGGCGGAATCACCCACTGGCCCAAGCCGGAGCGGGTGGGGTTGCGGCCCGTTAGCAGCGAATAGCGCGAGGCGGTGCAGGCGGCAGTCGCGGTATAGAATTGCGAAAAACGCAATCCCTCGCGCGACAGCCGCTCCAAACTTGGGGTTTTCGTCGTTGGATTCCCCGTGATAGAAAAGTCCCCATAGCCGGCGTCATCCAGCAGCACGATAATCTGGTTCGGACGGTCCGTGGCTGCGCGCGGAGGGGCGGCGGAAACATTGACTGAAACGAAGATTCCAACCATCAGTCCAGACAAAAAGAGAAAATTCTCCCGGCCTGCTGCTGGCCGACCCAATTGGTTGTTTACGCTCATGGCTCCGGAAAACTTATCACAAGTCTGGATTGCCCCCATACCCAATACTGGGCATGTGATCGCGCCGGAGGAGAACGGCTCATCGTTTCAGGAATTTTACCACCGCCTCCGTGCGGGAATGAACGTGAAGCTTTTCGTAAATGTGCTTGGTGAATTGAGTAACCGTCAGGTAGCTGATGCCCATTTTCTCGGCAATCTCCTTATACAGAAATCCCTCTGCCAGCAGCTCGAGCGTCTGGAGTTCGCGCGGCGACAAAGTCCCGACCTCGCTGTGTGATTTGTCCTGTCCTTGAAAATAAGCGGCCACTTTTGACGCCATGCGCGGGGTCAGCGGCATGCCGCCTTCGCGCGCTTCACGAATGGCTTCGACAATTTTGTCGGGGGCGGTGCGCTTGAGCAGATAGCCGCAGGCGCCCGCCTTTAACGAATCGAACAGCGCCTTGTTGTCCTCATATACCGTCAGCATCAAAATGCGCGCGTCCGGTTTCAAGCGCTTGAGTTCGCGGGTGGCTTCCACGCCCGAAATGCCGGGCAGATTGATGTCCATCAACACCACGTCCGGCGTTTGAATTTTAAGTTCGCGGAGGGCGTCCTCGGCATTGGCATAAACGGCAAGGCAACGCACGCCTTTGGCCCGTCCAAGAAACGCAGCGAGGCTTTCACGGATGCCCTCGTCGTCTTCCACAACCGCGACCGAGATCAGTGGCGACACCGCGGCGGTGGTTCGTTCGAGTTGTGCGGCTACAGGCATGTTTTCTTTTCTCTGCTTCATACTAGGCGATTTGTTGGTGGTTTGCCCATGCCGCAAACTGGGTATGGCGGCAAACCAAAGGTTGAGAGTTAAGGGGCAGGCAAACGTAGCGGTTCGCATAGCATAATCCGAATTTTACACTCCACGTTGTTGCCAAGCGGGCGCAATTTCATTTTGTTTTTTGGGAGCCGCTGGCTGCGGGAAAAAACGGTGGGCCGATGGGCACCGAGAAGGCAAATTGCGTGCCCTGGCCGGGAGCGCTCAGGCAAACACAGTTCCCGCCGATTTCCTCCAGCCGCTGCCGGATGTGAACCAAGCCGCTGCGTTTGGCTTCGCCTTTGGCCACATCAAAACCGTGGCCATTGTCCGCAATCTCGATGGCCAGCACGCGCGCCTCGATTTGCACGCACACGCGCACCTCGTTCGCGCCGGAATGTTTCAATACGTTGTTCACCGCCTCGGAACAGGCCAGCAGAACATTGTGGCGCGCGTTCGCAGGAACCTCAACTGCCGGCACGGCTGGGGGACCGGAAAACCAGTAGCGTACCGAAGAACCTTCGCACAGATCCCGCAGGGACTCATCCAGATAATCCACCAAACTCTCCAGGTTGTCATTCTGCGGACGCACCGCCCAGACGATTTCATCGAGCGAGTGGGTCAACCCGCGCGCGAGGCCGGAAATCTTCTGGGTCTGTGTCCGAACCTCGGTTTCATCCCCCGCGCTGCCATCGGCCAAGGCGCTCAACAATGAGATTTGCGTGAGCCGGGCGCCAATTTCATCATGCATGTCCCGCGCGATGCGCGATCGTTCCTGGTCCAAGGCTCGCTGCCGTTCCAGCGCTTCAAGCTGGCGACGCATCCGCGTCCGCGAAACGCTATAAACTGTAACCACCAGCGCCGACATCAAGACCAAGGCCGACAGCGCCTGCACCCAGCGGCGCTCATAGAACCGCGGCACGACTTCCAACTTCGTCTGTTGCCGGGACTCCTGCCAAAGGCCATCCGGCCCGCCCACCCTCGCTTGAAACTCATACTGGCCCACTGGCAGGTGGGTATAATATGCCACCCGGCGCTGCCCGGCATCCACCCAGTCAGAGTCCGATCCCACCAGCCGGTAGCGAAACTGCAACCGGTCGGGCGCTTGCAGGGTTGGTGAGGTGTAGTGAAATTCCAGACCCTTCGTCGTTGATTTTACCCGCAGGACATCGCTGGCGCCTGGCAGCTGGATCACGCCGTCCACCAGCGTCTCTTCGATCAGAGGCGGGAGTGGATGCACAGCCAGGCTGTGCTGCACTTGCGTCGGATCAAAAACGGCCAGGGCATGCCAATTCGGAACCCATAAATGCCCATCGGAAGAATGTCCCACCACCGGCTGCCCGGCACCCGAACAACGACGCGTGTCCAACCCTTCTTCGGCTGACAATTGCCAGAACAAGATCGGCGGGCTGGCGCCACGCTCATAATCAACGAGCCGGGATTTCGGGCAGCCGAAAATGCCGTTGGCCGAGCTAAACCACAGATTACTTTTCACATCCTCGGTCACGGCCACCAGGTTGTCGCTGGGCAAGCCATCGGCCGAGGTCCACTCCCGGAACTTGCCGTCTTTAAGCCTTGCCAAGCCCTGGTTTTCGGTGGTGATCCACAATGCGCCGTCGGTGTCTGCGTGCAGCTCCCGGCTACGGCTTTCGCCGGCCCATTGGCCCTCGCCGTAATGTTCGAACCGTTCGCCGGTTTTACGGTAGAGTCCGCGGCCGGTAATGGATACCCAAATCTGGCCGGCGGAATCTTCCTCAATCGCCCGGATGTAATAAGCATCAATGCCTTCGGCCCCTCCAAACACGTTGGTGCCATCCGGTCCAAAACGCACGACCCCCGCGCTCGTGCCTGCCCACATGTTGCCCCGGCTGTCTTCGCGGAGTGTCAGCACCACATTCGATTGCGCCGGAAAATCCTTGACCAGGCGAAATTCCCCGTTCTCCAGCCGGTAAAGTCCCGCCCAAGTGCCCGCCCACAAGTTGGTTTGCCGGTCCTCGTATAACACCCCGATCTGGGACTGGCGGTCGCGGGGTCCCGGTTCGATGGCGACTGCGGAGAAACCACCTTGACGAGAGCAGAATGCGCCTTTGCCATCAGTGCCAACCCAGACACTGCCGTCATTTCGAGCACACGCGGCGAGCACGATATTTTGTTTCGCGGCATCCGGCAGATGCAGGGTGGTCACCGGCCGGTGGCGAATTTGAAACAAGAGAAAATCGGTGGTGCCAGCCCAGACGGTTCCCTCCTTGCCTTCGGTGAGGCTGCTGCATTCCGTCAGGGAAGATTGCCCCGAGGCGTCCAGCGGGCTCCATCCGCTCCCCTCCGTCCAAACGAAAATGCCCGCGCCAATGGTGGCTACCCAAAGGCGCCCGTCCCGGTCTTCCATGAGCCGGGCCGTCCGCGTATAGACACTGTCCTGCTGCCACGGATAAGACATGATCTGGTTGGTCCAACCATCATGATTTAGCTTGAATAGTTCTGTCCCAGCTCCTCTTCTCAAGGGCTGTCTCGAACAGGCCGCCATCCATACCCCGCCATCGCGTGCGGGCACCAAAGCCACCGCTTGAGGCGTTCCCGATGCAGCCGCTACGGCGGCAAATTTCCAGGCTCCATTCTCGAAAGCTGCCAGTTTCTCATTGGCAATCGCCCATAGCCGGCCTTGCCGGTCGGTGATGATTTGGGTCACGTTGTTGTCGGCGGCATTGGTCTGGCCGCCGATACTGAACCAATAGCACTGACCTTGGCGCCAACGGGCCAAGCCCGCCCCTTGAGTCCCAATCCAAACGGCCACCTCATGGTCTTCAGCCAGCGTGCTAATCCGTGATCCGCACTTTCGTTCTCCCAATGAAATTCTCTCAAACACTCCATTGCGCCACCGCGACAAAAATCCACCTTCCGCGCCGACCCACAAGTCGCCCGACCGCGCAACGAGCAGACAGGTGATCCGATTGTCGCCTAATTCCGGAGTGTTGTTGGTGGTGAAAACCACGAAGCGGACGCCGTCAAACCGTGCCAACCCGCGGCTCGTGGCCGCCCACAGATAGCCGTCATCTGTTTGCGCGACCGCCTGCACTCGCGCCGCTGGCAGGCCATCCTCACTGTCCCAACTGCGCAACAAAAATTCCGGCAGGGCCGTTTTTTGACCGCCCAGCACCACCTTGGTCGCGCCGAGGAACATGCAAGCCGCGCAAAGAAAGGAAATCCATTCCCTGCGCCGAAGACATGGTCGCCAAGATGGCGGAGTCATGGCGTGATTTTAACACGCCAACCGCAGCGGCAACAGGATAAAGCGTTGGCAGGACGCGCACTCAGCCAAAGGCCTGACCGCCCGCACGAAAACAATGTTCGGCCCGCCCGGCTACGCTTACGTTTATTTCATCTACGGCATGTATCATTGCATGAACGTGGTAACCGAGCGCGAAGGCCATGCCTCCGCAGTGTTGCTGCGCGCGCTGAAACCGGTCGAAAATCTGGCCGACCGCTCGTGCGGCCCCGGCCTGCTCTGCCGCGCCATGGAGATTGACCGCCGCCTGAACGGACACAATCTGTTGAGCGGTGATTTGTTTATCGCGGCGCCGGAAAGCGCCGAAAAAATCACGGCCGCAAAACGTCCGCGCATTGGCGTGGACTCTGCCCGACACTGGGCGAAACGGCTGCTGCGTTTCCACATCAAAGGCAACCCGTTTGTCTCGCGGCGGTGAAAAGCCCGAGGTTGGTCGGTCGCCGACGCGGGGCGGAGAGCACAGGCGCCTCGCCGGTGGCGGTGGACGCCCCGTCAGCCGCGCCTGCGCGCGCCTACGCGCGAGCGCCACGCGCGTAGGCGCGCATTGGTCCCGACCGCGCGGGCGCGCTCGGGCACACGCGCGGGCGCGTGTGCTCCCATCACACCTTGTCCGCCCCCGGGATTTCCTTGCGCGACTGCACGACCATGTCCACCAGCCCGTACTTTTTGGCTTCCTCGGCGCTCATGAAATTGTCGCGGTCGCAGTCTTTCTCCACCTGTTCGATCGTCTGCCCTGTGTGCTTGGCCAGAATCGCGTTCAGTGTCCCCTTGAGCTTGAGCATGTGCTTGACGCGGATCTCCACGTCGCTGGCCGGGCCTTCCGCGCCGCCGAGCACCTGATGGATCATGATATTCGAGTTGGGCAGGGAATAGCGCTTGCCCTTGGTGCCGGCGCACAAGATCACCGCGCCCATGCTGGCCGCCTGCCCCACGCAGTAGGTGTTCACGTCGCACGTCAGATATTGCATGGTGTCGTAGATCGCCAGGCCGGACGTGACGCTGCCGCCAGGCGAGTTAATGTAGATGTGGATGTCCTTTTTGGGGTCGCTCATCTGCATAAACAGAAGCTGCGCCACCACGATGTTCGAGACATGATCGTCAATGGGAGTGCCAATGAAGATGATGCGGTCCACCAGCAGGCGTGAATACAAATCCCACACGCGGTCATTGCCGCGATTGTCCCGCTCAATGACCGTGGGCACCGAATAATTGATGATGTCGCTCATGGGGAAATAACTACTCCATTTTGACCGCCAGTACAAGCAAAGCCGCGAAACCGCAGGATTTTTATTTACCTTCGGAGCGCGGGTCGGTGACCCGCGGCAACTTGGGTCGGAGCGCGGATTGTCTCAATCCGCAGCGCATGGATTGGCAACGACGGCCCGAGCGCTGCCAGGTTCTTGGTTCCGGCGAAGCGCTGCGAGTTGGGACAACTCGCGCTCCGCAAATTAACCCGCTGTGCGCGAACCTCAGACCTTGGTTTCAAACAGGCTGGGCGCGGTCTGGTAGGCAAACTCCTGGCAGCGGGCATAAATTTCGCTGGGCGACTCGCAGTGCAGGGCGAAATCGGCGAGTTGGCTGACTTCATCGCTCTTGACCCGGCGGATGATGTACTTCACGGAATCAATGGCCGAGGGCGCGGCGCTCAATTCATCAACGCCCAAACCCAGGAGCAGCGGCGCCAGCACGGGATCGCCCGCAATCTCGCCGCAGACGCCGACCCAGATGCCGTTTGCATGCGCAGCCTCCACGGTCATCTTGATCAGGCGCATGATAGATGGATGCGTCGGCTCGTACAGATGCGAAACTTTTTCGTTCGTGCGGTCGGCGGCTAGCGTGTATTGGATGAGGTCGTTGGAGCCGATGCTGAAAAAATTCACCTTTTTGGCGAGCGCATCGGACACAAGCGCGGCGGAAGGGATTTCAATCATCGCGCCAATTTCGAGCTTTTCGTCGAACGGAACTTTTTCCGCGCGCAGCTCGGCTTTGCACTGTTCGACGTGGGCGTTGGCCTGGTTCAATTCATCCACGCCCGAAATCATGGGATACATCATTTTGACGCTGCCGCTGGCACTGGCCCGCAGGATGGCACGAAGCTGGGCGCGGAACATTTCGGGCTGCGCGAGGCAGAAACGGATGGCACGCCAGCCTAGAAATGGATTCATCTCCCGGGCGATCTGAAGTTGCGAGGAAAATTTGTCGCCGCCGAGATCCAGCGTCCGGATGATGACCGGTTGGGGTTTGAGCGCTTCGGCGACCTGGCGATAAACCTGATACTGCTCCTCTTCCGTGGGCATGATGTCGCGGTTGATGAACAGGAATTCCGTGCGGAACAGGCCCACGCCTTCCGCGCCATGCTTGAGGACGGACTCGACATCGTGCTGATCTTCGATATTGGCCGAGAGATGGATGATCTTGCCGTCGAGCGTGACCGCGGGCTGGCCCTGGATTTCGCGGAGCTTTTCGACGAGCGAGGCCTTGATTTTGGCAAGCTGGCCGTACTCAAACAGCGTCTGGTCGGTGGGATTGACGATGACGGTGCCGTTGTAGCCGTCCAGCAACGCATAATCGCCCGTCTCCAGTTCCTCGCTGATGTTCAGCGCGCCAACCACGGCGGGAATGTCCAGCGACCGGGCCAGAATGGCGGTGTGCGAGGTTTTGCCGCCCACGTCGGTGGCGAATCCCAACACGAAATTCCGATCCAACTGCGCGGTGGTGGACGGGCTTAAATCGTGGCCCACCAAAATACAAGGCTCGGCCAGATGCCGGAGGTCAACCAGTTGTTTGACATTGAGTAAATTGTCCAGCACCCGGCTGGCGAGATCGCGCAGGTCGGCGGCGCGTTCCCGCAGATATTCGTCCTGCACGGCTTCCAGCACGGAGATGTAGCGACCCGAAGCGGTGTGAAAGGCGTAGTCCGCATTGGCCTTTTGCTCCTGGATGATTTTGATGACCTCCTCGATAAGCACGCGGTCTTCCAGCATGAGCAGGTGCGCGTCGAAGATGTCCGCCTCGGAGGAACTCATCGTGGCGGCCACGCGGCGCTGCACGTCGGTGATTTGTTGGCGGGTCCGGACCAGCGCATGTTCAAAGCGCTTGATTTCCTGGAGCACATCATCCGGACCAAGTTCGCGCCGGACGATGGCATGACGGGCATGATGAAGAACAACGACTTTCCCCCGGCAAACACCCGCCGAAACAGCGATGCCGCGAAACACTTTTTCACCTTTGATTTGCCCAGACATGGACTTTGACAAAAGAAATAACCCATCGGCAACCGCATGAAAAGCTTTAAAAGTACAAACTCCACGCCACCATGGAGCCGGCGGAATGAGACTGGCCTCACAAGCGGGTGAAGACTGGCAATATGAACTGAATCATCAAGAGGCGGAGATTTTGCTCAGCTTGGTGCGGCAGTTTCCCTGCACTGAAATGGGTCTGGTTCAATTTTCCAAGACGGATGAAAATCCCCAGGCCGCCGAGCGAGAGAAGCTGCTCGCCGAATCGCTGGCGCAACACCGTCAGGAGTTGCGGGGCTTGGCCGCGAATCTGTTGGGCGAAGATAAATGGCGGGAATCCGGGACCGGCCGGGTACTGACGTTGAATTCCGCAGCGCGGGAAATCCTGCTGCAAATTCTCAATGACATTCGCGTGGGCTGCTGGCGCGCCTTGGGAGAACCGGACCCGTTGGAACTGCCCATCACCTCACAGCGGCAGCTCGCGTATCGGCAGACGATGGATTTAGCCGGCTATTTCGAAATGAATCTGCTCTCGCCGGAGGATTGACACGGGCCGGGACTTCAGCCGGAACGAATCAGTTCAACCACAGATGGATACGGGTGAACACGGAAAAGAACAGGGGAAAAGGCTGTGCTAACCAATGCAAGATCGGTTACTAACTGGCGCGCGGGGTTTCCCGCACAGGAAAGGTCTCCGCATCTGTGTCCATCTGTGTCCATCTGTGGCTAAAATAACGTTCAATTGCATGGCTCGGGTTCAGGACGACTGGCTGTGAACCCATTCGACGGCGTGCCGCACCAATTCGGGCGCGCTGTTGAGGCGCAATTTCTGCTTGATGTTGGTCCGGTAGGTTTCCACCGTGCTGATGCTCAAATGCAGTTCGACAGCAACCTGCCGCGTGCCACGGCCATGACCCAGCAAACGAAAGACCTCCAGTTCACGGTCGCTTAATTGCTCAATCTCCGACGCCAGCGGCGCCGACGGCGAGACGGTCAGCTTGCCCAGGACCCGCTCCTTCATGGCCTGGCTCAGGTAGATTTCATCTCCCAAAACTTTGCGGATCGCTTCCATGACCCGCTCCGTGGGCTCCTGCTTCATCACGTAGCCTTTGGCGCCGGCGCGCAACGCGCGCTCGGCGTACAAGGTTTCATCGTGGGTGGACAGCGCCAGCATCCGCAGCCGGGCCTGACGTACCGCAAGGTCCTTGATCAATTCCAATCCACTCGCGCCGGCGCCCAGCGATACGTCAATGATCACCAAATCCGGCTTCAGCGCCTCGATGGCCGGTAGCGCCCGGACGGCCGTGCTGGCTTCGCCGCAGACTTCCAAGTCCGGCTCGTGATTGATCAGACGCGCCAAGCCTTCCCGGGTCACGGGATGGTCTTCCACCAGAAAAATCCGGCGTTTGCGCGAAAGGGAGTTGTTCTTACGGGAAGTTGCCATGATGCTCTTTCTAGCTGGCCGGCAATTCGCACGACACCACGGTGCCGCCCAGCCGGCGGCGGCGGATTTCCAGCCGCCCGCCGATGATGCGGGCGCGGGTCCGCATGTTGTTGAGCCCCATTCCGATCTTTCTTGGCACCCGGGGCAGCCCCACGCCGTCATCTTTGATGATCAGCCGGAGACGGTGATCCGATCGGGTCAGCGCGATGGAAATATTTCTGGCGCGGGCGTGCTTGGTGGCATTCTGCACAGCCTCTTGGGCGATTCGATAAAGGTGATAAGTTGTGTGGTAGTCGCAAATCTCCACCGGCTTGAGGAACTGGGCAAAACAATGCACCCCATGCGCGCTCTCCACGTCGGCGGCGAGCTGTTGCAGGGCGGCGACCAACCCCGCTGGCGTGACGTGCACCGGATTCAGCCCCCGAGCCAGGTTGCGGGCCTGTTCAATCGCTTGATTCAATAAGGTTTCGAGTGCTTTGGCCTCCCGTTCCACCTCCGGGATTTGGTCGCGGGAAATTTTTTGCAGATAAACGCTGCGAAATTTCGCCCCCACCAGCAATTGGCAAAGACCGTCGTGCAAATCGCGTCCGATGCGTTCCTGCTCGCGTTCGCTGGATTTCAAGATTTCCGCCTCCAGCGTTTCGCGTTCGGCGCGCAGGCGCAGGGTGTGGATGCCAAAGGCGAGGTCGTTCGCCAGATCCGTGAACATGAGTTGTTCGCCGGCATCAAACGAATCCGGCTCCGGCGCATAAATGGCGAGCGCTCCGAAGCAGCACTGATCCGCCAGCAGCGGCAGGGCCAGGACGGAACCGTAGCCATGCCGCCGTGCCGAGGCGCGCCACGGGGCGAAATTGGTATCCGTCTGGGTATTGTGGCATACGCTGGGCCGCTTCGTGCGAATGGCCGTGCCCACCGGTCCGCGACCGCGCGGCACATTCGCCCAAGTCACCCGGGCATTCCTTAGATGGTCCGAACTGACCCCGGCCGACGCCACAGGCCGCACGTTTTTGCGTGAATTCTTCTCCACGAAGCCCACCCACACCATCCGCTCACCGCCACTCTGGACAATGATGCGGCAAATTTCGTCCAGCAATTCGCGTTCGGTGCCAGCCCGCAGCATGGCCTCGTGGCAGTCGCGGATGGCTTGCAAAGTACGGTTGGCGTGGCGCAGCAGTTGTTCGGCCTGCTTTCGCCTGGTAATGTCTCGCCCAATGCCCACCAACCCCCGCACCGTGCCTTGGGCATCGCGGAAGGCCGACATATTAGTGACCACGGTGCGGGTCCGGCCATCCGGAAAACATACCGTATCTTCCCAAGCGGAAACCGACTTGCCAGCCAGAACTTGTTGTTCGGCGGCGAGGCAGTGCGCGGCGATGGGCGGCGGCATAAAGTCCGCGTCGGTCCGGAAAAGCAGCTCCGCAGGCCAACGGCCATAAGCCTTGGCGAGCGATCTATTGGCAACCAGAAAGCGGCATTGCGTGTCCTTGACGAAAATGAAATCGGGCAGCAAATCAATCAGGGTGCGCAGGAGTTGATGCCCCCGCTCCAGCAGCTCGGTTGCTGACGGCGACCGGCCAGCCTCCGCCGCAATTTCCCGCACCCAAGCAAATTCGCCCGGCAAGGATTCTGAAGCCGAATCCGAGGGGAGTTTTTCAGCCGAAGATTGTGGACTCCCCTCAGGCGTTTTCGCCCGTTTTTTTCTAGCCAACTTAGCTTTCTGATCCGCCATAAGCTTCTGTCCAAATATCCGACCCGTCAGCTTTGGATCGAACGTGACTTTATGGTTGCGCTTTGTCAAGCAGTATTAATTCAATTGCAGAAACGCTAAAACCCATGATGCCAATGGAAAGCAGCGGACGGAAGCTGCCGGAGCGCCGGGCTCCGACCGGGCTCGCTGTCATGCAAGCATTAGCCGCCCCCCCCGGCCGCGCTAACGCGTGAACTCCAACTCTAAACTGAGCCGTACCGGAGGCCGGCGTTCCATTCGCCAATTTCGCGCGTGCCCGGCCACTGCCCTTCCGCCTTACGCGGCGCCCTGCAAAATCGCCAGGAATTGTTTCATGGCCGGCGACAGCACCCGGCTTTTCTTATATATCGCCGCCGTGGGGCGGAAAAACTGACCATCCGCGATGGCCACCGCCGCCAGTGTTTGCTTCTGGAGTTCCTGGGCGATGGTGCCTTGCGGGACAATGGAAATGCCGGCGTCTATTTCCACCGCGCGCTTCACCGTTTCCACGTTGTCGAATTCCATGGCGTGCTGCACATCCACGCCGTGGGATCTTAAGATTCTGTCGAGGGCCTTGCGCGTGGGGGTGTCCGGCTCGAAGCTGATGAATCTCTGCCCAGCGAGGGCCTTGAGGCGGATGGCTTTGTGTTTGGTAAACGGATGCTGCGGGTGGCAGATCAGCACCAGCGGTTCCTTGCGCAGCGGCACCAATTCGAGCTTGGGATCCTTGATCGGGTAAGCGATGAGGCCGAGGTCAACCACGTTGCTCACCACGTCGTCATAAACCTCGCTGGCCTTGCGATACTCCACCTGGACATTCACCGTGGGGTAGCTCTGCATGAATTTCTTGATGTAGGGCGGCAGCTCGTGCAACCCGATCGAGTAGATCGTCGCCACGCGGATGGAACCGGAAATAATGTCCTTCAATTCCTGGAGCCGGTGGTCCAACGCGGCATAAGTTTGGAGGATTTCCTTGCTGTAATCGTACAGCACCTGGCCTTCGCGCGTCAGGCGAAAATGTTTTTTGCTGCGCTCGATAAGCAGCGATTTGAAAAGTCGCTCCAGGGTGCTAATC
>Ga0364874_10451_pt2 | contig 20942 bp, 21 predicted proteins | sample ExccelAu500001D4_2_FD_206922 | JGI IMG/M metagenome (GOLD analysis project Ga0364874, IMG submission 206922) | Enriched cells from Trout Bog Lake Hypolimnion, Wisconsin, USA - BchlTB.Aug07.5000.01.D4 | ecosystem: Environmental > Aquatic > Freshwater > Lake > Hypolimnion/Profundal zone | place... | reverse complement strand
AACGGGGAAGCAAAGCGAAAACGTCCGTATCATTAAAAACAACCTGACCAATGGAGAATTATATGGGAAAAACAATCGCAGAAAAGATATTTGATAAACATCTGGTCGACAAACCTTACGAAGGGACTTTTGTTCTTAACCTCGATGCAGTATTCTGTCATGAAATCACTACCCCTATAGCTATTGCGGATCTTGTCGCTCGCGGCATGGATAGAGTTTTTGATCCGGCAAAGATCAAAGCGGTTATCGACCATGTAACTCCTGCAAAAGACTCAAAAACAGCAGAGCAGGGAAAAATGCTGCGCGACTGGGCCAGACGCCACGAAATAAAAGACTTTTTCGACGTTGGACGTAACGGCGTATGCCATGCTATTTTCCCGGAGAAGGGATTTGTCCGTCCCGGCTACACCATCATTATGGGTGATTCACATACCTGCACGCACGGAGCCTTCGGCGCTTTTGCTGCAGGCGTCGGCACCACAGATCTTGAAGTCGGAATCCTCAAAGGAGTCTGCGCTTTCAAATATCCCAAGACAATAAAATTTGTTCTGAAAGGGGAACTTCCCGACGGAGTCTATGCAAAGGATATCATCCTTTATATCATCTCCAAGATCGGTGTTAACGGAGCGACAGACCGCGTGATGGAATTCACAGGACCCGTCATAGATGCGATGAGCATGGAATCTCGCATGACGCTCTGCAATATGGCAATTGAGGCCGGCGGAACAAGCGGGATCTGCTATCCAGACATGACGACCGTTGACTACCTCTGGCCTCATATCTGCACCGATTTCCCTGTGAAAGAAACTGCCCTAGCTGAGTACAGAAAGTGGATCTCAGATGATGACGCAGTCTATGAAAAAGTTCTCGAATATGATGTAAGCAGCCTTGAGCCGATGGTCACCTTCGGATTTAAACCGGATCAGGTGAGTTCAGTCAAAGAGATGACAGGCATAAAGGTTGATCAGGTCTACATCGGAAGCTGCACAAACGGCCGCATCGAGGATCTCAGAATAGCAGCGTCTGTCTTGAAAGGGAAAAGAATTTCCGAAACTGTCCGGGGAGTTGTTTCTCCAGCAACGCCGGATATTTTCAAGCAGGCTCTTTCAGAAGGGATCATCGGCATATTTCATGACGCGGGCTTTGCAGTGACAAACCCGACCTGCGGCGCTTGCCTCGGCATGTCAAACGGCGTACTTGCCGACGGTGAAGTCTGTGCATCGACAACGAACAGAAACTTCTACGGCCGAATGGGAAAAGGCGGGACAGTCCACCTTATGAGTCCAGCTACAGCTGCAGCAACAGCGCTGACGGGAACGATCACAAACTCTCCTCTCTGGAAAGGAAACTAAGGGGTTAACGATGAAAACATTCAAAGGACAGATACTCTTTCTTGACCGCTCCGACATCAATACAGATGAGATCATCCCTGCCAAGTATCTCACTGAGATAACAAAGGAAGCTCTCAAACCGTTTCTGCTCGAGGATCTCAGGCTCGGGAGCTTCGATCCTGCGAAAGACCTCAAAGGAAAAGCTGCAGTTGTAACACGAGCAAACTTCGGCTGCGGATCTTCGCGCGAGCACGCTCCCTGGGCACTGGAAGTAAACGGCATTAATACCGTAATCGCGGAAAGCTTTGCTCGCATCTTCCGTCAGAACATGTACAACTGCGGCATGTTGGCTATCGAACTCCCGAAAATAACTATTGATCATCTCTTCGATTTTTGCGCGGGAAAAAATGCAGAACTTTCAATCGACATTGAATCATCAGTCATCACGGTGACTGCCGGGGGAATAACTGAATCTATATCTTTTACAGTTGGAGGCTTTGACAATGCTCTTGTTAAAGCTGAAGGTTGGGTCGGTTACGCAGACAAACATTACTGAAAAATTTCTTGCCGCTTCCGCTCTTCATCTGCACATTGGTTCAGCGCAGGAGGTGCGAATGAAAACGAAGCGGAAGAAAGAGCTTTTAACGCTTATACGCCACGGCGTTCGACTTGATACAAAACCGCCGAAAGTGGAAGAGCCAAAATCGGTCTACAAGAGAAAGGACAAACACAGAAGGAGGATCAGCAATGAATCCTCTTTTTTATTTCCTCCTCTTCAGCATTTCATTCTTCAGCATCCCTCCTTTTAGAGTCCGAACCCTGCTCATACCCAGAACAAAACAGCGCGTCACGTTAAAGAATGATTTTTAAAAATCACCAACTTACGGCAAAGCCGGATACATGAACCGTTCAAAATGATATTTTGTGAGTCACCCTGCCTGCCGACATTCAATATGCTGAAAGCTGTGCAATAATTTATTTCGAAAATGCTCTTGACAAATAAATCCGTCCGGAACGACTTTTGTTTTGAGTGAACATTCATTCCGAATCAAGTGATTCGCTCCGTCTTAGGTGACCTCAAAGAAATGTTCCTGTTTAGAATTTCTTTTTTGCACATTCTGAGAGGATGTCGACGGGTATATTAATGGGAACTATCATCATGAAAACTTTCTTCGCTGTAAAAATGAACCCGGACTCCGATGCAGATTTCAACAAATCATCCATGGTAATTTCTCCTTAACATAACAGGCCTGAAAGCCAGATATCAAGAAAATAGGAAATCACGATGAATACAGCTCATAAAAAAAAATTTATTAACCTAAAATCACTTCAGGATCATCATGACCTGAGAACATACACCCGTGCAGGAGGGTTCAAAGCTCTGGCCCACACCCTTGCACAAAGTGCCGACAATACAATTAATGAGATAATTTCTTTCGGACTGCTGGATCGGGGGGAAGAATCCTACTGGATGGGACAGAAACTCAGCCTTGTCAGAAAACACTCTGCCAGCAAGAAATATATCGTCTGTAGCATTGATGAGAACAAGCGTGAAGAATTTAAAACCCGATTCATAATGACATCCATCCCCTACCAGCTGATAGAAGGAATGACTATAGCGGCATATGCAGCAAAGGCAACTCAGGGCTATATTTATATCCGTCAGGAAGACCGTGAATCGCAGAAAACAATGAAGAAAGCGATCATCAAATCAAGAGAGTACGGACTATTGGGAGAAGAGATTCTTGGGAATGATTTTTCTTTTGATATAGAAGTTATCTCGGAAGAGAGGGATTTTCTTTATGGAAATAATACCGCTGCATCCCGATCAGAAGAAAACGGATGCCGACCGGATAAAATGGAATCAGGCTCTGACAAATATATGAGCGAATCTCAAACAGTCATTCACAATGCGGAGACTCTTACCAATATTCCGAAAATCATCACACATAAACGGAGCTGGAAAAGAGCTCTTGGCCAAATGGCTGCCAGAAAACAGAAAGAAGAACACACCCTTCTGTCTTCTAGAGGAACAGACTGCTCACTGATTCCCGCTCAGCATTCTTTTGAAATTCTGTCCGGAACCATGGCGGAGAAATAGAACCTGCAATGCAGTCTGCTGCGGCTTATCGATCAAGAATACTTCATCACTGCCGCAGATACAGAATTTTTCAAATACCTCCATATCACTTGGTTTCTCCGCTCACGGGAAATAACTGATGAAAGATTTGTCACCGCCAACGGGAACAGAATTGCAAAACAGATCTGCATCCCGATTAAAAACTTTATCACATCCGCACCGGATCATGTGATGAAAAACTGAGAGATACGAAAAGATATAAACTCAAAAGCCCGGTTTCAGCAGGGCTTTTGAGTTGTGAAAATCAGTCCTCCTGCGGAGGCTGAAACAGAAAAGGATTTGAATCTATCGCCTTAGGCGGATCCTCTTCTCCTTCTTCTCCCCAGGGATTCGCGCCCTCAGATTCTTTATAGCCGAAGATTCCTTCTATAAGCGAAAAATGTCCCTGCTCGTAAAACTTCATCGCAAAGCGCTCACCTTTTACCAGATCTTCCCTGTTCGTCATCACAGTGATCTGATGCATATGGGCCGGCCCCATCGGATAGACAGCCACTCCGCCGGGAGTCATCTGCTCAAGCAGCGCCAGCGGTCGCTTTCTGCATGCGGCATGAATAATAGCACCGTCAATTTTCCCGTATTCGTTTTCCAGATCGGTTCCATCCCCGGCATAAAAACGGATATTTCCGAAGTCGTTGTCATAGAGACGTTTTTTTGCTGCAACAGCCAGCTCTTCGACGATATCAACAGTGATGACTTCCTTGCAGAGAAGTGAAAGAATTGCGGTAGAATAACCGGAGCCAGTGCCTATCTCAAGAATCACCTGCCCCTTTTTCGGATTGAGATGATTGATCATTCGTGCAAGATTAAGAAAAACATCACCGGTCTGGCCATGGGCAATCTGCACCGGCTGGGAGGTATAGAATACTGTGTGGTTTCTTGCGTCAAAAAAAAGAGCAGGTTCGACATTTTCAAAGGCTTCGATGATATCCTCACGTATTCCTTCGCTCCGGAGAGTACGGAAAAATGTACTGCGTGAATCTGATGGATTTCCTTTGAGAATAGGTTCTTTCAGTTTTGCCGGTTTTATTTTTAAACCTTTCTCGGATGTTTTCGCTGACGCCTTCGGTTTCTTAACGTCTTTCTTCGGTTGAGCTTTCACTTTAGTCGCCATTATGGAATCACTCCTGATATCTCTGAAAATAATCCGTTTTCCAGAAATCGGTTATGAAAATAAAGTAATGATCAGAGCTTTTAATGAAAGGACACTTTTCCAGCCATCAATTGCTGCCGATCATATTCTCTGACGCCCGGATACGGCGAATAGAAATTTAAGTACAAAATAGAATCCATTTTACAGGGCGTCCAGCGGAAAAAAGAGCAGATGCAGTCTGTATTAAAAGGTGTCAGGCCAAGATAAGAGATGTTACAGTTTCGCTATCTGGAAAAGTGATGTGAGAAAATAATCTGAAATTAGAATGGTCATGGATGATTTTACGACAGATTGAATGGTTGCACGTCCGACTCCTTCAGCCCCGCCTCTTGTATTAAATCCCTCGTAGCAGGCGATCAGGGCAATCTCTCCTCCGAAAAAGAATGACTTTGCAATGCCCGACAGAAGATCGGAAGCGGCAGTATAATTGAGAATGTTATCCAAATACACTGTTGGAGGAACCGAGAGAGCAATATACGCGATGACGCCGCCCCCGATAATACCCAGAACATCGCTTATCACAGTAAGAGCGGGAACCATCACCATGCAGGCTATAAATCGGGGAACAGCAAGATACTGAACCGGTTCTGTCGCGAGAGTAACGAGCGCATCGATTTGCTCCGTAACTTTCATCGTTCCAATCTGTGCAGCGATAGCAGAACCGACGCGGCCTGCAAGAAGAAGACCGGTGAGTACCGGCGCAAGTTCACGGAACATTGCGATGGTAACGCCGCTTCCGATATACATCGATGAGCCGGGCATAATAGCATCCATCGCTTTCCCGATCTGCAGAGCCATCACCATGCCGGTGAAGAAGATTGTAATTCCAGTGACAGGAAGCGATTTGTATCCGATCTCAAGCATCTGCTTGACCAGTCCCTCGCCGTCAAACGGCGGGCGGAAAGACCAAACAACAGTTTCCTTGAGAAAGATCATGTATCGGCCAAGATCTTCGAAGAAAGAAATAATTCTTTTTTCGGCAGATGCAATCATCGTCAGTCTGACACCGAATCGCTAAATGAATGAACCTTGTCCAGGTTGTCGAAGCGGGTGAACATATCCCAGAACTTGAGCGATGCAGTTCCGGTAGGGCCGTTACGCTGTTTCGCCACAATCACATCCGCAATTCCTTTGCGTTCCGTATCCTTTTTGACCTTCTCCTCTCTATAGAGGAACATGACGACGTCTGCATCCTGTTCAATTGAACCGGACTCTCGAAGGTCGGAAAGCTGAGGAATCTGATCTGTTCTTGATTCAACAGCCCGTGAAAGCTGGGAGAGTGCGATAACCGGACAGTGCAGCTCACGCGCGAGAAGTTTGAGCCCCCGCGAAATTTCACCGATCTGAAGGTGACGGTCCGCTTTTGATTTGGATGTTATAAGCTGAAGATAATCTATTATGATCATGCCGAGAGGTTCGCGCTGCGACGCACGGCGTGCGCGTGCGCGGATGTCGAAGACCGTCAAGCTCGGAGAATCATCTATATAAATAGGTGCTGCTGCAAGCCTGTCCGCTGTCTGAATGATATGGCGCTGCTGACTCTGAGAGAAATAACCGGTACGCATCAGCTGAAGTTCCACCATCGCTTCAATGGCAATCATACGCATAAGAAGCTGTACCGAAGGCATCTCAAGGGAGAAAAAATAAACCGGCTTCTTTGATCGAAGGGCAATGTTATTAAGAATGTTAAGTGCAAAAGCAGTCTTTCCCATAGCAGGGCGGGCTGCTACAATGATAAGCTCTTCAGGGTGAAATCCGGTGAGCATTTCGTCGAGTTCAGTGAATCCGCACGCAACGCCGGTAATGGCCTTTCGTGTTGTAAAAAGAATCTCGAGTGTTCTTTTTGTCTCTTCAACCGCACGTCGGATATCAACAGTGTCGCCGGATCCGAGACGTTCGGTTACGGCAAAGATCGATTGAGATGCTTCATCGAGCACTTCGCTTGTTTCTTTGCTGAGGTCAGTACATTTCTCGACGATATTGGCGGAAACATCTATGAGCTTTCGTCGAATGCTGAGTTCGCGGACACGCTGAGCATAGTGCTCTGCATTTGCAGAAGTTGAAACAGATTGATAGAGAGAAACAAGGAATGGATCCCCGCCGGCTCTGTCAAAGCTGCCTTTATCAGTGAGGTGCTGTTTTACTGAGACGAGATCTATAGGACGGTTTTTGCGGTCCAGTTCATTGATGGCATCAAACACGAGGCGGTGCTGCTCAAGGTAAAAGTCCTCCGGCTGGAGGATTTCCACAACTTTGAGCAGCGCATCTCGGCTGAGAAGTGCAGCAGCAATACACGCTGCTTCGGACGTAAGGTCCTGTGGCGGGAGGTGCTGCTGCAACATCTGCTTACTCCTTCTCGACGATGACTTTTACCTGCGCGGTGAGTCCTTCTTCAAGCTTAACAGAGACTTTGTGTTCCCCGAGAGTCTTGATTGTTTCGTCGATATGGATGCGGCGTTTGTCGATGTCGTATCCGGCTTCTTTAAGTTTCTTAGCGATATCAATAGTTGTGATCGAACCGAAGAGTCTGTCTTCTTCACCGACCTTTGCTGATATCTTAATTTCGATTCCAGAGAACGCAGCAGCGATCTTTTCGCTTTCTTTTCTGCGTTTGTCTTTTTTAACTTTGATCACCTGATTCTGATGATCGATCGCCTTCTTGCTCGATTCGTTGAAAAGAATAACGAGTTTTTTGGGAAGAAGGTAATTGCGGGCGTATCCGTCAGCAACGTTTTTTACGTCGCCGGCATCGCCCAGGTTGAGAACGTCTTTTTGAAGTATGACTTTCATGGCCTGCTCCAGTGTAATTAGTCAGTGCCGCTTTTTGCGGGAGGCACAGGAGTGTTGAGCTTTCTGAAATCAGCCCAAAGATCCAGCGCGCCGCATCCGGCGAGCAGCATTGCGGTAAAAAAGGTCGCCTCAATGCCGAGTAAGAGTATAAATATGACGGTCGCAGGAAGAAGAGCCGAAGGAAGGCGTTTCTTCGCGAGAAAAAACTTCATCACGCCGAGCGCCTGTACAAGGTACAGAGTCGCAAGAATGAGAAGAGTGTTCAGCGACGCAGCATACACGATTTTGTTCCGGGAACCGGCCGCGAGCAACGCGGCGATGCTTCCAATCAGCGCAAAGATCAGATAGTCATTCATCCTGAAAAGTTCGATTCCTCTGATCGTTATTCCTCCGCTGACAATTTTCCGTCTCATAAAGAGGCGAATTGTCATATAGACAAATGATGACCAGAAAAACGCGCTCAGAAAATAATAGAACGGCATAATCGACTTAACAATCGGAATGGCCTCATTCATCTTCTCGGAAAACGAAGCTTTTTCGGCATCGCTGAGAGATGATGATCCGAGCAGTTCAATTGCCTGTGCTTTCGACTGCATCAGATAATCCTCATGGGAGACTTTACCTATAAGCAGATAGTCGCCATAAGAAAGAAAAGCGCAGGAAAGAGCAGCCGCGATTAGAAACCGCTGGAGGTTTATTTTACCTCCGAACATGAATCCGGCGCAGGAGCCGATGACAATTGAGGAAGCGAGAAATACGAAAGCATCATGAATGAAAACTGTCTTGTACGCCACAACTGCACACACCGGAACAATACCGCCGAGAGCATAAAACCCTTTGCGATAAACCGCATAGAATGAAGCAGCAAGCAGGGTAATCCCCACCGGTAATATCAAGACTAGCATGTTCACTATCTTACATCTCCACAAAAGGGAGAAGAGCGATCATACGGGCGCGCTTGATTTCCTGAGCAAGAGCACGCTGGTGCTTCGCGCAGGTACCTGTGATTCTTCTGGGAAGAATCTTGCCGCGGTCTGTTATGAATCTTTCAAGAACGTCTATCTTTTTGTAGTCGATAACGGCGTCCTTGTTGTGGCAAAAACGGCAGACCTTTTTCTTGAACCGGGGAACACGCGGAGCGGGAACCCTGATCGCGTTAGGATCTATCGCTGCGGCTTCGGCAACGACCGGAGCCTCTTGCTGAGTTGTATCTTCTGACATTGTGTACCTCTGTTACGATACGTTGTTCTGAAAAACGCCTGAGGACCAGCCTCGGCGAGCAGCCTGCGGAGAGATTAAAATCCCGCCGCCCAGTGGATCAGAATGGTATATCCTCGTCCGAAAAATGCTGCGGAGTTGAGTCCGCGTCGGATGACGGATAATACTGCGCGGATGGAATTGGCGCTTCGTCGGAACCGATAGACATAGCAGGTGAATCACCCTGTCCCGGGCCGGCGGAGAGAAACTGAAAGTTCTCTACGACAATTTCCACCGTGTTTCTTTTGGCTCCTGACTGATCCTGCCACGATCTCTGCTGAAGTCGTCCTTCGATGCCGATGCGCTGGCCTTTCTTACAATGTTGCGCAAGAACTTCTCCGGGTTTTCCCCATGCAACACAATTAAAGAAGGAGACCTGCTCCTTTCTCTCATTCTGTGCCGTGTAGGTTCTGTTGCTTGCCAGCGAAAAACTGGCAATCGATGTGCCGCCCTGCGTGTAGCGCAGTTCGGGATCTTTAGTGAGCCGTCCGATCAGAAACACTCTGTTGATGTCGTTTGCCATGGAATCCCTCCGTTAGGCGGTTTTGGCGTCCGGACGAACGACAGCCATGTGACGCAGAACTTCCCGGTTTATACGGAAGTCGACATCCAGCTGAGCGATTGCTTTGGGATCCGCTTCGACATTCAGGTTCATGTAGAAACCGTCTTTTTCCTCGTCGATGGCGTAAGCGAGTCTTCTAACGCCCCAAGATAGGTCTTCTTTGATCGAGATGCCGTGTTTGGTGAGTATGTTCTTTACAGCGGTCTTCGAATCCTCGGTTTTCGCGCCTGTGCGCAGAATAACCGTAAGTTCATAAGTTCTCACGATGTTCCTCCTTCCTATGGATTTATTCAGCCCTAAGCCGTGAGAGCGAAGAGCAGAAAGGCCACGACCATAATGGAAAAACGCTGTTTTTTAGCAAGCCATTAATTGGCTCCCCGGTGCCGCATATACCTTTAGAACCTTTGATATGATAGGGATTGGTCAATGCGTGGTGTCCTCAACCTCCGTAGCGGACTTTCACCGCCATGACGGGTGCACCTGAAAAACCCGCAGCTGCGGGTCCGGAAATAATTCTGTTCAGATTTTTTATTTCTGATCAATGGATGAAAGCTTCCACTGCCCTGTTCTCGTCGGCCGGTAAAAGGTCCAGTATTCTTCAAATTTTACCGGTTCAGTTCTGCTGCCCTCAACGATATTTCCGTTTTTATCATCAACAGTATAATCGAGAATATTCGCATAGATCAGAACAGTGATGCAGTCTGATCCTGATTCCTGCCATGCTTCATCGATAGTGATACTCCGCACTGCAATATTTTCAAGCTTATTGATCTTTCCCGATGATTTGAGTTTATCGATATCATCCTGCAGATAATCTTTCATCTTATCATCAAGAAGATGTGATGCTGATGACAGATCCCTGTTCATCCATGCAGCCTGAATCTTAAAGAAGATATCCATAACAGTGTCTTTAAAAGAGGTTTCATTAAATGACGGGTCGCTTTCAACTATTGATGCAAGTCCTGACTGTGTGACAGATTCAGATCTTCCTTTAAAGAAACCTGATGTATTGATGCCTTGAGAACTGGAATCAGAAGTTCTTTGAACTGTGCGGGATTGAATAAACCTGAAAATGACAAAACCAATACCTGCAATGATAAGAATCTGAAGAACACCGCCCATTGATCCGCCGCCCATTCCTCCCATACCGAGAGATCTGAAAATCATACCGCCGATAAGTCCTCCGGCAATGCCGCCTGCGATACTTCTGAACATGCTCCCTCGCTGAGGCTGCTGCTGAGGTTCTGAATAATTTCTCTGTCCTGAAAAAGAATTCGATCTGGAAGGAGAACTGCGGAAACTGCCGCCCCCGAAAGAGTTTCCGCCTCCGGCTCTCGCGTATAAGAGCGGTTCGAAAACAGTTGCTGAAACAAGAAAGAATACCGCGGCAAGAGCAAGAAGTTTGATAGTTTTTTTCATCAATGTTTCCTATGATTGAAAGATGTCAGCTTAAGGGAATGAACCTGATTTAAACTGACGAAAGAAATAAGGGCTGATCTTATAAAGTCAGCATCCATAAGATTTTGCTGCGTTTCTGAATCATTATTTGTATGGATAATTTCATGAATCAGGAAGAACCCCGTTCTTCCTGCGCACCTTGTTTTTATCTCTTAAAAGCAGAGCAACACGAAGGCCGCCGTTCATAAAGAGTATCTTTCGATCCCACTTCAGAGCAAAGGCCTTTTCCGCATCTTCTCCGGGAACGATGACAGCAAACCCTTCATCGTTAAACGATGCGCGGATCTTCTCTCCGATCTTGCGGTAAAAGGCTAGAGTATCATTACCTGCGCCGAGCCGCTCGCCGTACGGCGGATTCATCGCAATAAGCAGGGAATCTCCAGGATAGTCGGTTCGCTCTGTTTTGAAAAAATCCTTCCGCTCAATTATCATCGAATCAAGAACACCCGCCCGTTCAGCATTTGCGCGGCAGGCATCAATCGATCTGCTATCGATATCGGATGCAAACGCTGTAAAGCTGACTGCTTCCGCCTGTACCGAAAGTGTTTTTTTCATAAAGCTGAAACGGGCTGCAGGGAAATCAGGCCATTTCTCAAACGAAAAGCTCCGATGAAGTCCGGGCTGAATGCCGCAGATCATAGCGGCTCCTTCGATTGCAATCGTTCCTGAACCGCACATCGGATCGAGAAGAACATCGTACTGATCAACTCCTGCTTCGCGGAGGATCGCGGCTGCCAGCGTTTCCCGGAGCGGAGCTTCATTGACATCGATCTTGTATCCGCGTCGATAGAGAGGGTCTCCTGTTGCATCAAGGCTGATAGTGCAGACATCGTCATCAAAACGAACGAAGAGTTTCTGCGTTTCACCTTCTGTAATGGTTCCCTTGTGTCCCTGCGATCTGAAACGCTTCCTGATTGCAGCGCGCAGCTCCTCTTCAATGCGCCCGGTATGATAGAGCTTGGAATGACGGCATGTGATTGAAAAAGAAAGAGCCTTTGTAGGGTCGATATAAAGCTCCCACGGTTCCTCTGCCGCTTTCTCTTTAAGCTTATCCCAGAAGAGTGCACGGAAGATTGAAATCCTCATGGTGATGCGGGTAATGGTACGCGAACACATGTGAAGGCGCCAGATCTCATCCATCGTAGTGCTGAATTCAATGCCCCCTTCAACGAGGATCTGTTCTTTCACATTCTCACGCTGCAGCTCTTTAAAAGCTGTTTTCTCAAAGCCCGGATGGATGACTGCAAAGAATCGATGTTCCTTTGCGTAAATATGCTGTTTTATTCGCCGTTGAAGAGCTTTTTCGTTGAGAGGCATAATGATCCTTAGCTGTTATGTGCTTTGCTGTTTCTGCCAGAGTCTCCTGCCCGGTGTTAGGGGTCAAGATCTTCACGAAAGCGAGTATCCCCCCGTTAAGGCATCCTCGAGGATTTTCCCAATGGCCGCGATTATGGTTGTAAGAAAAAGCCGGTTCAAAACAATGCCCACGTCTGATAAAATGCAAAGAAATGATGAACGACGCACAACACCGTTCCTGTCGTATTTTCGTATAGTATCATCATAAAGAGGAATACATGAGTAAAGCTGCAAGAAAAGAACGAATATGCATCATAGGCGCAGGATCTGCGGGACTTTCTGCAGCTTGTTATCTTCAGGAAAAGGGATTCAAACATATCACGATACTTGAAAGAGATAATCATCCGGGCGGAAAATGCTGCTCTTTCAATTATAAAGGCCGCATGTATGAACTCGGCGCTATTATCGGCATTGATGATTATGATGCAACGCTCAAGATCATGGATCGCGTGGGAATAAAGCCTACCCGATTCAGCAAGATGAGCAAAAAGACTGTCGCGCCGAAAGATCTTACTGCAAGAGGATATTACTCTCTCAACGACGTTTTTCCCGGATACATCTCGGCAAAGGAAGCTGTTCCTCTTCTCTGGCAGATATTCAAATACATAACATTTCTTTCCCGAAAATATCAGAACCTCTACAGGCCGGGACTCAGTAACCTCCGGCATGAACTCTACGAAACATTCGAAACCTGGATGAACCGCAACAGCATGAAGCTCTTCTGGAAGATGGGGCAGATTCCCTTCACCACTTTCGGCTACGGTTATGCAGAAGAAGTGCCTGCAGCCTATGTTCTCAAATATTTTGATGTTCCCACAGTAAAAAGCCTCGTTGACAGCAGAAAGTTTTTCAAATGGGTCGAAGGCGTGCAGACGATATGGGAACGTGTGGCCAAGGACTTTGATGTCCGTTATTCATGCACGATAAAGAATATCCGCCGCGGCGGTATCATCACAATTGAGACAGAAACAGAAACCATCGAATGCGATAGGATCATAATAACAGGTCCGCTCGACGAAGCTCTCAACTATCTTGAAAAGCCCACAAAGGAAGAAAAGGATCTATTCTCAAAGATCCGCTACTATGATTACTACGTCTACACCTGCTTTGCTGACGGACTGAGGATCAAGGGCGGAATAAGACCTGAGAACTTCGGCCGCAATAGAAAAGGATACCCCATGATCTGGGACTGCAAGTGGAAAGATGACAATCTCTACACAATCTATGTAATGGGAGATGAGAAGAACGGAGACAAAGAGATCCGCAAAAGAATCGAAGAGGAGTTCGCCGTTATTGGCGGTACAGTGACCGGATATCATGAGATCAGACGGTGGAAATATTTTCCTCATGTTGACAGCGCAACAATGAAGAGCGGCTATTACGAAAAGCTGGAAGCGATTCAGGGAAAGAACAATACATTTTTATCCGGCGAAGTGCTTTCGTTTTCCACTGTTGAACACTCTGTACGATATTCGCGTCAGCTTGTTGAACGCTTTTTTTCATAGAGCAAACACAAGCTTGGTCTGCTTTTATACTCCCATATCACACATTCCCTTCTGCAAATATCGAAGGATCATTGTGCCAATCCATTTCCTGCTGCCGGATAATTTCGGTTGACCGGCTGGCGGGGTGCCGGTAGATTGCCGCTATCTGAGGGGCGGATGCGTCTTTCCCGAGGATTCTAAATCTATTCCGATCCAGAGGTTTGCCTGATGGAGAAGAGAATCGGTGTCGTCGCAGTTCTTGTGACAGACAGAGACTGCGTTTCTGTTATCAACTCATTACTCTCTGAATTCTCCGACATTATCATCGGCCGGCAGGGCATTCCTCTGCGCGATAAGGGAATCAGCATCATCTCTCTTGTTGTTGAAGGTGATACTGACATGATCGGCGCATTGACCGGCAAGATCGGGCGGTGCAAAGGCGCGGAAGTGAAGTCGATACTGACCACATATAAGGAGAAAAAGCATGAATGAGTCACTGAGAGGAAAGAATTTTATAGACCCTGACAAACTTTACAGCCTTGTCAAAGGTTCTGTTCCGGCAAAAGCTGAAGTTGATACGATTCTCAATAAGGCCCGTGAGCTGAAAGGTCTTTCTCTTGAAGAGGTCGCTGTTCTTCTTCGTGCCGAGGATCACGATCAGATCCGTGCTATCATGGACACAGCTCATTACGCGAAAGAAGAAATCTACGGCAAGCGGCTTGTGTTCTTTGCTCCCATCTATACCGGCAATACCTGCATGAACAACTGCACCTACTGCGCTTTCCGCCGCGACAACCGCGAACTGAAACGCTCCGTGCTCACAATGCCGCAAATCGATCAGGAAGTGCGCACGCTTCTTAAAGAAGGACATAAGCGCATTCTTCTCATCTGCGGTGAAGACCATTTCCGCAGCAGCACTGATTATATGTGCGAAGCGATCCGCACTGCATACGCGGCCCGTGAAGGAAAGGACTATGTCCGCCGCATCAATGTTGAGCTTGCACCGATGCCGGTTGAGTCATTCCGCAGACTCAAAGTGGAGAAGATCGGAACCTATGTCTGCTTTCAGGAAACTTATGATCCCGAGCTGTACAAGGTTTATCACCCTGAAGGAACTCCCAAGGCGGATTACCTCAACCGCCTCACTGTTATGGACCGCGCCATGGAAGCCGGTGTTGATGATGTGGGTCTGGGCGTTCTCTTCGGCCTCGCGGATTACCGCTTTGAAATCCTTGCAATTATGGAACATGCGAAACATCTTGAAGAAGCGTTCGGCTGCGGTCCCCACACCGTCAGCTTCCCGCGCATCGAACCTGCGGACAACGCGCCTCTTACGCAGAATATTCCTTACAGGGTGAGCGACGAGGATTTCAAGAAAATCATTGCGATTATCCGCATAGCTCTTCCATATACCGGAATCATTCTCAGTACGCGCGAGAGCGATGAGATGAGAACCGAACTTTTCAGCTACGGCGTCAGCCAGATCTCTGCCGGATCACGCACCAATCCCGGCGCATACTCCGATGAAGCATCTCAGACAGGAAGTCAGTTTTCATTAGGTGATCACCGTTCGCTTGATGAAGTGATTGCAAGCGTTGTAGAGCATGGATATATACCATCGTTCTGCACCGGCTGCTACCGCAAGGGACGCGTCGGCCATGACTTTATGGATCTTGCTAAACCCGGTCTCATTAAAGAGTACTGTATGCCAAATGCTGTCTTCACATTCCGTGAATACCTCGATGATTTTGCTTCACCCGAAACAAAGAAAAATGGACTTAAACTTATCAGCGAGCTTGTCAGTCAGGTTGAAAAACCGGAGCTTAAAAAGAATATGGAAGAAACTCTTGGAAAGATAGAGAAGGGGACGAGAGATCTGTACTTCTGAGCGACTGACCGGCCGATGGCCTGACAATTTCCAGAAAAACAGAAAGAGTTTCTCAGAAACGGTTCAAAAAATTTAAAAATACCATCTCGCGCGAAAGCTGTTTTATTCTTTTCGTTAACGGCTAGAGATTTTCGAGCCCGGAAGATGTTTGCTGAGCTGACATTCCTCAGACTGCGGCATGATTCTACTGCCGCTGCCTCTTTTCCATCTTTTAGTAAACATGAGACAAAAGATGTTCATTTGTCCAGCCTCATCTGTCTCCATAGGCATGGGAAGATCCCGAGCATACCTATAAAACTATTTTTCCATAGGTATGCTGGCAAACCGACCATAGCTATGGGGAATATTCTATCAGGGATATCATCGGAGTGCGACTTAAGGCAGATAGATATATGATGAGGGATATGAAAATAAAGTTATGTAAGGCTGAAACCCGGCTTCATCCGGGTTTCAGCCTTATTATACTCTGTGTGTTCAACGGGAAAAAGGGTCTCTTCGGGGGGGGGGGGCTGTCCAGCGGGCTGAAAATCAGAACCGCCGGAGACAAGAACTTGTTACTTAGCGATCCTGAACATACCCACCCTTCCGCGAAGGATATCGGATATGCGTGCATTTTCCTTCATCGTTGCGGATATCTCTTCTGAGCCTGCACTTATCGTCTGGGAAAGTTCATTGATCCGGTTCATGCCCAATGTCACTTCATCAAGAGCTATCTTCTGTTCCGAACTTGAATGGCCGATCTGCTCTGCCCTTGTCTGGACATGTGCAAGATCTGCGCGGATCTGAAGGTTGACGGCAGTCTGTTTGCTCGCGGTCTCCGTAACTTCACCGACCATTGTACGGATATCCTCAATGCCGGAAATAATACCGCTGATGCGCTGAACTGTTTCGGCAACCATCGCGTTTCCTTCCTGGACATCCTTGTCGGTGGAATGAATCAGCGTGATGATCTCTTTGACGCTGGAAGCGGTGTTGTCGGCAAGCTTGGAAATCTCATCGGCAACAACGGCAAAGCCGCGGCCCGCATCGCCTGCGCGTGCAGCTTCAATAGCAGCATTGAGAGACAGAAGATTGATGCGGTCCGAAATATCTGTGATGATATTGACGATCATAGCCATCTTCTGCGAGCTTTCGCGGATACGGGTTATGCTGTCATTCATGCGGCCGAGCGACTCTTCCCCTGAACGGGCCTGGGCGGTGATATCTTCCGACCTCTCATGCGTCGCGTTGCTCCTGCTTTCCATATCTGTGATAGTAGCTGTCAAGGTATCAAGCGTCTTACCAAGTGCGGAGATTCTGGAGAACTGCTCTGTTATATTCTCTGCAACCATCGCCATTCCGGCTGTGATTTCTTCCATTGAAGCTGTCGACTCTTCAACCGTCGCAGCCTGATTCTGCGTATCATAGGTGAACTGCTCTGTAATAGTAGAAACTTCTGCTGCAGACTCGTCGAGCTGCTTTGAGAGCGTCGTTATTTCGCAGACTATTTCTGAGAGCTTCTGCTTCATCATGCCGACTGCATCATTGATGCCGCTGAACTCATCCGCTACGGCAATCTGTCCAGGCTCTGAAGAAAGGTCGGCGTTTCCGACAGTATTAAGAAACGATGTTATGATATTGATCCTGTCTCTGACTGTGCGTGCCATCGCGGTGAAAATACTGGCTGAAATGATAACCGCAAAAGCGAGAATGCCTGCAAGCTTTCCTATCGGGATATCAAAATCAGGCTTTATCTGATAGATGATGATGAAGAATGAACCGCTCACCGCTGCGATAGGGATGATAACCACGATAAGATTGGTGAGAAAGAGGCGGAGCATAAACCCCAGCTGAACCGGGTGCGTTTTTTTCGCTCCCTGAGTAAAGATCCCATGCGAAAGCAGTTTCTGAATGTATATCTCGGTCAGATAAAAATAGAGAATGCCCCCGAAGAAGGGAATTGTAACCAGGAGAAGCGCAAGATTGATGCGCTGGACGGTGTTGATATCTGCCATCAGGAAGAAAGGGATCAACGCCAGCGCAAGGGCTGCAACCCATCTGAAAAAAGACCCGATTCCGTTTATCTTCGGCAGAAGATAGAATCTTCTCTGGGCCTTTTCATAATCAGCTTCGGTGACATCCTCTCCATTGAGCGACTGTCTGAAAACACGTGAGATAGGAATGAGAACGATAAGATGGTTCAGCAGGGTTGTCGGCATCGAAATTGCTACTGCAAACGCCGTGCATTTGAGCAGCAGAATCATCAAACCTGCAGACAGGTGGATATTCGCCCATACATAGAGGAGGAGCGCCGGAACCAGCAGAAAGTAACTGATGCCTTCTGTTGAAAATATCAGGTTGATCTGGAAGCTTGTGATGCTTTTCCGATGTGTTCCGATATCCAGTTTCATAAATACCCCTCATGCTCTCGTAATGGTCACGCTAAAATCTGAGCATATAAATGCAAGGATATATTCCGGTGGTACATATGGCCTGTCTTCTGAAAAAAGAATCAATAATTGTAAGACAGAAAGCAGAATGCTTAAACTGTGATGAACGGGAGAGGTTGACCGCTGCTGAATAAAATCGAAGTTGACGCAGACAAGAGGGAGAGAGAATATTCAGTCGGCTGCGTTCTTTACTTCTGCCTCATAACAAAACTCTGATATCCTGTTTATCTATGCCGACTTGTACAGCGACTCGATAATATCATGATACCGTTCCGCTATCGCTTTTCTTTTAAGCTTGAGTGATGGCGTAAGGTCTCCCTTTTCAATTGAGAATGTATCTGTAATAAGAGCAAATTTTTTGATTTTCTCATGGCGGGATAGTTCTGCTGTTTTTGCTTTTATTCTGTCTGAGAAAAAGCTGAAAATTTCTGTTTTGCTGAGAAGCGATTCATAGTTTTCAAAGTCGATTTTATGCGCTTTCGCATATTCAATGAGAGCAGCCTTGTTCGGTTCGATAAGAGCAGCGACGAAATCCTTCTGATCTGCAATGAGTGCGATCTTTTCTATAAATATGTCATCTGTGAAAAGAGCTTCTATCGGCTGCGGGGCAATATACTTTCCGCCGGATGTTTTCATGAGATCCTTTATTCTGTCTGTTATGCGGATTTCTCCGTTAGATTCCATCGTGCCGATGTCGCCGGTTTTTAAATAACCGTCATCGGTGAAGGCATCCTGTGTCGATGACGGATCCTTATAATAACCCTTCATCACATTGCCGCCCTTGAGCAGGATCTCGCCGGTATCCCCGATTTTAACTTCAATGCCCTTCATCGGTTTTCCGGATGAACCGAATCTGTAATCGTCAGGATCCTGTGAACTTACTGATCCGCAGGTTTCGGTCAGGCCGTATCCTGAACGGATGGTGATGCCGAGTCCGCAGAAAAATTTCTGCATCTGTGCAGAAAGGGGAGCGCCTCCGCATGGAGCATAGCGGACATGTCCGCCGAGAATATTTCTTATACGTTTGAGGATGAGCCAGTCGAGAACATGAAACTGCAGCCTACAGAGCAGAGCCGGGGTGTGACCTTTGTTGACCGCAATATGATAGTTCTGTCCCGACTTGAGAGCGCGTTTGACAAGTGCGGCTGTAATAGGCGATGCAGATGATATCTTTTTCTGTATAGAGCTGTGTATTTTCTCAAAAATCTTCGGCACAGAACAGAATGTTTCAGGTTTGAGTATTGCTGCTGCATCAATGATCTGAGCCGGCTTGGAAAGATACGCATTAGAGTACCCGTAGTATAGAACGACTCGATTCCACAGGCGTTCATAGATATGACTCAATGGAAGAAAAGAGATCGAGATATCTCCTGTTTTGAGCTCCTGCTGAGCTGTCGGTTTTTCAAGAGCTTCCACCTGAAAATCGAAGTTTGCATGGGTCAGCATAACGCCTTTGGGTATCCCGGTTGTTCCCGATGTATACACGATTGTGAAGAGATCATCTGGAAGGGTATTTCTTCTCCTCTCATCAAGGAGATCTGCAAGAATCGGCGTTTCCATAATCGAGATGAAATCATCAAAATAGAGGGAATGAATGCTTTCTGAAAAGCACGTTGTTACATCGAAAACAATAATTGAAGTAACTGAAGCCGGGTTGAGTTCCATGATCATGTCATACTCAGTTTGTCCGCCGACGAAAATAATCGATGGAGCGGAATGATCAAGTATATATGACAGATCCTGCCTGTTTCCCACAGCGTGAAGAGGAATAAGTACTGTATTGGCCATCTGACTTGCGATATCAACAATGGTCCATTCCGGGCTGTTCGGCGCGTACAGTGCAACGGTATGCTGAACTCCTATCTGGGCATCGATGAGAGCAAGTGCAGTCTTTCTGACCGCAGGCCACACTTCTTTCCAATTCATGGTTTTCCACGATCCGTCATTTTTCTCACCAAGCATGGCGGGAGTTTCGGGGTTGTTCACTGCAAATGTTTCGATATCATTGATGAAGTGTTTCGCAGACATTTTTTTCCTTGAGAGCCGGTACATTCCCAGCATCGCCAGATTTTTGACTGACAAAGCCGAACTGCACATTTGTCGATCAATTGAAAGACGCAGCAAGTTCAGATCCGGTTGCAGTCAGCAGACAAAAAAATATAGGTTTATCAGTTTTTATCTGCTGTTCTTCTGTTCGAGCCGGTATATGATAAATGTAGTTGTAAGACATTAAATGATTGACACTGCGAAGCCGCAGTTTTAAATGGCCGAGTCATCTAAAAAATCCTTCTACTCCCTGGCGAGTACCTCCTTTAATCCCATTTGTCCAAGAGTTAAGTGGCCTTAAATCAAAGATATTCTTCAAGCTGTTCAGGTCTGACCGCTCTCTTAGGGCGTATTATACAGTTCCATCCGGAACACAGGAGTTCAGCATGAACATTTATGTAGGAAATCTCGCCGCTCAGGCTACAGATGAAGATCTTAGAACACTTTTCGCAGAATTCGGCGAAGTTATGTCAGCTCGCGTAGTGAAAGACCGTTTCAGCGGCGATCCTCGCGGATTCGCATTTGTAGAAATGCCTGCAAAAAACGAAGCTATCGCAGCAATCCAGGGCGCTAACGGCCGTGAAATGCACGGACAGGCTCTCGTCGTAAACGAAGCCCGCCCCAGAACTGACAACGGCGGCGGAAACAAAGGAAGAAGCGGCGGAAATCGCTGGTAATCACTTCATCCTTTTAAACGCTTTATATTGAAAAATATTTCTGTATGGCTGACGTAACTGTCGGCCATACCTTTGTCCGGATATGAACTCTCTTCGCGGGATCTATCTGTTCTTTTAACCTGCTTCCGGTTCTCTGTCATCTGCACTGTAAAAAAAACGCGACAAACTTGATCCGGAACTGATACGTTGTTTCAAACGTCAGCCGATTCCGCCGGCATCAGCAGATGCAGCAATGTAAGCTTTAATAACCAACAGATTATTTTGCAGAATGACAGAGAGCTGATTAGAGAGAACATGTTGAATCATATTCCGGTATTAAACCGTAGCGAATAGAGGGATTGCAATGGGAATCGCAGGTGAAGGATGCAGCAGAA
>Ga0364874_10492_pt1 | contig 20954 bp, 17 predicted proteins | sample ExccelAu500001D4_2_FD_206922 | JGI IMG/M metagenome (GOLD analysis project Ga0364874, IMG submission 206922) | Enriched cells from Trout Bog Lake Hypolimnion, Wisconsin, USA - BchlTB.Aug07.5000.01.D4 | ecosystem: Environmental > Aquatic > Freshwater > Lake > Hypolimnion/Profundal zone | place... | reverse complement strand
AACCAACTTTTTCCGCCCATTCGCTTGTGCAGTGACTGTCAACTGCTTTCTTCTGGGCAGGAGACATGGCATCGTACTTGTCTTTATTCATCGCCCAAATAAAAGGCGTTACATAAAGGGGTGTATCCATGTGGTATTTGACTACCTTATCGATTCCGAATAGGCTTAATGAACCCCACGGGAAAGTAATTGCTTCAGCAACACCGCGTTCAAGCATATCTCTTGATTCAGGCGCAGAAGCTTGAACATTGGTGCCCCCCAAGAGCGTAATCATTTGTCCAATGGTTGCAGTAGCTGGTCGAACTTTCATGCCCTTGATATCTGTGGGTAGGAGAATTTTTTTATGTGAATGAAAGGTTCCAGGATCGTGCGCAAATGCAAAGCAAAAGTGAATGTCTTTCATCTCTTTTGCTGCATACGGTCTGTACCAGGCATCCATAGCTGCAGAGCCACTCTTTGCATTGTTAATTAGAAAGGGAAGGGAGAGCGCGGAGAATATGGGGAATCTTCCTGGTTGATAACCTGGATTAACGTACGAAAAGTCTGCAATACCGTCCTTTGCCATGTCGTAATGGTCAAAAGCCTTACCCAGTTGCTCAGATGGAAAGAGGGTAGATGTGATAGTGCCGCCAGAGGCTGCCTTAAGGTCGTCTGCCCAAGCTTGTAGGGCTGGATTTAGCGCATGCTGTGCAGGAACCCAACTAGAGAGTTTTAGGGAGACGGGTTTGTCAGCAGTCTGAGCCTGCGCCGTGCATGATAATCCCAGGGCCAAACACAGAGCTAAATGTTTGAAAGAATTTTTGTAACCAATTTTTTTCATGCGAGATCACCCTCAAGCTGGTAAAGTTGAAATTAATTAAAGCTTAGTCTTAGCTGAAGTCTTTGGACAACAGTTCTTTACATTATCCAATCAATTAATATAGATTGATATATAGGTAAATACTAGGTTTTTTAAAGAATGGCATGAGTTCATAATAATTTGGAGACCTATGCAGATCGGCTCAACTTACAGGTCGCTTCATCCAACGAATGGGTTGCTCTTTAGGGGGGCGGGCAGGGGCACCAAGTCCCTTTAAAAATAAATCCAGTGGTTTCCCGGACTCATCTTTTAGAGCGTTTAAACGGGCTTGTCGTACGATTTCAGATTTTTGCAGATTGGTTTGTTGAACTGTGATATCAGAGAGTGATTTTAAAATATAACTTAAATTTTCATGGGCCCGCTCATTCGTGCTTCCATAACCTTTAATTAATCTTCCGCACGCCGCCACTTCAAAACCTAAGGCCTTGTCAGATTGAGTGGATTGAAGGATACATTCCAACCATGAGTCAATTCCCAGCAACTCGAGTTTGTACCTTCTTCCAAATTTTCTGAGCCACTTCAGGTGTGACAAAAATCTAAGCGCGAGGGTTCCCGTTATGCTTGAAGTGTCTACTTTGAGCTTTAGCTCCAGCGGTTGGTGTCCAGAGCGAATCCTTGACTGCTCCCATGTCAACAATTTCTCAGCAATGGTACGGGGGAGAAGTCCAGCAATCTCTGGAATTCCTGGTTTGAAGTGATCATAGACTTTAAGAATATCTCCACTTTGTGCTTTAGTATCCTTTCTTATTTGATCAAATCGCTTTTGCTTAATCTTTAATTGAGCAACTCTGACGATATCATCGAATGCCATCCACAACGCAGTCCACCTGGCAGCTTCGTTGGTGATAGCCCATTTGTCGGGGGCTACTGTGCTAGAACTATTGGTTTGTAATTGATTCGCTTTTTCTTCTGCCTTTAATACAGTTAGAACCTTTTCAATATATAAATTCGCATACTCTTGATTTTGATACTCAACCAACCTTGCATATCCAAGTTTTAATATTTCATGAACTTGCGCTGGAAATTTCTTAAGTATTTCTTCACTGATTTGCGCTGAATCGATCACACTCGTTTGCCGATCTGGTGCAGTTTCAATGGAGTGGAGTACGCTCTCAACGAATTTAGTGTTATTTTTGTGTTGCTCGATGGCATTCCATCCTCTGCGAAAACCTTCTAAACTGGCTTTTTGTGATGCTGATAGTTCCCGACTAGCCCCCTGAATAGCCTTTTCGTAGTGTTCTTTCTTAAATGGTAAAAGTCCACAAGCTGCGATACACCCCAGCATCACTGAGCTGATGATCGTTCCCGATTCTTTGGCGAGTTGCGCCATATCTAATAAATGATGTGTACAGGAGAATTGCTGAATTAACTCAATTAATTCCTGATCTGGAATTCGACTGTCTGCGAGCCCCATTCTTTCTTGAGTGGTTAGCGTTCGGTTTGATGAACTGATCACGCAGGTTTGAGCGGGATTAGACATTCCATTACTAATTTGCCTAGCCGTCTCAAGGAGCTCAGAGGATATAAGAAGATCAATTTGACCGGGTAAGGGACTCAGGCCGAAGACTGGGTGATTTGCATCATTTGTGGTTGATCTCATTAACTCCAAGTAATAAGTCGTTGCTCCAGTCCTTTGCGCAACGCCGGGAATTGAAGTGGCTTGAATTGGAGTATTTGCAATTCTTGCAGTGTTAACGAGCCAGTCAGTCAAGACGCCGCCGCCTTCGCCTCCTAGTGCGCAAATCAATATGGTAAATGGTTTTTGTGTCATGATTTAAGCGGTTTGAAGCATACGCAAAATGGGAGTGCGCACAAGGGTAAATATTCTCTCTGTGAAAGATGGGTTTTGAATAACCTCCGTCCTATAAAAAGAAGGACAAAGTGTCGCGGCGTGAGCATTCTCTCCGCACAAGCCGCAACCCACACAGCCTTCAATGACGCTTGCAACTGGGTCAAGCTTTAAAGGATCTGGGTTGTCTTTAAGAGTAAGGGTTGGACATCCCGAGAGTCGAATGCATGCATGATCCCCGTTGCAGACATCTGCATCCACGCCGTATTTGACACGCATAACACGCTTACCGGACTTGAGGAGTGAAGTAAGCCACGGCTTAATTCTGCGCTGTCGCTCCAGTTGGCATTCACCTTCAGCAATGATTACTTTCAGCCCATTAAATTCACTCGTAAAAGCTTCGATTAAAGTCTTTTTGACATGATCTACTTCGTAGGTGTTAACCGTTTTAAGCCACTGAACCCCCATTCCTTGTAAAGTGTTTTCTATGGATTGATTGGTATGAACAAGACTTTTAAGCTTATCCACAGCATCTTTTTTCTCATCATTGCTGGGTGTTGAAATAATATCTTGAGTGCCTGTTGCGGATGTATAACCATTTTTGAAAATTAGCAATACAGCGTCATCACCATTGAATAGAGCACTTTGTACACCTGTGAGTAATCCGTTATGCCAAAACCCACCGTCCCCCATAATGGATAGAACCCGACGCTGCATATTTGGGGATACACCGGCTCGGCTGGCTAAACTCATACCGTAGCCCAAAATCGTATGACCCGATGAGAAAGGCGGAAAGGTACCGAAGGCGTGACAACCAATGTCTGCAGATATATGTACATCGCCGACAGTTTTCTGAGCAAGTTTTATCGCCGAAAAAACAGGTCGTTCAGGGCATCCGATACAAAATCCTGGTGGGCGGGGAGGGATTGATATGGAGTGGCCCTGCAATTTAGAAGCAATTGATTTTTTCCTCTCCTCCAAATCTACAACAGATTGTTGAACTTGACTGATCAAATCACCGTATTCAGTTGCAAGGTACTGCTTTGCAAATTTTAGTAAGCCTTTTATTAATACTTCTGCGCTGTATTCACCGGCATTTTGAAAAATATCTTTTCCGTGTATTGGAGTGTTAATACCTGCTCGGCGAAGCGCCAAAGAAATCTCTTGCTCAATGTACTCAGGCTGTCCTTCTTCGATAATGACAACAGCATCTTTACTACTGCAAAAATCTTCAATTTGGTTTGGTACCAATGGATAAGCAACATTCAACACCAATATAGGTATTTTTGAGTTTCCAAATGCATCTGCCAAATTGAATTGACTAAGTGATCTGATCAATGTGTTGTAGAGGCCACCTTGAACAATGATTCCATAATTATGATGCTCGCCTTCTATAAGTTCATTTAAATTATTCTCAATAATGTATTTTTGAGCTGCAGGAATTCTGCTTTGGAATTTAAGTTTTTCTTGTATGAACGTAACAGGGGGGTGAGAAAGTTTCCCGTAATCAAAGTTAGCTGGCTCACGCATCAAATGATTAGCAGAAATTGTTGGTGCAATATTATCCTTAGCCTCAAATTGTCCTTTAACATGACATGCCCTGATCCTGAGCTCCATCATTGCCGGCATATTTGAGCATTCTGATAGTGCAAATGCATGTTCAACCATGTTTACCATCTGAGAAAGCTCAGGTCTGGGGTCCAGCAAAATCATGCTGGACTTCATTGCATAAGCATGTGTTCTTTCCTGTATCACTGAAGCGCCTTCACCGTAGTCTTCGCCGACAACGATTAGCACACCCCCAACAACGCCCGCGGAGGATAAGTTACTGAGTGCGTCCGCAGCAACGTTCGTACCCACAATCGACTTCCAAGTAACTGCCCCTCGCATGGGGTAATGAATTGAGGCTCCTAGCATAGCTGCTGCAGATGCCTCGTTAGAGCACGCCTCTACGTGCACTCCTAAAGTAGACAAATACTCTTTAGCTTGTACCATTACATCTAATAGATGAGATACCGGTGCTCCTTGGTAACCTCCAATATAGGACACTCCCGATTGAAGAAGCGCTTTGGTGATTGCTAATATTCCTTCACCGTGAAAATCTTCTCCATTACCTAGCTGAAGGAGTTTGATTTCTTCGTGGAATGAAACTTCCATAATTAATGCTACCTAATTTGATAAATTTATGAATTCTTGGATTTCGAAAAAACCTACCGATGGTTTGCTAACGCTTATTGATGGTTAGATGCTGATCTTTAGAACTATTGGATTTAATTTTAAACAAGTTGATTTAACTTTAGTGTCTCAAAAAGTCTAAAAACATTCCATCATTTTATATACAAAGATTTGAGTTGCGTTTTTAAATGAGGCTGAAAAAACAAGGGTTTCTACTGCTTTTGTCTGGTATCCGATTTTTAATGTAGTTAAGAACCTAGTGGAGGAAATTTTTCAGTCAAGCGTGTGAATGTAAATGCTGTCCTGAGACCGAAATAGGTCATCCCTAAATTTGTAAGTCTGCAAAATGTGAATTAACTTAACTTACATAATTTGGAGCACGCCTTCTTTTATACTAAAGGCAGTTTAGAGAAAATCGACTTATGTAAGTTCCCCGATTTATTTGATACCAAAACTCCAATTTATAAGGATTAGATAATGTACTACCAGCCCGGCGTTACACCACACGGATTGCCCCGCGATCCTTTTAAGTCCTGCGTCGTTCCAAGGCCAATAGGCTGGATCTCTACTATTAACGAATTAGGTCAACACAATCTTGCTCCTTTCAGTCAATTTCAAAATGTAACTTTTGACCCCCCAATTGTTATGTTTAGTTCCAATCAAGATACCTCTGGAAATCAAAAGGATACGGCTCGAAATGCTGAGCGAACGGGTGAGTTTGTTTGGAATATGGCGACTTACGATTTAAGGGAAGAGGTAAATATCACTGCTGAAGAATTTCCGGCGGGAGTAGATGAATTTGAACGGGCTAAATTAGAAAAATTACCCAGTACCCTTGTTAAGCCGATGCGTGTGAAAAGGTCTCCTATTCAGTTTGAATGTGTTTATCTGAATACTCTAAGATTCCCCGGCAATCCTCCAATGGGAGCCGTTGACGTTGTATTTGGACGAGTTGTTGCAATACACATTGATGATCAATTTATAGATGGCAACTGAATGATCGACATTTTAAAGATTAAGCCACTTGCACGAATGGGTTATTACGACTACACATATGTCGATAATAAATTTCAAATGGTAATTCCAGGGAGCAACAAAGGACTGCTTGCAGGTTTAGAGGGTTCGCCCGATAAAGCATCTGAAGCATCTGAAGCATCTAAAGCGTGAACTGAGATGCGGCTACCTCCAAGCTTCGGATAGCGAAGGTATCAAGGCTGCGAATCGAGTCCCAGCAAGCGAACAGCATTGTTTTTGAGGATTCCTGGCATCACTTCTGGTTTAAAGCCAGCTACCTCAAAGTCCTTCATCCAACGCTCAGGAGTAATTAACGGGTAGTCGCTTCCAAAAAGTATGCGGTCTTTGAGTAATGTGTTGGCGTACTGGACCAGCTGTTTGGGGAAATACTTGGGACTCCAACCAGACAGGTCTATCCATACATTGGGTTTGTGCGTAGCCACGCTTAATGCCTCGTCTTGCCAGGGGAAGCTTGGATGTGCCATTACGATTTGCATATCGGGCCAATCAATGGCTACATCGTCAAGGTGCATGGGATTACTATAGGCAAGCCTTAAACCCCCACCGCATCTCATACCACTACCAATACCACTATGACCAGTATGAAAGATTGCCGGTAATTTATATTCATTAATCACATCATATATTGGCCAAGCCATTTTGTCATATGGATGATAGCCTTGAACCGTAGGGTGAAATTTAAATCCTTTTACCCCGTTCTCTCTAATGAGACGCTCGGCCTCACGGGCCCCCATTTTTCCTTTATGAGGATCAATGCTTGCAAATGCGATCATCATGTCACTATTTTTTTTTGCCGCGTCTGCAATTTCTTCGTTTGGAATCCGGCGCCTACCTATTTGGGATTCGCTGTCTACGGTAAACATCACCAATCCAATTTTTTTCTCTCTGTAGTAAGCAATGGTCTCATCTATAGTTGGGCGTTTACTAAATCCGAAGTATTTGTCAGCAGCGCGGTCATATTCCTCTCCATAGTTGTCAAATGGATTTCGACAACTAACTTCCGCATGTGTATGAATGTCGATTGCGACAAGATTTTTGTAATCCAAGAGCTATCTCCAAAGCGTATTTTTGGGCAAGGGTAAATCCGGTGGATTTAGTTATTAAATATAACTATAGTGCATGTTTAGTCCGAGTTCAACCCCAAACAAACCCTATCATGACAACAAATCAGGATATTCAATTTGAGATGCGAGATGAGATTGCGGTGATCTCACTTACTCGCCCAACCAAGCGAAACGCTCTCAACGATGCATTGATTGCATCACTTAAACATATTTTTGAAAATCTTCCTCAAAGTGCCCGAGCTGCTGTCATAACAGGGCAGGGAGAGCACTTCTGTGCAGGTCTAGATTTAAGTGATTTGAAAGAACGAGACGCTGGGCAAGGTATGCATCACTCACGGTCATGGCATTACGCACTTGAGCGTTTGCAATATGGGCCAGTTCCAGTTATCGCTGCACTTCAGGGGGCCGTGGTTGGTGGAGGGCTTGAGCTAGCAAGTGCTTGTCATATCAGAGTTGCAGATGAATCCGCTTTTTTTGCATTACCTGAGGGGACAAGAGGTATTTTCGTTGGAGGAGGCGGATCTGTGCGAATTCCACGACTAATCGGTGTTGCTCGAATGACTGACATGATGATGACTGGGCGCGTTTATAACGCTGTAGATGCAGAGCGCATAGGCCTTGCCCAGTACCTAGTGCCTGTTGGAGCTGCTTTTGATAAAGCGATGGAGTTAGCTAAGAAAATCGCTACAAATGCTCCTATGACAAACTACGCATTAATGCATGCCTTACCAAGAATTGCCGAACAACCCTCAGATCAAGGATTCATTACAGAGTCGTTAATTTCAGGCATCGCTCAATCTACTCCTCAAGCAAAACAACGCGTTCGTGATTTTTTGGAAGGACGTGCTGCAAAAGTTTCTAAAGCGAGTTGAACATAATTTTAAAAGCCATTTCGAGTTCTATTGAACGCATTGGCTGGAGGTATATATGAGTGGTCCAAAATTCCGTAGTATAAAGTTCGGTGTAACCCGTGTTGATATCAGAAAGGGTGGCGAAGGCGTTGAATATATGAACGCTGCAGTTGCGTTGGAGCCTTTCGCCGAACGAATGGCTGATCGACTTTTTTTCTGGGCCCAAGAGACACCAGATCGAATTGTTTTTGCCCGCAGAGTCAAAAATGACGACGGTGTTTCTGGAGATTGGAGTACCCTTACCTTCTCTCAAGCTTTGAAAACAGCTCGTCAAATTGCTCAAGGCTTGATAAATAGACAATTAAGTGATGAACGCCCTGTTTTAATATTGTCTGAAAATGATTTAGAGCATGCCTTAATATCTTTGGGGTGTATGCTTGCCGGAGTTCCCTATTGTTCCGCGTCTCCAGCTTATTCAACAGTCAGCCAAGATTTTGAAAAACTTAAGCATATTGTCAAAACACTTACACCGGGTTTAATCTTTGCGGCAAACAGCAGCAAGTACGGCAATGCAATTAAAAACGCTGTCCCTATTGGGACAGAAGTAGTTTTGACCGAGGGAGTACTAGAGACGCACAAAACGATCTCATTTGCTGATTTAGCTGCTACGCCTGCCTCGCAACAAGTAGAACTGAGGTACAAATCAACCGGACCCAACACGGTAGTTAAGTTCTTATTTACATCTGGTTCTACCAGGTTACCCAAGGCTGTGATCAATACAAATTTAATGTGGTGCTCAAATCAGCAGCAAATGCGTCAATCTATGCCTGTCCTAGCAGAGACTCCGCCAGTTCTTATTGATTGGCTTCCTTGGAATCATACGTTTGGAGGTAATCATAACTTTGGACTCGTCATTTACAACGGCGGAACTATGTATATAGATGACGGTAAGCCTACACCTGTCTTAATTCAAGAAACGATTCGTAATTTAAGGGAGATATCACCAACAGTTTATTTTAATGTTCCCACTGGATTTGAATATATAGCCAACGCAATGCGGATAGACCCAGTTCTAAGGAAATGTTTATTAAAAGATGTAAAAATGTTTTTCTATGCCGGTGCTTCATTGGCTCAGCCTATTTGGGATAGTTTATATGCAAGCCAGGAGCAAGAAATTGGCGAACGAATCGCCATGACGACTGGTTTGGGAATGACTGAATCGGGTCCGTTTGCCTTGTTTGTTACTAATCCAAATGTCAAGGCAGCAGACTTGGGCGTTCCAGCTCCTGGATTAGAAATTAAGCTAGTGAAAGACAACGATAAAACCGAAGTTCGGTATAGGGGCCCCAACGTCACTCCCGGCTACTGGCGGTCCCCTGAGGAGACTAAAGCTCATTTTGATGAAGAAGGATTTTTTTGTAGCGGCGATGCCGTTAAATGGATCGATGAGAATGATGTCCACCAGGGGTTGAAATTTGATGGACGTATTGCCGAAGATTTTAAACTTGCAACTGGGACTTTCGTAAGCGTTGGACCTTTGCGGGCAAAGATAATAGCTGCATGCTCCCCGTATATTCAGGATGCCGTTATAACTGGATTGGATCAAAAGGAGATAGGAGCTATGATTTTTGTAACTCCTTTGGTTAGGTCATTGTGTGAGCTAGAACCTACGGCAACTTTGTCTGATGTTTTGAGCTCTCCTAAAGTACTGTCTTATTTCCAAGAGAAATTAAATATGTTGTCTTCAACATCTACTGGCAGTGCTACTCGCATTGCGAGATTAATCTTGTTGGAGCACCCCCCCTCAATCGATAAAGGTGAGATCACCGACAAAGGTTCAATTAATCAGCGAGCCGTACTCAAGCATAGGGAAGAATTGGTACAAGGTTTGCACAACGGATCGTTAACGAATATCTTATTGCCCAAATAAATGAATAGTTAATTTCTAACCGTCAGCGCTTGGAGTTCGTAGTTCTACAGGCACTTTAAACTTGCAATGATGATGCGTTAAGATTTCTATTTCTAATATAAGCGAATATATTTAATGAAATATGACCGAAACTATTAATATCAGTTTTCTTGAATCGCTTATTGGATACAACACAAGGAGAGCAACTCTATCACTTATCTCCACGTTCATTGAGCAGATGAAAGAATTCGATTTAAGCCCAGTTGATTTCTCAATACTATCTCTAATTGGCCATAACCCAAACATTACTTCAAAACAGATCTGCTCAGCACTTAATATTCAACCTCCAAACATAGTCGCATTTATAAAAGCTTTTGATCGAAAAGGTTTAATTGTGCGCTCCGCGCACCCAACTGATGGCAGAGCAACAGGATTAAGTCTGAGTTCTGAGGGCAAAGTTTTAATGAAAAAAGCGGAGAAGATGGCTATTAAATCTGAAATGAATGTTGCCTCTAAATTAGATTCAGCTGAGGTAAAGGTATTGATTGAATTACTGCAGAAGATATACAAAGTGGTTTAGGGTAAACACCCCTAATATCGGATTGACTTAATTGTTGCCTGGAAATATATTAGTTCACCAGTCAGTAAACACAGTGATAAACGTAACACTCGGTATCCATATCTAGTTAATTAATAAGTTGAGGCGATGATTAATATTAACAATCAAAAAGTAGCTGTTATTGGATCGGGTCTGATCGGTCGAGCTTGGGCTATTGTTTTTGCGCGCGCTGGTCTTCAAGTAAATATATACGATCAAAGCAATGAGGCCTTGAAAAATTGTTTACAGTTAACCCGCAACTTATTGGATGACGCTGATAAAGCCGGATTGATTGCAGAGTCTGTCAACGACATTATCTCCAGAATTCACCCCGTCTCAACTCTAGAGGAGGCGTGCGATGGAGTTATTCTTGTTCAAGAAAATATTCGTGAAACTGTTGAAGCAAAATTAGCTGTTTTCGCTGAACTTGACCTATATGCGCCAGAAAAAGCTATTTTGGCAAGTTCAACTTCCTGGCTACCTACTTCCCTTTTTACTGAGAACTTAAGGGGGAGAGCACGTTGCTTGGTGGCTCACCCAACCAATCCTCCTTATCTCATTCCATTGGTAGAGGTCAGTCCAGCCCCTTGGACAAGTGATGATGTCGTTGAAGATGCAATGGCTTTTTACGCTGCGGTTCACCAAGAGCCGGTACTGGTTAAGAAAGAAATCCACGGTTTCTTGCTAAATAGGGTTCAGGGGGCAGTCCTTAACGAAATGTTAAACCTGTATGAGGAAGGTTATGCCAGTTCTGCAGATTTGGATAAAGTCATGAAATACGGTCTTGGTCTGCGGTGGTCCTTCATGGGACCTTTTGAGACTATTGATCTCAATGCTCCGGATGGGGTAGTTGATTATGCGGCTAGATATGGTCAAACTTACGCTGATGTTGCCAAGACTCAAAAGGATAACACTTGGAACCCTCAGGTCATTGCTTGTGTAGAGCGTGAAAGAAGAGAGATTCTTAAAAAAGATCAACTAGAGGAGCGCTCAAGATGGCGCGATAACCGCTTGATGAGTTTAAGGAAGCATCAACTCGATCAGCCCAAATGAGAATGAGGACCTGACTTGGATTCAAGCAGAATTAGTTTCAATGAATTAGTATTTAACAACGATCAAAGGACATTACATAATGGCTCGTAAAGTTATCATCACTTGCGCCGTCACTGGAGCAATACACACCCCCACGATGTCAGAATATTTGCCCATATCCGCAAAAGAGATTACAGATGCAGCGCTTGGGGCTGCTAAGGCGGGTGCGTCCATTGTTCATTTGCACGCTAGGGAGCACGCAAACGGTAAGCCCTCACAAGAGCCGGCATTATTTAAGGAATTTTTACCTCAAATTAAAGCAGCCAGCGATGTCGTAATCAATATTACCACAGGCGGTGCACCGACCATGCCTATTGAAGAGCGTTTAAAACCAGCGCACTACTTTAAGCCAGAAGTTGCCTCACTCAATATGGGGTCCATGAACTTTGGTTTGTATGAAATGGTCAAACGGTACAAGACTTTTAAATATGATTGGGAAAAACCGTATCTTGAAGGTAGTGACGATAGAGTATTTAAAAACACTTTTAAAGATATTGCATACATCTTAGAGTCGTGTAGTGATAATCAAACTCGGTTTGAGATCGAATGCTATGACATAGGTCATTTGTATACTGCTGCACATTTTATTGATCGAGGCCTGATTAAAGCGCCATTTCTCATTCAATCGGTCTTTGGGCTCTTGGGTGGTATTGGTCCTCATCCGGAGGATGTTATTCATATGAAACGCACCGCAGACCGTCTGTTCGGTGATGCTTATGTTTGGTCAGTTTTAGGTGCTGGTAAAAATCAAATTCCAATTGCTTCAATGTCCGCTGCGATGGGGGGTAATGTGCGAGTGGGTTTAGAGGATTCTTTGTGGGACGGACCAGGTAATTTGGCTAAAACCAATGCCGCTCAAGTAACTCGAATTAGGCAGATCATTGAAGGGTTATCACTCGAGGTTGCTACACCTACAGAGGCTAGGGAGATTTTAAAATTAAAAGGGGGTAACAACGTTAATTTTTAAAGCCGTGTAGTAATGGATAAGTTGTGATTAATTTAATCCCCAAGCCCGTGCCATAGTTGCTTATACGGGTTTAGTTTCAATTAATTTAGTCATACTTGAAACCTGGCCCCAAACTTATTGGAGAATTATAGGGGCCGTCGCACTGCGCTTAAATTTTTATCAACAACTAGCCCAGTATATGGAAAAACTAATTCTTTAAGTGTTCCCGTTTTGCATACCGGCTTGCCAAAATTGAGCAAATTATCAATTGAACTTGATGGTACAAAATGATAGGTAACATGATGAGTCCCAAAGCAGGATGATTGCCAAATATCAACTTTGCCATAGGAATTCCAGAGGCAAGAGTTTTCTTGGATCCACAAAAAACTGTGGCAATCTCATCCTCTGTGTTAAAACCCATACGCCTAGACATCCAAGTCGTGAGCACGAGCACGAGGTATAAAAGCGCTGAAACACCGACTAAAACCAGGGCAATCATACTCAGGCCGTTATCACGCCATAGTCCAGAGCTGACTGAATCGCTAAAGGCTGAGAAGATAAGCATCAAAATCACAATTCGATCGGTTGAACTTGTAATTGCTTTGTAGCGATTGTGCAAACTCTCCAAAAACGGCCTGGTCAGTTGCCCAATCACCAGAGGCAAAAGAAGAAGCTTTGCAATCCCAATCACGGCCGTTTCAAAGGAGATTCCGTCGCCGCTGAAGCCGATAAATAAGGCAATTAAAAAAGGAGTTGCAATAATTCCAATTAAACCTGAAATGGTTGCATTAAAGATAGCGGCAGGAATGTTGCCTTTTCCAATAGCAGTCATCGCTACAGATGAAGAGACTGTGGAGGGGAGGGCGCATAAATAGCAGATGCCGAGCAATAGACCGTTGTCTACATATTGACCAAAGAAATAATTAAAAACGAAAAATATCAGAGGGAAAACGATGAAGGTCGTTAACTGTACCAATATGTGAACTCTCCAAGCTGTAATTCCTTGTTTAAGTTTGTGAAACGAAAGTCCTAAACCATGCAGGAAAAAAACCAGTGCGATACCAACATTTGAAAGTTTATTGATTTGAAGCAAGCCATCTGTTTTTCCGATTTCCGGATTAAGAGTTGCTATCAATATCAAGCCAAACATTGCAAACAAAAACCACTGCTTCTGAATAAAACTTTTGATATGGGAGATCATAATTAAGATGCTTATTTACCAGCAAACGAGACAAGGGTACATGGATTGACGAGCAAATAGTACCCTGTAAATAAAGAGGAGAACCAATAAATCGACTATTCTAATCAGGTTCGGATGAGCATTGATTCCTGCGGATTCGCTGAGTGTCCTATTTGCCAGGAATTAGGTCCATACCACCGCTTATGATTGCGGCAGACGCATTTTTGGAACTCAAAAAGGAAATCAGTTTAGAGGCGTTTGCCATTTGATCAGAATCCTTAACAGCCGCAACGGCAAAAATCTGAAGCAACTGCACCTCTGCGGGTAATCTACCAATCATCTCAATTCCAGGGGCAAACATAAGCTCGCTGGTAGGTAAGATGGCCAGGTCAGCCTTCTTGGATGCGAGCATCTCCACAGCTTGGCTACCTCTCTCCGATTTAACTACAGATATCTTCTCAGAAATCCCCAAACGAGGAAACACATCATTAACAAGAAAGATCCCACTCGTGCTGCCCGGGACCGAAATTAAGTGAGTTTTTAGCAAGGCAACTTTTAGTTTTTCTACTGTGCTGATATCCGGCTTTGGAGCACCCACTGGCACCGCAGCAGCAAGTGGCGCTATTCCTAGATCGCGGTCTGTGCCCGTTGCTATTCGCCCCGATTCAATCAATTCTGTAAGACCCTCTCTGGACAAAATCACTACATCTGCTCGAACACCATTCTCAAGTTGAGCTTTAATGGTTTGAGTACCGCTTCCCTGAGACGCACCAGAAAGAGTTTTAACGGAAATCCCCGTGGTACGTTCAAACTCCGGTAATAGTTGTTTGTAAGGATTTGTAAAGCCACCAGACATCATGACAGTTAGCTGTGCAAATGAGGAGCTATTGAACACTAATAAGAGGACTGCAAAAATAAGACGTTTCACGATGAGTTTCCTGGATATCTGCTATGTGTTTAGGCTTTACAAAGAGAATAGTGCACGATTGTATGCTTTTAGCAAAGCTCAAGCGTATCCATATTGAACCGCGCGCAAGGCGGGTTCTATTTGGTTCACAAATTTCAGTGCTTAGGTGAGTTTGACGACTTGCTTTCCAAAGTTCTCGCCTTTTAATAGACCAATCAATGCGTTTGGAGCATTTTTAATTCCATCGACCTGGGAGAGTTTGTATTTGAGATGCCCCTCCAGGTAAGCCTGTTTTAACTCCTCAATAATGGCCGGCCAAGTCTGCGGCTTATCAGTCACGATGAATCCTTGAAATTTAATTCTGTTAATCAAAATTGATCTAAGACTGTGATTTCCGTAAGGATTTACATTGTATTCAGACACTAAGCCACAAAGCGCGATACGAGAGAATGGATTCATCAGCATTAAAAGAGTTTCAAATATGACGCCACCCACATTTTCAAATAGACAATCAATACCTTTGGGAACGGCGGCCTTCATTTGATCCTTAAAGTCGTGTGAGGTGTGATCGATACATGCATTAAATCCTAGCTCTTTCACAACATAGTTACATTTGTCTGCACCACCCGCGATGCCGACAACTGTGCAACCCCGTGCAAGTGCCAGTTGACCGACAACGCTTCCAACCGCTCCAGATGCCGCGTCAACGACGACTGTCTCACCTCGCTTGGGCTCGCAAATATCAATCAGTCCTGTCCAGGCTGTTACGCCTGGCATTCCAAGAACGCCAAGGTATGCGTGCTCTGGTATCTTGGAGACGTCTATACGCTTGATATCGCGTTCATGGCAAACACCGTGAGTTTGCCAGCCCAGTGTATTTAGTACTGTGTCACCTACTTTGAATTTCTCACTCTTTGATTCAAGAACTGTGCCGGTGCAAGAACCTACCATCACTGCCCCGATTTCAGCGCTCTTAGCGTAGGACTTAGACGGGGAGAGCCGACCTCGCATATAAGGGTCCAGCGATAGGAACTGATTTCGAATCAACACTTCACTCTCGCCTGGTCGAGGAATAGGGGACTCTTTGTATTCAAAATCAGATTCTTTAAGCCAACCCTCAGGGTAGCTTTTGACAAGGATTTGTTGATTCATAGTTGTTATGCAAAAAATAGTTTATTTAGATTGGTGAATCAACAAATGGAAGATCCACCGTCCACCGCTATGTATTGACCCGTTATATGTTTTGAAGCCTCACTTGCTAAGAAAACCGCAGTTCCTTTCAAATCCTCCTCATCCCCGAGTCTTGCCAAAGGAGTTTTACTGATGACTGTGTCTTTCATTGTGCTTAGTAAACCATCCGTCATTTTGGAGGGGAAGAAGCCCGGACAAATTGCATTAACATTGATGTTGAACTTGCCCCATTCAGCAGCTAACGCACGGGTATGGTTCACTGCAGCTCCTTTGGATGTGTTGTATCCAATAGTTTGCATCATGGGATTATTGCCTCTCAGGCCTGCTATTGAAGCTACGTTGATGATTTTTCCGTAGCGACGCTCGATCATGCTTTTCTTAGCAACTTCTTGGCTCATAAAAAACATAGCATTGATATTCAAATTCATAAGCTTGTGCCAGGCCTCGTGGGGGTAATCCTCTGCTGGAGCCCCCCAAGTCGCGCCCGCGTTGTTGACCAATATATCTATGCACGCAAATCTCTCGAGCGCATGTTTTACAACGTCCTTGATTTCTTCTTCCTTTTGAAGATCTGCAGCGATGGTATGGGTTTGAATGTTCATCTGCGTTAAATGCTTTTGAGCTTTTATAAGCTCATCATTTTTTCTTGCAACCAACAGTACCTTGGCTCCCATCTCCCCCAAAGCTTCCGCTATTTGTAATCCTAGTCCACGTGATCCACCCGTAATAATGGCGTTTTTTCCACTCAGGTCAAATAATTTTTTTACACTCACAATTATTCCTTTTGTATTCTGGATAATTTCATCGGGCGGGCAACGTACATTGATTCGTTCGTTGATTTCAGATTTAATGAATTCACTAAGCCACTAAGGATAATCTAATAACTGCGAGTTAGGTAAAACCCCTAGAGATGAGTTGTGACTGCTAGATTGAAGGCAATCCTCAAGCAGAAGAGTCCTTTCCTGCTTAGAATGAGAGTTTTCCTCTCACCATATTTATACGGAGTATATTTTGGAACTAAGTTTTTCACACGAGGACATGGAGTTTAGAGAGCAAGTTAAAGCATTCCTAAATTCACACATTCCGACAAAGGCAGCAAAAAGTGTTTCACTAGGGTTGCCAGTTAATCCAGATGACGTTAGAGAGTGGCAGAAAATTCTATATAAAAAGGGTTGGGGAGCCTCCTCCTGGCCGGTCGAATTTGGAGGAACTGGTTGGAGCGCTACCCAGCAATACATATTTGAAGAAGAGTGCTCCTTGGCTAACGCACCGCTTCAACCTCCCTTTGGTCTCAAAATGGTTGCACCAGTGATCATGGCTTTTGGTTCTCCAGAACAAAAGGCAAAGTTTCTCCCTAAAATTATTTCAGGCGAGGACTGGTGGTGCCAGGGTTATTCGGAACCAGGTGCCGGATCCGATTTGGCGTCTCTCAAAACACAGGCTCAAAGAGTCGGTCAGCACTACATAGTGAATGGCCAAAAGACGTGGACCACTTTGGCTCAACATGCAAATATGATTTTTTGTCTTGTACGTACCAATCTTGACGCTAGAAAACAAGAGGGTATCTCCTTCCTTTTGATCGATATGAAAACGCCCGGTGTAAGTGTTCGTCCGATCATTATGTTAGACGGTGAGCATGAGATCAATGAAGTTTGGTTTGATAACGTTAAAGTACCCGTCGAGAATTTAGTGGGTGAAGAAAATAAAGGATGGACCTATGCGAAGTATTTGCTGGGCCACGAGAGAACCAACATCGCACAGGTTGGTAAGTCAAAGCGAGAGTTAAAGCGTTTAGTTTCAATTGCAAAGCACCAGCAAGGTCCTAGCGGACGTTTGATCGATGATGTGCGCTTTAGAGATCAAATCGCTAACTTAGAGATTGAACTGAACGCGTTAGAGATCACAAATATGCGGGTCATTTCCTCTCACACTAAAGGAGATATTGGACCTAAGGCTTCGCTACTCAAGATAAAAGGTGCAGAGATACAGCAGCAACTCACTGAGTTGCAAATGCAAGTCCTGGGTCCATACAGCTCAGCGCACATTAAGGATGGCCTTTCAGTGGATTGGCATAAGCCATCAGGCTTAAATGGCTATCCTGACTATGCACCTGCGCTCAGTGGTGCTTACTTTAATTACCGCAAAACCACGATATACGGTGGATCCAATGAAATTCAAAGAAACATCATTTCAAAAATGATGCTTGATCTTTAATTAATGGAGCAATTTCTATGAATTTTGATTTTTCACCCATTCAAGTCGAATTACAGAACGGCTTAACAAAGTATTTTTCAAAGAACTACGGGTTTGATAAACGCCAGGAGTACGCCCGGGAGTCCGCTGGGTTTAGTGAAGATGCCTGGAAACACTATGCTGAGATTGGTCTTTTGGCGCTTAGTTTTCCTGAATCTTATGGTGGCTTAAATGAGATAGATGAATCAACAGAGTCAGGCAAAAAGACCTTGGCGGCTAATAACGCTGTGGATGCGATGTGGATCCTAGAGCACTTTGGAGCCGCGCTTTGTCTCGAGCCCTATTTATCAACCGTAGTCATGGGGGGGGGAACATTACTAAGTTCGGGCTCTGTTGCACAAAAAAGTACTTGGATTCCTAAGATTGCCTCTGGTGAACTGCGCATAGCAATTGCAATTGAGGAGCCTAGCTCTCGGTATTCTAGTGAGCGTGTTCAACTGAGTGCTAAGTTGTCCGAGAAAAGCAGTCCTGGTTCCAAATCATGGCACCTTACAGGGTTGAAAAGCGCTGTATTCAGTGCGAATTCGGCTCAATACATTCTGGTCTCATCTAGAACCAGCGGCAGTATCGCAGATCGCAACGGTATTTCACTATTTTTAGTCCCTTTAGATGCGAAAGGAATCAAGCTTACCAACTACACAACTCACGATGGAGGTCGTGCTAGTGATATAGAGTTTGATCAAGTCACTGTGACTGAGGAGCATTTGATTGGAGCTTGCGACTCTGGAGTTGAGATCCTGGAGGATATGGTTGCAAGGGCGAATGCAGCACTCTGCGGTGAAGCTGTTGGGATTATGTCGACTTTGTGTGAGTTAACTTTGGCTTACCTCAAAACTCGCCAACAGTTTGGCGTACCTATTGGCAAATTTCAGGCCCTGCAGCACCGAATGGCAGATATGATCGTTGCTACCGAACAAGCAAAGTCGATGGCTTTTTTGGCTGCGCAGGCGCATGCGGATTCAGATTCCAAAAAACGGCTTCGTGACATCAGTGCAGCTAAGGCATATATTTGTAAATCTGCGCGTCAAGTGGGTCAAGAAGCTATCCAGCTGCACGGAGGAATGGGTGTTACCAACGAGTTAAGTGTTGGACACTACTTTAAACGGTTGACCCTCATTACTCAGACCTTTGGTGACTTTAATCACCATATCGGCTTAGTCAGTGACTATTTGCTTTAAAAGTTTTTCATTCATCCATGAGGGCGAAGTAATTGAAGCCAGAGCTCAAATATTGCTGGGAAGATTTTGTTGTAGGCCAAACCAAAGAGTTTGGCAATCGCATTGTCTCTGAAGACGATATTTTGAGTTTTGCAAAAGAGTACGACCCTCAGCCCTTTCACGTGAACAGGGAGGCTGCTGAGCAAACAATATTCAAGGGATTAATCGCAAGCGGTTGGCAAACCTGCTCATTCATGATGCGTATGATTTGTGATGAGTATTTGCTTGACTCAAGTTGTCAAGGTTCACCAGGATTGGATTTTGTGAAGTGGCTCAAGCCCGTGAGGCCAGGTGACTGTATCAGGGTTCGAAGTACCGTGCTTGAAACCCGATCTATGAACAGCAAACCACACCTTGGCTTGGTGAGCTCGAGGTGGGAGTGTCTGAATCAAAACAACGACGTTGTAACTTCTATGCAGGGAAGTCTTATTTTTATCAAGAGAACTCAGTGATCATGAGTCCTTTTGCGGACTTGGACTCATGAAAGTTGATGATTAAGTGGCGGATTCTTTCACTCTTCTCTTTACTCTGCTTTTACCCCCGCGGCATTTATTACCTTAGACCACTTGAGGATTTCATCGTCCAGGAATTTCCCTGCCTCTGTAGGCGTGTTTCCAATTGGTTCGATCGCTAAATCTTCAAATTTTTGGGTGATCTCAGGGGATCTAATGGCCTTGGCAATTTCATTCGATAATTTGTTGACTATCTCTTTGGGTACCCCGGCTGGTCCTAAAAATAATACCCATGTTGAACCCTCAATAGGGGGGCCACCTGCCTCTTGTATGGTTGGGATATCCTCTGCGCCCTTGATTCTCTTTTGAGAAAACACAGCCATAGCTTTGATTTTTCCACTCTTAACAAATGGCATCAGTGCACTAGGGGTATCGGTCATGATTTGTAGGCTACCTCCCATTAAGTCTGCCAAGGCGGGTACGGTGCCTTTGTAAGGCACATGGGTCGCCTCCATTGAGGTTACTTGTTTGAGGAGCTCAAAAGTAAGGTGAGAGGCTGAGCCAACGCCCGAGGAACCGAAAGAGACTTTGCTAGGATTTGCTTTTGCATAAGCAATGAGTTCTTTCACGTTCTTAGGGGCAAAGTTAACGTTCGCCGTCATAAGCAGTGGAGTTACCCCCACAAGTGATATGGGTGAGAAGCTCTTCGCAGGATCGTAGGGGATTCGACCCGCATAAAGTGTTGCATTAGCCGCGTGTGCACCGATTACTGTCAAAAAGGTGTATCCATCTGGGGCTGCACGCGCGGCAATATCAGCACCTAGTATCGAGTTTGCACCTGGCTTGTTGTCAATAATAAAGTTCCAGCCTGTATCGGTCTGAACCTTTTGTAAGACCATACGCGTTGCGCTATCTGTGATTCCACCAGGTGGATAGGGGATGATCCAGCGAATTGGTTTGGCAGGCCATGAGCCCGTATTTGAAGTGTTTTGAGCATGGGAAGAGGTGGGCGCTAGGATCGAACTTAATAGGATTACTGTAAGTCCAAGAACGCTTTTGATCCCAAGCCAATTGATCAAAGTGCGGTGTAGATTAGGTTCTTCAGCGGATATGCTTTGGATGATTTTCATAAAATAATTCGAATTTTCAGCTAAGGTGGTTAAACATTACAGAACATCCCTGAGGCTAAGATAAGTCTTATGGAGCGTCAATAGAAAAAGTCCCCTAGATAAGAATTTCAAAAGAAAACTATCAAAGATAGGGGCTGTATGTCAAAATGTTTAATGTTAAAGCTACTGATTTACCCTTTGTTTAAAATATTCTTTAAGAAAAGACAGGACCCAACTGACTTGGAACGAGCTTGCTCGTTGATCCAGGCTATCGACAAAGGCGGCATTCCTTTGAACGCTGCAAGGGTGAACGCTATAGGACGAAGT
>Ga0364874_10487_pt1 | contig 21108 bp, 14 predicted proteins | sample ExccelAu500001D4_2_FD_206922 | JGI IMG/M metagenome (GOLD analysis project Ga0364874, IMG submission 206922) | Enriched cells from Trout Bog Lake Hypolimnion, Wisconsin, USA - BchlTB.Aug07.5000.01.D4 | ecosystem: Environmental > Aquatic > Freshwater > Lake > Hypolimnion/Profundal zone | place... | reverse complement strand
AACTCCCGCAAATTGTTTGGCAATGGTGTACAAGCTATCTCCAGGACGGACTGTATAATAGGTATATTCCCCGATCAGGTTACTTTTTCCTGCAATCGATTCAGTTGGTTTCTGAACTTTTTCTTTGGAAGCTTCCAACTTTAAAACTTCCGTTTTGACGCTTTTAGAACTTTTTTTACTGACGGCAGATTTGTCGTCTACATAAATCGCCAGTTTTTGACCCACCCTGACCTTGTTATGACGAATGTTATTCCATTCACACAGTAAACTGGACCCTATCTTATATTTCTTTGCAATAGAACGCGGATTATCGCCCGACTTCACCGTATAATAAATTTTTTTCTTCCCTTCCGTATCAAAATATCTGGATCCCGGATCCCCTTTTATTGGAACAATCTGATTATTAGGAAAGTATTTATCCCGGTTATATGCAAAAATCTGAGTCTGGCTATCAATAAAAGGTGAAATTTTATCAATTGGTAATTTAAGCACAAAATGTTTGTCAGTTTTTGCAGGTATGATATCTCGTTTATACTGGGGATTTAACTGCCTGAGTTCCATAATTGGAATATTCAGTACTGAGGCGATTTGTTCAAAGTTCAGGTAGGAATTAATTACAAGGGTATCGGTCAATATTTTGAAAGTTGGTTGAACCGGTGCCAGTTTGTGCTCCTTGGCGTAATTCATGACATAATTTGCGGCAATAAAGATGGGGATATAACCTCTGGTTTCACGGGGAAGTCTCGAATAGATTTCCCAATAACCTTGTTTTCCTCCGGAACGGCGTACTGCCTTATTTATGTTTCCCGGACCGCAGTTATAGGCAGCGATAACAACATGCCAATCGCCGTAAATGGCGTAAAGATCTTTGAGATAGCGTGCGGCAGCATCGGTCGATTTGATCGGGTCGTTCCGTTCATCGATATAGGAATTGATCTCCAGACCATACATTTTTGCAGTGCCGTGCATGAATTGCCAAAGTCCGGAAGCACCGGCCCGTGATACGATTCTCGGGTTTAGCGCCGATTCAATAATCGGAAGATATTTCAATTCCGCCGGAAGGTCATACCTGGCTAATGCCTCTTCAAAAAGCGGGAAATAGTAATTGGTAAGCCCCATCATGATCGATACCATTCCCCGGCGCCGGTTAAAGTAAAAATTGATAAACTTCTTTACCGATTCGTTGAAGGGGAGGGGAATATAAGAATCCAAATTTTGAAGCCGGCTGATATAAACCGAGTCGGGCAAATCCTTTTGCAAGGTGTCGGCAGCGCAGGCTTTTCTCAGGCTATCCACGGGAAAAGCATTCTGTACATACCAGGTATTAACCATTGAATCAAGCCTGTCAGACAAGATATTATCAAGATTATCAATGGGAATGGAATCTGTCAGAGTGACTTTTATAGAATCGGAACAATTGGTTCCAGCTTTAATGGATGAGTTTGACTGGTTGTTATTAACCTGAGCATTAGAATTGATCGTGAAAATCAAAAATGACAAAAACAGAATTCCTAAATTTATAATCTTCATGACTTTTCTTTTTTAAAAATGCATTACCAGATGTAAACCCATTGCCACATTTTGGTTTCCCCAATTTACTGCAGTTGGCTCAATCTTCATACTGATGTCATCGCTGATGTCAAAGTCGAACAGATTGGCATCTACACTGGCATCGATTATACTCAAAACATGGAGTGCGGCAATACAAATAATTGTTAAGTCCCTGTCTCTCCTGTAAAAGTCTTTCCCGCTTTTTAACTGAGTTGCAACATAGCTAAATGTTGCAGCATCTGAAAGTCTGATAGATGGATTTTTGATCAGATTATTCAGGTACAACAGATCTGAGGGTTTCATCCCAACGGTGCTCGTATATTGAGCGATAATCCGGTAACCCTGAAAATAATCCTTGTAATTATTATTATTCCATCCCAGAACATAAATTAGCCCTGCATACCCACCATAAATGACAGGGAGTTTCCAGTACTTCTTATTATATATCTGACCCAATCCCGGGAAAAGGGCAGCATAAATTGCAGCTTTTTTGGGTGAAGGTTTCACCTTATGTACCGGTGTAGCAACCCTTAAACTGTCGTTCAAAATATTTAGCTGCTGAGCTTTTACCTCCGGATTTCCCGTAAGTATAATAAAAAAAATCGAAAGCCCTGCAATAATGGTTTTAAACATCCTGTATTTAACTGATTCTCAAGAATTTAATTTATCAAAGATTCCAATAATTCGTTCAAGATCTTTTGGATCGCCAAAGGGTATTTCAATTTTTCCCTTGCCGAATTCATTGATTTTAAAAACTACACTTGTATTGAAATATTTGGTCAGGTGATCTTTTAAATCACGATACTCGTCGGGGAACTGGTTGGATTTTCTAACTGCAGGAGTTCCTTCACCATCTTCCGAGTTGATTTTGCGCACAATATCTTCGGTCTTACGGACGGAAAAATCGTATTTAACTACCTGACGGTAAATCATGATTTGAGTTTCCGGCTCTTCAATATTGACCAGTGCCCGGGCATGTCCCATGGTAATTTCCTGTTCGCGGATTGCTTTCTGGATAACTGCCGGAAGTCGGAGCAGACGAAGATAATTGGAAATGGTTGAACGTTTTTTACCCACTTTCTCGCTTAACGTTTCCTGGGTAAGCTTACACTCTTCGAGGAGCCGCTGATAACTTAATGCGATTTCAATGGCATCAAGATCCTCGCGCTGGATATTCTCCACCAGAGCCATTTCAAGCATAGTTTCATCACCCGCTTCCCTGATAAAGGAAGGAATAGAAGTTAAGCCTGCAATTTTAGCAGCTCTGAATCGACGTTCACCGGCAATAATCTGATATTTCTGATCAGCCAGTTTTCTGAGTGTAATTGGCTGAATAATACCAAGTTCCTTAATAGATGTTGCCAGATCATAAAGCGCCTCCTCATCAAAATGGATGCGCGGTTGAAATGGATTTGCCTCAATTTCGTTAATCGATACCTCATTCGAAACAGGGTTACTGGCCGGTATATCACTTCCTTCTATTAATGCTCCCAGTCCTCTGCCAAGCGCGCTTCGTTTAATCATGTTGCGAATATATTTTTAGCAAAAATTATTGTTCTACAATCTCTTTGTGGTCAATTTTAGTCAGGTTGTTATTTTGAAGGAGTTCGCGTGCAAAAGCAAGATAGGATTGAGCCCCCTTGGAACTTACATCATATTCAATCGCTGGAAGTCCATAACTTGGAGCCTCCGATAGCCTGATATTACGACTGATAACCGTTTCGAAAACCATCTCCTGGAAATGTCGTTTTACCTCTTCAAAAACCTGATTGGATAAGTTTAGTCTTGCATCAAACATTGTCAGTAAAAAACCCTCAATCTGAAGCTCCGGGTTGAGCCTGCTTTGAATAATTTTAATGGTATTCAGCAATTTCCCCAACCCTTCGAGGGCAAAATATTCGCACTGAACCGGAATAATTACCGAATCTGCTGCTGTTAGGGCATTGACTGTGATAAGTCCGAGCGATGGGGAACAATCTATCAGGATAAAATCATAATCCCCCGCGACCTTATCAATAACCAGTTTAAGAACTCTTTCCCGGTTGGGAAGGTTCAGCATTTCAATCTCTGCTCCGACCAGATCAATGTGAGATGGCAAAAGATCAAAATTTGGGGTTTTGGTTTTCAGAATAATACTTTTGGGATCGACATCATCAACAACACATTCGTATATGCTGGTTTTCACGTTCCGAACATCAAATCCAACGCCGGAGGTGGCATTGGCCTGAGGATCGGCATCGATCAGTAAAACCCGATGTTCCAAAACAGCCAGACTGGCAGCGAGATTTATTGCCGTAGTTGTTTTACCCACACCCCCTTTTTGGTTCGCAATCGCAATTACCTTTCCCATTATTTTCAATTTAAAATGACAGGCTCAAAATTAACATTTTAACCTGAATTTGCCGACATTCCCCGTTAAATGGCTTAAATCGGTTGTTAATAATACAAAATTATCAACAAAAAATTTAAAATCACAATTTTATCTGTTTGATTTAATGATAGATATTGGAATAATCCTGTCTGAGCATCGTTGATATTTTTTCGGGATCCGCAATTAAATCGGATCTACATCAACTGCAATCTGGATTGTTTTATTCCCTTCGTGAGACCTCACCTGATCGATAATTTCCTGCATTTGTCGTTTGGCATTTACAACCGAGATCTCCCGTTCAATTTTTATCCATAATTGTTTAATATATAGTGTTTTGATGCGACTTATCAAGGGGTATTCAGGCCCCAGTATTCTGGGTCCAAACCGTTCGCGCAGTTTTGAAGCGAGGTCTCTGGCAATCCGGTCAAGTTCATTTTTTTCACGATGTTTGAGGGTTATACCAATCATCCGGTAAAATGGAGGATATTTAAAATGTTTTCGTTCAGCGATCTGACCGCGATACATAGCCTCATAGTCGTTTTTGGTTACATTGATTATAATTGGATGTGTTGGCTCAGAAGTCTGAATGATCACCTTTCCGCGCTTGTTTTTTCGGCCTGAACGTCCGCCAACCTGAGCCATCAGCTGATAACTACGCTCATATGCCCTGAAATCGGGCTGATTCAGCAGATTATCTGCATTGAGAATTCCAACGATACTCACGTTATCAAAATCGAGCCCTTTTGTAACCATTTGTGTGCCAATCAGGATATCGATTTCACCCTGTTCGAAGCGGTGAATAATCTTCTCAAAACCTTTTTTTGACCTTGTGGTATCCAAATCCATCCGGTCAATTTTGGCTTCCGGGAAAAGGAGCTGAAGATCCTCTTCTACCTTTTCTGTCCCGAAACCTTTATTTGACAGCTCTTTACATCCACATTTACTGCAAGTTTCCGGATGATTCATTGTATAGCCACAATAATGACAAACCAGCGAATTATTGTGTTTATGGTAGGTAAGGCTTACATCACACTGGGTGCATTTGGGAATCCAGGCACAAAGTTTACATTCAATGAAGGGAGAAAACCCACGCCTGTTCTGGAAAAGAATTACCTGCTCCTTTCGCTCCAGGGCATTGGTTATTTCTGTAAACAGCAACGGAGTAAGATGTGAATTCATCTGTCTCCGGCGGTAGGCGTCTTTAAAATCTGCAGTTAAGATCTCCGGCATCTCCATTTGCGAATGACGTTCATTCAGAATTACCAATCCATATTTGCCTGACTGTGCATTAAAATAGGTTTCGACTGCCGGGGTCGCTGTACCAAGCAATACCGGAGCATGCTGAAGATGTCCAAGAATAATTGCGGTATCCCTGGCATGATAGCGGGGTGCCGGATCGTATTGTTTGAAACTGTTCTCATGTTCCTCATCCACGACGATCAGTCCCAGATTGGTAAAAGGGAGAAAAAGTGCAGATCTTGTTCCTACAATAAGCTGATAATCATATTTATGATCTTTATTATACAGCGATTTTCCAAAGCCCAGAACCTTATTCCAGATCTCAACTCTCTCTGAATCGCTGAATTTTGAATGATATATACCAGCTTTATCCCCGAAAACCCTGGTCAAACGGCCAATGATTTGGGTTGTAAGTCCAATCTCGGGCAACAGATAAAGCACTTGTTTCCCATTATCCAGACATTCCCTGATCAGTTTTATGTAGATCTCGGTCTTACCACTTGATGTCACCCCATAAAGTAATGTTACAGGCTGAATGTCAAATGAAAGTTTGATTTTATTCAGGGCTTCGGTTTGGGCCGGACTTAAGGTTGATGCCTCTTTTTCTTCCCCGTTGCGGGAAGTGAGCCGGTCGATTGTTTTATCCACAATGGTCAGGATATTTTTTTTTATGAGACCGCTGAATATCGTGTTGCTTAATCCTGTTGAAAGAAGTAATTCCTTTTTGGTGACCCCAATTTCACCATTTAGCTTTATTTTTTCGGAGAGATCAAGAAATCCCAAAAGCATCTTCTGCTGAAGCGGCACCTTTCTTAAAGAGTCAAGGGCCAGGTCAAGGGCCCGGTAACTGCCAAGCCGTTCGGCCAGCTCAACAACCGGAATGGTTTTGGTCCGGTAACTCTCCTTCATCTCCTCCTCGACAGAAACTGCACCTTTGACCAGTAACTCTTTTACAATGGCAATTGAGTTTTTCTTAAGTACTGAATTATTGAGTTCCGAGATGGAAAGGCTTCGTCTCTCACGGATTACATCAAATAAGAGAAACTCCCTCGGAGTGAGCTTATTTTCCGGTTGTTCAATATAACTGCTGTTATAATTAATTCTTGTTTCGCTCTCCAGCTTAAGCCCCGAAGGAAGGGCGGCTTTCATAACCTCCCCAATGGTACAATGGTAATAACCGGCGATCCACTCCCATAACTGAAAACTTTCGATGGGAACGATAGGACTTGTATCAATCAGGTATTCAATTGGTTTTGGATTGAAGGCTGTAGGTTTTCTGTCATGGACGTCATGTACCAGGGCTGAATAAAACTTCCTGACCCCAAATTGAACGATAACTCTCATGCCGGGCTGCACCTGATCCCTGAGCTCATCAGGAACATAATAGGTGAAATATCCTGCCAGCGGCAATGGAAGGATGACATCAGCAAACTGGTCAGAGGTAGGATTCATTTTAAATTAAATATATGCAAATCTAATGACTTTCGAAGCAGGATATGCAGATTCTTTTGAGGATTCTTAATTTTATCCTTCTGAAACCGGTTTGTGACGATAGGATAAATCAAATGGAATCACAACCTTAAAACTGATGTTTCGCCCCATATTAAAGATCCCAGGTTTTACACCTGAAGGAATCACCGGATTGTCAAAATATTTAAGTCTGCTCATATTTGACTGATAATTGGTATTGGCCAGGTTGGTTCCCTCCACAAAAAGCTTTAAAATAGTTTTTCCGGTCGAATTTACAAGATCTCCGCCAAAGCCTGCACTTAATAAATTGTATCCGGCCGTGCGGGTTTCTGTTCCATAAGCCGAAAAGAAACGGTTTTGTTCACCCAAAAGGTCGAACCCCAGAAATCCATAGACATTACGGATAGCTCCAAATCCTTTATTGATCGATCCGCGTAATTCGGAATGGGTATGCAAGGGTGGAATAAATGGCAGGAATTTTAGACTGTCAGGCAGGTGACCCCCATTCCCAAGATTGGTGCCATAAGTGATTGACACTTCATTTTCAAAGTGAAGCCATGATACCGGATGAATATCGACACTTAACTCCCCTCCGTTTATCCGTGCCTTGCTTTGGGTATAGGTAAATACATCATACAAGGGGAAAGCCGCCACCCGTTGCGGAGTGCCATCCGGATTTAACACCTGTTGCTGATAGATATAATTCTGAATGTTGTTATTAAAAAGGTCCAGGTTTACCGAGATTGTCGGCAGATTGAGGGAAACGCCAATATCTTCCTGCATACTAAACTCAGGTTTAAAAGTGCTGTTCCCGATGTGGTATATTTTAGAACCGGGATCAGGACCATTGGCAGATAATTCGGCTATACCCGGAGCCCTGAATCCCCGGGCGATATTTCCCTTGACCAAAAATTGGTTTGACACAATATAGGTTGCTCCTAGACCACCTGAAGTACCAGAAAAGGATTTATTTAATGCCCCAAATTGCTGTATTACATTTGGTGCTGCTGACGGACTGGAGCCGGTATAAAGAGTCGGATAAAAAGCCGTGGTGGTATCGATCCAGGCTGCATTCCCGTTAAAAGAGCGGGTATCATATCTGGCTCCGGCTGAAACGTCCAATTTTCCAAAGGTCTTTTTGATTACGAAAAATGGGCCGATGTCAAACTGATGATATGCAGGTATTGGAAAGTCTGTACTGTATCCCAAAGCGTTAAGCTGGTACATCCCATTTACGCCAAAAGTAGTTTCGTAATCCTTCGCCAAATTGAAATTATATTTGAAATCATAGGTGTAAGTCTGCAATTGCAGATTTAAGCCGGGAATATCAGGTTCAGTGGGGTGTGTGAACTCCTTTCGATGGCTAAACTGATACCCAAGGTTCACTACTAGGTTCCCGGTTCCCAGGCTAAAACTGCTGTTATCGTAAATGCGGTAAAGTTGCACATGCTGGTGCAAGGCGGGAATTCCGTATGAATTCAGTTCAGACCCCGGAACTACCGGACGATAACCATCTTCATCGGTAATTTGTTTGGTAAACCGGCGGACCGAATCGCGGCTACCATCCGGAATTGCCTGCAGGTCATCAAAAACAGAGGCATTCAAATAGGAATATCCCCATGTTTTGTTCAAACCAATCATCACCCTCGCATCCTTTTCCTGAAAGTTGGTCGCATAGACCCGGCCATCGTGATGATTCTGATAATCTTTTGCCTCTTTCCCGGATAAAACAGTCCCCCAAACCACACCGTTCTGATTTCCCTGGAGCCGGAATGATTCATTCAGCAAGCCATTATTAGTGCCATAAATGGAGGTAAAAGAACCCAATGTTTGTCCTTCGGGCACCGGATTTGGAGAAATGAGGTTCACCACCCCTCCAATAGCATCTGAACCATACGTTAAACTGGCTGGTCCCTTGATGATTTCAACCCGGTCGATGGAATTCTGATCCACTTCAATTCCATGTTCATCCCCCCACTGCTGACCCTCCTGGCGAATCCCGTCCTGCAAGGTAATCACCCTGTTATAACCTAATCCGCGGATAAATGGTTTGGAAATATTTGGTCCGGTTGTAACTGCACTGACACCCGGTAAACCGGCTATTTCATCAATGACATTACCTGAGGCGGAATGTTGTTCAATAAAGGTTTTGCTGATGGCAACCATGGGAATGGGATTTCTCCTGATTTCAGTCGCCTTGCTCACCCCCGTAATTATTACTTCCCCGGTCTCAATTGAAGCAGAGATCAGCTGAACATCAAGAACAGTTGTTTTTGCTCCGTTAAAAGTCTTATTTAGTGTCGTATAACCCAGGTAACTAATTTGTACGAGATAGTTGCCCTTCGGTAAACGGTTTATGGTATATCTCCCGTCCAGATCGGTGACTGTACCTGTTTTAAGATCCGGAATAGATATAAGTACTCCCGGAATTGGTTTTCCGTCAGCTTTGTCAGTGACAATACCGGTTAAATTTCCTGCAATTAGATCTTCAATGAGATCTTTTCTGATGGTACCAATTGAAAATGCAGATATATTTACAGACAGGAAGACAAAACAATAGAATAGCTTTAATTTCATTGTAGTTTTAAAAGAAAATAATACCCAATGGGGCAGAAGGGAATAAATAAAAGAAACGGGAGAAAAAATACTATGAAAGTGGTGGGGAGCGGCCAGCAGTGGAGATCAGAGAAGCGCTGACAAAATTGGAAGGCTGATTTACGAAAAAGAAGTCAAATGCCAAAACGTGACTGAAGAAAACGGGCTGATTGATTTCCATGCTGTTAAAGCGCATGGCATCACAGAGTCCACATTTTTCAGATGCGCTCTTTCCTGAGATTTGATGCTCTACTTTGACCACACCTGATCCTTCTCCATGATGATGGGAATAGAGAACAACCTGTCCCGCAACAAAAAAAAGCAGCAGTACCCAGGAGCAGATAATATGATTCTTACGTTCTTTCAAAACAAAAAGCAGAGTAATTTCAACACAAGGCGAAGTTAATCAATAAACCACCATATCATATTTGATCAGTGTTATAAAGTTGTTAATAATCTGTAAACGCAGAATATCATCGAATGTTCAACCTTTTGATTTATTTTGTTGTTGTAAATTACACGATTTGTAACTATCATTAGGATATGAAAGGAATAACAAATGGTCAGAAAATTTAAGGAGATTAAGATATCAAAGTCACCGCAATTCAGGAATAGAAAGCCCGTCCCGGTCTTGAGTCGGGATAATCATCGGAAAAGGAATGTTGTGCTGTTTATTCTGAAACTGGCTGCTGTTTTATTCGTCATCTTTGCAATTGCCCGACACCGGATTTGGAGGCTTAAGTAGGATGAAGGCTCTGTTATCTTTTTAAATCACTGAATATCAATCCAGTCAAGTTGAATTGTGCCACTTTTGATAAGCACCGTGAGTTTATTTAGACCTGGAATAAACCGGAAGGCATCTGATTTCGATTCTGACCAATCTAATGATTCAATTCCGATATCTGATCTTATTCCATTTACAGCTACGGTGATACGGGCAGGCTCTTTGAGTGCTTTTGCGCGGATAACTATTTTATTTGCCGGTTTTGTATTGCAATCGAAGGCATATTCAACCCATTCACCAGCGGTTAATTCGATGCATAGTTCAGATTTGTCTTTGCCAAAAACTTTAACAGGGACCGGTTCCTTCATGCGGTAAACCGCAGATCTGGTAAGCGTGTCCTTTACGAAGTACGATTTTTGAAAGCCGTCATGACCATAGTTTTCTGCTTCAATTTTAACAGGAAGCCTTCTGAACATCGCATTGACCACCTCCGGATAACAGATACAGTTTTTTAACTGTATGTTTTCGAGAAACTCATTGAAAGACTTTTCTGCATCAACTGCAGAGCCAGGTTTTGTCCCCGTTTTTATATAGGCAACAATTTCATTCCATCCGGATGGAGTTTTGATGGAATACGGGGTGTTTTTGGTATCCATCTTTTTCCAAGGCCAGAAAGACCAGCCAATATTGTTTTTTTCAAAATACTGGGTGGTTCCAAAATAGATGGTATTGTCTTTTTCACCGGTTTCACCAACCCAGACCGGAGCATTGAGTTGTTGCTGCTTTTCCAGAAAATAGTCAATTGGGTTCAGCTGATCAGGTTTGTTCCAGCAATAGTAATGGAACTGGTAAACCAGGTTATTGTCGGGTGGTTTACCGAACATCGACCAGTTATTGGCCCAGTTATAACCTTCGAGGGTAATCATATGCTTCTTGTCAGCAACGCGGATTGCCTTAATTAATCGCTCATAAACCTGGATCAGCTGATCTTTGTATTTTTCAGCGGCCCCGGTCATCTCCGGCAATGGCTCGTTTAACAAATCATATGCGGCCACTGCAGGCTCATCCCTGTACCTTTCGGCTATTTTAACCCAGAGTCTCTCCAGTAAATCCTGATTTTTGAGATTCGTAAATAACTCCGGTTCATCATTTGGGCTGTCGTCGATGTTTTGGCCGGTTTGCCCGCCAGGTGCCGCATGCATATCAATGATCACGTAGAGGTTATACTTTTTGCACCACGAAATCAGGTTGTCCAGGAGTGCAAACCCTTCATTGACAAAGACATTGTTTTCTCCTTCAGTAAGAAATAAACGGGCATTTAAAGCAGGACGGACAGAATTATAACCCAGTTCAGCAATTCTCCGGATATCGGCTTCCGAAATGTAATTCTCACGAAACGACTTCCAGAATTTTTCAGCTTTTTCGGGGCCAATAAGATCGGATACCGCCTTTTCAATTTTTCGGGGACGATCACCGTTCTTTCCAAATTTCCACATATAACCCTCAGGGAGCATCCAGTTTCCCAGACCTACACCCCGGAGGAGAATTTTCTTCCCCTTTCCGTCAACTATCTCCTGTCCTTTGGTATGGATAAATACCTGCGCCAATCCACTTTGAATCAAACAAAGTACAAGAATCAGCGTAAATGAATATTTAAGAAGATTATACCTGTTTCCCCCGTTTAACATCTGATGAATACCCGCGTTTAAAATTTACTCAAAGGCAGAATAAAACGATTATTGTTCCATAAATTGTTCCCTGTTACCATTTGACTCATCCTGTCCTCTTCTTTCACTCTGAGCTACCCGGTAATTATTGATGCGGTAACTGAAGGTTAGCAGGAAAACCTGTGATTCACGCCGAAAGGTGTTGTATTTGTATTGACTGGCACTTTGAGTTGTGTTGGAATAGACGGATTGCCCAATTAAGTTTTGCATTTGCAGGGTCAGGCTTGCTTTCCGGTTTAGCAGATTTTGCTTGATTGCAACCGTGGATGAATAAAATCCCGACCGGGTTCCTTGTGCCGCAATTGTTGGTGCGTTATAAATATAGGTAATCTGCATAGAAGTTGACTTGCCGAGATGGAAAGTCGGGTTAACATGGATATTCCAGGTGTTGGTGCTGTTGGCAATAGAGGGAATCAAAGTTCCAAACATGTGGTAGTTGAAAACATTGAACGAGGAATTTAAGTTAAACCATTTGGAAGGTTGCAGGTTCACCATAAACTCAGCCCCCATTGAACGATCGTGATCAATATTTCCAAATGTATTGGTAGTTATTTGCGTCACCGGATCAAAAAGGCTTATTTGCTGAATTAGACCATAAGTTTGTCTCAGGTATCCCTCGGCAGAGACGAACGAGGCATCATTCAGTTTTTTCTCAAGGTTTAACTCATAGGAATTTGCAAATTCAGGGAGCAACCCGGCATTTCCCATCTGTATCGTTTGAGGATCAAGGTGTATTACAAAAGGGTTGATATTCCATGGCATTGGTCTGTTGATGCGCCTGGTGTAGCTGGTTTGCAATTGCAGGTCCCATGGTAATTGTTTGGTCAGGTGAATAGATGGGAAGAAATCGGTCCGGTTCACCCGGTTCACCTTATTTTGAATTTCCTGATTAAGATACCTGTTTTCATGCTCAGTCCGCAAGCCCAGCTGGTAATCAAAAAGAGGCATTGAATTTAAGTAAGTGACATAACCGGCATAAATCTGATCTTTAAAATCTATCAGATCTCGTTGGGTTAAATCTTCAATCCACTGATTGTTTGCTCCAAGGTTGGTTAAATGATATGAACCCTGATTGTTCATGTTCCTGCCCTGATATCCGGCTTCCAGCTTCCCTTTTTCACCAATTGGAAGCGTGTAATCGATTTTTGTTCGAAAATCTGTTTGGTTGTTGTTTTGATTCGATTGCTGGCTGAGTGATCTGCCGGTTTTGTTCCAGTTGATATCGGTTGTATCAACCTTCAATAAGCTGACATTGCCGCCAGGCCCTCCCGTAAAGTATACTGAAGCGGAAAGCTGATGCCCTGATTCGTTTAATTTTAACAAATAGTCTAAGTTTATGGATTTAAAATCCCGTTTAAATTCAGGATTCTGATTGTTTAAATAATTGAAATTGGTGAGTGAGGGAGTATAAGAATCATGGTAACTTGCACTGGATGTGCGGTCAAAGGCGTGACTGCCTATGCTTCCGGTCAGGGTCAAAGAATTTTTATCATCAATGTTATAACCAATTTCTGCCCGAATTCCATTCCCTTTTCTCCTGAGATCTCCTGAACCGGAGATAACCTGTTTCTTTAATGACAATGGACTTAAAGTATCAGTGACATTTTGATTACTCTTAAAGGCTGAAGTATAATCCGTAAAATCACCTCCGAGTGTAAAATTAAATTTTGATATCTTGTAGCTTAGATTCAGGTTCCCTGTGTATTTATCTCCCGTCCCTGCAGTAATATTGACTATTCCGCTGGAGCCCTGCATTTTCTGCTTTTTCATGATAATGTTGATAATACCGGCGCTTCCTTCAGCTTCATACTTTGCCGAAGGATTAGTAATGAGTTCGACATTTTGAACCAGACTGGCCGGAATTTGCTGCAAGGCTTCGCTTCCGGTAATGGGGGAAGGTCTGCCGTCAATCAGTACCGTGTAGGTTGAACTCCCGCGGAGGGTAATATTCCCTTCCACATCAGTCTGAATAGAGGGTGCATTTTGAAGTGCCTCAGCCAGTGTACTCCCTGCGGCAGTTATGTTTTGGGCTATATTAACCACCTTCTTGTCAATCTGGTAGGTCACAGGCGGTATACTCCCGATAACTTCAACTTCTTTCAGGGAAGTGGTTGCAGTTGTTACCTTTACCGTACCCAGGGCAACAGTTTTTTTGGCTGAGGAAAGCACTATCTCATCGATCTTATGTTTCTTATACCCCACGAAAGTGACCACGATATAATATTTTCCATAGGGTAATTTATCCAGAACAAAACTTCCGTCATCTTTGCTCAGAACCCCGGTTACCAAAGTTGAATCCGTTGAATGATATATAGCAATACTGGCATAGGGAATAGTCTGGTTACTGGTTCCATCGGAAATGGTTCCGGTAATTTTGGCATCTTTTAATACGATATTATTGACATTGGGACGCGGATATCCTTGAGCAAAGACTGAATTGAAACCTGAAAATAGTAATAAAATGAAGATGGAAATGGTTGAAACGAAATTTTTCATTATTGATTCTAAATGTTAATATGAAGGAAAACAAAATTTCTAACAAAGTAAGTTATTAATATTAAATAGCTTATAAAAATATTATAGTATAAAATTTGAAGGTGCAAAAATAGTCAAAGAAACAGTACGTATTACTTTTGTTCACTTTTATATACTTTCTTATTTAAGAATACGAGTTTTGACTGAGGCGAATTAATATGGTTTAAAGTCGGTTCTAAGTTTTCAGTTATTTTAACTTTAATTTCACATTAAGAAGCAAAAGGATGGAATATCGAAAGGCTTATGTAATCCCGATTAATTTCATGAACAATTCTCATCGTTTTGGGAATAAAAAGAACTTATCTACTTTTGCACTCCTTAGCCTTCGCCGGAAGATTGCCGGTTTAATAATTTGCACTTACTTAAAACCGGTGGCCAGAATTTTAATCCACAGCTATATCAGTTCTAAATGAAACCCGTTATCAATCAGGCAAGCAGATCCCGGATAATTTTTCGCTCCTTTCAATACCGAAACTATCGTCTTTTCTTCGGCGGACAAAGCATTTCGTTAATTGGCACATGGATACAGCGAATTGCAACCCCATGGTTGGTTTATCACCTTACCGGTTCAACATTTTTACTGGGCATGGTTGCATTTGCAGGACAAATACCCACATTCCTGATAGCCCCCTTTGCAGGTGTTATGACTGACCGATGGAACCGTTACCATATTCTTATTGGTACACAAATTGCCGCTATGGTCCAGGCATTACTCCTTGCATTACTCTATTTTATTGGGACGATCGAAGTTTGGCATATTGTTATACTCAGCATTTTTTTGGGATGCATTAATGCCTTTGATGTCCCGTCAAGGCAGTCATTTGTAATTGATTTGGTCGACAAGAAGGAGGATCTCGGGAATGCAATTGCACTTAACTCTTCCATGGTAAATGGCGCCCGACTTCTTGGTCCTTCAATAGCAGGAGTTTTGATCGCATTTACCGGCGAAGGGATATGCTTCTTAATCAATGGACTGAGCTATATTTTTGTAATTATATCTCTTCTTTTAATCAAGGTGAGGCCAGGTAAGATAAACAATCATAAACAGCCAATTCTAAGGGAGATGAAAGAGGGTTTGTCTTATGTAAATAAATCATTACCAATCAAATATATTATATTGCTTCTTGGTTTGGTCAGTTTGACGGGAATGCCGTATACCGTGCTTATGCCTGTTTTTGCCAAGGATATTTTGCACGGCGATTCCCATACATTCGGCTTTCTGATGGGCGCATCAGGAATGGGTGCTTTGGCAGGGGCACTTTATCTGGCTTCCAGGAAAAATGTTTTAGGTTTCGGGAAAGTTATTTCAATAGCAGCGGCTCTGTTCGGTGTAGGGCTTGTTGCATTTTCTCTTTCGAATTCGTTTTTTATTTGCCTTGTTTTGATGGTGCTGATTGGTCTTGGGATGATGCTTCAAATGGCAGCCAGCAATACTGTTCTGCAAACGATCGTTGATGATCGCATGCGTGGCCGTGTGATGAGTTTCTATACCATGGCGTTTATGGGAACGGCCCCCTTTGGAAGCTTTATCGCAGGAATATTGGCAGAAAAAATAGGCGTACCCAACACCATATTATTTGGTGGATTAAGCTGCGTTCTGGGATCCCTGATATTTATCAGCAAGCTTCCGGAACTTCGAAAAGCAGTCCATCCGGTTTATGTCAGGTTAGGTTTTATCCCTTCCGAAATATCGTCGGGAATTCAGGAAGCCAGCGAATTCTCATCTTCACCAAAAGCATAGAGGTATTGAAGCAGGATTTGGTTCGATTCGGAATGAATTAGTTCAGCCCTTTAAACCGGTTCCTGTATTCCGAAGGGGGCAGACCATTGATTTTTTTGAATTGTTTATTGAAGTGGCTCAGGTTGTTAAATCCGCTGTCAAGGCAGACTTCGAATATGCTTAAATCATTATCCATTAATAATTTACAGGCAAGTTCAATTTTCAGTTGATTCAGGTATTCAAATACGGTCATCCCCATATTCATCCTGAAAAAGCGGCACAATGACCCTTCGGCCATGTTTATCAGTCCGGCTAATCGTTTTAAATCTATTTGTTCACGGTAATTATTCATTAAATATTCATGGATGATTGCTATCCGCTTATTCCCCGTTGTAAAACGTACTTTCAGATACTCTTTACTCGCCAGTTGAATATTAGACTCACTTCTTCCTATGATGTCCATCAGCCTGAAAAAAATGAGCATGCGGTCAAAATTCATTAAATAAGGCAATTGGAGCATCAGTTCACTTACTTCATTCAGCGTTTGACCCACAATCTGAATTCCCCTTTCCGATAAAGCGATGGCTTTTGCTATGTATTTGAACTCCGGAAGCGTTAACAGCTGGGGGATCAAAAGATCTGATGTAAACTGAAGGTAAACCATTTCAAGCTTTCGGTTTGTCGGAGTCTGTGTTTCCTTATCCACAATCCAGACATGGGGAAGGTTTTTTCCTGTGAAAACCAGATCTCCAGGCTGAAATTCTTCAATGGAATCTGCTACGATCCGCTTACCTGAACCCTCCAGAATAAAGCTTATCTCATAGTTATTGTGATAATGCCAGGTACTTTTCTCCCGGTTATCCTGAAAAATTCCAATGATGAAGGATTCATCATCTTTGACCCAAATTTTTTCGAATGAAGCTGGCATAGTAATAATAATTGAACCAAAAATAGACAATATGTGAATATCGCATCGAAATTAGTAAAAATTGATGTTGGTAGTATTCATAGGGATTTCTATTTTTGCAATACTAAATAACAATAACAGGCTAATTTCAATAAATTATGGAAGATTTACTAACAAAATTACTTGAGGCAGTGGAGTTTGGAAAAGTAGACAAGAAATCACCTTATCCGCCTCAGCTTAGAGAGATGGATGGAGCTCATGAATTAACTATTAGTGCTATTGAATCCGGAATAAAACCTCAGGTAATTCTTGAAGAAGCCTTAATCCCGGCAATGGCCAAGGTTGGGAAGAAATTCGCAGAATGTAAAATCTTTGTCCCTCAAATGCTGATGTCGGCCAGGGCTATGGGAGCTTCAATGTTTCAGTTGAAACCTTTTTTTGCCTCGGGAGCCATCAAAACAAAAGGAACCTTCATCATCGGTACAGTTAAAGGCGACTTGCACGATATCGGTAAGAACCTGGTTTCGATGATGGTGGAAGGGGGGGGGCTGGACCATCGTCGATTTAGGCGTTGATGTGGGATCAGACCGGTTTATTGAAGCTTTGAAAAGCAATCCGGGAGCAGTGGTCGGATTATCGGCACTTTTGACCACGACGATGGTCAATATGGGAGAGATCGTTTCCTCTATCCGGGAACATGCGCCTGAGACAAAAATTCTTATTGGCGGGGCACCTGTAACGGCTGAGTTTTGTCAGAATATCGGAGCTGACTTCTATGCTCCGGATCCCCAGAAGGCGGTAGAATATATGAACAAACTGGCATCATAGTTTAAATAACATTCATTTTTTGTCCAATTTATTCAGGGAGCTGAAAACCTGTTACAGGGTTTAAGGTCATTCTATTGCCCGGACTGATAAAAGTTAATTCAGATTAACTATCTGAAAATTAAAGTTATATATAAATATTGTCATGCTAAATATTCGAAACTGGTCAAAAAGGCAAATTAGCAATCCTGCAAGAATAGCAATTCCAATCATGACACACCCCGGGATCGGGATGATTGGAAAAAGAATAATAGACGCAGTCAGAGATGGGAAAGTGCACGCAGAGGCTATTCTGAAATTAAATGTGATTTATCCTTCAGCAGCCACCACCGTAATCATGGATTTGACCATAGAAGCAGAAGCATTCGGCTGTAATATTGAATTTCAGGAGAATGATATGCCCCATGTTCTGGGACGTCTGGTGACAAATGCGCGTGAAATAGATGCATTGGAAGTTCCCCCGTTGTCCGCAGGACGGATGATGCAATATTTGAAGGCCAACCGGTTGTGCGTAGAAGGGAACATGGATAAACCTGTCCTGGGCGGTGTGATTGGCCCATTTTCACTCGCAGGCAGGCTTTTCGGTATGACAGAAATTATGACTGAATGTTATATGGACCCCGAGGCCATAGAACGCTTACTCGACAAATGCACCCTTTTTATCCTTAAATATTGTTTGGAATTAAAACAATGCGGCTGTTCGGGGGTTGTGATCGCTGAACCTGCTGCGGGACTTTTATCCAACGATGATTGTCAGACATTTTCGTCCGACTATGTAAAGCGGATCGTTGATACGGTTCAGGACGATTATTTTATGGTGGTGCTTCACAATTGCGGAAACAGCGGACAATGTACTCAGGCAATGGTCAGTACAGGAGCGGATGCCTATCATTTTGGAAATGCAATAGATATGACAGATGCCTTAAAACAGTGTCCGGCTGATAAACTGGTCATGGGAAATGTCGACCCTGCAGGAATTATGAAAATGTCCACGGCAACAGAGGTTAAGGAATTTATTGCCAATTTGTTAGAAAGGACTTCAGGCTTTGATAATTTTGTGTTGTCAACCGGTTGTGACCTGCCGCCCAATGTCCCGTACGAAAATATAGGAGCATTTTTTGAAGCGCTGAATGACTACAATAATCAAATTAAACTTCGAAAAACTGTTTCAATTAAACAACCTGAATTGATTATTACCCATTAAATCTAGGGGATGACCAGGAATGATTCAGGAAGCAAATAATAATTTTTTGAACCATTGTTGTATCAATAGCTCTTTTAAGAACCAATTTATACCCGTATGAAGTACAAAAGCTTAATTATCAATGATCCGAAAGAGTTAATGTTCGGAATAGCCCCAAAGCCGGTAAAAACAAGACGCGGATTAATTATCGGAGGCGGACAGGTTTATGCCGAATTGAACTTCACGCTTCCGGTGATGAGTATTAATAAGAACACGTTAGGGCAGGTTTATGCCCAGTACCGTGAGATCGCAGAAGGTGCACTTGAGCATGCCGTGCATATGAATTCAAAGGGAGTTGTCCTTGAATTTGAAACCCTTCTCGAAATGACAAAGACCCCTTCAATTGGCGTTGAAATCGTCACCATAATGAATGAAATCTGTGAGAATTATTATCAAAAATATGGGCTGGCTTCCGAGATCAGGTTAACCCCCAATGATTTGCGCGAATTTGAAAGACCTGCACATCAGCGAAGCTCTGGCCATCTGGAGCCCATGATGGAACTTTTTGAAAAGGGCATGATCGCGGGCGGAGACCTGTTGTCGATAGAAAGTACCGGGGGCAAGGAGGTTTCGGACGAGGCGCTGATGATGTGTGATGTAAAAGGGATGGTCTTTGCACTGGCCGTTTTGGGTGTCAGGGATATGCAGTTTCTGTGGAGAAAGATTGTTGCCCTGGCAAATCGACAGGGTAAAATAGCCGCCGGGGATTCGGCCTGTGGGTTTGCAAACACGGCCATGGTCCTTGCTGAAAAAAAATATATTCCGAAAGTTTTTGCCACTATCGTTAGGGTTATTTCAGTGGTACGTTCAATTGTGGCTATTGAAGAAGGGGCTATCGGACCCGATAAAGATTGCGGTTATGAGGGACCATTCCTCAAAGCGATTTCCGGAATTCCGATTTCAATGGAAGGGAAGACGGCAGCCTGTGCCCATCTGAGTCCGCTGGGAAACATAGCCTCAGCCTGCGCCGATTTATGGAGTAATGAGTCGGTTCAGAATATCAAACTGTTATCGGGGATGGCGCCCGTTGCTTACTTTGAACAGTTGGAGTATGACGCACGTTTGATGAATGCCGCTCTCCGGGCAGGACACACACACGCTCATATTTTACAGCAATTACTTGTTGTTTCCGATGTATACACAGATCCTCAGGCTTTAATCCTTTCACCCGAGAACGTGATTCGCATATCCAAAGAACTTATCAAAGGCGAAACCTATATTGCAAATGCGAAGAACGGTGCACTGGTTGCCCTGGACATTATCGAAGAGGCACTCCACAGTGGAAAAATGCAACTTGCCGAAATCGAAACCAGCTATCTGCCAATCCTTCGTGAGGATTTAAACACCATTCCCGATAATGAAGGTGATTTTATAGCAATGATGCTGCCCTTGTTGGACGAAAGTAAATTTACCTTGTCAGAATACGGCCTTTAATAAATGGTTAATGTCTAATGGTTAATGAAAAAATACCTGTAAATGTGATTTCAGGTTTTCTGGGTTCAGGAAAGACAACCGCAATCATCGAATTGCTTAAAGACAAATTAAGTAAAGATCGATGGGCAGTGATCATAAATGAATTTGGAAAGGTTTCAATCGACAGCCAAACTTTAAAAGCTTCATCGGATTCCGGGGATATTTTTGAAATTGCGGGTGGATGTATTTGCTGTTCTGCTAAAGGATATTTTCAGGAGAACCTGGAGCAAATAATCAGGAAACGGGGGTACGCCCGTATCATCATAGAACCCAGTGGATTGGGGGGAATTGATATGGTGTCTGAGATCGTAACTGCCAATCCGGACCTCAGGCTGATGAAGATAATTTGTCTGGTTGATATTCTCAATATGGAGAATGCCAGACTTCAGCAACTTCCCATTTATCGCAACCAGGTCAATAAAGCTGATTTGATCGTTTTCAGTAAGCTGGACCTCCTGGACGATCCGGAAAGGGAAGGAGTTCTGGTTGAAAAATTTAAGGCGCAATATCCCGGAAAACCATCCATTTTGAAGAGGGAAGAAAAAATGTTCTGGCCCGGATTAATTGACCTTCTTGATACAGAAATAAAAGACGATAATAAATTCAGGTTGATATTCGTCGAAGAAAATCAGCCGGCTGATGCCAGTTATCAGGTAATCAGCCAAAGTTTTGAAAAAGATAACTGGTTTTGCACCGGTAGTCTCATCCGTTTTTTTGAGGACCATCCT
>Ga0364874_10343_pt1 | contig 21367 bp, 16 predicted proteins | sample ExccelAu500001D4_2_FD_206922 | JGI IMG/M metagenome (GOLD analysis project Ga0364874, IMG submission 206922) | Enriched cells from Trout Bog Lake Hypolimnion, Wisconsin, USA - BchlTB.Aug07.5000.01.D4 | ecosystem: Environmental > Aquatic > Freshwater > Lake > Hypolimnion/Profundal zone | place... | reverse complement strand
GGAGGTGTTGCGGCGGTCCGTGGGAATGTAGACCGGGACAGTAATCTGCTTGACGAAGTTGTTGCTGCTGTCGAGCACGTTGTAGCTGCGCAGGCCGCTCGGCTTCTGGCCGATCAGGTTGGAGTCAACAAACACCGGCAGACGCATCCCGCGCGTGCCGACGTAACCGACGGTCAGAGACATCTTGCCCGGCAACGCCTGCTCGATGGACAACTCGGCCTCGTGCGCATACGGAGGAACGAAGTTGGGATCCAAACCGTGGAAGCTCTGGTTGCCAATCTTGGAGGGTCCGTTGACCGTGGGAGCGGCGCCGCCAGTGGGATAGAGAGCCATGGCGAACGACGGACCGGTCGGTTGGAAGGGCACGTTGGGATAGACCAATGAGGTAGTCGAACTAGGTACGCTGCTGCAGGCCGTTCCCTTGGCCGCGCCGCCGCTGTTCTTGCAGCCGGAATAGTTGTAGTTGATCTGGACTACGCCGTTTTCCACGCGCATTGCGTAGTACGTGCTGCCCTGGTTGAGTGCTGAGAAGAGGCCGTAGCCACCGCGGAGCACCGTGCCCTGGAATGGGCTAAAGGTAAAGCCGACACGCGGCTGAACCCTATTAAGCACATTCTTGATGGTCTGCGTATAGATGGCGGAGATGGGCGCGAAGTTGTTGTTAACCAAGCCTGGGGCCGGGGTTATCTGAACGTCGTAACGAAGGCCGCCTGTAATGGTAAGTTTCGGATTGGCCCTCCAGGTGTCTTCCGCGAAGCCGTCGTACATCTTCATCCAGAAGTCGTCCTTGCCCTGGGTGCCGACCTTTGTATTGACGACATCGACCGTCTGCACAAACGAGTTGTAGTGGAAGCCGGCGTAAGGATCGGTATTGCCGGCCTGTCCCTGGAATGCGTCGAAGACCCAGTCCTGGAAGTTGCCGGTGGTGTTGGACTCGCCGTAGCCGTAGATGCCGCCGCCCTGGAACAGGTTGATCATTACCTCATGGACGACATTGACGTCTCCACCGAACTTGAGGGTGTGACGTCCTTTGGTCCAGGAGAATACATCGGTCATCTGGATGCGATGCTCATCGGGTTCGGCAACGCGCGGCAATGCGTTGGGCATGCCGAAGGTGAGCGCGCCCATGCCAACGCTTGGCCCAGAAGCATTGGCGCCGGCAGTTTCCAGATCGCGACCCCATTGCAGGTGAACCTGGTTGACGGCGCTGCTGGAGATAATGGTCGTGAGACCTCCCACCAGGAAGCGCTCGTGGTAGGTGGTGGGCCCATTGGTGCTGGGCGAACTGTTGGTAAAGGTGTTTTGTCCGCTGTATCCGTAGGTGCTGTCAAAGTCGGCAAAGTTGAAATCGACAAACGCGTCGTTCTTGTCGTTGACGTGATAGTCAAGACGCGGGAAGAAGAGGTTCTGCTTGGCAAAGCGCCCAGGAGGCGCCTGCCCGGCCGCGATGTTAGCCGTCTTCATCAGAAAGTTAATCGCCGCGGTGCACTGCGCGTCGGAGATGTAGTAATGGGGCGCGGTTGGGTTATAAGCCGCATAGAGGCTGTTGGAAAGCGTCGGGCATTGGTTCGGTGTGACGTTGCTGGCATTGCCCGTTGCCGAAGGGTCATAAACACCCGCCCCGGTGAGTGAAATCTGGTTTGAATCCGAATACAGTACGCGTCCAACCCTGCGGAAGCCGTCATAGGTGAAGAAGTAGAACAGCTTGTCCTTGAAGATCGGTCCGCCGATAGAACCGCCGAACTGCTGCTGCTGGTGAATAGGCTGGGTCAGCAGAAATGAAGAGGCCCCGTTATGCAGTGCCTGGAACTTGCTGTACGGATCCAGAGCGTTCATGTTCGGGTAGCGGAGATAGTAGAACAGGTCTCCATGCATTACATTGCTGCCGCTCTTGGTGACGGCGTTTACCTGTCCGCCGGCGGCCTGGCCAAATTCAACCGAGTAATTCGAGGTCTCAGCCTGGAATTCCTTGATGGAATCGAGCGAGTAGACATAAGGTGCACCGCTGGCGCGGCCGCGGGCCTCTGAGAACAGCATCTGGTTGTTGTTGGCGCCATCCACGTAGTTCTGGTTATAGAGGCCGCTGATGCCGTGGAAGCTGATCAGGCCGCTGCCGCCGTCCTGGACCACGTTGGGCGTGAGGAGAACAAAATCGCTCCAGTTGCGCGCCGCCACGGGCAGGTTCTGCACCAGTTGCGAATCCACGACCTGCGAAACTTCGGTCTTCTCGAGGTCGAGCATCGCATTTGTGCCCGCTACCTCCACGGTGGTGCTGGCGCTCTGCACTTTCAGGGTCAGGTTCACTGTGAGAGTTTGACCGACCAGCAGCGTGAGATTCTGCGCTTCAACCGTGCCAAAGTTGGCAGCCGTCACCTTGACCTTGTAGTGGCCCGACTGCAGGAATGGCGCCGCGTAGATTCCGGCCGAGTTGGTCGAATAGACACGCACGATGTTTTTGTCTGTGTTGGTGACAGTCACCGAGGCGCCAGGGATAACTGCCTGGGCGGCATCGGCCACCGTTCCTGTGATGGCTCCAGCACCTGACGTTTGCGCAACTGCGGAAACACCGGTCAGTGCAACGAAGAACGCCGCCAGCAATAGCACGGCGAAACTGCGCTGGGAACAGAGATTCCGAATCATGTTCATGGCTCTCCTAAAAGGGTTACGGTTGTTCTGAAATCGGTTCATGGTACCACGCAGGCTATAAGGGTCCCATGAGTTTTCAAGGACTCAACTGCGCGCTTGGCAATCAAAGTCAACTACATCAAATCGGCGGCAAGTCCGGCACGATTAATTGCATTGGACAGGCCGATTCTGCTTTTTCTTTGAGCGCTTTGTGAGGGATCAGCCTTCATCCGAACAGGAACGTGTTACGGGCTAGTTATCCCTATGTTACGAAACGATGAATGCAGTCCGTCTGAATAATTGGGTGTGGAAAAGCTTCCCGAAACTCTCTCATGCACTGGTTCTATTCGTATGCCAGCGCATCTATCGGGTCCTTCCGCGCCGCCATCCATGCCGGGTAAAGCGCGCCGAACAGGGCGCCCCAAAGGCAATCAGCGCGCCGTTGATGATCCACGCCAAAGTTAACTCAAAACTGAATGTCGCAAATCTCAAGCTCAAGAACTCTCTTACGCCGTATGTGGACACGATGCCCAGTAGCACGCCCGTTACGGCGAGTACGCCGGTCTCGCCCAGCACCACGCTTACGATGGTCGCCTTCGACGAACCCAGAGATTTTAAAATGCCGATCTCGCGGGTCCGCTCCAGCACCGCCGTATACATCGATTGGAAGATGACCAGGAAGCCCACGATCACCGCAATCCCAATGACCACGTTGAGCGCCAGGTCGAAGCCGGGGAAGCGCGACGGAGTGTAGAGGGCGATCAGATCCTCCATCGTCGTCACCTTGTAGCCTTCCAGTCCCTTGGTCGAGTGAATCTCCTGTCGAATTGAAGCGTTGTTGGCAGGGTTGTCGCTCTTGATGTAGATCACCGAAGCTTTACCATCGGAACCCATCAGCGCGCCGAGGGTCTCAATGGGCACCAATTTCCGCCCGCCTTTACCGCTCTCGACAACTCCGCAGATCTTAAAGGGGTGATTGAGGATGGGGATCGTGTTGCCCACTTCATGGTCAGGGCCGGAGCGCGCGAAGACATCGTCAACGATGACTTCATTCGGCCCCTGAAATGGGCCGCCTGCAAGAAATGTAAAAGGCTTCAGTGCATCGTAGCTCTTGAAATCGATTCCATAGAGAACCTCGACCGAGCCGCTCATCGAGAAATCCGTGATGACCGGCGAAGCAACGGTTACGTGAGGCATTCTGGCAAAAACTTCAGACATCCGGGCAGGCATGGGTGCGCCGCTGACGCCATTCATAAAGGTTGCATTTGACGGACTCACCACCAGGTCGGCTCCGATGCCGTTCTGGCGCTGCTTGGTGTCGTTCAGCATGCCCATGAAAACGCCCACGATCGACAGGATCATGACCACTTCAATGGCCACCGCCAGCACGCTGATGATCGAGCGCATCGGACGGTGCAGCAGATTGGCAAGGACGAGCTTATACATTCTCTGGGCTGGCTCCGAGGGGCAAATAGCCCTCGTCTAAGGGTAACAGCCCGGACGACCCGGGGTCTGGCGCCGCACCCGACTCCAAAGCGCCAGCCCCCGCCCGGGGCTGCCAAGTTGCCGCGCGGATTGGCCTTGCGCCTCAACAGGCTAGCCAATTCTGTACAAAAGCGGTTAAGAGTCACCGATTGGCGCTCTGCGCCTCAGGCACATGAAAACAGAGGAAGAGCCGCTCAATTGCTTTGACTGGAGTCTCTTGCCCGGTTTATTGTTGAGGGGGAAACGTGTAACCACCCTTGGGTTGTTGCACTTTGCTGGCTATCAATGGGGAATTTTGGTGAAGACCTGCGCATGGAGCGGTTGTCCCGCGGCATAGCGCTGGAAGACATTACCGCAGTGACAAAAATCAGCCAGCGGCATCTCATCGCGCTGGAGCAGGAGCGGTTTCGTCTCCTTCCGGGCGGCATTCTCAGCAAGGGCATCGTTCGCGGTTACGTTGGCGCACTGGGTCTGGACCAGCGAGACTGGACCGAGCGTTTTCTGCAAGCCTCCAGCGCCTCTGGCCATGTGAGCGATGACGACCGCAGTTGGACGGCCTTCGCATCGAACGTTGGCAAAGCCCGCATCATGCGACACGATGCCATTGAGATCCGTCTCCGCTGGGCCGGCGCGTTCCTGCTGCTGCTTACAGTCGCAGCGGCGGCCTTTCTTACGGTGCGCTATTACGGCTTCCGGGTGGGGTGGTGGCCAACGCTGCTGCCTGTTGAAGAAGCCCGGGCGGCTTACAACTCCTCTATGACTTACGCCCACACCCTGTATGCGCGCGTACTCTCCTGGTTCAAGGGCTGATCCTGCTCGATCCTAGTGCGCATCCGCGGTTCAAAGCGTCTGAAGCTCCCTTTAACTCGAATAGCGCCCCATTCACTGCGAGACTTTGCAGCGGTGCCCCCGGCGCAATTACCATGTATAGATGCACCCTCAGGCGTTGGCCTCCCGGTGCTGTTGTACGCCACCGATGCGGGCTCCCTGCCGGTCGAGGAGTGAAGTGTTCTCTCCGCCGCAGCTTTTTCAGAGCGAACCAGCCATGGCGGCCTACCACCAAATCGAATCCCTTCAGTGGGCAGGAGTCTGAAGTTGAGCGATCGTTTTTTGTTTACCTCTGAGTCAGTCACCGAAGGCCATCCGGACAAGATAGCGGATCAGATCTCCGACGCCATCCTGGACGCATGCCTGGAGCAGGACGCCTATAGCCGCGTTGCCGCGGAGACCCTGACGGCCACTGGCCTTGTGGTCATTGCCGGCGAAATCACCACCAAGGCTTATGTCGACTTTCAAAGCCTGGTCCGCGGCGTAGTGGCCTCGATTGGCTACGACAACGCCCTCTACGGGTTCGACTCGAACACCTGTGCCGTGATCTCGACGATCAACAAGCAGTCCGGTGATATTGCCCAGGGTGTTGACACCGGCGGCGCCGGCGATCAGGGCATGATGTTCGGCTACGCGTCCAACGAGACTCCGGAACTGATGCCAGCTCCGATCTCTCTGGCCCACAAGCTTTGCCGGCAGTTGACGGCAGTGCGCAAGAGCGGCAAGCTGCCCTACCTGCGCCCCGACGGCAAGAGCCAGGTGACGGTGGAGTACGACGAGAACGGCAAGCCGGCCCGCATCGACGCCGTGGTGATCAGCAGCCAGCACTCGGAGAGCGTCAGCAATGAGGATTTGCATGCCGACATTCTCAAGTACGTCATTCAAGCTGTGTTGCCGGCCGAGTGGCTGGACGAGCACACCAAGTACCACATCAACCCGACCGGCCGCTTTGTGATTGGCGGGCCGATGGGCGACACCGGCCTGACCGGCCGCAAGATCATTGTGGACACCTACGGCGGTTCGGGCCGTCACGGCGGCGGCGCTTTCAGCGGCAAGGATCCGACGAAGGTGGACCGTTCGGCGGCTTACATGGCTCGCTATATCGCCAAGAACATTGTAGCAGCGGGTCTGGCCGACCGTGCTGAAGTTCAGCTGGCCTACGCTATCGGCGTGGCCAACCCGGTCAGTGTTCGCATTGATACCTTTGGCACCGGCAAGATTGGTGAAGCCAAGCTCACCGAGCTGGTTCGCAAGAATTTCTCGCTCACGCCGAAGGGCATTATCGAGAGCCTGAACCTGCGTCGGCCGATCTACCAGAAGACCGCCGCTTACGGCCACTTTGGCCGCACCGAGCCGGAGTTTACCTGGGAGGCTACCGACAAGGCCGCAGCCCTGGCCGAGCAGGCCGGAGTGGCGGCAGCGGCAAAGTAGTTTGTATCAGAAGCGTGTTCTACCGGAATGGGACCCAGGAGAACCTGGGTCCCATTCCTTTTTCGCGCTGCGGCGTCCATGACTTAGAATTCCTTTGGACTATTCTCTGGTTTTTGAACGAGGAGATATTCATGCGCTTTGTTGCGATTGCCTCTCTTGCACTTGGTTTGGCCACGGTGGCCGCTGCACAGACTACTGCCCATTGGGACTACCAGGGCAAGACCGGCCCGCTGGGTTGGGCCAAACTGGACCCCGCCTACCAGGCTTGCGCGAAAGGCCACGAGCAGTCGCCTATCGACATTCGCGGCGCCCACCTGAACAAGGCGCTGCAGCCGATTGAGTTTCACTACATGGCCGGATCGGTGACGTTGGAGAACAACGGGCACACGGTGATGGTCAACGTGCATCCTGGAAGCTACATTGTGGCGGAAGGCGTGCGCTATGACCTGGTGCAGTTTCACTTTCACCATCCCAGCGAGGAGGCGGTGAAGGGCAAGCTGACGGACATGGACATCCACCTGGTGCATAAGAGCGCGGACGGCAAGCTGGCCGTTCTCGCGGTGCGGCTGCTTGAGGATCAGAGCAAGCCGAACGCGGTGCTGGCCACGCTATGGCAGCAGTTGCCAAAGACCACCGGCGCCAACGAAAAGGTGACGGAGATGATCAACCCAGGCGGACTGCTGCCGGCCGACCGCGGCTACTGGACGTATATGGGCTCGCTGACGACTCCGCCGTGCACGGAAGGCGTGCGGTGGTTTGTGTTTGAGCAGCCGGTGACGATAAGCCGCGACCAGTTGCGCACCTTTGTTCCGCTGTTCAAGATCAATTCCCGGCCCTTGCAGGAAGCGCACGGACGGCGGATTGAGGCCAACGAATAAAGGCCTTATCGCGCCTGCGGCGTGAAGTTGAGAACCAATCCTTCATCGCCGGGGAGGACGTTGACTTCAATGCCGGAGACGTCGGTGACGAGATAGTGAGCTGCATCGAGCGCCTCGACGGGATGCGAAAAGGTGGTGGCTACTACCGTGCAGCCGGCGGCGCGGCCGGCCTGGGTCCCGGAGGCCGAATCCTCAAAGACCACGCAGTCTTCGGGGGCAAACCCCAGCAGCGCGGCTCCGGCCAGAAAGGGCTCGGGGTGAGGCTTGCCACGGGTGACCCGATCGGCGGTGACCAGCCGCTGCGGCACGGAAATGCCGCCGGCGGCCATGCGCACGCGCGCCAGCTTGTCAGTCGCGCTGGTGACCACGGTCCAGCGGTCGACAGGGAGAGCCGCGAGCAGGGTGAGTACGCCGGGCAGCACCTCCAGGCCTTCATTGTCGGCAATCTCGATCTCTTCGATGACCTTGAGTTCTTCTTCGCTGTCGAGGTCGGGGCGTAGCTTGGCCAGTGTCTCGATGGCGCGGCAGCCGTGGGTGATGCTCAGGGTGTACGCCGGGTCCACGCCGCGCAGCTCGGACCATTTGGTCCAACTGCGGTCGACGGAGCCCATGGAGGAGATCAGGATGCCGTCCATATCGAACAAAACGCCCTTGCAGCGGATTTGAACCGGGGAAGAAACAACGGAGGAGGCCATGTGTTCATTGTACCGGGAGGTGTTTTGGGGAGTCTCAGGGGATGAATCGGGGTGCGGCGGTTGGCCCAGGATTCGATTCTGAGAGATTGTAATGCATAATGTTCGAATAGGCGGTTACACGAACGCAATTCGGGGCCGGAATCTAACTGTGTGGAATCGGTCTCAGAGAAGCGACCATCCCATTGATCTCTGCCTGTGTTATCACCTGATGGGTCAGTTCTTTTCCTACAATCCATATCTGGTAACGCCGATCATTGCGGTCGTACAAATAGAGTTCTACTTTATATGGAGGCAAGGCCGGATCCCCCATTTGAAAGCCGTGCATTTCCCCTGAGCTTTGCGGGTAAATCCTGGTGATGGATTCTAACACCTCCATCGACTTGAGATTGAGCAGAGTCAGGCTTCTTGCTTTCATAGTAAGTGTCGACCACCATTTGACTTGGGACGGCGCGGCAGCCAATTCAGCGGCCATGAAGTCATAATTAGAACTTAGTGCATGGGCACCGAGGATTCTCGTGATCTTCTTTGTATCTTCGTCGGTCGCACCTCGCATCAATTTCACGTTGTTGTTCTCTAACAATGGGTTAAAGAGCATCAGGGCAGCGCCACCATTGAGTTGCCATAGCGCCACCGACTTCCCTTCTTCCTTAGCTTGGGCATCATGCCAAGGGATTTGCAACGAGTACTCGAAGTGCTTGACCTGCAAGCCATTGAGCAATGCAACGCTCTTGTCTGGAAGCGAAGTTGGAATCACATTTAAGGAAGGGTGTCCCTGGCAGGTCTCTTTAATGAAATGCCACGCAATCAAGTTCATGGTTGCGTCGCGAACGAGCCATATCGCCATTAGGCCAATGAGGATTGAGAGTATCGTGCGAGTCCAACGCCTGTTTGTCTTGAACTTCATCTTCCACTTCCAAGTGCTGATCCTAACAGTTCAAAGCTGCTAGCGTTTCACTGTTCTGGGTACTGATAATCTTCAGCAGCCAGCAACTGAACGATGCATATCGATAGGGCCAGGGGGGATTCTCCGGTACTGTAAGGATAGTCGCCAATGCGGAAGTAACGCCACGTTCAAACTCTCAAAGACAGCCGCAGTCGTGCATGGTGCTTGGCGCCACCCAAGGCCATGAAAATATTTACCTGATCTCGCGTCGCCCCTACGGGGCTTGAGTCGTTCTTTCATCATCTTCCCAGGACTCCGTCCTGGGCTATTTTCCTTTGGTCCCACCGGGACAAGTAGTCGCGTCCACTGGCTCCTATTTTCAGGGCGAATCCTTCGCTGCGGCTCAGGATGACACTGCCGTGGGTGGAGGATGAGGTGCTGGACGGCATTGCGGTTGGATCGTCGCCAAAGCGGAAATCACTCCTCAGTCAATAGAATTAGGCCGGAAGAAGCCTTCCTTGCGGTGTGGCGGGCTTGCATCCTGCTGGATCGGACGCATGTGGCAGCATAACACTGTATCCAGCAAAAGGCCCGCGCCTGAAGGCGTGGCATTCCTGGACTCAATTCAGGGGCATAAATGCCCCTGCTCCCTGCGTTATTGCTCCGGCAAGAAGACAAGGTCGTCTTCTTCCCACCCGCGAATCCGCGGGCGACAATGACCGGCAGAGGTTTCAGCGCTTTTTTGCCGAGGGCGCTTTGGGCATGACGAAGGTCGCTTTGGCTGGTTCGGCGAGGGTGACGGTTGCTTCGACCGCTGCCTTGCGCGAGCCTTGCAGGACCTGGTTGGTTCCCAGCGTGATCTTGCGGTCGGCGATGGTGGCATCCGCAGTCCAGCGGGTAAAGCGGGTGAGCACGGGGGGGATGGTCCCACCGGCGGCGGCAACGGTTCCACGCTGCCAGTCGAAGTGCAAAGTGCCCTTTGCGGACCCGGCCAGATCGCTGTCTGCATAGCCGGAGAGATCGATCTTGCCGTCCGCGTCCAAAGTGCCACCGGACCAGCGCTCGCCAAGCAACTGCCCCACGGCAACGGGGTTGAGCTTTTCGAAGTGTCCAGCAAGCGTGTAGGCGGGCTTGTCTCCGGTGTGGAGCGCGCCGGCTGCGTGCAGATGACCGCCGAGCAGTTCGCCGTCGAGGCCAGTGATTTCGGCTCCGTCTGGAAGCAGGTGAAGGGCCGCCGACGCCTTGCGCAACGTGACGGGTCCAAGGATGAGCGAATCCGCCTTCACGGTACCCTCAAGGGTTGGCCATGCGGGCGCAGCCGAGGGATGAAGGCGGCTAATGAGCGCGGAGAGCATGGTGCCCTTTTCATGCGCTCCCAGAACCGCCGCCTGGAGCGTGGCGGCGTCGAGATCTCCGAACTCGAGGTTGAAGACGGCAGGAGCGCAGGGGGCAGGCGCCGGACAGGCCGCGGGCACGGTCAGAGTGGCCGTTCCCTTCACGGGGCCATAGGAGAAGACGACCGGGTCCCAGCGTGTCGCGCCGTTGTCCACGTGCAGCGTCGCCAGCGCGATTTCAACATGGTTGGCCAGGTAATTGGCCTTCCAGTTGGCGTTGTGCAAGGTCACGGTGCCGCCGAGGCTGTCCGCGACGGGTATTCCCGATGGATTCACGCCTGGTTGCGCCTTTGCCAGCACGCTCACTGCCACGGCCGCGGCGATGTCGGCGGGCGAAATCTCATCGGCGGGCATCCAGGGGCCTTCAGCGCTCAGGTCCACAGCCAGGGGATCTCCGGCCAGTTCGTTGAGGGCCGCTATATTAGTGATTCCGGCCGCATGCGCCAGTTCCCTGCTGCGTGCGATGGCGGCCTGACCGCGCACGGTGACCTGGTAACCGTAGGACGCAAGCCGCAAATTTACGGTGAGAGGAACCGCGCCGCCGGCGGGAATTGCCACGGTTCCGGCGAGCGCCTGGGAATGGCCTTGCGCAAGTGCCGGCTCGAGCACCATTTTGGGCGCAAGAATTGGCTGGCTGAGGCCGCCCCCGCTGACTTGAAGACCTTCTACGGTAAAGCTGCCGGTAAGCGGCCCTGGCGCCACCGGGCTTGGCTTGGCGGGATGAACTCGCGCAGTTTTGACGGCCGACTTTTGCGGATTGGCTTGGGCAGCGGTTTCATCGTAGACAATTTTGCCGCTGACCGTGCCGGCAACCACCAGACCGGGGCCTACGCCGCTGCGTACGGTACGAAGCGCATCGAGGCCGGCAGCCGCGGGAAGGTGGTCAAGCTCGACTGAAAAATGCGATGGGCTGCCAGCTCCGGGCAGATCCCCGGCCACGCGGATACGACCACTGCCCAAGGGAGAATCACATACCAGGTTCTCGACCGTGCGCGCGGCATGGTGATAAAGAAAGCCGCAGTTGGCATCGAAGTCCAGCGGAGAAGCCGGCGTAAACTCTTCGCGATGCACGCCGGTGGCGCGCAGCCGCGTCTTGATCTGGGCCGCTTCGGCGGTGCCTTCCATATGCAATTGGCCGCGCAGGTCGCCGCGCCAGCCAGGGTCTTTCCCGATGACCAGCCTTGCAAGCTGGCCAAGCTGCGCCTCGCGCCATTCCAAGTCGAGGCGGACCGGCATATTCCGCAGGTTGGGCGCACTCTGTACGGTCGCGTCCAGTTCGACGATACCGGTGTCACCCGACTCGAGGCTCAGATCGGTGCGCACCGGCTGGCCTTGGAGACGTATGCGCCAATTGCCGGGCTGCTCCTGCTGTAGCGACACTTCAGTTTCCACCAGCGAAAACGGTAGCTTTTCAGCGCCGTTCTTGATGTTGATGCGCGAGTTGGTGGCGCGCAGGTAAGGAAGCGGCACAGCCTGACGCGGGCCGGCAACCGGGCCTGCCTTGGCCGCGGTGCGGAAGAGCGAGTCGAGATTCCAGCGGCCCGCTGAGTTGCGCACAAGGTTGAGGCTGGCCTCGTCGACGCTGATGCGGCTGATCTCCAGGCGTCCGCGCCACAGAGACAGAAGGCGGATGGATGCGGTCACGGTTGCGGCATGGAGCATAGGCTCAGTACCGTACGCCGGGTCTTCTTCAACCGTGAGATCGTTGAGCACGAATCCGGGGCGGGGCAAGAGTTGCAGTTCCACCGAGGACAGGCGCACCGGCCTGTCAAGCGATGCCGCCATGAGATGAGTTATCTGGTTTTTGAAGTGGCTCACGGTCACCAGCGGAGGCACGATCACTACCGCCAGGATGGCCACCAGCAATGCCAGTGCCAGCCAAAGCCGCTTGCGCTTACGTTGCCGGCCTTGCAGATCTTGCGTCATGGTCTCTTCAGTGGTCAGTAGACAGTTAACAGTGACTTTATATTATTCGCCGGCCGCTGATCACTGACAACTGGCCTTATCGTACAGGGTGCAAGGTGCGCGCCCAGCGTGTTTCGGTAAAGAAGTGCACGGCCACGTGGCCCATCCAGGCCAGGCTGTGGCCGAGTCCGGTTTGCTCATAGGCATCTTCGGGCGTTTTGAAGGACCAGTAGTTGAACAGCGGACGGCCCACTATGTTTTCCCTCGGCACAAAACCCCAGAACCGGGAATCGAGGCTATCATGGCGGTGGTCGCCCATCATGAAGTATTTTCCGGGGGGGACGACGAGGTCGCCATTCTCGATGTGATTGGGAAAGTCCACTGCCCAGGCCTCGGTAGCGCCACCAGTTTGAGGATAAGGGGGAACCGATGGAAACTCGTCGAGAAAGTCCTGATGATTGTCGGGCGTGGTGGCCTCAGCGTGGGGCTGATCCTGGGCCACGCCGTTGACGATCACGATGCCGTTGCGGAGGTGAATATGGTCGCCGGGCTCGCCGATGAGACGCTTCACGAGGAACAGGTATTGCGGCTTGCCGTCCACGTCGTCCGGCACCGGCTTGATGAAGACCACGATGTCGTTACGTTTGGGCTCGCGATAGCGGAGCAGCGGCATCCAGCGGGCCACGGGGGCCAGGGTAACGCGATCCACCACCAGGTGGTCACCCACCAGCAGCGTCTTCTCCATCGATCCGGAGGGAATAACAAAGTTCTGAGCCAGAAAAGTGAGAATGAACAGGCCCACCACCAGCACGGAACAGATGCTGGCTACGGCCTCAAATGGCGTCTCTTCCACCTTGACTTCCGCGGGGGCCAGCTCGTTTTCAGCCTGGGTCGGCGTCTTGGGTGCCGGCGATTTCTTCTTCGTCATCCTGTCGCTCTTTTTTCATTGAACAGTGGGCAGTTAAAAGCCCGGGGCACTGTTCCCTGTTTACCGTTTCTATTTCACCACGCGGAAGATGCGCTTCCAGCGCGCAAACCCTGCAAGTCTTGTCGAAAGCTGCCTGTCGTGTCCGAGTCTATCATCCGAGGCTTGCAGCGTGGCCTGGTGCAGATCGGTGGTGGAGGGACGGCTGAGAGAGAAGTAGATGACCAGCGGCCGGGCCACAATCGCCTCACGCGATACAAAGCCCCAGAACCGCGAATCCTTGCTGTGATTGCGGTTGTCGCCGAGCACAAAATACTGGCCTGCGGGGACTACAAGTTCGCCATCGGTGGTGAGGCCCTGCATCTGGCGCCACCAATCGGGGTCCACCTGGGGGTCAGTGTAGATTTTGGCCGGGAAGTTGTCGCGGAATGGATTTGGTGGGGCCGGTTCGAAGGCAGCATAGGGCTCGTCGAGGACCACGCCGTTTACCATCACCCGGCCATCCTCGATGCGCAAATGGTCGCCGGGAATCCCGACAACGCGCTTGACCAGCAAGGGCGGGCTGGGATGGTGGAAGACGATGATATCGCCGCGTCCGACCTCGCGATACGGCAAAACCCAGCGGCCCAGATTACCCTTGGGTGCGAACACCTGCTTGTTGAACAGCAGAAAGTCGCCGACCAGCAGCGTGTGCTCCATGCTCTCAGAGGGAATGAGCAGGGGTTGCAGCACAAACGTGAGCAGGAACATGGCCACCACGACCGTCCGCAGCATGGAGGCCAGGGCCTCCGGCAGCGTGGGCAGTTGCAGGCGCAGCCGCGAGAAAAACTGTGGGTGGGCGCCCGGCAATTGGACAGGGGTGCTCATTGCGCTGCTTGTTCCTCCTCTTCCCCGCCGTCCTGCATTTCCTCATCCTGGGCCAGTCTGGCATTGGCTGTCGCCAGCCGTTCCAAGGCCCTTCGCGCGGCATCCTGCTCCGCGTGCTTTTTGGTGCTTCCCGTGCCCCGCGCCATCGGCTTCCCGGGCTCTCCGCCCTCGGCCTTCAGTCGAACTTCGACTAGAAAGCGCTTGCGGTGATCGGGACCGCTTTCGCTCTTGACCCGGTAGACCGGGGCTCCGGCGCGTTCCGCCTGCAGCCGTTCCTGTAGTGCCGACTTATAGTTACCCAGTGCGGCTCCGGAGCGCAACTCCTCCGCCAATTGCTCGGCGGCCTCGCCCATCACCTGTTTGCGCGCAAACGCACGAACCGGCTCCATGCCCCCATCGAGAAACAGCGCTCCGATCACTGCTTCCATGGTATTCGATAACACGGTGCTTTTGCGCCTTAGTCCGCTCTTGTCCTCACCGGGGCTGAGACGCAGATGCTTGCCAAGACCGATGGCCGCGGCCACCTGGGCCATGTGCTGGCGGCTGACGAGTTGCGCTCGAACCCGAGTCAATTCGCCCTCTTGCCAATCCGCATGCAGAGCGAAGAGCGCTTCTGCGACGACGAGCCCCAGCACAGCATCGCCGAGGAACTCCAGCCGCTCATTGTCCCCGGCGTCCGCTGGGTCTTGCTTGCCGGAATGGGGGACATGCCCGTCCGCAATCCGCTGGTTTGAAAACGACCGGTGAGTCAAGGCGCGCATCAGCAGCTCATGGCTTTTGAAGCCATGGCCCAATACCGCTTCCAACTCGGCCAGAACTGCTTCCACTTGCTCCTCGCCTGGTTTCAACTCCCCGGACACATTCCGAGAACGGTGCGCCGCCCGGAGTTCCCGGACGTAAACCGCGCCCTTTGTTCTGATTAGACGCCACCCGGAGGAGATTGCAGGCGTCTTCGACGGATTATTGCGGCTTCTGGGTCGCACCGGGCGCCAAGGTTGCAGGCGCTGCCGGGGGCGGGCCATCATCGGCATCCTCTTCGCAGGTGTGCCCGTTCACCGAATACGCATTCTTGACGCCACGCTCGGCGGCGATGCGCGTATCCTGCTGCCCATCCCGCACAGTGAGCGCCAGTTGGTACTCTGACAGGGCCTCGTCCCGCTTGCAGTCCAGATCCAGCATCCGGCCCAGATAAATATGAGACCAGGCCAGCAACCGCTGCTCTTTGCTGGTGGCCAGGGTCTTCTGAAAGTCCGCGATTGCCTGATCCGGATGCCCGGTGAGAATAGCCACCCTGGCCAGAATGAAGTTGGCGCGGGCGCCGTCTGCCACGGAGGTGATGGTGTCGGTTTGCTCCGACAACACCTTCTGCGCCATGGCGCTGGCTGTGGCCGCGTCTCCGCCGGCCAGCTTGGCCTCTGCCAATTCCAGTCCGGTGAGCTTGTGCGGCTTGCTGCGCTGCAAAACGTCGGCGTCGGCTTCCTTGTCGAACTCGGTCCGCCGGGCGCGTTGTACCTGCTGGTCCACGTCCATGCTGTACACCATTTCGCCGATGGTGTCGCGGAGGCTGGCCGGGTCCTTTTCAAACTGAATCAACTGCTCGTAGAAGTATTGTGTGAGCACAAACCCCTGGCTCATGTCGTGGCGGACCGTGGTCCAGCGCACGGCGTCCACTTTTTGCTGGTAGACGCTGCGTTCGTGCTCATAGCGCGGCAGTTCAGACCGGTCAACGCCGGCTGGAATCTTGTACACCGGTACTTTGGTGTCCATGGTGCGCGCTTCGATGGCCTTGATGAGGCATTCGACGGTAAGCGCCACGGTGTCGGAGCGGTAGCGGAACTCCAGGGGCGTCTCGCGGATTTCCTTGAGAATCGGCTGGGTGCGGTCAATGGCATTGGAGCGCGCGTACAACAGCGGCTCGATGAGGTAATGCAGGTAGATGTGGCGCACGTCGGTCATGCGAATCTGTTCGTTGGCCGGCGAAACTTCCACCACGTAGTCGGTGCCATAGATGCGCGCGTCCACGGTGCTGGGCGAGAGCATGGGCTCGATGACCACGATGAACCGCCGTCCGTCATAGGTGGACGCGGGCATCTTGAGGTAGAGATTGGTGGACACAATCATCTGGGTGAGCGGGTCGTGTAGCCGGTCGGCCAGGCGGTCGTAGGTTTGATGGACGGCGAGCCAGATTCCGTGCAGGTCCACCGAGGCCACAAACGCCTTGAGAAGGGGCACAACTTCGGCCACCTGGGTGGAGTCGGGGGGCATTTCCGTCAGATCGGCCGTGGTCTCGATCTCCGGGGGCGGCGTGAGATACAGAGCCAGGGAGATGTACTGCGAGACATCCCTTTCCGTACCCGTCATCCGATGCTGGGCAATAAACAGGCACAAGGCGTCGCGGCGGCTGCGGGCGTCTTCGCTTTTAGCCAGCACCTGGTTGATTTCATCGCGAACCCTCATGCGCACCGGCTCGCTGCCTTCCAGCCCCTCGTCGTAGCCGCAGACGTTGAGGGCGGCGGCCATGATGAACACGGGCTCGGAGCTGACCAGCGAGATGGTCGGCCCGGCAGGATCGACCAGAGAGGGCGTCTTCTCCTGCACGTACCCCTGCGCCTGCGAGGACGAAGACTGCCCTCTGGGCGAATTGCTGCCGGAGGATTGGGCGCGGGCCGGGGCGGGCGCAAGGCCAGCCAGCAGGCAGAAAAGAACAGCCGAAAAGATGGCCAATGATCGAAATGTGCGCGATGTCATCAGGGAACCCTGCCTGCAAGTCTACAGCGGAATCAGAGTCGATGCACCCCAAAGGCAATTCCGCCGGGCGGCTTGTCCCCCCAAGAACAAGCAACCCTCTGTCCCCTGCGGCAGCACCGAAACTCTGGTTCCGTGTGAGTTAGACGCAGCGATCCGGGCAAACAGGAGGTTTGAGGGTCGGCAAGGTTCGCGGAATGCGTGGAGGGAGGCGAGGGGTGTGGGGTGCTGGGGTTGGCGGCATTGGCTGGGATTTGTAGCTTCCGGATAGGCGGTTATCTGCTTTTGAGAGAATGTGGCGACCGGGAGTCGCGTTCTTTGCCGGTGAAGTGGCATGGCGAAAAACACACGTGAGATGCACACACGGCGGGTTCCGTCATAGTCGCGTCCTCTGAATCGTACCGACATCACCGGTCCCCAACTGCGAGGGACCGGTGGCACCGTCATTTGGGTTGGGACAGGTCACCGAGACCGTGGCCACCCGCCTAGCAAGCCGCCCCGGAGGACGGCTTGCGGTTGCTGGAAACGGACGGTCAGATGCGGCACCCGCCCATCCAGATCATTCACTTTTCTACTAGCTGAACAGTCTCAGGTCGGCTTCCGGGATCATCTCCTCCTCACCATCACCGAACTCGATAGTGCAGAGGATTGTGCCAAGGGGTTGGCCATACCGCAGAACCTGATCTGGGTGTTTAACCTCTGTAAACTCAACCACTGCTCCTGGTCGGCCTGTTTCAGCACCGTTAGCTGTGACCCGCACTACTTCGTCGCCAAAATCAAATTGCATTTCGCCTCACTTCTTGATGGGGAGCCATGGAGTTCCGTCTGCGTTTGTCTTGTCAGGGACATGCGCATGAGGTTCCTGTGCTCTCGGATCCGGATGTCCAGAAGGTTTGTGCCCACCGTCAATACGTGTGCCGGTGGGGTTTCCGTCTTTATCTTTCACTTGCACATATGTCCCTGATTTGTTCCCTTGAATTTGTTGGCCCGCCGCGACAGGAATGGCGTTTCCATGCGGGTCCACCACTATAACTGGTTTATCAACCGGACCTGCGTGGGGGTTTGTATTGCCTGTTCCGGTCTCAGTTGCGGGCGCAGGCGCAGGCGCATCCTTGTGAAGCCAATTTGAAAGCGCCTTCATGCCGAAATAGGTGGCAGCAACCGCAGCGACGGTGCCGACAACGGCTCCAACAACGGCTCCAACTGCGGCTCCAGGAGGGCCACCAGGCGAACCGATAAGAGCGCCACCTTCTGTGGTTCCAAGAACAAGTGCGCATTGTGGGCAATGTCCAGTCAGATCAGTGCGCGTCAAGGGATTGTTTCGAACATATGCATACAGGTTTAGGCTCTGGGGATCGTCGAGTTGAGCATAAGGTACAGGTTCTTCCTTCGCACTCCAGTCCGGCGACATAAACCGGCCCATGGCACTGCTGTAGTAGCGAGCTTCGAAGTAGTCGTTGCCTGATTCTGCGTCGCGTTCTTTGCCGGTGAAAATAGATCGGTGGCCGGGCGCTTCGCTGAAAAGACAAACGGGGGGCAGTGTCGTAAATGCATCCGGTGTTCGAGTCGAAGTCAGCTCTTGCATCGTATCGATATCCCCGGTGCCCAAATGCGAGGCACCTGGGGCACCCAACACTTGTGAGAAAACTCACTTCGCCCCCCGGCACCCGGGCGCCCGGGCCACGCTTCAGACTATAGGGCATACTGCCATCGTAATCTCTCTGCGACCTTATCCGAAAACCCACTCATCGCGATAAAGCCGCGATGAATGGGGCACAGTCCCTGACACTGTGATGAGCGGGCCACCGGCCCATCCACCTGTCCTTCCCAAAAAGGTAAAGCTGTGATGAGCGGGCCACCCGCCGCCCCAAAAAAGAAACCGCCAGAGCATTGCCCGAGCGGTTAGTGAAGCTTTTGTTCCGTGCCTTATCCGTGCACAGATACGCCGGAGAAGGAAAGCACCACCAGGCCGCGCACCGGCTGCCCAAAGAACCGCGCCGGCTCAAACCGGCTGAGCAGGAGCAGGTTTTCCACCTGCGAACGGGTTTCGCTGTCGGCGGAGCCGGAGACGATGCGGTAGTCGTACATCTGTCCGTTTCCGTTGATGTAGACCTCGACGACAACCGGGCCGGACAAGGCTCCGATTTCGTTTTCGCCCACGCCGCTGGAGAGATAAAGCAGCCGCGGCGCCGAGGCCATTCCCAGGGGTTCGTCCTTATTGGCCTGTGCCGCCTCAGGCTGGGTGAACATGCCGACCAGAACAATCATGGAGCCCAGCAGCAGTACCGCACTGGCCAGGCCAGCAGAGGCCTGCAACACAAAGGGGCCGATCGTATTCTTCCAAGCCAGGCTGAAGCCATGAAAGAAGCCCTGGCGCCTGCGCGCGCGCTCCTGGCTGATGGCCACCCGGATGCGCAGCAACAAGTCTTCGGGCTCCGGCACCGGACCCAATCCGGCCAGCGACAAATGAGCCTGGCGCAGCGATTCCCACTCCTGAGCGCACAGCCTGCAACTCTCCAGATGGGCGGCAATCTGCTGCATATCGCGTCCGCTCAACCGTCCGTCAAGATATTCCGAAAACCTTGCCTGCACTGCAATGCAGCCGTTCATCGCGCCTCCTCTCCAAGGGGCATCTCGAATTCCGTAAAGGCCGCCGAACTCGAATCCGGCTTTGGCGCCATGAGCAGCGCCTTCAGGCAGGCGCGTCCGCGCACCAGCCTCGACTTGACCGTGCCCAGGTTCACGCCCTGCATCTCCGCCACTTCCTCGTAGACAAAGCCTTCAATGTCTCTGAGAATCAGCGTGGTGCGGAATGGCTCCGGCACCTGGTTCAGCGCTGCCTCAACCAGCGCCCGGTTCTCGGCGTGTACCGCCATTTCGTAGGGCGACTCGCCGGGATCGACCAGTTGGTCTTTCAAGAGCATCGGGGCTCCCGAATCGCTGTCCGTCATCTCCTGCTCGATGGGCACTTCCTGCTGCTTGTGTCGCATCCACCAGCGGCGCTGGTTCGATGCCTCGCGCAAGGCGATGCGGTAAATCCAGGTGCGCAGGGTCGACTCACCGTGAAAGCTCCCGACACCCCGGAAAACCTTGACGAACACGTCCTGGGTGAGGTCGGCGGCATCGGCGGCGTCATACACAGTACGCGCGAGCAGAGAGTAGATCGGTTGATGGAAGCGCGCGATCAGCCACGCAAATGCCTCATCGGAGCCGGCTTGGAGTTCCGCGATGATAGCCGCTTCGTCCGATTGCAGCGTTAGCGCGCTGACTAAATTACCCATGGTGAGGTCCGCCTGCACTTCAGTGTCCTCCCACCTATACCGCAACTCAGGCACACTTGGCATCTGCCAAATCTGAGCCGGTCGGTTGGCCCATTTGACAAATGCACTTATGCCGCACGCCCGAGCCCCTGCTTCGAACGCTTGTTGCGGCCACTCTCTGCCAACGTTCAAAACAACGCAGGACATCCGAAACTGCCAGGGAGTGAGCGGGAAACGGAACCCGGTTTAGCCGGATGCTCCGCGCCCCCTATTGTCTTAGACACCGGAACACCCCTAAAGTGTTCCCGGTCACGCCTGTGAAAGAGTTTCCAACCCGGAAGTCCGGAGCGCGTTTCTGGCTTGCAGAGAGCGAACCGGGCGATTGCATACGTGTTCATCCCTGCCTTGCGCACTCCGAGTCTGCGCGCTCTATTGATCCGGCAAGAAAACACTGGCATCTTCCTCCCACCCATTCCCGCAAAATACGTGGGAATGGATGGGGCGCCCGAACAGTATTTAGTTGCCGGATCTATAAGATGGAAGGTGGAGGCGTTACCGCTCATGTTTACCCCACAGCCGATCGGATTTGTTCAAAGCCCCTACAAAGACACCGCCGCGATTCCCCGTGGCCCCGGCGCCAAGCACGAGGCCGAAGGCGTACTGGAGATTCTGTGTGAACTCGAGCCCGGCCTTACCGATATCGAGGGGTTCTCGCATTTGTTCGTGATTTGGGAGTTTGACCGGGCCGGCGAGTGCGAGTTGCTCTCAACGCCGCCCACCGACGATCGCCCGCACGGCGTGTTCACGACGCGCTCTCCGCGGCGTCCCAACCCGATTGCCCTGACGGTGGTGGAACTGCTGGGCCGCGAAGGAAGTTCGCTGCTGGTGCGCGGAGTAGACATGCTGGACGGCACGCCGATTTTGGATATCAAGCCGTACTTGTCGGGAATTCCGGCGGAAAAGGTGCGGCGGGGCTGGATGGAAGAGGCGGAGAAGCGCAGGGGTTGAAACGGAATCAATGCCCCACTCTCCCTGATTTTGTGGCCGAAGTGGGATATGGAGTCGCCACCTAAGCAAACTTACTCAGGAATTTTCGACTTCTCCCGTGTAAATGCACCCGCTCATGCAGGTTTCCTGCACCACGATCCTGCTCAGGGCGGGCAGCGCCGGACGCAAATGCGTCCATAACCATTGGGCCAGGTGTTCGCTGGTTGGGTTCTCCAGGCCAGCCACTTCATTCAGACAGCGATGGTCGATCTGGTCTTCGATGGCCTTGAAGGCCGCCTTGATGTCGGCGAAATCGATGACCCAGCCCAGATGCGGGTCGAGGGGGCCGCTGACATGAATCTCGATGCGAAAGCTGTGCCCGTGCATCCGTCCGCACTTGTGTCCCGCGGGAACATTGGGCAGCCAGTGCGCCGCCTCAATCGTAAACGCCTTGAAGAT
>Ga0364874_10480_pt1 | contig 21449 bp, 19 predicted proteins | sample ExccelAu500001D4_2_FD_206922 | JGI IMG/M metagenome (GOLD analysis project Ga0364874, IMG submission 206922) | Enriched cells from Trout Bog Lake Hypolimnion, Wisconsin, USA - BchlTB.Aug07.5000.01.D4 | ecosystem: Environmental > Aquatic > Freshwater > Lake > Hypolimnion/Profundal zone | place... | reverse complement strand
CTATCGAAGTGTTGCTCAAAAGAATTGGGATCATCTGTTGGGATGGATTTTTCGCTGCAGACTTGAACCAGTCAAAAAAAGTCGGAAGAATGGTAAAGCACTATCTCTGGGGCATTATCAATGCGATAATGTTTCGGACATCAAATGCAGTAGCTGAAGCCAGAAATGCGAGAATTCAATGGATAAAGAAGATGGCGTGCGGGTTCAGGAATAGAGAGAGATTCAGAATGGCGATTTTGTTTCATCTCGGCGGCTTGGATCTTATGCCGAAACATTGGGGAATTATGCATAGCCCATTCAAAACCCTGAAGCGCCAAATTTTAACAACGCAGCCTTAAGAGAGGTCCCATCTGCAAAAAAATCTTTTAAGGCTACGTTCTTTTCAAGCCCCAGCTGCAAAATTTTTAATTTTTCTCCTCTCCAATTCATAGTCTATGAGTTTGTTGTAACCGTTTATCGCAACATTGAATCTGAATTCAATGTTAGGTAAGAACATTGTTCTCATGATCGAAAACAGCCGACGCATCACAGAAATGCGGGAACGTCCTGCACAGTGTCGTTCTTGTGTAGCCGTATAGAAATCAAAACCTTTTTAGGAACAGCATGCCGTTACGAACTGACATTTAACACGCTCAGGGGCCGCTGCATCAAGTCACAACAAAACTTTACCGCCGTCGGGAGAGATTTCCTTGCCGAGAGAGCCGGGAAAGTACAATAAACCATAATTCCATTAGTTTTAAACCTCCGGAGGAGCCTTCGTGCCCATTGCTCCGTAAGCTTTCGAGCTTATACGTCAGTACAGTCTGCCGGATCGGGCCGGAATTGGCGGACAAAAGACCCCTTTAGGGTGAATGAAAACGCTATCAATATCTCTCGACGACGCTTGGGAAACAGATTCCCTCGCAATGACACAATGATTAATGATTACCTCCGAATTGGTGGCTATGGTCGAGGATGTAACTGCCGAGATGATAGGTCCGGTCGTTGAACCTCCATCGGTCGGGATGCTGAATATGATGCTTTCGCTTGTGTCCTTCTGGACGAACAGGAAGAAACCACTTCTCCATGGTGCGTACCGTTTTTGCCGTTGGTTGAGCCTTACCCCCTGTGTCAGCGTAGTATTGATTTTGAGCTTATTGACCTTTATCGCCACTGTCCATAGATCATCTTCCTGCTCGCATATTTCAAGATACTGCTTCCTCAACCGGGCTTTTCCTTGCCGAATTACCTGATCAAAGGAATCCATCGGAGTTCGAGTTCGAACAAAGTCCTTCGCCAGCCGCTGATGAACCGGCGGTTCACTACCTTTTTCCATTGAAGGTCCGGAGCCTTATTCCGTGGGAAGTTATTTGTGTTCATTTTATCCAGCAGACGAGTTTCAAGCTTTCGCCACATCTCAACATTGTCGAGCAATCGAATAAGCTTTCGCCGCTGCCATGTGATGCAGTGATCCCATTCTGAATGGGTTTTCATCGCAGACGGTTGCCGCTTGCCAAGGTAGATATTTTCCATCTTGCACTTGTTCCGGATGATGCAGGACGACCACGAAATGAAACGGAAAGGGCGCGTCTTTCTTGTTTCTGCTAACCCTAGTTTAACATGACGAGAGAATGATTGTCTAATTCAGCACGCCATTGTACTCTGTCCGTGATCAGATTCAGGAAATCTTCCTCAAGAATGGTACTCCTTGTTTGATTCCATCTGTTTTACAGATACAATATTTAGAAGCCCGATACTGGTATCTGCTTACCTTTCTACTCCGATATCTTCGTTGATATTTGATATGACTGTTGCCGCAATCTTTTTTACCCTCTCATCGAATTGGCATTATAGATTCGTAAAAATTTTAAAACGGTCTTGCCAATTAGTATTAAACATATTGAAATGGTAAAGAAGTGTGACTAACTAACAAGATCAAATTAGGAGTTCATTGAAATGTTTCTTGATGCAATTAAATTTGATAGAATGAAAAAATGTAATTTTGAGTTGTTGCTAAAAATATTTTTAGCAGTTTTCGCAATTTCATGGTTTCATTTTTTAAAAAATGGCGTTGTTGCAATGGATGATATCGACTTCATCAATTATTTTAATGACCCAAACATAAGATTTGTTGATAAAACATTTTTAAATGTTGTCGCAAATAGATTTCGCCCAGTTTTCAATATTGTTCAATACATTGTCTACTTTTTTTGTGAAAATAATTACCAGCTTTGGTTTTACTTTAACGTAAGTGTAAACATAGTTATTTCCATAGTGTTCTTTAATATCATTAAGAAAATTACTAAAAGTCTTTTTATAACTTTCATTGTCAGTGTTGTTTATTTGACAAGCAGGTGTTCATATTATAATATAACTCAAATGAATGGCATACTTGAAGCTTTGTGTATTTTATTAGTCTTATTTGTTTTGAATAATGTAATCAATTATTGGCGTTCTCGGAAAGCGGAATTTCCTTTGGCTTTGATTATTGGGTATCTGCTAGTTGTTTTTACACATGAACGGTATATTATAATAGTTGGATTTTTAATTTTGTTTTTTTTCTTATGTGATTTTATTTCTCTATTGCAAAAGATATCTTTTTCATTAATTTGTGCACTTATCCCTTTTTTAAATATTTTTGTTAAAAAGTGTGTGTTGAAAATACCGTTTTTGGTTGGTACCGGTTCAACGACTGAACTTGGGTTTCACGTTAAATCTTTTATCGGTCATTGTATTTACAGTACAATGAATGTTGTAGGAATAAATATTGGCCCAAGGTATCTTAACGGTTTATATTTTGATGCAATACCTGCTCAGATGAAAATTGTTTCACTTTCTGTGGCTTTCATTTCATTAGCAATAATTGTATTTTATATATACTGCTTTATAATTGTTAATTCAGAAAGAAATAGTAGAATTATTGAATTTAAGAAGACTTTTTTGGCGCTTTCAGCTATTGGATTGTTAATTATATCATTTTCAGTAACGAGAAGAGTTGAACTTAGATGGATATATATGCCGTTTATTATTTATCTTGTCTGTGTTGCCTATTGCTCTGGTTTAATAAAAGAAAAATGCTTTAAGGAAAACTTTGTTTTAAAAAGAATAATGTTTTTTGTTTTATTTATTTTTATGATCTTAAGTATTGGGATTGACTGGCAATATCGCAAACATGTCGATTCCATATTTTTTATGGAACATCAAATGAGAGTGAGTAACATTCTTAAACAAACTTCTGCGCACTATGGTTCTTCTTTGAAAAATTATGACATATATGTTATTGACCCTTCGCCGTGTGTGGATTGGTTAACTGCTTTAAATTCTATATTAAAAGCTAATTCAAATATTTCTGATCTGAAAGTAATTACAATATTATCAAAAAATGAAATACCTAGAAATCATGATAAAATACTTGTGTTTGATTCTGTAGATAATTTTAAACAAATTTTGTTGAAGTAGTATCGAAATAGAAATGTGTTTCTGGCCAGCAACACATTTCTATGCAGTAGATATTGTTGCTTATTTGTAGATTCTATGATGAGAATTCTCTCAAAAGGAGGGCAATCATGGACAGGGTATGCGAGCATCCAGATAGAAGATGCTCCTACCCGGAATGTGTCAACCGTCTCCTTGGAAATATCAAAACCGATTGACATCTTCATAAAAAACCTCACATTTATCCTGTTTTTTTGTGAGGGTATGATCTCTTCTCTTTCTCTATCATCGCATTATGCAGGCTTAATGCCTAATGTACCGTTCAGAGTAGAGAAGGAAGACGGGGGGATTAACATTTCGAACGGTCTTTATGACCTATGACAGCATTAATCTTTTTCCCCGTCTTCATACCCCTCTTTTCCTTTCGGGATTAAGAGGGTTCTTCCTAAAACCAAACATACGATGACAGAATTCGTATTAAAATGTTATAATAGCTTTACGCCTGGAAGTCTTAAAAAAGTTCTTGATCGGATATTTTAGTATAGCATTTAACGGTTTGAATGGGATTATCAGGTCATTTCGAAGCGCCGCAGCGGCTGAGAAATGCGGGAACACCGGAGGGAATGTTTATTGTTCCGGCGTTCGCAAGGACCGATTCGGACAGATAGATTTTATACCGTCGGGATGATAGGGTATTAATCATTTCAAGAAACGTTATAATCATGGTGTTTCGGCAATCATTGCTTTAAATGCTATTTGCAGGCAGACTAAAATGCGAATTTCAGACTTTCAAAGAGAAGTAATCGTCGAAACACTGAAAACTCATTTCGGCAGCAGCTCGCAGATCTATCTCTTCGGCTCCCGTACTGATGATTCAAAGAAGGGCGGCGACATTGATCTTTTCGTTGAAGCAGATTACCCTGAACCCGATCTTTTTATGAGAAAACTCAAAGCAGTCTCTCAGATTCAGCTTGCTCTCGGAGATCAGAAAATTGACCTTATTGTCAGCCGCTCAGCTGAAGATGATCAGAGGCGTGTGGTTAAAGAAGCTATAAACAACGGTGTAAAGTTATGACAGCTGCAGAGAAAATCCCTCTGACTATCCGCTCTTCAATAAAAGAATGCGATACTCATCTCAGAAGGATGAATAGAGGGCTTTCTCTCCTTGCCGAATTTTTTCCTGTTTCGGAAGAGATTCTGCTGGAAAATGATGATATGCGCATCGAACATATCGATCAGTTTATCTACCGGTTCACGAAGCTTCAGGATTCAATGGGAACAAGGCTTCTTCCCGCGCTTTATGGCTATTTACAGGGGAACGATCAGCCGGTTCCGTTTCTTGATATTCTCAATACTCTGGAAAAGATGGGGATTATTACATCTGCGGCAGACTGGCAGTTTTTCCGCAATTTAAGGAATAATCTTGCGCATGACTACCCTGACAGCGTTGATCAGACTGTTCTTACCCTTAATCTTCTGTATTCTGAATTCGGCAGACTTGAAGCTCTTTATACGAATGTGAGACAATATTGCGCAGGACTAATAGAAGGTATCCAATGAAATCGACAAAAGCCGTTATTGAGGAAGATGTTCAAAGTATTTCAACTCTCATTAAAATTGATGTAATATAATTTTTCCAATGCTCTCGATCAGTATACCTATGCTGTAAATTGCTATGAAAAGCTGAAGGCTGAGGGATTTGAAGATCTGTATCTCGATCTTATTTCAAAACGTTTTGAATTCACTTTTGAAATGAGCTGGAAAGCGCTGAAGAGGTATCTTGATTTCCTGGGGATCGATGCAAAAAATCCCCGTCAGGTATTCAAGGAAGCCTATGCTCAGCAGCTTCTTTCCGGCGAGGAAATATGGCTCGATATGATAGAGCAGCGAAATCTTTCTTCTCATCTCTATGACGAATCTGAAATCAGCAGAATTATGGAAAAAAGAGAAGACTATCGCCAGGCTTTTCTTTCCCTGAAGATGACGCTTAAAAACGGATTACGCGGCTCTGCTGCGGAATAGCCCATAAAAAAGACCTCTCCGGTTAGATTCCGAAGAGGTCTTTATATTTAATCCGCTCTATTCTGCCCGCTACACCCCTGCTTTTGCGACTGCAGAAACCGACTTCGAAACCATAGACGCCTGAGACAGCTCTTTGTCTGAAAGCACCGCCTGTAGCTCATATTCCTTTCCCGGACTGCACTCCTTTATCGAAAGAGTGCCTGATGTGACTGCAGGAGTGTGAATCAGAGAATAATTCTGATACGCTTCTCCTTCAGCCGGAACCGGGCGGTAGAACACCGTCATCTCTCCTGTAAAGCTTTCTGGGTTGGTGAAGGTGATGTCAATCGTTCCGGACGCTCCCGGCGCTGCTGTCAATACTGATAACCCCGAAATGCCTAATTCTTCGCTGAGTATGATTACCTCCCTGTTCCTGTATTTGGGCGTATTGACGCCTATGAATCGATTGTATCCCCGCCGGTAGAGCGCGGCTTTTTTCCATGACTCTTTAATGATGACCGGCAGCACCTTCCAGTCTGCCGAAGCCTGAGCGAAGCTTTCTCTGACTTCATTCTGCGCTGCAGTCGGTTTTCCTGTGGGCCCGGATCTTTTTCTGGTAAAGGTCTGTCCGTCTCTCTGGTAAAAAGTGATGTTGCCGATTGAACTTGTAAATCCGTCGATAATCGGATTGAAAATAGGTTTTCCCATAATGGGAACCTCCTTTGATGATTTTCCAGAACATCACGGACTGCTTTCCTCTCCGGCCGGAGATGATGTTCTGCTGCTGTTACTACGGAGCCGGCGGTCCGGTGCGTGAAAAAAATTATGATTTTGAGACTTTTTTGAGTCGGTTGTCCGGCCGGTCTGATTCCATGCGCCAGTATAAAAGGAGTATATAATCTGTATAAAAGGAACAGGGAGATATTGGAATCAACCGGTCTTTGTCCTCGAATGCAGGAATCTCATACATTGAGACATATCTTTAGCAACATGGAGATTCCTGCACTTCGGCTGGACAGGTATTTTTATTCAATCCTGAAGTGCTCTAAAATGCCCTATTTGAGGATCCCAATATCGGGAAAATAGTGTTGAAATAAACTTAAGTGTTTATTTTTCTGGCAAAGTTCTCTTCTATAGTATCTAATGGTGTAAATAGTGCTATTTTGTCATTTTGAAGCTGCTGGCGGCTGAGAAATCCGGGGGACGACACTAGAGGGACTTTTTTCCCTTTGAATACAGCATAAAATGTGTTTTTGAAGACTTCTGTCCAGCATAGAATACATATACCAATGAATCTGTTGTGTTGGTTTCAGTAAAATAGAAATTCCGGCGCTCCGGCCGGAATGACAGACTATGGAGTACCAGATGAAATGTGTCGGGATATTGATAAAGTTTCTGAAAGGAATAAAAGAATTTCTTTTCGATATTTTTGAAAAACGTTATCTGATTTTTGAACTTGTGAAAAGAGATTTCAAAAGCAGATATCTTGGGTCAACTCTCGGCCTCCTTTGGGCGGTGCTTCAGCCCTGTATGATGATGCTGATTATGTGGTTTGTTTTTACTTTCGGGCTCAAAACAGGACGCGGACCGGGCGGGGTTCCCTTTATCTGCTATCTCTTTACCGGGATGTTTGCCTGGAACTATTTTTTTGATTCGATTTCATCATCTACCAATTCAATTCTAGAATATTCTTTTCTTGTAAAGAAGGTAAACTTCCGTCTCAGTATTCTTCCTATTGTTAAGCTGCTCTCTGCTTTTATTATGCATGCCATATTTTTCTTTATTGTTTTTGTTGTCCTGCTGGTCAATGGAATTTACCCCTCGCTTTACTGGCTGCAGCTGATCTACTATTTCTTCTGCATGATGCTTCTTGCTCTCGGCATCAGCTGGATGACCAGTTCTATGAATGTTTTTACCCGAGATGTGGGGTATATCGTTTCAATTATTCTTCAGTTTGGTTTCTGGCTTACTCCGATTTTCTGGAGTGTTGAAAATCTTCCTGCCAAATGGCATATTTTTATCAAGATCAATCCTATGGCATATGTTCTTAATGGATACCGGGACAGTCTGATATTCCACAGGGCTATCTGGAGGGCTGATTCCCATTCTGCTGCTGTGTTCTGGGCTGTTACTGTTGTTCTTCTGTTTTCCGGGATGGTTGTGTTTAAAAAACTTAGACCGCATTTTGCGGATGTTATCTGATAATAAAATGAATGTGTAGGAGTTTTCCAGGATGGTTAACCTGATTTTGTGCGGCGGAAGTGGAACGAGACTTTGGCCTCTTTCGAGGCAGATGTTTCCGAAACAGTTTGTAAGCCTTGTGAACAATTCGTCTTTGTTTCAAGAGACAGTGAAGCGCAATGCTGTGCTGTGTGATAAGTTCTGTATTGTTACGAATAAAGATCATCAGTTTCTTGCTGAACATCAGATTGATGAGTCTGATGTTCACGGATGCAGATTCAGTTATCTTCTCGAACCTGTCGGGCGGAATACCGCTCCTGCAATAGCTCTTGCATGTCTGGATTTTGATCCGGAAGAGATTATCTTTGTCACGCCTTCTGATCATCTTATACATAATCTTGCAGCGTACAGAGAAAAAGTTGCAATCGCCTGTGATGCAGCCCGGAAGAATCGGCTTGTGACATTCGGCATCCGTCCGGAGTATCCGGAAACAGGCTATGGATATATTGAGTCGGATCCTAGTCTTGTGGATGGTGTAGATTCTCTTCATAAAGCCAGAAGTTTCAAAGAAAAGCCGGACAAGGCGAATGCTGAAAAATACTGTGCTGCCGGAAATTATTTCTGGAACGGCGGCATGTTTGTATTTAAGGCCGGTGTTTTTCTTGATGAGCTCAAAAAATATTCCCCCGCAATCTATGAACAATCAGTGATTGCGTATAAAAATGCATGCAACGACAATAGTTCGGGAGGAGCTAGGACCGTCAAAATCGATTTTGCGGATATGACTAATATTCCAGCTGACAGTATTGATTACGCTGTGATGGAAAAGTCTGACAATGTGTATATTGTTGCTTCTGATATAGGCTGGAATGACCTCGGCAGCTTTGATTCAATAGATGATATAAAAGAAAAAGATGCAAACGGAAACACTGCCGCTGATAATATGATTACCATTGGTGCAAAGAATAATCTCATTTTTTCTGCGCATCGGAAGCTTGCACTTGTTGGAGTAGAGGATCTTATTCTCGTTGATACTGCTGATGCTCTTTGCGTTATTAAAAAAGGGCACTCACAGTGTGTCAAGGATGTAGTTAATACTCTTCAGAAGGGAACTGTTTCTGATAAAGAGATGACCATCGTTCATTCTACGGTGCATCGACCATGGGGAACATATACTGTTCTTGAAGAGAGCGCCAACTATAAGATCAAAAAGATTCTGGTTAAGCCTGGAAAACGTCTTTCTCTTCAAAAACACCTTCACAGGAGTGAACACTGGGTAGTTGTTGTCGGAACGGCAACTGTTCAAGTCGGGGAGTGTGAAAAGCTTGTTAGAAGAAATGAATCTATATATATTCCAATCGGTGAATGCCACCGGTTGACCAACCATGGTAAGATTGACTTGATTATTATCGAGACTCAGGTTGGGGAGTATCTGGGTGAAGATGATATTATCCGTGTTGAAGATGATTATAAAAGATGTCAGTAAGAACGCGGAATGTCTGATATAGCGTGATAAGGTTCATTAACCTTTCAAAATTATATAAATCAGGTGATAAAAATAATGACTGGATGAAATAAGTTCACAGTCTTTTTTGAAAACATATCATAAGGGTTTTTATTCGCTGAAAGATGTCAGCTTGAAAATCAGAAAAAGGAAGTGTCGGTTTTTTTTGCTGAAAATAACACCATTCATCTTCTTTGAAATGAATGGTGTTATTCCGGAAGGCTTCCGGACTTCAAATGCGGCTGCATGCGATAGCGGAATATTCAAACAGCTGCGAGAAAAGAAAGCGTAGAGAGTTGCTATCAGTTATATTAGAATAAAGACCGTCACAAAGACTCCCAAATCCGGAAATGAAGATAATATTTCTTTCTGTCTTTATATCTGGGTTGTGACGAAAGGAGCGTTATGAATAATCAAAAAGCCGGATTGAAAATTTTTCTTTTATCAGATCTGTTGAAAAAAATGAATTTGCATTTTTTTGAAGATGATGATATCAAAACGTCTCCCGGCAGGTTTTCATCGATACTGGCGGTTTTTTTTCTGATACTGATTTCATTCTTCTCTGCTTCAGTGCTTGCAACGGGAAAACTCCTTCCTGATTTCAGAATTCCTTTTGTTTATTCCTACGACACTCTTGGCACTCTGGCTGTCATACAACGGATTATTGACGGCGGCTGGTATTTTCATTCGAACAGACTTGGATTCCCGTTTGGTTCAGAGATGTTTGATTATCCTATCCCTGATTATGGGAGCCTGCTTTTCTTTAAAATTTTCGGATCTGTGACAGGTAACTGCATTTTCGTCTATAATTTGTTTTATTTTATCGGGTTTCCGCTTGATGCCGTCGTCGCTTTTTTTGTTTTCCGCAAGTTAAGATTAAATACTGGCTTCAGCGTTGCCGGCGCTTTGTTGTTTACTTTTGCGCCGTTCCATTTCCTGAGGATTGGTCATCTGTTTTATACTTGGTATTTTGTTGTCCCCCTTGCTTTTTACATGTGTATTCGTGTTTTTTCGGAAACGCCTCCTTTTTTCGAAAAGCAGCGCACCAAAGCCAGAATAGCTTTGAATATTACCCTTCCGATTATAATCGCATCTTTCGGTGTATATTATGCCTTTTTCAGTATACTGTTGTTGTGCAGCAGCGGAGTCGTTTCTTCGCTGCATTTTAGAAGCATAAAGCCAGTGTTGTCGGCGGCTATTGCGGTCGTTATTGTCTCGGGATGTATCGGAGTCTATACCGCACCCAATAATATCGATAGCTTCAAAAATGGAAAAAATATGGAAGTCGCACAGCGGAATCCGTATGAATCGGAAATTTATGGGCTTAAAATCGTACAGCTATTGCTTCCCCGACCTGATCATCGCGTGGGTCTTTTGAATAAACTAACCATGTCTTATTCTCGGACCACCCCACTGGTGAATGAAAACTATATGTCGTCGCTGGGTTTTCTGGGTTCGCTGGGGTTCATCATGTTGCTTGGAGCGTTTTTCCTCGCTCCTTTTTATCCGGATATCAAATGGGAGATCCGGATTCTGGCGCTTCTGACGGTGGTGATGGTTCTGTTTTCGACTATCGGGGGTTTTTCCTCGCTATTTGCATTGCTGATATCTCCCAGTCTGCGGGGCTGGAGCCGAATCAGCATTTTTATTCAATTTGCAGCACTCACTGCTTTTTTTCTTTTTGTTCAGATTATGATATCGAAAATTTCAAATCCCTTTGCATCTAAATTTGCCCCTCCGCTGCTATGCATTCTTTTTCTCATAACCGGAGTTTGGGATCAGACCGCAGTGCGCAGTGATGCTGGTCAGAATGCTATGGTAAAACAATTCAAAATCGACAGAGATTTTATACAGCGCATTGAAAAAATATCTCCATCAGCTGCGATTTTTCAGATGCCGTATATGCAATACCCGGAAGTTCCCCCTTTGAACCACCTCGATGACTATGGGCTTTTTTTAGGATTTCTCCATTCATCAACATTGAAGTGGAGCTATGGGGGTATGAAAGGAAGAACAGGGGATGGTTTTTATCAGGCTCTCTCTGAGCAGCCCCTAGAAAAGCAGATTGAAGTTATTAAAAAACTCGGTTTTTCGGGTATATATCTTGATCGTCGGGGATACCTGGACGGAGGTCGTTCGATAGAACTTGGCCTTTCCAGAATGGTCGGAAAACCTATTTTTGAGAGTTCTGATAGTATTCATGTTTTCTACCAGCTTCCAGAAGTCCGGACCCCTGATTTATCAGGAAAGGATTCTGCTGAAATAATGCAAACCGCTGGATTCTTCGCTGATAGACTCGGAATACGCTATCATGCCGAGATGAAAGACGGCATTGATTTTAGAAAAAAGGGTCTGCCTGATTTTGTAAAGGATATTAAGGGCATTTCAACTAGGGAGGAGTGGGGGAGATGGTCTATCGGGAAAAAAATGCGACTGGTTTTTACCGATGTATTGCCCCGGAAATTTACGCTGATTCTGAAGGCGTCGGCATTCGGCCCAAATGCAGGTGATTCTATCAGGGTTATGGTCGGAAATCAAAGCCGTTCGTTTAGCCCTGTCCGTTCTATGGCTGAATATCGTCTGGACTTTCTAACAGACCGTGAAAGCAATGAAATTGTTATTTTTATTGCAAAGCCGATGAGTCCCAGCAGGCTCGGACTTAATGAAGATCCGCGTTTGCTTGGGATCGGCATGGAGAGCATCGGGTTTGAGTTTTAAACTATTTAATAGGTGAAATGATGACGATCGTTGAAATACTTAAAAAAAATAGAAAGTTAATGTCTGTCAGCTCTATAATTGTTTGTGCGTTTGCAGTTGATATTGCTGCACTCTGGCCGATTCTGCACTCAGGGTATACGAGTGATGATGCCGCGAACTCTCTAATAAGAGGAGTAATTGGATTCAACGATATTGACGTGTTCCATTTTACAATCGATATTATCAAGTCGTGGTTGCAGGGACAAGGTCGGTTTTTCCCTTTATCTTTTTATTGTTATCCGCTGTTCTATTGGCTTCCTGGATTGCTATCATACAAACTGTTGCAGCTGACCATGGTTCTGGTATCTTCAGCATTATTTTCCCGTTTGATTTTTCTTGTATTTGAAAACCTCGATTTTTCACTTTCTCTTCTTTTCCTTCCGTCGGTTTTTGTGCAGTTTAGAAATTGGAATGATCCGGTTTTAAGTTTTCATTTCTTGTTGCCTCTGATGTTTTCTCTTGTGTTGCTTTCGCTGATTTTTTTTGTAAAGCATCTTGATTCCGGGCACAAGGTTGAACTGCTGCTGGCTTCGGGCTTCTTTTTATGCTCTCTTCTGATGTATGAGGTATCGCTTGCATATGTGCTGATGTTTCCAACGCTTGCACTGATTCGAACTGGAAAGATTTTGAGGTCGATAATCAAATCCTTTCCCCTAGTTGTAATAAGTGCAGTTGTTGTAGTATTTTCCATCTATGCTCGATCGAGAGCGATGGGTATTGATTCCAGATATACTGTTCAATTCAACTTTTTGGTTTATATCAAAAGTCTGGCGGGCCATATCGTAGCATCATTCCCTTTTTTTTACTTCTGGGCTCAGGTGCGTCCGAAAGTTTCAGGATGGTTTCTTGATATTATAACGCACAGCGGTGCAGTATCGTACTGTTGCGCGGTTGTGCTACCTGTTGCCATGATAAAGCTGATGACAAGAATTGATTTGCTTCATAAAAGAATGATAGTGGGTTTGGGCGGATTGTTTCTGGTTCTTCCTCTTTGTATCGTGGTTTTGTCTGTAAAACATCAGCATTTTCCCTTAGGAGTCGGGTATCTTCCTGTGTTTTGCGGGTATGCTGGAGGGATGCTCCTTCTGGCAGTATTCCTGAGTTGGATATTGAGTTGCATAAAATATCCGTATTTGCGGAGAATAACAGGCATCGGCGTGGGATTTGTTATTTCTTTCCTGTTTCTTTCAAATTCCTACTCGAATAGGCTTATCGTCTCACAGCTGAATGAGGCATGGTTATATCCTCGACAAGCAGTCGAAAATGCTGTTGCTGCTGGCATTCTTGACGATGTTTCAGCTGGAAGTTCTGTAATACTTTTGTCAAAATATAGCGGTTGGGAGCCGGATACCTATCAATCGCTTTTTTATCAGTTTGGCGCCAAGAAGAGATTGTCTGTTGTCGATTTCTCTTCTTTAAATCAGAAAATTATCCTTTCCGGAATTAAAGGGAAAAACATGTATGCCTTACGCGTTAAGCCGGACTCTCATTCTGGATGGAATGTTTCCATCGGCAAAATAGAGGATTTTGAAATGAAAAAAAACGGGAGTGGGGAATTGAAGATATCTCGTTTAATGTGTAATCAATTCGTTTTGTTTTCAACTGCAAGTGGTTCAATTACGAAATTAAATCCTGCGATATCGGGAGATATAATTACACGTACTTGGTATCGTGCGAAAAAGCAGGGGGTCATAGATTTGACCAGAAGTGGATTTCCTGATTTTGTAAAACATGTTGATGGTCTATCCGGTGATGAGGCGTGGGGGAAATGGAGCTGTGATAATAATGTTCGTATATTTTTTGCCGATGCATTTCCGGAGAAGCTGACTTTGGTTATCCGTGCATCGGCATTTGGACCCAATGCTGGTAAACCGGTATTCGTGCGGATCGGCAGCCATGTCAGAAGCTTTACTGCGGGAACGAAAATGCATGATTATCGGCTTGAATTTCAAGGCTGCAAGGGGGAGTGTTCTGTTCTTTTGACTATTCCGCAGCCGGTAAGCCCTGCTGATTTAAATTTGAGCTCGGATACCAGAAAAATTGGCATAGGGTTTGAGCGAATCTCCGTCGAAATTTAATTTTATTATTGAAGTGAATCGAGTTCGTGTTCTATATGGTTTTTTGATTCAAGTTATAGCTAATATATAAAAGGAAATTTATTATGAAAGTTGTACTTCTTGCCGGCGGGCTCGGTACGCGTTTGAGTGAAGAAACAGACCTTAAACCAAAGCCGATGGTTGAGATAGGCGGAAAGCCGATTCTCTGGCACATTATGAAACTTTACTCCAGCCATGGGTTTAATGATTTTATCGTCTGCTGCGGATATAAAGGATTTCTCATAAAAGAGTATTTCTATCACTATTTTATGCATGTGTCCGATGTCACCGTTGATATGGAAAAGAATACCATAGAATATCACAGAACCAAGGCTGAGCCGTGGAAGATAACTCTTGTCGATACCGGACTCAGCACCATGACCGGCGGCCGTGTCGCAAGGGTGAAGGAATATATCGGAAATGAAAGCTTTATGCTTACCTACGGTGACGGCGTGAGCGATGTTGATATCAATAAACTGGTAGATTTTCACAAAAAATCAGGGAAAATGGCTACTTTGACTGCTATTCAAACTGCCGGAAAGTTCGGCGCTCTTAAAATTGAAGAGGGTGATGCGATATCAGCGTTCGAAGAAAAACCGCGAGGCGATGGAGCCTGGATCAATGGCGGATTCTTTGTTCTTGAACCCGGCGTTTTCAGCTATATAAAAGATGGCGATGCAACAATATGGGAGCGCGGACCTCTTGAAGGTATTGCCCGCGACGGTCAGCTCAATGCGTATAAACATGAAGGCTTCTGGAAGCCGATGGATACACTGCGCGACAAGATCGAACTTGAAGAGATGTGGACTTCGGGAACGGCTCCTTGGAAGAAGTGGGAGTGAATAGTGTCATGTTGGAGTGTCTGTGCCAGTGGGGAGTGTTCGCTGGAATGCTGACGCTGACACTTAAAACAGACACTGGTACGTATGAAATCCGTTGAAGAACTGGACGTGTTTCAAAAAGCACACCGTCTGACGCTGGAGCTTTATAAGCTAACTGCTCTATTCCCTGTAGAAGAAAAATACGGTCTTGTTTCTCAGATACGAAGAGCTGCTTCATCGATAAATGCGAATCTAATGGAAGGAAGTCATCGGAATAATAGCGGCGAGTATCGTCATTTTACAGGTATATCTAAAGGATCAGTAGGAGAATTAAAATATCATATTCTTCTATCTAGAGATCTTGGGTATTTGGATAGTGATTGTTATATTGTTTTGAAAAATGAACTTGAAGAAATAAGCAGAATGCTGACTGGTTTGATAAAATCTTTGGGATAATGAGTGTCTGAGTGAAGTGCCTGTGTTAGTTAGAACACCGACACCGACACCGACACCGACACCGACACCGACACCGACACCGACACCGAGGTCTCATGTTTGATAATTTTTATAAAGGAAAACGTATCTTCCTAACCGGTCATACCGGATTCAAAGGATCCTGGCTTTCTCTCTGGCTTCAGGCAATGGGTGCGGAGGTGACGGGATACTCTCTCAATCCTCCGACAGATCCCAGCCTTTTTGAGATGGCGAATGTTGCAAAAGGGATGAAATCAATTATCGGGGATGTTCGCGATTTTGCGGCGCTGTCCGGTGCTATGAATGAAGCCCAGCCTGAGATTGTCATCCATATGGCGGCTCAGCCTCTGGTTCGCGATTCGTACAAGATTCCTGTTGAAACCTATGCTATAAATGTGATGGGCACTGTCCATCTTCTCGAATCGGTTCGCCATTGTGCCAGCGTTAAAGCTGTTGTCAATGTGACGACCGACAAATGTTATGGCAACAAGGAGTGGGTCTGGGGGTATCGAGAGAATGAACCCATGGGCGGCTATGATCCGTATTCAAACAGCAAAGGCTGTTCTGAACTGGTCACTGCATCATACCGTAATTCTTTTTTCAATCCGAATGATTACGGCAAAACTCATTCTGTCGCGCTCGGTTCAGGCCGTGCCGGCAATGTAATCGGAGGAGGGGACTGGGCGACTGACCGGCTGATCCCTGATATCATCCGCTCATTTCTAAAAAAGGAGCCTGTCCTTATCCGCAGTCCATATGCAATCCGCCCCTGGCAGCATGTGCTGGAGCCTCTTTCCGGATATCTTGTACTCGGCAGAAAGCTCTATGAAGAAGGCGCTGCGTTCGCTGAAGGCTGGAACTTCGGTCCTGACGATTCCGATGCCAAACCGGTTGAGTGGATTCTGAATAGAATCTGTTCCCAGTGGGGAGATGGGGCATCTTTTACTGTTGATAAGAATCCGCAGCCTCATGAAGCAACCTATCTCAAACTCGACTGCTCTAAAGCAAAGTCCCGTCTTGAATGGCATCCTAAATGGAATCTGGAGACTGCGCTGGACAAGATTATAGAGTGGACGAAGGTGTATGAAGACGGCGGAGATATCAGAGCTGTGACGCTGAAACAAATTGAAGAGTATGCGAAAAGAGAGGCTGTATGAATGCGCTGCGGTATATTTTGAAATCAGATGAAAATGGGAATTTAACAGTCAATGTTCCTAATGGCGGGAATAAGAAATTTGAAATTATTGTACTTCCGGCTGGTGAAGAGATAGAAGCAGGTTCAGAAAGGGATGATTCATTTGAAAGAATGCTGCTTCAGCAGGAATCGGGATTTGCGAAAAAAATTATTGGATCAGCAGAAGAGGATGTCTGGAATGAACTCATATAAAGGCAAAATATTTAAACTGCCGTTTCCTTTCACGGATTTATCAGTGCAGAAAGTACGCCCTGCTCTTGCATTGTCCGAGCCGAACGAGTTTGGCGACATCGCTTTTGCGTTTATTACGTCTAAACCTGTCGGCCAGGTTCTTGATTCGTATGAACTTGAAGATTCGGATTACGCCGCTGATCCGCTGCCGCTGAAAGGCTGTGTTTGTCTTGATAAGATTTTTATTTTGTCTAAAGCAATTATTGAAAAAGAATTATCTGTTTTAACAAAGGACTCTTTTTGCAAAATTCTGCAGAAGAGAATTCTCTCTCAAACGGCCGGATACTGCCGTGATACCCACCTTGCTCCCAAAGACCCTTTCATTCCCGGCAAAAGCCGCGTCAATTATGCCGGACGAGTGTTTGATGAAAAAGAAATGGTCAACCTTGTTGATTCTTCTCTTGAGTTCTGGCTCACCTGGGGACGCTATTCGCGCGAGTTTGAAACAAAGCTTTCTCAGTACCTCGGCGTTAAATGGTCGTTCCTCGTTAATTCAGGGTCATCTGCGAACCTTCTTGCATTTATGACTCTGACATCGCCGCTTCTTAAAGAACGCCGCATCAGACGCGAAGATGAGGTCATCACTGTCGCTGCCGGTTTTCCTACGACTGTCGCTCCGGTTATTCAGTTCGGTGCAGTGCCTGTGTTTGTCGATGTGGATCTTGTGACTTTTAATATTGATGTGACGCTTCTTGAAAAAGCGCTCTCTCCTAAAACTAAAGCGGTGATGGTCGCCCATACTCTCGGAAATCCCTTTAACGTAAAAGCGGTAAAAGAGTTCTGCACAAAACATAAGCTCTGGCTTGTGGAAGATAATTGTGATGCTCTTGGCTCAAAGTTTGAAGGCAAGTTTACCGGAACATGGGGGGATATCGGAACCTCAAGCTTTTATCCTCCGCATCATATGACAATGGGCGAGGGCGGAGCGGTTTATACCAATGACCCTCTGCTCAAAAAGATTATGCTTTCCATTCGTGACTGGGGACGTGACTGCTGGTGCGACAGCGGAAAGGACAATACCTGCAATAACCGTTTCTCCGGTCAACATGGAACTCTCCCTTTCGGCTATGATCATAAATATGTTTATAGCCATTTCGGCTATAACTTGAAAGCGACGGATATGCAGGCTGCCGTCGGTTGTGCTCAGCTTGAAAAGTTCCCTGCCTTTGTTGAAAAACGTAAACAGAATTTTGCCCGTTTGACCCAGGGGCTTAAAAATGCGGAAGGAAAACTTATTCTTCCTAAAGCAACTGAAGGAAGCGATCCAAGCTGGTTCGGTTATCTGATGACGCTGCGTGAAGGAGTTTCCTTCTCCCGCAACGATCTTGTTGAACATCTCGAGAAGAACAATATTCAGACCCGCAACCTTTTTGCCGGGAATTTGACCCGTCACCCCTGCTTTGATGATCTTGTAAAAGATAAAGACTACCGTATTGTCGGCGAGCTCACTAATACAGACCGGATTATGACCGACAGCTTCTGGGTCGGACTCTATCCGGGGATGACGGATGAGATGATCGATTTTATGGCGAAGACGATTGTGGAGTTTGCAAAAGGGAGATAGTAATATTTGAAAGTCTCTGATTACATCGTTCAATTTATTGAGTCGCAGAATTGCAGATATGTCTTTGGGTATATCGGCGGTGCAATAACACATCTTGTTGACTCAATATCTAAAAGCGAAAACGTAAAGTTTATTCAAGTGTATCATGAACAGACTGCTTCTTTTGCTGCAGAGGGGTATTCCCGCAGCGGTAAAGGTCTTGGCTTTTGTATGGCGACAAGCGGACCTGGTGCGACAAACCTCATTACCGGGATAGCAGATGCTTTCTTCGACTCAATTCCTGTCGTTTATATAACTGGCCAGGTAAATACGTATGAATATAAATATTCCAAACCGGTCAGACAGCAGGGATTTCAGGAAACTGATATAATCAGTATCGTAAAACCGGTAACCAAGTATGCCGTGCTGGTTGAAAAGAAAGAGATGATCCGGTATGAACTGGAAAAGGCGGTCAATATAGCCAGAAGCGGCAGACCCGGTCCGGTTGTATTGGATATTCCAATGGATATTCAACGGGCTGATATTAACCCTGCAGATTTATGCGGGTATGATGATCCTGATAAAAATGTGATTATGGCGATAGATTGGGATCGTGTACGAATGATGTTGTCTGATTCTTGGCGTCCTCTTATCCTTGCCGGAGGCGGCACATCTGGGGCAAGAGATGTTCTTCTGAAGTTTGCTGAAAAACAATCTATTCCAGTAGTTGTATCGTTGATGGGCAAAAGCTGCTTTCCTGAAGATAGCGATCTTTTTGTTGGAATGATCGGAAGTTATGGCAACCGTTGTGCAAATATAGCTTTGGCAAATGCAGACCTTGTTTTTGCTGTCGGCACTCGTCTTGATACCCGACAGACTGGAACTAAACTCGATAGTTTTGTTCGAAATGGTAAAATAATACATGTTGATATTGATCCATTTGAGATTGAATACAGCCGGGTGAGACGGGATTATGCTGTTTCATGTGATGCGTCTGTATTTCTCGGTGAGTGCTGTGATAAAGTAAATAAGGATTTATCTGAAACGGCAGAATGGCGTAGCTATCTGTCTGCAATTAAATCTGAGTACAGTCAGAAGAAAGAGGTAGAAAGAAATATACAGAACAAGGCTCCATATCAATTGATGGATGCTCTTTCCGCCGTGTCGGAAGAAAACGCAGTGTTTTGCGTTGATATCGGGCAGAATCAGATGTTTTCTGCTCAGGGACTTGTTCTGAAAAAAAATCAGCTTTTCTTTACTAGCGGAGGAATGGCTCCGATGGGCTATGCTATTCCTCTTGCAGTCGGACTAAGTTTTGCAGAAAATAATTTTCGCAGTATCTGTGCAATCGCAGGTGATGGCGGATTCCATATCTCAACGCAATCACTAATGCTTCTTTCTCAGTATAATCTTCCCATTAAAGTGATAGTGCTTAATAATAAAACACTCGGCATGATTGTTCAGTTCCAGAATCTGTACTTTGATGGGAATGAAGCCGCGACTACATGCCGGGGTGGATATATGGTTCCGGATATTCAATCGCTTGCTGCGTCATATTCTCTGCCATATAGAATAGTTCACTCCAAAGATGCTGGAAATCAATTAATTTGGAAGGATATATTTACTATCAAAGGGCCTATGGTTATAGAGGTCGATCTTTCTCACCCAACAATTGTGTCTCCAAAGCTTGAAGTGAATATGCCGATAGAAGACCTCAGTCCGAAGCTTGAGAAAGATGAGCTGTCCCGGGCAATGTTTTGCGGACGGATCTAATGCCAAGCCGGATTCGTATTGCACTGCTGGGAGCTACAAGCCATATCGCAAAAGGTCTCATTGTTAACTTTGTTCGCAGTGGTTATCCCTTAACTTTGTTTGCGCGATCAGTAGAGAATGTCAGGTCGTTTCTTAGAAATAATTGTGCAGAACATGATTGTATCATTTCGGACTTTGAAGGATTCTCTTCCGGTACTTACGATGTCATTATAAATTGTGTCGGGATCGCTGATTCGGTAAAACAGAAAGCGGCCGGAGCGGAAATCTTTTTTTTGACAGAAAAATTTGATAACTTGATTCTGGGGTATCTTTATGAACATCCTGAGGCTTTATATATTAATTTTTCAAGCGGTGCTGTTTATGGAACAGCGTTTTCTGAGCCTGTAAGATTAGATTCTGCATCTGAGGTTTGCGTTAATCGTATCACTTCCTCTGATTATTATCGGATCGCAAAGATGAATGCGGAAGCTAAACACCGTGCCTGCGGGGGCAGGATCATCGATCTACGCGTGTTCAGCTATTTTAGCAGGTATGTTGATATGTCTGCTAATTTTTTGATGACGGAGATCATTAATTGCGTAAAAAACGATAAACCATTTGTTACCAGTGCCTCTGATATTGTGCGTGATTATGTTTCGCCCGAAGATTTATTCAATTTGGTTTTGAAATCTATCGATGCTTTAGCAGTTAACACCGTTTATGATGTTTTCAGTGTTTCAAATTAAAAACAGTGAAAGAGTCTTGAATAATATTGTTGCTGAGATTAAAAATAGCTATGAAAATCGTTTTTCGGAGAGCGATAGTATTGTTATATTTCACATAAGCGGTGTTGCAGAGAAAATCTGTTTTGGGTTTACCCGGCATAATGATGATCCATTTATAATGATTTCCTGAGTTGCAGACCTATGGTCTTACTTCGCTAAAATGTTTAAAAAACGAGTTCCTATGAACAAAAGTTATACATTTCAGATGACTTATTCGGGTAATGGACTATTATTTTGTAAAAGTGCTTGCGAAAATCGCAGCAAGGGGCTAAAGCCTTAGGTAAATTTCTACTGTTGTAGATTAATACACCGTTGATATTTCATAAAGCGGCTAAAGCCTTAGGTAAATTTCTACTGTTGTAGATACACGAACTGGATTGAGACCGCCGCAGGCTAAAGCCTTAGGTAAATTTCTACTGTTGTAGATCTGAAGAACGGCATTAACTGGATAAATGGCTAAAGCCTTAGGTAAATTTCTACTGTTGTAGATCGCTACAACTGCCTATCGGTAAACGGAGGCTAAAGCCTTAGGTAAATTTCTACTGTTGTAGATCCCCGCCTGAGCTTGAAGGCTTGCGAGGCTAAAGCCTTAGGTAAATTTCTACTGTTGTAGATCCTGTGATATAGGTGCGAGTCTCGCGGGCTAAAGCCTTAGGTAAATTTCTACTGTTGTAGATTTGATCTGTTTCGCCATG
>Ga0364874_10475_pt1 | contig 21670 bp, 11 predicted proteins | sample ExccelAu500001D4_2_FD_206922 | JGI IMG/M metagenome (GOLD analysis project Ga0364874, IMG submission 206922) | Enriched cells from Trout Bog Lake Hypolimnion, Wisconsin, USA - BchlTB.Aug07.5000.01.D4 | ecosystem: Environmental > Aquatic > Freshwater > Lake > Hypolimnion/Profundal zone | place... | reverse complement strand
GTTCTTTTCCCAGGAACAATCCAAGTTGGAGCGCTGGGCCAGGGAAGCGGGACTATTATTGTCGGAGACCAGTGCGGCCACGCTCATGGAATTCCAAAATAATCCGGATTCGACCAGAGCCTGTCTTGTTAGTTCAGCCGCGACAATGCTCGCCATTTTCAATCGTGAACCAATTTCGAAATTCGTAATTCCCGACCCCAAGCGCCCAGCCTTGAACCTGCCCGACATCCTTAATCAATCCAAAGTTTTAGTTGTCACCGCCGCCCAGGCCGAGCAGGCGCACAGTCTGTGGCCGGTTTTCCTTTGGTTTAAGCAGGCGCTTTACCAAATGATTTTAGCGCGCACGCGATTGCCTGTGCGGCAGGACAACCAATTGCTTGTCGTCATCGATGAATACAATCGCTTGATGATGGGCGCAGATTCCCCCATGTCCGAACACGTCGTCATGGAGGCGGCGCGATCCAATAAAACTAACTTCATCCTCGCCGCGCAGAACTTGAGCGGCTTAGAGATTGCCGGCGGCGGGAGTGTGGTGGTGGATAAACTCACCGCACTAACTTCCAACCTTTGCTTCCTGAGCAACTCTTGTTCGGTCACCGCGCGCCTGGCGGGAACGGTGCTGGGCAAGCGCAAGACGTTCGAAAAACACCGGACAATCAGCCACCCGCCACCACCGCCACTCTTCTTTCCACAGAACCATCACCATCAGACAACGTATTCCGACACGGTCTTGGTGCCGGTGGAAAAACCGGTGCTGTCAGCCGAGCAGATGGCGCGGTTAAAACCAGGACACGGCTATATCAAGCTCGTGGATGGCTCCGTCCACAAAATCAAATGCTCCTTTGATTGATTATCACTTTCCCCGTCGGCATCGAGTGGTGCATGACAGGTCACACGCCCGAGTGGCGGCGTTCGTTTCGTCACGGCCGTCACCGGGTTAATAAAAACAGAAAGAGACGAAACCAAAAACACACATGAAACAACACATGATCCAACCACAACCAAAACACGCATTCCACTACCGCAGTGAAGACGGACTGGTCGAAGTCATCACCAAGACCACGACCGCCAAGCGCTTCCCGGCGCATGACTACCCCGTCGTGTGCCTGCGCTTCAAACCGCAAGCGGGCACCCGCGTCCAGAAAATGGGCGACGGAGTGGAAGTCGTCATGACGCACCAGGAAGTTGCCCGACACCTGGCGGCGTTAAACCGCGCGGACAGCAAAGGCAACTACCGCTGGAACAACGTGGCGCCGAAATGCCCACACCGCAAAGCGCAGTGGGACAAACTGAACCGGGAGCACAACGCCAAGAAAGGAAGCCAGACACTGGTGAAATAAACCAGACACAGTCATGGCGGTGTGAAATATCACCGTCATGACTGGCTGGATCATAAACACCTCAGATTATCATAAATGGCCGAACCGGGAACCCGCATCTTGCGTTTAATGGCGTTCCTTATACAAGGCAATCGCCTGATGGCGGGAATGGACGTGGAGTTTCTTGTAGATGCGATGAACCAGCGTGTTGATAGTCCCCATGCTAACTTTTAGTTCGTTGGAGATTTCTTTGTAGAGATAGCCACTAGCCAGCAGTTTTAGAACTTCAGCCTCGCGCTCGGTCAATTGCTCCATTTCGGAATCGGAAGACGGTCCAGCGCGAAAGGACTCGACTACCAACCGCGCGATGTTGCTGGTCATCGGCGCACCGCCAGCGGCGGCATCTTTCACCGCTTGGAGCAACTCGGCTGAACGAACGGGTTTTAGCAGATAGCCCACCGCGCCCGCAGCCAGCGCGCGGAAGATCGATACCGTATCTTGATAGACCGTTAGCATCAGTATATGACTGGCCGGAGCTTCTTGGGAAAGCCGACGCACACACTCGACTCCATCCATGCCGGGAAGGTTTATATCCATCAGCACGACCTTGGGCCGGAGATCCGGAATCCGTTCCAATGCAGATTCGGCCGTGGGGAACTGGCCAACACAACGAAATTCGCCTGTTAGCGCGAGCATTCTAGTCAGGCTGGAGCGCAGGCCAGCATCGTCTTCAACGATGGCCACTGTGACTGCGTTATCTTTTTGCTTCGCTTCCATAACTACTTCAAGGGCACCTCAACACGCACCATTGTCCCCTGACTTGGAGCGCTGTCAATCACCAGAGTGCCCCCCACTTCCGCCACGCGCGCGCGCATATTTTGCAAACCATCGTGCCCGCTCTCGGAACCGGGGATCTGGGACAGCACAAAGCCACGCCCGTTATCGGCAAGTTCCAAGCGCAACCGGGTGCCTTCGAGCCGAACGGTCAGATGCACTTCGGCGGCTCCGGCGTGTTTGACAACATTGTTCATTGCCTCTTTCAACACCAAGAATACATGGTGCCGAAGTGTGGAGTTCAACTTAACCGCCAGCGGTGGCACTGCGACATCCAACCGCAAACGGACGCCGGCTGCATTGAACACCTGCTGTGCCGTCTCTACCAGATATGAATTAAAGTTTTCCAAGGCATCATTGGCCGGATTCACCGCCCAGACGATTTCATCTACTTTATGAACCATATCATCGGCGGATTGAAAAATATCGTCCAGATGGCGGCGCACCTCTTCGGGCCGCTCGGCATCCACCTGAGCGAGGTCGCTCAACATGGCCAATCGACTTAGGTCGGTGCCTAGATCATCGTGGAGGTCTTGGGCGATGCGGGCACGTTCGCGCTCCACCGCCTGCAACAATTCTAGGCGCTCCATGCGGCGTTTGTAGCGCCGCCGAGCGGCTTGCCGGCCCACTAGGAACACCGCGATGGAACCCGCCAACACCAGCAGTCCTGAAAACCAAGGAGTTTGCCAGAAGAAGGGTTGCACCACCAACGGCACGGAACGGGCAGTCGTGCCCCACTCGCCATTCCGCAGCCGGGCTTCGACTTCAAAGACATATCGGCCCGGTCGTGGCCAAACGCCCGTGACGAACCGACTAGAGGTCGGGGCGGACCATTCATCACCATAGCCGAGGATGCGGTGGCGAAATTGCACGCTTTCGGGTTGAGTAAAACTGGGAGAAGTAAAGTGGAACTCCAATCCGCCAGAACCTGGTGGAATCACCAGCTCCTGGTTCGCCTCGGTATCTGCCGTGTTTAGAAGCGGGTGAGTCCAGAGGGTGTGGCCATTGGCGCAAATTTGTTCCACATAGACTGGCAAGATGGACTGGTGGGTTGGTGGCAAACGGTCTGGTTCCACCATCGCCAAGCCGCCGTGGGTGGCAAACCACAGGCGTCCGTCTTCAGTGCGCGCAGCTAGTGAACCGAAGCCGCCGGTGCATTCTTCACTGTTCATTCCCTCGTTACGACCGAAGACCTGAACTTCCAGCCGGGTGGCTTGTTGGCGGACGACTTTGGCGCAATCCGCTTTGCTGATCCGCACCAGACCGTGAGCCGTCCCCAGCCAAAGGTATCCGAGTGAATCTTCGAGAATTTGGCGAATGTCCTGATCCGGCAGCCCCTGTGCTGCGGCGAAGGTAGTAACTCGGTCTCCATCCCAGCGCACCAATCCCGCCAATGTGCCGAGCCAAATGACATTATCCGCATCCCGCAAGAGCGCGCGCACATCCTTGTTGATTAACCCCTCATTCAACGCGGCGGGCCGGGAAAACTTATTGTCATTCACATTGACTAAACCGATACCTTGATGCCCAGCCCAGACACCGCCCTTGCCGTCTGCCATGAGGGCGCAAACCGGGTTCAAGTAAGGCAGAGCCTCATGCAAACGGTTCTCTTTGTCCTGCACCATGAGACCGTCCCAGGTTCCAGCCCAAAGCTTCCCTTGATGATCCTCAAACAGGGCGGTAATGTTGCGGGAGGAGATTCCAACCCCGGACGCCTCGCTTATCTTGGCGGCTTTGCCCTCATTAAAATGCCAGAGGTGTTCCCCTTGGGTGCCAATCCACCAGGAACCATCACCGGCGCGCAACAAGGCCGAAATGGTCGAGGCGGTGAGCGGTTGAAATTCCTGATCAAGGTGGCGGAAGGAATCATCCGATTTCTCCCACAGGCCGCCGCCGGTCAGGCCAACGAGCAAATTAGTGCCTTGATTAGGAGCAACGGCCGTCACCCAAGTTGCCTCGGGCGAAGCACCGACCTCAAAAAACCGCACAGTTTTTGGGTGCAAACGCACCAACCCGCCGGCCGTGCCAATCCAGATTTGCCCGTCGCGATCCTCCGCCAGGCATCGCACCTCCGGCGGGCAAATTCCATCGCGCGCCGTCAGCGTCGTCCACTGGCCTCGATACCAACGAAAGACGCCCACCTCTGTCCCGACCCACAGGTCGCCCTCGGCACATTCCAGAATTGCGCTAATTCCGGGCGCAAAACCAGAAACCTGCGGCAGACGAACCGCTTCACTCCATTGGTCATCGCGGCGGCAGAACAAGCGATCCCCACTTGCCACCCACACTGTGCCGGCAGCCGAAACGGAAATAGTGTAAATAGTCCCCACCGACCCAGACGAAATCCTTTCATATTGAAATTCTCCATCCCGGAAGCGGAGAACGCCGCCGCCGCAAGCCATCCAGCAACTTCCATTGGTCTGGCATGCTGCGCTATAGAATCTGGTAACGACATTGGTGAGCGGGAACGGCACCAGTGTGAAGTTAGTCCCCCGGACCTCGCAAAAGCCCCTTTCGGTGGCGGCCCAAAGTCGTCCCGCTGAACCAGAGAACATTTTCCAAATACTGCCGGGTGCCGGACACACTTGCCAATGCTGGCCATCGAACCGGGCGGCTCCGTGCCCGCCGTAGAACCACAGGCCTTCCCGCCCCCGATCCAACATGCCCAACAGCGGTTGCGGAAAATTCGGGGGCAACGGCTTGGGGGCGATGGTGGAGAACTGCAAACCGTCAAACCGCGCCGCCTTATGCAGACCAATACACCACAAGTAACCATCTTCTGACTGGTGCAAGGCCGTGACCACGGGTTCCGGCAAGCCTTGCTCGATGCCCCACTGTCGGACGGTGTAGTCCTTCAATAGGCTGGGCAATTGGGCTTGCAGACGGGTGGCGTTCAGACATAAGACCAGCGCCAGCCAAGGGCAACAACGCCCGGCGGCTCGCCAAAAGGAACTCATGCTCATTCTTCGCTCACTTCGTCATGACCTCACGGATGAGGTTCAATGCGGTAGCATAGCGACGCTCCGGCGGGAAGTGAAACCTGAATTTCACCGGTCTTCAGCGCAATTTTTTCTCCGGTAAAAATCTCAGTGGCAGCGGTTGCCTGTTCCAATTCGTGAACCTCCGCTTTGCCGACCGTGATGACGCGCGGCTCGCGGCTGGCGTTGATCAGGATGACATAGACCTGCCCCGCATTGCGCCTCACCCATTTGGTGCAAAGCGATTCGCTGGTCCAGTCCAGCGGAACCCCCGGCTGCCCCGGAGCTTCGCGCAGCAGCACTTCCAGCAGGTGCCACACTTCGGGTTTGACGGCGCGGGGTTCGTCGCCCCAAACGACCTGACCGCCCAATGCAAAAATCATGCACGCCCAGCTATGGGCCAAGCGGGCATCGAACCCCTGATACTGGCGCGCCCCGGTTTCCAAGGCAAAACCCGGACTGGCTCCCGGCAGCAAAAGGTTCGGCCCACGTCCCACAAAAAAATCCGGGTCGGCAAGGAATAGCGTCCCGTTCATCCAGAACCGGTGGCACAGCATTCGATAAATTTTCGTGGCGACATCCCAATTTTCAGTAATGTCACTGTAAAGCCGCGCGCCATCGCACACGCCAGCGCAAGGGGCGATAGTGGTGCTGCAACCCAAGAGAAAGGAATCATTGCCCACCGCCTCGCGGATGCCGAGTAGGAAATCCCGCACCACCCGTTCCGGCGGAAATTTGGAATACGCGAACGGTTTTTCGCGATAGTGATCAAAGGCGATATTGAGAAAATCGAGCTTGAAGTAGCGATAGCCGGAGCGACGCAAATCGCGGCAACGCTCGAAGACATACTCGCGCACCTTCGGGCAACTGGGATCCAACTGGTAACGAAACGCCACTTGCGGGTCATCCCGGTATAGCGTCAATCCTTTCTCTTGAATGACTTGCTTGTTGCCCCAGAAGGGCGAAAGCCAGACTCCGGGAATCATGCCGACCTTTTCGACCTGCGTGGCCCAGCCGGTCTGCCCTTGCGGGAATTTTTTCAGGTTGAATCTCCAGTCACCCCGATCCGGAGCCCAGCCGTCATCCAGGATAAAATATTTGAGCAGGTGGCGCTCCTGATTCCAAGCAGACAAAGCATCCAAGGTGCTGGTCAGTCGTTGAGCGCCAATCTCACCTCGATAATAATCCCAAGTATTGAAGCCTCCATGTCCGGTCGCCGCTTGGGGCGAAATTCTGCTCTGATAAAATTGCCCGTAAGCCAGCAATCCTTGAGTCGCCTTGAATTCCGCGCTCAAGAGCAAGGGGTCAAACTCCACCGATTCCCCCGGTGCCAGCGGAAAGGGGCGTCCATAGAAATCAACGAAACTGCGGAGTCTAGTCCCCCGCTTGCTGATCATGGAAGTCCAGAGCTGCGGAGGCCGATAGGCAATGACCCATGCCGACCCGTTCTGGGCGCCATATAATACGGAGGTATAATGGGCTTCACCATCAACCGAGCGGTCGGCTCCATACAGCGCGTGTTCATGATAAAAACGCAAAGCCTCGGGAGCAATGCCAGCTAAAGCGTGACTGCAATCCGTGGAGAAATACTCCAAGGAGCTAATGTTGACCGGTTGATTGCCCGGGTTGATTATGCCAACGCGGACTTCGACCCAGGCGTTGCTGATGACCTTGAAGGCGCAACTGACCCGCAAGCCTTTTACCGTCTTCTGCCACGCCGCACCGGATTCCGTGGCTCCGTCCAGCAGCGGTTCGCCATCCAAACGGATGCTCAAATTAGTGAGAGAGTTACCGCCCGAGGCAATGCTCCAGCAGCCTTGGTTGGTATCAACTTGAAAAGTGGCACTGGCACAAGCCGACTGTAAACCGAGCGCCAGCAGCAACGCGCCGGAAGCCAAGCCTGGTTTTAAGGATCGCACGATGTTCTGTTTCTCTGAATTGCCGGGTTAATTTTTCACGCTCCCGAAGGACAATTCTTTGCTTCGGGCGGGGCACTGTCGGCTAATAAACTGATAGCTGCCAGACCCAACGGCAAACACAGCAAAGTCCTTCTCCATTCGCAGAAACTTCACCTGGGGAGACTTGGCGGCTGGTTGTCCGGACTCCTCCACTCTCTCAACACTCTTGGCAGGAAGATACACCGTGCCGGCAGAGTTCGGCGGAATGGTGATGTTCCAGAAGAAATCATCCGACTCCCACCGCCAATCCGAGGTAACCTGGCCACGAATCGTCGGCACGGTCGCCTTGGTAAAAGTCACACCGTTCAGCAGCCCGGGGCGCAGCTCCAAGTCAGCGTAACCTGGGGCTGCCGGCTTGATCCCGGCCACATCGCGGAAGAGCCAGGCCGAAATGGAGCCGCCCATAAACATGTGACACTTGGACATCGCCTCGTCGTTCCAATGTTCCCAAAAGGTTCCCGGCCCCACATTCAGCATATATTGCCAGCTTGGATATGTATGCTGTCTGGCCAGTGCAAGGACAAGGTCTTCGCGGCCATTTTCTGCCAAAGCCGGAACAAGCGCCAGCGTTCCGATGCAGCCAGTCGCCAGGTGATTGGTGCGTGCCACAATGTCCTTGGCCAAGCTTTCCACAACCGAAGTCCGCGCAGAATCAGGAACAATATTGAACGCTAGGCTAACCGCATTTACAGTCTGGTCATTGTCGCAGTAGAAGCGGTTTTTATTGAGCCAACGGCCATTGATGGCAGCGCGAACTTCATTTGCAAGCTGCCGATAATGCGCGGCGTCCTCGGTTTTGCCCAGCGCGGTCGCCATTTGGGCGGCCACATCGGCACAGTGAAAATAGTAAGCGCTGGTTAGGAAACTGGCATTCTTAGTCCAATTACGATCGGGACGCAACCAATCTCCCCAATACTTAAGCAGGTTATCACAGGGTTTGCCATCGGGGTCACGCCAAGGCGTCTCGGCATCAATCAAAAAGTCGTTTTTGCTGCTGTGCGAAACCACGCGCTTTTGCGTGGGGTCATAAACCACCGAATCGAGCTGATCAAACCAATTGGAACAGCAATCGGCAAATTTCTTGACCCGCTCATAGCAAGGAGCAAGATAAGCCGCGTCCCCGTAAGCCTGCCAGTAATCCCAGGACACCAAGGCACATTGCGCCTGCCAGATGAGAGCATAGCCTCCGGTTTCATAGACGAGATTGCCGGCTTCTCCATGCGGTCCCGTCCGATAAAGGCACTGGTCGAGCCACTTTTCCTGAAAAAATTGTGCCAAATCGAAATAGGTCATGGCGGCTTCCGAAATACACATCACATCGGCTGACCAGGGAGAACGCTCTGCCCGTTGGTTGCAGGTGGTGTGATCAAACATCAGGTTATCCAATTCAGTCTCATAAAACGCGCGATACAAACGGTTCAGGTCGGGATCGGAACACGCAAAACTGGCGGTGCTACTTAATACATCCGCAGCCAATCGGCGCAGTTGGAAGTTATCCAGAATGGGCGTGCCCGGCCAACCAACTATTTCCACATAACGAAAGCCGTGATAAGTCAAGTTAGGTTCCCATACTTCCTCCTGACCGCCTTTGAGAATGTAATTATCCGTCTGCTGGGCCGGCAGGCCATTAGTCACGGTGGACATGTCGAGCGTGCCATCCGAATGCAATCGTTCGGCAAAGCGGAGCCGCAGGCGGTCACCCGCCTTTCCCTTGACCCGCAAGTGCAGCCAGCCACTCATTTGAGTTCCGGCATCCAGAATGAAAATGCCGGGCCAGGGTTCGGTCAGCTTGACGGGCGCGACCGTCTCAACCACCCGAACCAAATTAAGCACGGAATCTTGAGGCTTCTCCGCCGTAACGGCGATAAGACAGGGCTTCCAGCCGCTGTCGTCAAAGCCAGGCTGATCCCAGGCTATTTCCAGCCGCGCATCATAGCTCTCGCCGTCATACATGTCGGCGCAGAGCACTGGCCCGCCGGTCGAACCCCGGCATTGGGCGTCAGTTCCAACCGTCTGGTGGCTGCCATCCGTGAACCAAATCTCCAAGTCGCAGAGCAACCGCTGCGGATTTGCATCGTGTTGGGTGTTGCCGGGATTGCCAAAGCTGGTGCCAAAAACATTTTCCCCAGGCTTTAGTAGATCCGTCACATCCAGGGTGTAAACTCCGCGACGCAGCGGAAAGAGATTGCCTGGTGCTTGCCCGTTAACATGGAAAACAAAAAATGACAGCGGATATTGCTGTGCCGCGACATAGGCGCGGGCGCGTTGCACGCGCTTCCCGGCCGGCAGGTCAAAACGCCTGCGGATCAGGTTGTATTGACTGTTCGGAGACATGCTTTCGCTGTCCCCTTTTACTGGCGATCCGCCAACCCAGTTATTCACCCAATCAGTCTGCGGATTCACAATGCCGGTTTCAAACGCGGCATCTTTGCTCCAAGGGGATTCCCGGCCGGCCTGATCCCACACTTTCACCCGCCATGAATAAGCTGATTTGCCCGCCAACGACGGTCCCCGATAAGTAATTCCATTTTGCTCACCGGAGTTCACTTTGTCAGAGTCCCAAAGCACTCTATTCGTCGCGGCGGCGGTGACTTGCAGGCGATAAGCGGTTTGGCGGATACCGCGTTCGGCAGACTCCAATTGCCAGCTAAAATGCGGCTGGGGCGCGGAAACGCCCAGCGGATTCTCCCGGTATTCGCACTGAAGGATGACAGGAACCACTTCCGCCCGCAAAGTAGTGGCAATCCACAATGTGAGGCAGACGAGATGACACCATTTCACTTTTCGCTCCATATCATGCTTTATGGAGTGCATTTTAAGAAAAGCCCGCGCGCCGGCCAACCCGTCAGTCCAATGACAAGTTAATGACAAAATTCAGCGTTGGGCCGGCCACACTTTCAGCAGAGAAACACCCAAGCCGGGGTTCTCGAACGGTCCGGGAAACGGGTTTCTTCCGTTCCGCTTTTTGCCGAAGTAATCGGTGTTGATGCGCAGCGGCGAACCGTCGGGGTTTTCAAAAGCACAATTGGGCACATTTGCCTTGCCTAGCAATTTTGTCGTCACCAGTTGGCGCGCCGCCTCGTTGCGCCATGATTTGTCCTCAGCCAACCGTTGCTGAAAATATCAAAGCGGTCCCAAGATGATTAATCTTGGTTCGCCAATTAGTCTTCGTCGTTGCACGGTTCAATCACAACTTGGATGCCATCATGCTCGTAAGCGATGACTGTCGAGCCGCTATAAAGCGCGGGAAAAGCCTTCACCAAAGCGTCATCTTTTTTGAGGACGAACAAATACAAATCCCCATACTCCGTCTTCTTTACAAAACTCCAATGGACCTGAAAGCCACTCAAATCACCACCCGACTTGCCAAATCCATTCTGGAAACTTGGAAGTTCGCCGGCAGTTTTCGGGATGGTATGGTTTTTGTAGGGCACGCACTTCGCGTCGGCAGTCCCAATCTTGGTGATGATTCGTGCGTTCGGATACGCAAAGAAAAACTTGAAATCGGTTTCTGCTGCGTGAGCCGAGCATAATACGGCAAATGCTAAAAAAAGAAGGATGTGTTTCATAGGTGATGCGATGTTGTATGGGACAGCCGACAGCGGCCATCCCGTCCGTTCAACGACGAGTTATTGACAAATATTTAGAAATAGTCATCGGGCTACATTGGTCGGCCAACGCCTGATAACTAATCATCTTAAGCCTTATTTCGCGGAGGCAAAGCTTTCGAGCCGGTTAAGCCAACCGCGCGGCCCCATTGAACCGGGATGGCGCTGGCCGCTCAAGACGAGCTTGAGCGTGTGACGGCCCAAGGGTAAATCAAACTTGGACCAAACGACTTCCAGCACGCCGTTGTTGTCATCTTCATAGATGCCGGCATTGCCCATGGATTTTCCATCGAGATACACATCATAGGAACTGCCCATCTTGTCTTTGCGGGCGGTGACGGCAACCCCAGTGCCGACGAAGTCCCACTCCACCGTTGCGCCCACCTCCGCGCTGAAGCGGCCCACCTCTTGATGTTTTTTTGGGTCAACCTCGGGCGACCATTGGCCGGTATAGCGGACGGAGGGAGAATCGGATTTGACGGTGGTAACTTGCGCATTGCCATCGACCACCAAGCCGCGAAGCTGATCCAAGCTAAGTGAGGCAATCGGCTGGAAGTCGGCCGAACCAACATATGCCAACAATGCGCTGTATAACTGGCGCACTTCCGGCTTGTCCAATTGGCCCAGAATATCCATCGAGACCATCAACAGTCGGCCCCGGCTAACTTTGGCCTCCCAAATCAACCCCAGCAACTCCGGTCGTTTGTAACTGGGAATCATGGTCATGATTGGCTTTTGGCCGGGAGGCAACAAACCCGTCAGAATGACGCCGCGTGATTTGAGTCCGCTCGGACTGTTTTTTAGCCCCAGCAGATTCATCCACTGCAAGTCGTTGTGATAGGCTGTGGGAAACTTCTTGAAGAGCGGATGCGTGTCATCAATCAGTGTTCCCATCGGTTCGCCACCCCACCAAAATCCAAACCGAAAGTGACCGTTGATGCCATGCGGGAGAATTCGCTCGTCAATTTTCGGCAGCAACAACACCGATTGGCCGGCTTGGAGCGCCGCCACCGTTTCTTCGGTGAGGCTCTCAGCCACGACCACGCCGGCCGGAATCGTGCAGGCCGGCTGCGGCTCGTAAACCCAGATTTTCTGCGCACCGCGCACCGGATAACCGGAGACCTTCAAGCCCACTGCCTCGGATTCGAGCGTCAGTTGCACTGGTGCGACAACCTTTTGAAGCGGGATATTGAAACGACCGGCGCTTGTTACTGTCCCTTGAGGCAAGGCATCGGGCGCGAACTCGCCTGAAGCCACCACTGTATGTTTCAACTTATCTGTTAAGCGCCAAGTAATTCTTTGCCCATCCAATCGGGTTGGGCCATAGTTGGCCACCACCAACTCGCCCGTCAGCGTCTGGTCGGTGGTCCAAATCAGATTGGTGAGCGACGCCTGGAGCGTCACCGGCCCGGCGCTCATGCGGTATAAGTCGGGATCCACTCCCGGTTTGAGGTCACCAAAAGGATCGAGCAAGCCGCAGAGCGCCGTGCCTTGGCCGGGGAAATCCTTGAGGTTGAGAATTTGAAAGCCCCCGAGACCAAGCGTGCGCAAGTAATAGGCTGATTCGTAAGCGTAAAGGTTGGCCGCATTGGCGCACCCGGCGCGTTCGAAAGCCGGGATAAACGCGCCCAGCCCTTTTTCAGCGGCCTTGCGGTTAAACTCAACAATGTTGCGGATGTCCAAAACTCCGGTGTATTTCTTTGCTTCGCGTCCGGCGTCGGGAAACATATTATACTGTCCCACCTCCGCCACGACCAAGGGCAGGTTTGAATTGACCAACACCTTTGACTTCAGATTAAAGGTGGTATTTTGTTGGTAGTAGGAACGAATCATGCCGACATTGTAGAGGCCAAAGCTGCAAAAATAGTTGTTCCTCGGGTTCGGAGCAGACCACCCCGTCTGCTCCGTGTAAAGGCGTGTCGGGTCTATTTTCCTCAACTCGTCGAGAAAGTCATATAGACGATCCTTCTCTTTGTCAAAAAGCTCATGGTTAGTATTGACAATGAGTTCGTTCCCCAATGAGAGCATGACGAAGGAAGGGTGATTCCCATTTTCCAAAAGGTAATCGCGCGCCTCCCGCGTGTAATATTCCCGGCTCTCGGGCGTGCCGAGCCAATTGCCGCGAATCTGGGTCCAAGCCGGGAGTTCGGGTTGCAGATAAAGGCCCGTTTCATCGGCGGCGGCAAACATCGCCTCGGGAGGCGACCACGAATGAAAGCGAAGGTGGTTCAGTCCGAAATGCCGATAGACCTTGAATTCTCGCTCATGGTAAGTCTGCTGCATGGGTGCATAGCCCGTGAGCGGAAAAACGGCGTTGTCGGTTTCTCCCCGTAAGATAGTTTTTTGTCCATTGATGGTGAACTGCGACTTATCCGTGCCGAAAGAGCGCCACCCAAAGCGAACCGATTTTTCCACCGAGACACGGCAGGCGGGCGATTCAAGCCTGACGGTAAAACCGTGGACAACCGGCGTGAACTCGCTCCATGGCGTCAGCCGATCTGGAGCAATCGGAATCGAGGTTCTGAGCACTTCCGGAAAAGCGGCGGTATTCGTGGCGGAAACGCTGAAAGGTATCTGCACCGGCTTCAACGCGGCTCCTTTCGCGGGTTGAATAACGAGTGCGAGGCTTCCCGACTGCGACTGTCCGGTCACATTGACCACTTCCATGCGAACGCCGAGCGTGCCGCCCGGCAAATCGGGATAGAGATTCACGCGGGAAAGCGATACGGCGGCGTCAATTTGCAACTCGATGCGACCAACGATTCCATTCCAGTTGCCTTGAGTTTGGGCGGAAATTTGGTGGGCTTCCAGAACGCCCTTGGTCATCTCCGGCGGAAGCAATCGGCGGTCGTTATTAACTTCAATCGTCAGGCTGTGACGCCCTGGCGAACTGCCGGTCAGGTCGTAACGATGGGGATTAATCAGGCTGTCGCAACCGCCCAAGAACCGATCATCCAGCCATACCCGCGTCACCTTCGTTCGCTCCAGGAACAGCGTGAGCCGTTGGCCTTGAGCCGACGCGGGGATTTGAATATCGCGCCGATAAACGACCGGCCCCTCTTGCGTCAGCTTGGGACTCCAGGTTCCCATTTCGAGCCGAGAGTTGGTGCTGCCCAAGCCTTGTTCGGCGACGCTGCCGGGAAGGCTGACGCCCTGAAAGACTTTGACTTCCTCTTTTGCACCTAGACTGGCTTGCCACTGGCCGTCCAGAGAAATCACCTCCGCTTGTAGCGGAGCACTGAAAAGATGGGCAACGGCGGCGACAAGGATTAAGTAGGTATAAGTCAGATATCGTGCATTCATGGCGAAATAATCTAAAGACTGTTTCCAATTTTCGGGGTTGCAGAAAAAGATTTGGAGTTGGAATAAGTTGAGTTAGTCAGGCAGGTAGCAGGGGTGAGTTGTCGCGACAATAGATCAACCGTCACCCCGCCGCGATGCGGCAGGCCGAAGGGACGAAAGCCGCTGACGGACACCAGTTCCCGCTGCACCGAAACGTTCAACTGCCGGTAGTTCACGGTTGTTCCGCCCGCATTCTTGAGCACCAGCATGATTTGGGCGCCGGGCGTTTGGTTGCGGAAGACATAACGACAAACCACGTTCGTGTTGTCGGCGGGCAACTTCCAGGAAGCCATTCCATCCGGCAGTGCCACGCCGCGCGTAGCGGGATTGGCCGGCACACGCCAATGAAAGCTATCTTGCGCGAGACTGTTATTGGTCATGCCCCGATCAAGCAGAGCCATGGAGCCCAAGCTAAAGACGCCACCCAAAGTGGAACTGTTGGTATCATTGAGTGCCCACACTTGAACAATACCACCATTAGTAGCCTGCGCCATAAACTGGATCTCAATTTGATCCCCCACCGACAGCAGCGGAACTTCCACGATCCCATCTTGCGTCAGAATTCCGTTGGCGTTGATCAGCAGCGCATCCACGTCCACATGCCCGTGAAACGGAACCAAATACACGCTACCTTGGAAAGTGCCGTTGGCGTTGACCGACTTGAGTAGACCATTGCGGCCAGAGCCGGTGCCCAACTGCACAATATTGTAGCGCAAGGTCTGGCCGCTGGAGCCGTTGATGTCATAAACCTGATTGTTCGGCGAACCCACGGTTTTGATTCGGTAGTTGAACGGCCCTTCGGCGGTGGGATAAACCACGGAAACCAATGGTCCCGTTCCACCGGTAATACCAGGTCGGGGTCGATTTTGATGCTCGATATTGAAATAGTCCTTGTCGAGGCAGTTCTTATCCGAACCGCCGCCAGAGCCGCATACCAACATCACGCCGTTCGACCACATGTAACCGGCTTGAGCGCGCTGTCGCAATGGCGGCGTCACGGCCCCGTATTCGCCCAACATAATCATATTTTGCCCCGAAGTGTGGGAGCGGCTGAAAATGTTGTTCGGACGGTCTGCGACATAACCGTAAAGGTCGAAGCCTTCGGCCTTGCCGGAGGTGTAGCGAACCGCTTCCTGTGACCCATCCATTTGGTGGCCTTGCAACAATTCCGGCGACCAGCCCTGCATGAGACATTCGCGCCAGGCCGACACTAACCAGTAATCGAGGGCATATTGTTTGAACATTAGCCAGGCGTTCCAGTAGGAGTTGCGCGTTGGCTTGTTATCGGTTAATTCCATAACATCCCACGCACCGCGACCCATTCCGCGCGGGGGATCTATGTTGGTCACGGATGTGAACGCCGTGCCAAAGATGAGATTCAAATTCGCAACGGTTTGATATTGATTGGTCAAATAATTTTGAAATGCCCGAACCATGTAGGGATTGTAATCGTTGCCCCGGGTCGTGAGCTCATGTCCGTTGGCGAAACCAAGCACGCGCGTCTCCGGACTCATATTCACGTTGGTGAGCGCGAAAGTGTCCACCGCCATGTTCGCTGCCAAACTGCGGAGACGCCCAAAAATAAACGCCTCCATCGGTTGACACCGCGGCGCCATGGAGTAGGAGGTGTGCTTGGTATTATGAACCGCGTTGTTGGTCTCCAGCACGTCGAAAGCCGGCAGCCTCGTTTGCGCGTCAATATAGTCCGTCGGATTCCAAATCTTGGTAAAAGCCCAGCCAATGTAAGCGTATTGGAAGCTAAACGGCATATACAGATATCCCTTGGTTCCCCATTGGGCCGGGCACACTGCTTTAGCAGCATTGGCGACAGTAAAAAAGCGCGCCATGTTGAAAAACCCGTTATCCCGCACCGCAAAATACGAATAAGCCCAGTCAGCCGGGTTGGTGGACATCAGGACGCTGGGCCAGTTGTTTTTCCCTTGAGTTACTTGGACGCTTTCCGGTCTAAAATGAAGCAGCCCTCCATTTTGGGTGTAATTGGTTAGGCTGTAGGTGCGGTGACAGGTCGGAGCCCAAAACATGTTTTCACGATGGCCCACGTCGACAGTGGTGGTGGCCAGCGCCGGACTGATACCCGTGACGTGGGACAGGGTTGGCTCCGGATAGGTTGCGGCCAGAAACTGGTTCGTAAATGCGGATTGGTGGACGGACGCTTGAGCACCGATCCCGCTCAAGGCATAGGCCTGGTTGGTGTTCAAATACAGGTCCGAGAGCATCGCCCTTTGACTGGTCTGATCATACACCAAAAGCTTGGAGAGCGGGCTGCCTTGAAAACCGGAAATTTGCAGCGCATCGCCGGGGCTGCCCACGGCGGTCAAAACCGTTTGCTTTAACAATGCGCCGGTCGCCAGCGAATAGACCTCCACGGTGACATTACTGGAGCCGAGGGTTTGCGACACCACCGCCAGTTGTTCAAAGTTGCCGGCGGTCTCGCCCAAGAACCGTCCTGTAGCGATGGCATACGGCGGCCGCAACCTGGGAATAATCGTGTATTGTAGAGCTCCTTGGGCGTCAAAAATGCGAACTTCAGCAGTGCCAGATGCCGAAATGGGTGTCGTGGCAATCACGGTCTGAATGCCGTTGTTGCCCGCCGCCACTTGCACCCCACCTAGGACGCTGGCAGGATAAGCCAAGAATTGGGCGGTCAAGGCTTGATACCGGTTGAAGACCCGCACCAGAGTGTGATTAACTGGGTCGGGACCTTCGCCGGTTACCAGCGCGGGTGCCAAGGGAACCAAGGCCGGCGCCACCAGCGTCTTGTAGGCTTCGGTTTGCATCCCCAAATCCAACTCTGGAAACAGAGCATAAATGCGATTGAAATACGTGCCGGTGGTTCGCGGCGGATCCGGAAACGCCGGACACCCGACCGGCACCACGGTCTGGCCGGCAATTTTGCAAGGTAAAAGGCAAACCGCCGCAAGCCAGAAAGCCAGCCAACCGCCTTGGGATTTTTGTTTTAGCATAAATACATGGATAGAAACTTGAATTTTACTCAATTCGGTATCCGCCAGACCAACCAGCAATCTACTGACAAGTCTATGACGCCTCACGCCTCACAAAAAATGCTTTTCATTTCCACACCGATCTCAGTTCATACACGGTGAGCAATTGAATTCGTGCGGTGCCGCCTTTGGCGGAGATTTCCAACGATCGGTTTTCCGGCACAACCGCAATTCCCATCGGCATATAAAATTCACCTTGGTCGCCAAAAATATCCATCGCTGTGCGATCCATAAAAATCCGCAGCTCAATCTTCCCCGCCACTGACGGGAGTGCGGCACGCCGCCCCTGACAAACCAACTCCTGTTCTCGTGTGTCATACGTCACTGAAACACCGCGCAGCTTGAAATCCACTTCCTTAGCGTCACCTAGGGCGATTTCCGCTACCACTTCCAGCAATTCACCTTTCACCGCCGCCAACGGATTCTCGCCGGGTCGGAGCGTTTGTGGTTTGATGATGTGCGTAACCCGACGCAGGGATTCAAGTTCCTTGACGGGATTTACCAGCAGACACAATCCATTGTTGGTATGGCGCAGGGTTAGTTTCACCGGGAGTCCCATCATTTGGTTGAAAGGCATTCCTCGGAAAAGATCACCGTTCCGTGCCCAAGAAATCAAAATGGTGCGGCCATCGGCTGCCGGAATATCGCTGTAAACTTGTGAAGCATACCAGGCATTCCCGTGTTGCAGCGTCTGGGGCTTGGTTTCCGGCTTGAAAGTTGTGCCATCAAATGTTCCCACCAGATAGTTTCCACTGGCACCATAAAATACCCAGCGCGTGTCTTGCGGGTCGCCATCCACCGCGATCTGAAAAAAATTCGGACACTCACTATCGCCGGGCAAACGCACATCACTGAGCTTTTTCCACTGTTTGAGATCCGGTGAGCAGAACAGGGCGTAATCGTTGCCATCGAGGTAAAGCACCATGATTCATTTTTTCTCCGGCGCATACCAGACCATTTTCGGGTCGCGGTTCTCAGCCGCGATGTGCTCGTGCGGCACCACCCCATCCAACTTGTGATTCGTGCCGCCGCCGCCGGCGGCAACAGAGAGATTGTCTGCCATCACAATGTTGAGTGATTGGAAAATCCCAACAGCCACCATTGGCTGGGAAGATCCCTTTGGCCTTCGTCTTGAGTGAAAAATTCATGACACCGCATAACTCACGGAAACACCAGGCGTAAGAAAAAGCTGGAGAGGTTAATCCCGATGGGAACGACCACGGTATTGGTCGTCGTCGAACCGGGCCAGGTAATCCAGTTGGTTCCGAGACCGGTCGCCAGCGAATTGGACTGGTATTGCAGCCGCCAGCCGATGTGGTCGGCGGGCCAGCTCAACACCCAACCGTTGGAGGTGGTCGCCGCATAGGTGAGATTGGTTGGCGCCGTCGAATACGGCGGCACCACCGCCAAAACTCCTGCGGTCATAAGCTGATTCGTGTTCCAGGATAACCCTGTGCCAAGGGTCGGCAGAGAAAGACTCCCAAACCCGCCCGCATAATTGCCGGCGTTAAACAATTTGAAACTGTCCCCGCCCGCCAGCGTCCCGCCCACGCTGCTAATCGCCAGACTGCCGCCGCAGGTCAGTGTGCCCGAGCCAAGCTGCACCAAGTCACAGGCCGGCACGCCGCCCTTATTGAGCCGCAGCCGGGTCGTCCCACCCAGCGTCAGGTTGTTGCTGAAGGCAATGGTTCCCGGCGTGCCGCTGGCTCCGCCCACGGTCAGCACGCCCCCGGTATCCACCGTGACGTTGCCCTTCACGCCGCCGAGGCCGCTCAAGGTCTGGCCATTGAGCACATGAAACCCGCCGCCCACGGCACTGACATCCAGCACCGCCCCGCTGCTGACGACCAAGCCCGGGCTGTTGGAAACCAGCGATACCGCGCCCGCCGGACAACTGAACGCCAGCGTGCCGTTCGAGATGGTGGTGTTGCCCACGTAGGTGTTGGTCGCCGTCAGGGTCAGCACACCCGCGCCCAGCTTGGTCAGGCCGCCGCTGCCGCCGTTGATGAAGGGCGCGCCCACCGCGATGTTGTTGGTCTGCGTGTCAATAAACGCCCCGCCGTTCTGCACGTTCAAAACCGTGTTCGTGGGAATCATGACGAAATTGTTACTCGCTCCCATCCCCGCCCGCATCACTCCACCGTTGAGGTTCAGCGTGGCTTTTTTGTTGAACTGGATTGACCCAACAGTCATTCCTCCGCCATTTAAACTCATCGTGCAACTGCCGCCCCCGGCAAAGTATGCGCTCGCGGCGGTCAACTGGGCTTGATCAGCAATGTTCAGGTAAAAATTTGGAGAGGAACCGCCGATGTAGCCGCTGGCCGCGCTCACCGCACTTGTGCCATTGATCGTAATGCCGACGCCACTGAGTTGGCTGCCGGTGATGTTGCCGCTGGTGGTCAGGTTGCAGTTGGACACCACGAACACCCCGCTGACGTTCCAGCCGTTAACAGACAGATTGTCGTTCCCCAGATTGACCTGATTGTTGGCAAACATAAACTTGCCAGTGCCAAGAGAGAAAGACCCCGTTTCACCAATGTTGAAGGTGCCGGCACTGCTGTAATTATTCGATATGTTGCCGCTAATTATCACCGTTAGATTGTTCGTCTCCAGAGCTATCGTGGGCGCAGCCGTATTCAGCCATAACGGCTGGCTAACCACATGGGTCGTATCGGAGCCGGCGAAACTCAAACTGCCACCACTGAATGCAACCGGTCCACCAACCGCACCGCTCAAGGCCGCAACCACTTTGCCAGCGCTGAGCAAGAGACCCTGAGGAAGTGAATTGGCATTACTTAAGACTAAGTTGCCGGGGCCTTGCATATTGATGCCGCCGTTGGTCAGGCTGGAGGCGATGATACCGGTCTTACCGCTCGCAACCGTTACACTGGTGGGCAAACCGCCCAGATCGATTCGGCTGCCGGTGAGCGCGTAGGATTGCTGGAAGTTCAAACTGTTGACGACCGGCGCAAACCCGGACACCGTTACCATGCCGCCACCGCTTGCGCCAAAAGTCGCGTCCGCGCCATTGGTCCATGTGACATCATTACTACCGTTCCACCAGTTTGTCGCCGTGCTGGTCCACGAACCATTGCCGTCCTGAATACCCGCAGTGGTGGCGTCCGCATCCCATGTCAGTTGTGCGGACGAGACCACCAACGTGATCGTGTTGGTGGCAAAGCCGGATCTGCCGTCGCCAACGACATACTGGAAACTGTCGCCGCCGGTAAAGCCCGAGTTAGGCGTATAATAAACGAGATTGCCGCTGACCACGGCCGTGCCGTTGGCCGGAGTAGTTACCCCTTCCACATACAGCGGGTCACTGTTCGGGTCGCTGCAACTCAGCAGGACATTAATGATTCCACCCGCCGGGCCAAATTTTACATTAATGGCGGCGGCCGTCGGCGGCAGATTCGTGGCGCTTGGTTTTGTGGCCACCGTGACGGTGCCAGAGCCGACGAAGTGCGAGTTAATATAAGTGGCACCGCTGCCCGCTGCGCCCCAAGTGCCGGCGGCTTGAGGCACGCCATTGAAGTAAAGTGCTTTGACATTGCGAGTGCTGGCTGAGGAACCCGTGTCCACGATTCCATTGCCCAGAAGATAGAGACTGGCCGCATTACTCAAGGCTGCGTTCACCGGCAATCGAATCATGGCACCGGGATAGACACTGGCGGAGGTGGAATTACCCAATGCAGCCGCCACCTGGGCATCCAGCGTGCCAGCCTCGACGCGCACCGGCCCATTAAAGGAACTGCCTGCCGCAAGGTGCAACGCTCCCGTGCCGAACTTCGCCAACCCGCCGTCGCTCGATACGCCATTGGTAAGGGAATTGGTGACGGTCACATCGTTGGCCAGCGTGTCCAACAGCGCCCCGCCGGCGGCGATGGTCATTGGTGATGCGCCTTGTAAAAAATTGCCGGTGGTGGAATTAGCTCTAACTCTGGTGCCATTAAAATTGATGGGGCCGAGGTCGCTACGGTCGCGGACAATTCGGTTCACCGTCAGAGTGCCGCTGTTCAACCAAATGGGATTGGGATTGGCGCTTTGGGACAGGGTATCGGCCTGGAGGCTGGCTTGGTCTTGCAGGGTTATCGTTTCCCACGCGTCGCTGCCGGCCACGGTGCCACTGACCACCACATTGGCATTGCCACCAATGACCAGATAAGGACGGCCCAGCGTGAGTTGCCCGGCCGTCACCGTTCCGCCCAGAATACTGTTGGTCATGCCTTGATTGCAGATGACGCTGATGGTGCGATTTCCCATCAAAATGTTCCCGCGCATATTCAGCGTGCAGCCATTAACTGTCGCGGAATATGGCGCGGTGTATCCCATTTGCAGCGCGCTGGCGGCGTTGGCGTTGGTGCCAATGATTTGGCCGTTGAAATTCGCCGTCGAACCGTTGCCGGGACCGAGCAAAAAGGTCGCCGACGAGGAGCCGGTCAAAGTGATATCGTTGGGAATCGTCACGGTCAGACCCGTGATGTCATCGCAGCGCAGTGTGGCTCCCGCAGAAAGTTGAATTGGCCCAAAGCCCGAGGCGGCATTCGCCGAAAGGGTGACAGTGCCGCTCTGGATGTTAAAGCCGCCGGTAAAGTCATTGTTTGTCGC
>Ga0364874_10474_pt1:12500-21671 | contig 21671 bp, 11 predicted proteins | sample ExccelAu500001D4_2_FD_206922 | JGI IMG/M metagenome (GOLD analysis project Ga0364874, IMG submission 206922) | Enriched cells from Trout Bog Lake Hypolimnion, Wisconsin, USA - BchlTB.Aug07.5000.01.D4 | ecosystem: Environmental > Aquatic > Freshwater > Lake > Hypolimnion/Profundal zone... | reverse complement strand
TCATCGAGGATCCGGCCTTGGTCATCTTCGGTACGACGGTTCTGGAGACATTCAACCAGAACGTGTCGGTCGAGTCCATGCTGGACGGTTTCATGCAGCGCTTCGGCATTATCATCGGCGATGCCGACCCCAAGCGCACGCCCGACATGTTCCCCATCTACCGGGTGGAGGAGCCGGGCAACCTTGCCCCGCTGCATGCGGCCTGGGAGGATATCGCCGCCGTGCCGCTGCACCGGACCTATACGGTGACGCCGGAGGCCGAGGCGGAATTCGAGGCCGGCTTCCGCCACCATTTCCAGCAGCACAATTCCATCCCCCCGTCCTTCTTTCGGCGCGTGCTTTGGCGCTGCTTCAAGTACGGGGTGGTCTACCATGTCTTGCTTGGCAAGGCCGACGCCGATATCGACGCCGAGGACATGGGCTGGGCGCTGCGGGTGGCGCTGCTGCACCTGACCGACGCTCGCCGGCTGCTGGACGGGTATCACCTGACCGAGTTGGAGGACATCGTGGTCAAGGCCGAAGCCTACCAGGCCAAGATCGGCCGGCGCCCGAGCAAGCGGGAGCTGATTTCCAGGGTGCGGGGAATTCGTAACAATGCCATGGCGGAGTTCGTGCTGGAGCTCATGGCGCCGCTGCCGGGGGCCAATGACAACATCGGCCCGGTCGGTAGCCAGGCTGCCGCGTGAGCGCCCACGAACGGCTGGAGCGGGAGATGGCCATCGCCGAGGGTCGGGCCTGGTTGGAAGCCCGGCCCGCCGCTCCCATGGCGGCGGATCGGGTGGCCGGGGCCTTCTACTATCTTGGCGCCCACATGGACGGGGCTGGCTATGGCGACATCCTGATGGCCCTCCGCGAGCCGGACAATCCCCACGACGAGAACGCCATCGCCCTGTGGTCGGCCCTGGCCCAGGTCGGCCACGTCCCGGCCTGCACCGCCGCCATGCTGGCGCCGGTGATGGATGCCGGGCATGCCCTGTGGGCGCGGATCGTCCGGGAGGCGACGGCGGACCATCCCAGCACGGTGCTGGTGGAGTATTACGGCCCGGCCATCACCGCCCGGCCGGCGGTGGGGCCAGCGTGGTAGCCCCCGGCGGTGGGCCGAGCCCCCTCTTCCGTCTGGCCCCTGCAGCAGGGGGAAAAAAGACCAATGGCGGCACCCTTGCGGGTGCCGCCACGGTCTCTATGGATTAGGGGAACTGGTGCCACACCTGGCCGTTGATGGTCGGCGGGTATTCGGTCTGGGTCTTGGGCGACCGGGCCGACCACTGCTTGAGGAAGAACGGGACGCCGTAGCGCTGGCACTGCTGCCAGATATCCTACTTCGCCGTGACACCACCTCGCAGAACATCGACTTGGACCGTCTGCCCCATGATGGCCTTCAAATCGGCGGTGCTGGCTCTGTCGATGAACGCGGCCAAAGACCTCGCCGCCGACTGCACGACATCGGCCGGATGTCCGACTTCGTCATGAGTCATGAATGGCTGACGTTTTCCACTCACCGGATTGACGATGATGGTGGCCACCTCGATGTCGACCTGGTAGCACCACAAGTGCGCGGCGTGAGGGCTATGATTTTTCATTGCTTGGTCTCCTTCCGGCGCCGCCTGAACTGGCCGGGCTCATCCCGTCCTTCGGTTCCTTTTCATCCATCTGGGGACCGGCGCGCTCACCATCTGCGCGCCCGGCCCCCACCTTCCCCCCTTTGCCGACGGATCGTCGGCCTCCATTGAGAACGGGCCGGGGCTTTCGCCCCGGCCCGTTTCCCTCACGCTGCCATTTGCAGGTTCGGCCACACCGCGTAGACTTGGCGATAATGACGGGCCTGCTCCTCGGTGATGAAGCCGATGGCCAGCAGTTCGCCGACCAGGCGGATGAGGAAGTCCCTGGTCTTGGTGCCCTTGCCGAAGACGACCAGGCTGTTGCCCTTGATGGTCTCGATGACGTTCTCATCGACGGTGCCATTCGGGCGCACCTTGCGCTTCATGAAGAAGGGCAACCGTTCGGACAGTTCGATGCGATAGGCGTTCTCATCGAACATGTGGCGGATGTGCGAGCCGTAGGTGTCCATGGGCACCAGGGCGACGACGATTTCGGCACGGTTGGCCGCCACTTCCCTCGCCGCCTTCTCGAGGAACACCGCCCAGGCCCGGCGGCTGTAGGGTGGGTTCAACCAGATGAACTCGCCCAGCCAGGCCAGCAGCAGCGAGCCCATATCGGTATCGGCCTTGGTCATGTGGCGCTTGGCTGGAACCGAACCAATGACCTGGAGCTGCTGCTTCGGGTCGACTGGCGATGGCCAGGTCCCCGCCTTGACTGCGGCCCGAGTGAGGCCTCTGTCGTAGCGCCCATCGGGCTGCATGGAGCAGCAGTCGATGTCAAACATCTCCTTCATGGCGGCCCGCAAGATGGCCATGATGAAGAAGATGGGCGTGTAGCACTGGTCGCCCGCCGAGGTCGTCGCCTTCTGCTCGTTGTCATTGGCGATGAGGAATGCGCGGCGCATTTTCCCCGCGAAGCCCTTCAAGCTCTTGAAGTCGTCCAGGAAGGTCATGGGGAACTTCTCGGAAGCGCCTTCCGCTGAAGGCACCGGTTCACCACCGCCATCGCCACCGTCATGACGGCGAACCAGCACGGCACCTTCGTCCATCCGAGACAGCGTGACGCGGAAAGCCCCGGTAAGGGGGGCGTCACACATGGCCGCGCGGATGACCAGGCTGTTCTTGTCTGCCTTGATGGTGGCGCCCCGCTTGGTCGCCGGGCGGATGATGAAATCCTCGCCACGCATCTCGACGGCGACACGGTCGCCGACATTGAGGCCGACCCTGGCGGCCTCAACCGGGCATACATGGATGGCGAGGCTACGCTTGCCTGCGTTGCCCACGCGATAGATTCCGGCCGTCGAGCCCCGCAGGCGGGCCTTGAGGCCGTTATCGTTGTCGGCCTGCGGGATGGTGACCAACTTGGTCTCCACCTTGCGGCGGAACAGGCCAATGATTGGGCTGGCAATGGCGGCGACGGCGGTGTTGAAGATGTTGCTCATGGCGCGAGTTCCTTGCTGCTGGAGGAGAGGTCCGCCGAAGCGTCCGCCGGGCGATTGTCATTCGCCGGCTTGGCCATCCGCACCGCCTGCCGAGCCAGAATGTCGATGACGGGCGCCAGCAGAAGGACTGCACTGGCTGCGGGCTGGTTCTCGTTGGCGGCTTGGATGGTCGTGGAGCGCTTCATCGGTCTTCTCCGGGGTTGTCGCCTCACCGCCTTCGTCGTCTCTCTCTCTTGGAGCGCTTCGTGCGGCAGGTTCGCCCCAAACCTGCCGCCGAGGGCTCCTATCCATTTCCTTCGCCTTATTCCCCTTTTCCGAGCCCATCCTCGAATGCCGTCTGGTGAGCTCATCGCGTCCATCCTTCTTGGCGCGTCATCTCCGAGCAGGATTCGGATGCGCTGATCTCTTCCCTAGGGCGCGGATCGGCATTCCGCCAGGTGGCCGAGACGCGCCCGTCATTCTCCTTCCATGCGCACGCGCGTGTGCATCAAGCCCGATCCGGTGTTCCACGGGATCGGGCACAAAAAGAGTCGGCCCGTCGCCATGCCTGGATGAACACGACGGGCCTCCTGGGATTCCCGTCCCGACGAAGGCGGGACGGGGAGATAGTCTAGTGTTTGTGTTTCGCGTATCATTTCTAGCCAGTAGATAAAGGTCTGCCAAAAATGAAACGAGACGCCCCTCCCCCCACCACATCCAAGCCGCTGGCCGCCCCCTTTCAGTGGCTTCCCTTCAGGGAGTTGCCAGAGGTCATGCCATCCTGGCTGATCGATGAAATTCTGCCGGCCGGAAGCCTGATCTGCCTTTACGGCAAACGCGGTCAGGGCAAGACCTTCCTGGCGCTGGATTGGGCCTGCTGCATCGCCACCGGAACCAAGTGGCAGGGCAAGGCGGCTTCAAAAGGGCGTGTCGCCTATCTGCTGGCGGAACGACCTGCTGGATTGGGGCGGCGCCTGCGTGGCTGGATTGAGCATGTGGGCCTTGAAGAAACAGCCGGAACAGCCAAGCTCGAAGCGGAAGGTATCGACTGGCTGGTGTTCGGCCAGAGACGTTTTCCTCTGGATAGCGACGGGGATCGGGCCGAGCTGATCCAGCTTCTGAAAAAGGAATTCCCAAAGCCAGACGAAGGCACCAGTTCTCGTCAAACCGGCCTGTCTCTGCTTGTCATGGACCCGCTCGTGTTTTTCATGGATGGCTCTGAAAACGAGACGCGGGACATGCAGAAATTCATCGATGGGGCACTGGACCTCGTCAACCAGATCGGCTGCTCGATCCTGTTGGTCCATCACGAAGGCAAGGGCAACATCCAGAACATCCTTGGTGCCAGAGGTTCATCGGCCCTTGAAGCCGGCATGGACACCGTTGTCTACCTGTCACCGCAGGGCTCGAATGACATCTCGGAAATGGTTGTCACCAAGCAACGCGAGGCACCTGCGATCAAACCCATCTACCTGCATTTCAAGGAACAGAGCCTTTCGGGAAAGCGACGGGGCATTTTTCCGACAGTGACAAACGAGCCGCCGATAAGGCCGGAAGCACCATCCAAACGTGACCGTAAAGCCCAGAGCGAGGTTAAGAAGCTGGAGAAGGCGGAGACGGGGCTAAAGACAATGGATGTCCTGTCGATGATCCTGAGCATGGAGCAGGCCAAGGAGGCCATCACCGTCCGGAATATTATGGCCAAGATTCCCGGTGCGACCGCTGCTATCAAACAGCAATTGCGAAAACGCATGACGGAGCTTTCCGAAACGCAAAAGCTGTTCCTGGTCGGAAAGGGAAGCGGCCGCAAGGGGGATACTTTTTCCACCACGCCCCCCACCCCGCCTTCGCAGGCGGAAAATGACAAACCGGCGGAGGGTGATGCCAAGACGGTGAAAGCCCAGGCCGAGGTGACGTCGTCCAGTCCGCAAACGGTGGCGCCGCCACCCGCCCCCGCCAAAGATCCAGTTGCTACAGAAACGGTTCTGTCGGAGGATGATCCGTCACGGCCCGCCGATCCGGCGGCCCCTTCCCGGAAGAAGGGCAAGAAAACGCCATGACGATTCCCGCCAAGATTTCGCCCCGCGCCGCCCTGTATGGACGGTTCAGCAGCTCGCGCCAGAATGCATCGAGCGCCGAGGATCAGCTTCGCCAATGCGAGGAGCGGGCGGTGGCCAACGGCTGGACGGTGGTACATCGGCTCACCGATGAGGCGATCTCGGGCAAGGATGACAAACGGCCCGGCTACATGGCCTTGCAGGCCGCCGTCGAGAAGCGGGAGATTGATGTCATTCTCACCGAATCCCTGAGCCGATTGACCCGGCGCCAGGGCACTCTTGGCGACTTCTACGACACCTGCCTCTACCATAATGTCAAACTGCATACCATGCAGGAGGGCGACATCAGCCGCATGCATGTGGCCATGTATGGGGCGATCAATGCCAGCTTCCTGGATAGCCTGTCTGACGGCACCCACCGGGGCCTGACGTCCGTCATCAATGACGGAAAATCGGCGGGGGGACGGTCCTATGGTTACCGGGTGCCCAAGCATCCCAATGGCCAGCCTATGACGGGCGAGCTGGAGATCGTGCCGGAAGAGGCGGCGATCATCCGGCGCATCTTTATCGATTATGCGCGCGGTCTCTCCCCCTTCGCCATTGTCGACACCTTGAATTCCGAGGGTGTCACGCCGCCCATGGTCAAAGGCCCGCTGGACCACAATGGCAAGCCACGGGTCTGGCAGGCCACCACCGTGAACGGCAACAGAGATCGCGGCGTTGGCATTCTGAATAACGAGCTGTATGTCGGGCGCCGGGTCTGGAACAAGCTGCGCTACATCAATGTGCCGGGCACGAAGAAGCGCGAAAGCCGCCTCAACCCCGAGAGCGAATGGAAGATCGTCCAGGTGCCGCAGCTGCGAATCGTCGATGATGCGCTGTGGCAGGCCGTCAAGGAGCGCCAGGCCAAGCTGGACGCCCGGCGTGACGCCAACCGGATCGAGGGCGAGGACGCTGGCGGGGCGAACCGCACCAACCGGCGCCCCACCTACCTGCTGTCCGGCTTGACGCGGTGCGGCTGCTGTGGCGGCACTCTTAACATCGGCGGGTCCAAACCCAAGCGGCTGTTCTGCTCATCCAACAAGAGCAAGGGCAAGTCGGTCTGCAAGGGCATTCCCGGAATCAGCATGGAGAAGCTGGAGCGCATTGTCCTGGACGGCCTGCGCCACCACCTGATGCAGCCCGAGGCGGTGGCCGACTTCATCCGGCGCTACCAGATCCACCAGCGGGACCTTGATGCCAGCCGACAGGAGACGCTGGCCCGACTGCGCGCGTCACAGGCCCAGACCGAGAAGGAGCTCGCCAATATCATGACGGCGATCAAGGCTGGGATCTTCACCAGCAGCACCAAGTCCGAGTTGGAAACGCTGGAGGCGCGCAAGGACAAGCTCGCCCGTGATTTCCAGAGCGCCAGCCAGGCGGCGCCCACCATCCCCGATGATCTAGCCGAGGTCTATGCCGCCCAGGTGGACGCGCTGACCTCTTCGCTCAACGACCCCGGCAGCCGGCTGGAAGCGGCCGATGCCATCCGCAATCTGATCGACCGGATCGTGGTTCATTGGGACGAGGCAGCCGGCGATCACGTGGTGACGCTGGAGGGCCGGATCATGGAATTGCTACGGGCTGCCACAAACGAAACCGCCGCAGCCTTGGGGGCTGCGGCGGATTTCGCGGTCAATGGTTGCGGGGGCAGGATTTGAACCTGCGGCCTTCAGGTTATGAGCCTGACGAGCTACCGGGCTGCTCCACCCCGCGTCAGGTGGTTTTGTTCTGGGGATTGTATTGGGCGCTCTATTTTGTCATCGTGCTAGGTTTGACGTTTCCTTGGAAGACCTGGCAGCGACCTACTCTTCCATGCCTTGAGACAAAGTACCATTGGCGCAGAGGGGTTTCACGGCCGAGTTCGGGATGGGATCGGGTGGGGGGCCCTCGCTATGACCACCAGGTCGTCCAAGGAAACGTAATTTTCTGATCTGACGCTCGTGCATTAGTATCTTCGTTGGGGTTTTAAGTATTTCACGTGTCGAGCTTGCCGCTACGCATGGGCGATCAAGCCGATCGAGCGATTAGTACAGCTTAGCTTCACGTGTTACCACGCTTCCACATGCTGCCTATCAACGTGGTGGTCTTCCACGGCTCTGATAGGGAAACCTGGTTTTGAGGGGAGCTTCCCGCTTAGATGCATTCAGCGGTTATCTCGTCCACACATGGCTACCCGGCGATGCCGCTGGCGCGACAACCGGTACACTAGAGGTGTGTCCATCCCGGTCCTCTCGTACTAGGGACAGGTCCTCTCAAGTTTCCAACACCCATGGTAGATAGGGACCGAACTGTCTCACGACGTTCTAAACCCAGCTCACGTACCACTTTAATCGGCGAACAGCCGAACCCTTGGGACCTGCTCCAGCCCCAGGATGTGATGAGCCGACATCGAGGTGCCAAACCTCCCCGTCGATGTGGACTCTTGGGGGAGATCAGCCTGTTATCCCCGGCGTACCTTTTATCCGTTGAGCGATGGCCCTTCCACTCGGGACCACCGGATCACTATGACCGACTTTCGTCTCTGCTCGACTTGTCTGTCTCGCAGTCAGGCGGGCTTATGCCATTGCACTCGACAGCTGATTTCCGACCAGCCTGAGCCCACCATCGCGCGCCTCCGTTACTCTTTGGGAGGCGACCGCCCCAGTCAAACTACCCGCCATGCAGGGTCCCGGCCCCGGGTTCACGGGGCGCGGTTAGATACCAGGAAGCAGAAGGGTGGTATTTCAAGGTTGCCTCCACCTGAGCTAGCGCCCAGGCTTCATAGGCTCCCACCTATCCTACACATCCACATCCTAGTACCACTGCAAAGCTGTAGTAAAGGTGCACGGGGTCTTTCCGTCTAGCCACGGGTACTCCGCATCTTCACGGAGAATTCAATTTCGCTGAGTCGATGTTGGAGACAGCGGGGAAGTCGTTACGCCATTCGTGCAGGTCGGAACTTACCCGACAAGGAATTTCGCTACCTTAGGACCGTTATAGTTACGGCCGCCGTTTACCGGGGCTTCAATTCAGAGCTTGCACCCCTCCTTTTAACCTTCCGGCACCGGGCAGGCGTCAGACCCTATACGTCGTCTTTCGACTTCGCAGAGCCCTGTGTTTTTAGTAAACAGTCGCCACCCCCTGGTCTGTGCCACCCCCCACGGCTTGCGCCGAAGGAGGTACCCCTTATCCCGAAGTTACGGGGTCAATTTGCCTAGTTCCTTCAACATCGTTCTCTCAAGCGCCTTGGTATACTCTACCAGTCCACCTGTGTCGGTTTAGGGTACGGTCTATACGCTGGAGTTATTTCCTGGACCCCCTTCACCGCACCTCCAATCCGATAAGGAGATACGATACACGGGAGTCGTCACTTCCAGCAGGCCCACGAATATTAACGTGGTTCCCATCGACTACGGCTTTCGCCCTCGCCTTAGGGGCCGGCTTACCCTGCGCGGATTAGCCTTGCGCAGGAACCCTTGGACTTTCGGCGACAGTGTTTCTCACACTGTTTGTCGCTACTCATGTCAGCATTCTCACTTCCGATACCTCCAGCGCCTCTCACGATGACGCCTTCATCGGCTTACGGAACGCTCCGCTACCGCGTGCATTGCTGCACACCCGCAGCTTCGGTGCATGGCTTGAGCCCCGATACATTTTCGGCGCGAGACAGCTATTAGACCAGTGAGCTATTACGCTTTCTTTAAAGGATGGCTGCTTCTAAGCCAACCTCCTGGTTGTTTTGGCCGTCTTACATCCTTTCCCACTTAGCCATGACTTGGGGACCTTAGCTGGCGGTCTGGGCTGTTTCCCTTTTGACACCGGACCTTAGCACCCGATGTCTGTCTCCCGGATAGTACTCATCGGTATTCGGAGTTTGGTTAGGTTTGGTAGGTCTTTGGGACCCCCTAGCCCATCCAGTGCTCTACCCCCGATGGTATTCGTCCGAGGCGCTACCTAAATAGCTTTCGCGGAGAACCAGCTATTTCCGAGTTTGATTGGCCTTTCACCCCTAACCACAGGTCATCTCCGTCTTTTTCAACAGACGTGAGTTCGGTCCTCCAGTGGGTGTTACCC
>Ga0364874_10474_pt1:0-7500 | contig 21671 bp, 11 predicted proteins | sample ExccelAu500001D4_2_FD_206922 | JGI IMG/M metagenome (GOLD analysis project Ga0364874, IMG submission 206922) | Enriched cells from Trout Bog Lake Hypolimnion, Wisconsin, USA - BchlTB.Aug07.5000.01.D4 | ecosystem: Environmental > Aquatic > Freshwater > Lake > Hypolimnion/Profundal zone... | reverse complement strand
GATCAAAACCGGTCAATCATCACCCAAGGGCAAGGCGACCGCCGCCGTGGTGAAGACGACGTCGGCGCCGCTTTCGGCCGGAACCGCCGCGCCGGATCGCCCCCAGGCGGTCCAGCAGGTCCGAGCGGCGTTGCGCGGGCCGGTCATGAAGGCCTTGGCCGAGGGCATTCCCGAAGTGCGGAACATGCCGGGCATCGTCGCCTACGACAAGGTGATGGGCGACATCGCCTTGCTGGAGCAATGCTTTACCTATTTCCGGGCCAGCCGCGACAAATTCGCCGCGCTTCTGGTGGACAACCAGCAGCGCCAGGTCAACGACGACAGCGCCAAGCTGTTCTGTGACCGCACCCTGAACGAAGTGGTGGCGATGATTGTCCGCTCGGCCGCCTTCCGTTACTTCGGCAAGCGATTGGGTGATGTGCGCCCCATGACCACGGCGCGCCCGGCCAAGCGGGGTCTCCTGGCCAGGGCCATGGCCGCCTTGAGCGGCGGCACCCCCGCCGCCGTCCGTCAGGGCCGATCCAAGGCGGAGTTGCTCTACGAGGCCATCTGCGAATACTTGCTGTATGATTGGCAGGTGCCGCTGGTACCGGCCTATTCCATGCTGACCCCCGGCGAGGTCAGCCGTCTGGGTCCGCGCATCGTCGAGTTCCGCTCCGAGGGGGCGCTGATGGATGCCGCCGGCCGTCCCCGGCTTGGCCCCCCTCCCGCCGCCGCCAAATCCCCCCTGGATTGGGCGGTCACGCCCCCGCCGGTGGTGGAAAAACCGCCCGGACCGGCCAGACTCGATGTGGCCGAGGTGCTGACCCCCGATCGCAACTGGCTGCGGGTGGAGGCGCTGGGCGCCATCCTGCTGGACAAGGATGTGCGCAACGCCGCCAACAACGCCGAGCAGACGGCGGCCCTGACCTCCATCCTGAAACAGGTGGGCGGCGGCATGGTGCGGGCGCTGGTGGTGGATCTGGGACTGGGCAAGAAGCAGATGACCGTCTGCCTGCTGACCGCCCAGAAGACGCTGCCGCCATCGGCCTTCGAGCAATTGGCGCGAAGCTCGGAAAACGCACCGGCCATGATGCGGTTCATGATCGCCGCCAAGAAGTCCGGTCTCGGGCCGCAATCCTCGCTGGAGGATTGCGCCGGGTTCATCGGCACCCTGTTCGCGCCCAAATCCTCCTGAGGGCGTCGCTGATCGGTTACGATCAGCGAGACACGGGATGAGACCCCGCCGCCCCTTTCCAGAAGAGGGCGCCGGTTATGTCTCCATCCCCACCGAACGGCCGTTGATCATCAGCCCGCCCTCGGCGGCGGAGACCCGCACCGTGTCGCCGTCCTTGACCACGCCTTCGAGAATCTGGCTGGCCAGCGGATTCTGCAGGGTCCGCTGGATCACCCGTTTCAGCGGCCGGGCGCCGTAGACCGGGTCATAGCCTTTCTCGCCCAGCCAGACGGTGGCCGCGTCGTCCAGCTCCAGCGTCACCTTGCGGTCGGCCAGCAGTTGGCGCAGGCGGGCCAGCTGGATCTGCACGATGCCGGTCATGTCGCCGCGTCCCAGACGGTGGAACAGCAGGACCTCGTCCAGGCGATTGAGGAATTCCGGCCGGAACGAGGCGCGCACCACCTCCATCACCTCGGCGCGGACGGCGCTTGAATCCTGCCCCTCGTCCTGGTTGGCCAGGATTTCCGACCCCAGATTGGAGGTCAGCACGATCAGGGTGTTGCGGAAATCGACGGTGCGGCCCTGGCCATCGGTCAGGCGGCCGTCGTCCAGCACCTGGAGCAGCACGTTGAAGACATCGGGATGGGCCTTCTCGACCTCGTCGAACAGCACCACCTGATAGGGGCGCCGCCGCACCGCCTCGGTCAGGGCGCCGCCCTCCTCATAGCCGACATAGCCGGGCGGCGCGCCGATCAGCCGGGCCACCGAATGCTTTTCCATGTATTCCGACATATCCATGCGGACCATGGCGGTCTCGTCGTCGAACAGGAACTCGGCCAGGGCCTTGGTCAATTCGGTCTTGCCGACGCCGGTCGGTCCCAGGAACAGGAACGAGCCGATGGGACGCTGGGGGTCCTGCAAGCCGGCGCGCGCGCGGCGCACCGCGTTGGACACCGCCACCAGCGCCTCCTGCTGCCCGACCACCCGGGTTCCGAGGCGGGCCTCCATGCCCAGCAGCTTGTCGCGCTCCCCGGCCAGCATCTTCTCCACCGGAATGCCGGTCCAGCGCGACACCACCGAGGCGATATGCTCCGCCGTCACCGATTCGGTCAGCAGGCGCTGGCCGCCCTCGGGGCCGGCCTCGATCTGTTTCTCCAAGCCGGGAATGACGCCGAACTTCAGCTCGCCCGCTCGCGCCCAATTGGCGGCGCGCTCGGCATTGGCCAGTTCGAGGCGGGCTTCCTCCAGACGTTCCTTGACCTTGGTGGAGGAGGCGAGGCTGTCCTTCTCCGCCCGCCAGCACTCGGACATGTCGAAGGATTCGCGCTCCAACTGGTTCAGTTCGGTCTCCAGCTTGCCGAGACGGTCCCGCGAGGCGGCATCGTTCTCCTTCCTCAGGGCTTCACGCTCGATCTTGAGCTGAATGATGCGGCGATCCAGCTCGTCCAGGGCCTCGGGCTTGGAATCGATCTGCATGCGCAGGCGCGAGCCGGCCTCGTCCACCAGATCGATGGCCTTGTCGGGCAGGAAACGGTCGGTGATATAGCGGTTGGACAGGGTCGCCGCCGCCACCAGGGCCGCGTCGGCGATGCGCACCCCATGGTGCAACTCGTACTTCTCCTTGAGGCCGCGCAGGATGGAGATGGTATCCTCCACCCCCGGCTCGGAGACGAATACCGACTGGAACCGCCGCGCCAGGGCGGCGTCCTTCTCCACATGCTTGCGGTATTCGTTGAGGGTGGTGGCGCCGACGCAGTGCAGGTCGCCGCGCGCCAGGGCCGGCTTCAGCAGATTGGAGGCGTCCATGGAGCCTTCGGCCGCGCCGGCACCGATCAAGGTGTGCATCTCGTCGATGAACAGGATCACCTCGCCATTGGCGGAGGTGACCTCGGTCAGCACCGCCTTCAGGCGCTCCTCGAACTCGCCCCTGAACTTCGCCCCCGCCACCAGGGCGCCGAGATCCAGCACCATCAGCCGCTTGTTCTTCAAGGTCTCGGGCACATCGCCGTTGATGATGCGGCTGGCCAGCCCCTCGACGATGGCGGTCTTGCCGACCCCGGGCTCGCCGATCAGGACCGGATTGTTCTTGGTACGGCGGCTGAGCACCTGGATGGTGCGGCGGATTTCCTCGTCGCGGCCGATCACCGGGTCGAGCTTGCCGTCGCGCGCCGCCTGGGTCAGGTCGCGGGCGTATTTCTTGAGGGCGTCATAGCCGTCCTCGGCCGAGGCCGAGGTGGCCTTGCGGCCCTTGCGCACCTCTTCGATGGCATGATTGAGCCCCTGGGGGGTGAGGCCGGCATCGGCCAGCGCCTTGGCCGAGGGCGAACCGGTCGCCAGGGTCAGGGCCAGCAGCAGGCGCTCGGCGGTCACGAAGGAATCGCCCGCCTTGTCGGCCATCTGCTGCGCCTGATCCAGCAACCGCGCCAGTTCGGGGGTGAGATGGAGACCGCCGGAACCGGGGCCTTCCACCTTGGGCAGCTTGTCCAGAGTGGCTTCCACCGCCTTCAGCGCCTTGACCGGATCACCGCCGGCGGCACGAATCAGATTGGCGGCAAGGCCCTCCTTGTCGGCCAGCAGCACCTGCGCCAGATGCTCGGGGGTCAGGCGTTGGTGGCCGTTGCGCAAGGCCATGGTCTGAGCCGATTGGATGAAGCCCTTGCAACGCTCGGTGAATTTCTCGAAATCCATGCTTGCCCTCGTCCCATGAGCGGCAGGAAGAAGGCGCCGGAATGGCCGCGTTCCCCCCCGTCGAATGATCTCGGATTGATATGGCGCGAAAATGCCGCCCCGCAAGCGGATCCGTCCAGGGTTGATTAATCTATCCCGGGCAGGGCGACGTGGAAGGCGGAGCCCTGCCCCGGCGTGGAGTCCAGCCAGATCCGCCCGCCGTGATGCTCGGCGATCTTCTTGCAGATCGCCAGCCCGATGCCGGTACCTTCGTATTCGCCCCGCTTGTGCAGGCGCTGGAAGATCAGGAAGACCCGATCGAAATACTGCGGCTCGATGCCGATGCCGTTATCGGCGACGGTGACCGTCCAGACCATGTCGCGGCGCTCGGCGGTCACGGTGACCACCGGCGACCGGTCGGCGGCCCGATATTTGACGGCATTGCCGATCAGATTCAGGAACAGCCGCACCAGTTCGTCGCCATCGCCCAGCACGGAGGGCAAGGGGGACGGCACCACCAGCCGCGCCCCGGCCTCGTCGATCTTGGCCTGCAAGGCCCGGGTGACGCGATCGAACACGGTCCCGAGCGGCACCGCCACCATGGGCCGGGTGATGCGGCCGATCCGCGAATATTCCAGCAAATCCAGCACCAGCCGGTCCATGCGGGTGGCGCCGTCCTTGGCGAAGGCGATGAATTCCCGCGCATCCGCGTCGAGCCTGTCGCCATAACGGCGTCCCAGCAGGTCCACATAGGAACTGACCATGCGCAACGGCTCGCGCAGATCGTGGGAGGCCACATAGGCGAACTGTTCCAGCTCCTCGTTGGAGCGGCTCAGTTCCGCGGCCTTTTCCTGCAGAGCCTGATGATCCCGCTTGCGCTCGGTGATGTCCTGGATGGTGCCGACCATGCGCAGCGGCCGCCCGTCCGGATCCCGTTCGACCTTCCCCACCCCGGCGACCCAGCGCATCTGTCCGTCGCTGGGGCGGATGATCGGGTATTCCCGCTCGAAATCATGTTCTCCGGCGATGATGCCGCGCAGATAGTCCTCCATCTCCGGGCGTTGGGGCGGCGCCACCAGATCCAGCCACCCCCCGGCCGAGCGCGGAAAAGCGGACTCGATGCCGAAGATATCGTCGAGGATCGGAGAGCTTTCCCAGCGATCGGCGACCATGTCGAACACGTAGTAGCCCAACCGGGCGACCGCCTGGGCCTGACGCAGATTCTCCTCGCTGGCCTTCAAACGGGTCTGCACCGCGATCTCGGCGTGGCGGCGCTGGAGCAGCAGGACCAGCAATGCCGTCAGCACCACCAGACCGGAGCCGACCACCGCCGCCATCCGCCGGGTTTGCCGCCGCCACGGCGCCAGCCCCTCCTGGATCGGCAACCCGACGATCATCGTCAGATCGTAGCGGTCGAGCCGTTTGAAGGCGACCATGCGGCGAACCCCATCCACCGGCGAGTCCACCACCTCGACCCCTTCCGGACGGTGATCGACAAGGGCGGGAAAGGCTTTGTTATTGTCGATCCGGGTGCCGAGGACGGCAGCTTTTTCGCGCTGCGGCGTGGTGACGGCACCCTTTTGGTCCGCTATCCCGCCATGGACCAGATCCTCGGCCCGCATGGAGGCGAACAGGCCCATGAAGGCCTGGGGCGGGAGGGTGGCCAGGACCACGCCCCCGAAGGAGCCATCGGCCCGCGACAATCTGCGGCTGTAGGGGAGAACCGATTCGTGAAAAAAACGGCCGATCAGCGGCACCCCCAAATGGGGCAAGGCTGACGGGTCGTCGCGATGGGACCTGAAATAGTCACGGTCGGCCACCGAACCCGGCGTGATCTTGAAGATCTCGCCATGCACCCGGACCACCCCGTCCTGATCGATGGCCAGCAGCCGGGGGGCGGCGGACAACGCCGCGCCCATGGTATGCATGGCCTGCCACAGGATGGGGTCGCGCGACAGAACGCCCCAGTCGGGGGTGGGACCAACCATGACGGAAACGGCGATCAGTGCCGTATCGGCCCCCTCGATCAGGCGATGGACATTTTCCACCGTCACTTCCGCCAGGGTCGCGGCCCGAACCTCCACCTCGCGCAGCGCCCGACCGCGTTCCGCCAGGGCGCTGACGGTGAACCAGACGGCCACCAGCCCGGCCAAGCCCAGCCACGCCGCCAAGGGCCACCACCGACGCCACGCCATGGAGCTCGGCCGTCCGGACACCTTAATCCCCCTCGCCCACTGCCGCTCGATCGGGCTTCCGCCGACCCTACCCTATGGTAGGATCGGCCCTCTTGCCCGTAAAGCGAATACCGCGCCCGCAGCGTGTAAAGGGAACATGAGAAATCCGCGCTAGCCTCGCGCCCATTTGGCCAGACGCATGCGCAGGGCGTTGAGCTTGATGAAGCCCTGGGCGTCGCGCTGGTCGTAGACCGAATCCTTCTCGAAGGTGACGAAATCGAGGCGATAGAGCGAGCGAGGCGACTTGCGCCCGACCACGCTGACATTGCCCTTGTAGAGCTTGAGCCGCACGGTGCCGCAGACATTCTCCGACACCTTGTCGATCATGGTCTGGATGGCGACGCGTTCGGGCGCGAACCAGAAACCGTTATAGATCAGCTCGGCATAGCGCGGCATCAGCTCGTCCTTGAGGTGGCTTTCCCCCCGGTCCAGGGTCAGGCTTTCCATGGCGCGGTGGGCGACGATCAGCACGCTGCCGCCGGGGGTCTCGTAGACGCCGCGGCTCTTCATGCCGACGAAGCGGTTCTCCACCAGGTCGAGGCGGCCGATACCGTTGGCGCCGCCCAGGGCGTTGAGCCGGGTCAGCAGGGCGGCCGGCGACAGGCGCTCGCCATCGATGGCCACCGCGTCGCCCTTGTCGAATTCGATTTCCACATAGGTCGGAGTATCGGGCGCCAGTTCCGGACTGACCGAACGGGTATACATGTCCGCGTTGGGCTCGATCCACGGATCTTCCAGCGCCTTGCCCTCATAGGAGATGTGCAGCAGGTTGGCGTCGGTGGAATAGGGCGCCTCGCCGCGCTTGTCCTTGGCGATGGGAATCTGGTGCTTCTCGGCGAAGTCCAGCAGGGCGGTGCGCGAATTGAGATCCCACAGCCGCCACGGGGCGATGACCTTGATATCGGGCTTCAGGGCGTAATAGCCCATCTCGAACCGGACCTGATCGTTGCCCTTGCCGGTGGCACCATGGGCCACCGCGTCGGCGCCGACCAGATTGGCGATCTCGATCTGACGCTTGGAAATCAGCGGCCGGGCGATGGAGGTGCCCAACAGGTAGACTCCCTCATACAACGCATTGGCGCGGAACATGGGGAAGACAAAGTCGCGGACGAATTCCTCGCGCAGGTCGTCGATGAAGATGTTCTCGTCCTTGATGCCCATCAACTGGGCCTTCTTGCGGGCGGGCTCCAACTCCTCGCCCTGGCCGAGATCGGCGGTGAAGGTCACCACCTCGCAGGCATATTGGTCCTGCAACCAACGCAGGATGATGGAGGTATCGAGACCGCCGGAATAGGCCAGAACGACCTTCTTGACTTCGCCCTTCATGGCAGACGCCTTTCCGTGATGGGGGGAGAATTTGGCGGCGCAGTATAGGCCAAGCCGCGTTGGGGGCAAGTAACTCTTCCCAGCACGCTCCGGCCGAGGCACTCTGTGCTGCTGATC
>Ga0364874_10473_pt1 | contig 21689 bp, 17 predicted proteins | sample ExccelAu500001D4_2_FD_206922 | JGI IMG/M metagenome (GOLD analysis project Ga0364874, IMG submission 206922) | Enriched cells from Trout Bog Lake Hypolimnion, Wisconsin, USA - BchlTB.Aug07.5000.01.D4 | ecosystem: Environmental > Aquatic > Freshwater > Lake > Hypolimnion/Profundal zone | place... | reverse complement strand
TTCTGGTTTACCGCGAGTTGGATTCCGGCCTGTTCGCAGCAGAGCACGGCCTCCTCGGCTTCGCGGTAGCTCAGGGCCAGCGGCTTCTGCGCCAGAATGCCCCTTACCGTACCGCGCGCGCAGGCGGCGCGAATCAATGCAAGCTGATGCTGAGGAGGAACGGCGATGTCGAGAACCTCGATCGCCGGGTCGTCCAGAAGCTCCTCGTAGCTTTCACAGACACGTGGGATCGAGTGGCGAGCCGCCACGCCAGCCGCTGCTTCCCGGCGGCGGGATGCAATCGCAACCGGATTGAATCCGCAGCGGCGATAGCTGACTAGGTGGCAATCGTTGACGATGAACCCGCTTCCAAGAACACCTATGCGGAAGTCCTTTTTGCGAGGCGCAGGCGGAGTAAAACGCATTTCGAGGCTCGGCATTTGGATTCAGAAGCATTATAGTCCGTGCCACTTCTATGCGTGCGCCAATCAGTAACGAACGTCGGCAATGGTCAGCCTATTTACTCGGCGCAATACCGTCAACTGCCGCCAAACCGCGTTTCCACGACCAACCGCCTCCGAAGTTCGGCTCAAGGTTTTTTGCATTGCAACAAAACATCCCGGCGGCATCAGCGTCGACCAGACTCCACAAAGTGGTTCATATTGTCGAGAGATGACCAAAATCAGGAAGTCAGGGTTTGCGGCTCTACGGGGAGGGAATGAAAGCGAAGAGATCTTGCCGGCGGGCAGGGCCCGGATCCGATTGCCCCTTGCGTAGAGTCGGTAACTATCCAAAGGCGCTCGTAAGACGCAGGGTTTGCCTATGGCTCTCAAAAATAGCCTGCAGTTCAAGACAGCGGGGACATCGACCGAGCAAATAGAATGGGGCCGAAGTTCTGATACGCTGTTGGCTTCTGTTGCTGAACGAGGCGCCCAAGCACAGCGGTCAGATTTGAGGCTGATTCAGATTCGGGCGGCGCAAGAAATAGTCAACGAGCAAGTTATTTACCATCCATTCAAGACCAGCCAACTCCTCCAACCTAAAATTTCCCCATCTCAACGCCTCAAGAGGCGAAACCGCAGCGTCTCACATGCCAAGAGCGGTTCGCCTGAACAGTGCGGCGCTTGCGTGAACTGATCCGCTTTCCTTCTTGTGGATGAATCTCGCAGACCTCGACAAGTAAAAGAGCCGGCGCTGCGATTGTGACTCTGTTATTGCACATTACGATCTCGCCTTTGGACAGCAACAGTTGGCCAAATTGGATGCCAATCAAATGTATTCGATCGAGTGAAGATCGAGTTCCGATTCTGGTCGTGCCAAGAAGGCTTCAGAAGCATCGAGAGTTTGGAGAGGAATATCAATTCTCTCAAGCGAGAATGAGAATTTACTTCCTAATCCAGGTGCGCTTTCAACATTCAACTGCGAGCCATGCCTCTCCGCAATCCATTTAGCCAGTGCCAGCCCAAGACCGGAGCCAGGGACAACAGGGCCGCTTGTTGGCACGCGATAAAAGCGGTCGAATATTCGGTGTTTGTGCTCTGCGGTGATTCCAATCCCGGTATCCCGCACAGACAAAACGATGGACTTGCCGTTAGCGGCCGCACATAGCTTAACCGAGCCCCCAGGAGGCGTGAACTTGCTCGCATTTTCAAGCAGAGTCGAAAGCAAGCGTTGAATGGCACGTTGATCGCCCATGAAGAATAGGTCGCCCTCCGAGATATCTACTTGAAAATCGAGCATCGCCTCGTTCATCGTTCTCCGCCAAGCTTGTGCAATTTGATGGAGAAGAATATCGACACAAATAGGTGCCGTCGTCATGATCTCCGCTCCTCCGTCAGCTCGCGCCAACGAGAGGAGATTCTCAACGAGGTTTGTCATCCGCAGGGTTTCTTCATGAAGACGCGTGAGAATGGCTCGATATTCCTCTCCATCTCGAGGACGAAAGAGTGCGACCTCAATTTCGGCGCGCAACAACGAGATCGGTGTACGTAGCTCATGCGAGGCATTACCGGTAAATGTGCGTACACTCATAAAGGCGCTATCGATCCGCTTAAGCATTTGGTTCAGCGTCAGCGAAAGGTCGGAGATCTCGTCGTTTGCGTCTGACACCGGGAGTCGGATATCGAGATTGCGATCATTAATGCGGCGAGTCTCGGCCGCCAACATGGCAACGGGTTGCAACGCCTTGCGGCTCATGATATGTCCACCGACCGTTGCCATTAGGATGACTGCCGGTATTAGCAACAGCAGATTGAAGCGGAAGTCGTTCAACAGACCCAGGTTTCTATCGAGTACTATTCCCGTTTGTACCGAGTACTTCATTCCCTCCACGGTAATCGGATACTCCAGAGTTCGCACAAGGTGAGTTCCTTGACGAAAATCCACGACAAGGCCGGCCTTTGGCAACATATCCGGGGTATGTAAACCAGAATTCTGAGACATCATGCGCCGCGACCGGTAGATCCAATTGCCGTGCTCATCCTGAACTTGCAAGTACTTTCCACCATCTTTGAATTCATAGATTATGGCAAGCAAATCGTGAAGTTGCTGAATATTCTGAACCTGGCCTTGGTGGCTCAGAGCTTCTCGAACGTCGTCCGCGCGCTCTTGCAGGTCGTGGTATTCGACCTTATCCAAACTCCGCTCAAGCATCCATTGACTGGCCAGACCGAGTAACGCAGCGGCTGAGGCAAACATGGCAAAATACCAAAGCGTGAGGCGAACACGTATCGGCAGGGCTCTCATTGTGCAGCCTCTGCCGGCATGGCTTCCGAGTGCTTGAATATATAGCCTGCGCCGCGCACTGTTCCGATCAACTTCCTAGGAAAAGGGGTGTCGATCTTTGCGCGCAATGCGTTCACGAGAAAGTCGAGAGTGTTCGGCCTCACGAAATGATCCGGACCCCACACGAATTCCATCAGTGTCTGTCTGGTCACGCATTGCCCAGTCCGGCGCGCGAGGCATACCAGTAAGAGGAACTCATTCCGTGTCAGGTCGATGCTCAGCTTATTGCGTGTGACCGAGCGCCGAATCGGGTCGACCACAACGTCGCCCGCTTCGATGGTGCCGCCCTCTTCGTGCCGCCGCCGCCGCGTGATGGACTGTAGCCGCGCCACGAGTTCGGCAAAGGAAAAAGGCTTGGTCAGATAGTCATCCGCACCCAACTCAAGGCCACGAATAATATCGTCTTCGGCGTCGCGTGCGGTCAATATCAATACCGGCGCCATCTGGGCGCGCGAACGTAGGGCACTGATCACGCCGTAACCATCCAGCTTTGGCAAGCCTATGTCCAGCACAATCGAATCGAATTGATAGGTAGAGGCGATTTCCAATCCTGTCTCTCCATCGACGGCTGTCATCACAGAAAACTCGCGCTCATAGAGTCCCTTGCGCAACAATTCCAGCATATGTGGTTCATCTTCTATGACCAGGATGCGCATGCGTACAAGATAACGCGGGAACGAATACAGGAAGATGAACAGACGACAATCTGGAGGGTTCAGAAATGTGTTTGCTATCTGGCGCTCGTGTGCAATCACCTGAACCACTGGTCAACCAGTGACAGGACTGACAACTTCCTCGCGACTAGAATCTTCTTTCGGCCGGATGTGACGCAGCGCACAGTTGTAGCCAACCTTAGAAGATTTTCATCCGTTCGTTAACTGCTCTTTAAGAGGCCCTTCTACGCTTCACACAGGTTTGAACATCGGCCTTAATCCTGTTTGATTGCGCTGCCTTCCGGCCGGCGTTAGGAGTAACATGCACAAACAAATACTGTCTTTCACGGTATTGATTCTGTGTCTGATTGCATTTACCGCAACAGCCCTGGCCCAAGTGGATCGCGCCACACTCAACGGCACAGTGACTGAGGGTACTGGAGCACTTGTCCAGAATGTGAAGATTGAGCTGGATTCTCCAGCCACCGGACTCCATCGCGAGACCGTAACAAGTTCTAGAGGCAATTATCAGGTGCCGGCACTGCCCATCGGCGTCTACAAGATTACGATGTCGAAGGACGGCTTCAAGCCCGAAGTGTTTGACGCAGTGGAGTTTCAGGTAGGGCAAGCCCGAACGATTGATGCCCGCCTGCAGGTAGGAACGCGGACGGAAGTGGTTGAGGTAACCGCCTTGGAGGCGCTCAACCGCAGCTCGGCGGAAGTCGGCTTAGTGATCGAGTCCGAGCAGATCCAGAACATCCCATTGGATGGCCGCAACTGGTCTGGTTTGATGGCATTGGCGCCAGGCGCCATCAACACTGGATCAAGCGATCAACAACATGCCATCCGATTCAATGGCCGGTCGCTGGATGACGAAAATTATAGCTTCGACGGCATTGACGCAAGTGGCGTTCAGGAGCAGGCGCAGAAAGCCGACGCGCACTTGAACATCTCGCTGGAATCGATCGCCGAGTTCCGCGTCAGTACCGCCGTGTACACCGCCGAAAGCGGCGCTGCAGGCGGCGCGCAGATCAACCTGGTCTCGAAAACGGGCAGCAACAAGTTTCATGCCAGCGCTTTCGAGTATCTGCGTAATGAAGTGTTCGACGCAAAGACCTATTTCGATTCCAATGCCTTGCCGCCTGTCCGCATGAACCAATTTGGCGGCGGGCTGGGTGGTCCAATCCTTAAGGATCGCACCTTCTTCTACATGAACTATGAAGGCCTTAGGCAGTCCGTCGGTGATACCCAAAGTGCTGCATATGTGCCGAACGCCGCAGCCCGCACTCTGGTTCTTGCCACTTCGCCGGCGCTCGCGACCCTCGTCAACGCATACCCTAAAGGTGCGAGACCCTATGCGGATGATCCGCAATGGACTGACGAGACGAATCCGTACGGAACTGACCGCACCCGTGAAGATTACGGGATGGCCCGCATTGATCATAAGTTCAACGACAGCACTACGGCGTATGTCCGTGGAAACATTGACAGCGCCTTTCTGGACAATCCCGCGGACAGCGCGGGTGCCCGCACCCTAACAGACATCGCTCCGGAAAACATCGTATTTGCCCTGCAAAAGATCTTCAGCCCGCGACTGACCAACGAAGCAAAATTCGGCGTGAACCGTTCCGTGTGGACGCCTATTGTAAAAGGGAGCGCGCCGTTGGATCTTAGCGTAGGCGGAGACGTCCCGTGGACTGGTCTTGCCGGGAGTAGCAAGCAGGAGGAGGCCGGAACCACGTTCTCCGTCGTTGACAACCTGACACGCAATCGCGGGCGGAACAGTTTCAAGTTCGGGATTGACATCCGCCGCATTCGTCTCAACAACTCAGGCAACGCCATCACGACTTCTTCTATCGGCTATACGAGTTTCAGCAATTTCCAGCAAAACCTGGCAGATTCCATGACCTTGAACGTAGGCCAGGGCCTGGCCGGATTGCGCCGCACGTTCTACATGGGTTACGCCCAGGACGAGGTCAAGCTCACGCGCAATCTCACGCTGAATGCCGGACTGCGCTACGAGTTCTACTCCGTGATGTATGAAGTTCATGGACAGTCTCGCACCGTCAGCGCTGCTTGTGGCGGCTTCTGTCCTTTGGGTGCACCCTTCTACCAACCCAACACCAAGGACTTCGGTCCGCGCTTTGGCCTGAGCTGGGCTCCATCGGCGTTGAAGGAGAAGACGGTTGTCCGCACGGGTTTCGGCATTTACTTTGGCGCCAACCAGAACGACGACTTTAGTGATCCGACGGAAAGCGTTCCCCCCCGTTACTCCGCCAGCACGAATCTTCCTGCGCTGCAACTCTATTACGGCTACGATTTGACCAAGACGGGGGCGCTTGGACCGAGCACAAGCCCGAAGGCGATCGATCCCAACCGGAAAGATGGGTACTACGAGAACTGGGATTTCAACATTCAGCAGCAGTTGCCCTTCAGCTTCGTGGGGCAAGTGGGTTATGTGGGTAGCCAGGGTCACCATCTGTTCAGCAAGACAACTGCGAATGGCTTCTTGCCTGCAACAACTGTGCGACCAATTGCGTCGCTCGGTACGTATGGCCTCAAGAGCAACAACGGAAACAGCAACTTCAATGCGCTCCAGGTCTCGCTGCAGCGCACTTTCAAGAACGGATTCCTGTGGCAGTCCCAATACATGTGGTCGCACGCCATCACCGATGCATCCATCGGTGCGGGAGAGGCGGTGGGTATCGAGAACAACTCATGCCTCCGCTGCGATAGGGGTAGCACCAACCTGGATGTTCGTAACACGTTTACCACGAACGCCGTTTACCAACTTCCCTTCGGCCACGGACGCCGCTTTCTGAGTGACGGTGTCGCCGGGAAGGTCATGGGAGGATGGGATCTGTCCGGCATCATGACTGCCAGATCCGCTCTGCCCGTGAATATTACGATCACGCGCAAAGCAAACGTGATGTTGGACGGAATTACTTCCAGCCAACGCCCGAACCTGATCTCCGGCGTGTCGCTCACTCCTGCCGGGGGCTCAACTCTCAATAATTGGTTCAGCTTTGCACCCTTCGCTGTTCCGGCCAAGTACACCTGGGGTAACGAGCCTCGCTATTTCGGAAGGGGGCCCGGCAACTATGAGATCGATACAGCCCTCTCAAAGCGGACTGCTCTTTTCGAACGCGGCGGCTTGACCTTCCGTGCCGAGGCCTTCAACTTGTTCAACCATCCAATGTTTGCCAATCCTTCAGGCGGCTTGGGGTCAGTTACGGTAGACGCTACCGGAAATATCACAAAGGTAAATTCCAGCTTCGGGAAGATCACCTCAATTCTTAACACCGGAGCCACCGGAATCGGAACGCCTCGCCGCCTGCAACTCAGCCTGCGGCTCGACTTCTAAGCTGTCTCCTGTCGGCAGGGGACACGCGGCACTGCAATTGCCCGTGTTTCCTGCCGTTTTATTTCCAGTTCCTGCATTTAGTACAAATTCCAAGGAGATTCGATGAAACGCTCCATATTCTTTCTTCTTGCCGCGTTCGCGGCAGTGCTTGTCATGTCAATCGCAGGCTCCGCTCAAACAACATCTGGATACCACGTTGCTAAGACGTTTGAAATCGGCGGCGGTGGCGGCTGGGACTATGTTAACTTCGACGCTTCTTCCAGCCGTCTCTATATCGCACGCTCTACGCGCGTCATGGTTGTTGACGTGGAGTCAGGCAAGCTGGTCGGCGAACTTCCCGGCACGAATGGCATCCACGGCGTCGCTCTCGTCAGCAAGCTGGGGCGCGGCGTTACCAGCAACGGCAAAGACAATTCAGCCACCATTTTCGACCTCAAGACCCTGAAACCGATTGCCACAGTCAAGACGGGCGAGAAGCCAGATGCAATCCTCTACGACACATTCAGCGGGTTCGTACTTACGTTCAACGCCGGAAGCAACAGCGTTACCGTGATCGACGTGGAAAAGGCAGAAGTCATAGCCACCATTGCATTGCCTGGACGCCCGGAAACCGGCGTCTCCGATGGCAATGGCAAAGTATTCCTCAACCTTGAAGATATTGCGCACATCGTCGTCATCGACATGAAGGCAAACAAAGTGGTCAGCGACTGGAAGCTCGAGGGCTGCGAAGAGCCGACTGGTCTCGCCATGGACAGGAAGAACCGCCTATTGTTCTCGGGCTGCCACAACCAGGTCATGCCGATCCTGAACGCGGATAGCGGCAAGCAACTTGCCACGCTGCCAATTGGTAAGGGCGTAGACGCCGTTGCTTTCGATCCGGAGACTCAACTTGCGTTCAGTTCTAACGGCGAAGGCACAATGACCGTTGTACACGAGGACTCACCCGAAAAGTTCAGCATCCTCGAAAACGTTCAAACTCAGCCCGGTGCAAAGACTATGTCGCTCGATCCAAAATCACACAAAATTTACCTGGTCTCGGCGAAATACGAACCAGTTCCTCCGGTCACGGCTGATACACCGCGTCCGAAGCGGAAGATGATTCCTGATTCATTCTTCGTCCTGGTGATGGGCAAGTCGTAACCCTGCCATAGGTACCGGTATCCGACGCCAGATGAAGTTCAGCCTGCTGCTTTCGTTCCAGGCAAAAACAAGTTCGCAGTGAAGGTAGCATTATCAGCTTTCCCTGCGCTTCCAGATTCGACGGAGAATTTAGCAATGAAGTTCAGCCGTAGGTCCATCCTTGCACTGCTTATCGTGCTATGTTCTTTGCCCGCCTTGTCCGCACAGGAAGCAAAGCCGAACGCAACCAAGCCAGAAGCTACCAAGACACCTGATAAGTCAGCCTCCCGGAAGGGTCGGGAATGGGGCGCCGCTCCCGTCCCGGAATTCGTCCCGGAGCGCGTGATGTTGGGTTGGGTTGGTGATCCCGCCCACACCCAGGCAATCACCTGGCGTACCGAAAAGCTCGCTGATACGCCGCAGATAGAGTTCGCGCTTGCGAGTGCCAATCCTGATTTCATCAAGAGTGCTGCTTCAGTTCCGGCCAAGTCCGGATCACTTGATACCGGCAACGGCAAGACAGTCGCTACCTACCGGGCCAATCTCGAAGGGCTGAAGCCGAACACTCACTACCTTTACAGGGCCGGTGACGGGAAGAATTGGGGCGAGTGGAATGGTTTTCGCACGGCTAGCGATCAGCCCGCCAAGTTCCGATTCATTTATGTGGGCGATGCGCAGAACGATATCCGGTCGCGGTGGTCGCGTCTGATCCAGGCGGCTTACAGCAAAGCGCCCAAGTCAGCGTTCATCATTCACGCTGGCGATCTGGTTTCTGAGGGTTACAGAGATAATCTGTGGGGCGAGTGGTACGACTCAATGGGATTCATCGCCGCCAACGTTCCAAGCCTTGCGGTACCAGGAAATCACGAACTCGAAAAGCCAGCCGGAACGCCCAAGGCCGAGTCACTGCCATTGATTTGGAAGCAGCAGTTTTCCTATCCGCAAAACGGGCCCGATATCCCTGAAAACGAGTCGTACTATTTTGATTATCAGGGCGTCCGATTCATCTCCCTCAATGTCAACATGATGGAGAACGAAAAGAACTTCGACGCTGTCAAGCCCATGATCGAGAAGGAAGCCGCATGGCTGGACAAAGCCCTCAAGGACAACCCCAACCATTGGACGGTCGTCTTTCAGCATCAGGGCATGTATTCCATGGCGCACAACCGGGATTATGTAAAGATGCGTGAGGCGCTTCTTCCGCTCTATGACAAATACGGAGTAGACCTCGTCCTTCAAGGGCACGATCATCTTTATGCGCGCAGCCAGAAACTGGCAGGCGGCAAGATCGTTGCCCCGGACGCCCTGGGAACCGTCTACATGATTTCTGTGAGCGGCCCCAAGATGTATGAAATCGACCATCGTTTTGAACCCTTGATGGCGAAGGTCATACCGAATACGCAGATGTTCCAGGTCATCGAAGTCGACGGCGACAAAATGACCGTTCGCGCTTACTCGTCAGAAGGCGAGCAACTCGACGGTTTTCAGCTGGAAAGGAGGAACGGCCGCAGCATCCTTTCGGAACTCAGCAAGCCAGCCGCGGATCCAATCGCAGTAGCGGCGAAATAGTATCTCTGTTTGTTTCACTGAGCCCAGAGTGCCGGAATTTCCGGTACTCTGGGTTTTGAATATCCAGGGGCCGGTCTCGCTTCGAGAAACTGTGTTCTTCAGATTCATCGCACCCGCTCTCGGCTGGGCGTAGAATCATCTGTCGTCAGCCCTAAAGCAGAATCACTTCACATGCTCACATCGCATTGACCTTTAAGGTGGCCGTTCTTAAAAAAAACTGTGCCGCAAGGTTTCGGTAGTGAGCAGAAATGAAAATGCGATAAAGCCGCCAGACTTGGGAGAACGCCCATGCCCAACATCGTCGTACCTACCCCCAACGGCCAGATGCCCGCTTGGTTAGCAGCCCCATCGGATCCGGTGCCAGTTCCCGGCGTGGTCGTCCTTCACGATGTCGGCGGCATGAGCCAGGACCATCGGAGCCAGGCCGACTGGCTCGCCGAAGCCGGCTTCCTCAGCCTCGCCATCGATCTCTACTACCGAGGTGGGTTCCCGCTCTGTCTTCGCGCCATCATACGCGACTTCACAGCCCGCTCCGGGCCAACCTTCGGCGATGTAGAAGCTGCTCGCACGTGGCTCCTTGCCCAACCCAACTGCAACGGCAAGGTCGGCGTCGTTGGCTTCTGCATGGGTGGTGGGTTCGCCCTCTTACTCGCCTCCGGGCACGGCTTCTCCGCTGCTAGCGTCAACTACGGAGGCAAGCTCCCGCCCGATGTGGAAACCTTCCTCCGGGTCGCCTGTCCTGTCGTCGGCAGCTATGGGGCCAAGAGCCACTGGGAACAAGGCGTTGCCTATCAACTTGAGCAAGCTCTTCAGCGCGCTCTCGTCCCTCGTGACGTCAAGGAATATCCCGACGCCGGCCACTCTTTCATGAACAACAAGCAGAGCTTCTGGTTCAAAATGCTGCGTTTTCGAAACATCGGCTTTAATGAGCCAGCCGCAATGGATGCCCGTCGCCGCATCATCGCTTTCTTCCACACGCATCTTGGAGGCTGACAAGACATGAACGTGAAGATGAACACGATCCGGCTATGCCATGCTCTCTTTGATATTCCTGGGTGCAGGGGTATACTTATTTGTCGATTCGTTGGGCAGCTTCCAAGAACGCGGTGCTTCGTTGGTCTTCACTGTCCCCGGCAGCCTTTTCTTTTTGGGATTTGGTTTATTGGGACTTAGGAATGCTCTTCAGTTCAAACGCAACAGATCGCCGCGGTGATGCGAGCGCTCGTCGAGCACTTTTAGCTCCCTGCAAGCGGTCTCCCTCGCCAAACTCCATCCGCGCGAAAATGCGGTAGGTCATAACTGTTACGGGGGTCAGCAGAGTGACCTTGCCCGCGCAAAACGTATCCCTTAGCAAGCTGTTCTAATTCGAAAGGGTAGCGAAGATGAGGAATGGTAAGCGCGGACGGTACACGCTTGAGTTCAAGCAGGAGGCGGTTCGGCTAGTGGAGTCGGGCCAGACGTTGGCAGCAGCGGCGCGCAGCCTGGGAGTGGTTGAACAGACCTTGGGCAACTGGATCAAGTTGCATCGGGCTGGAGCGTTGAAGGGGGTCGCCGGCAAGCGCGCGGTAACCGCCGAGCAAATGGAGATCAGTCGTTTGCGTGCCGAGCTTGCGCGGGTGACGATGGAGCCCGACATCCTGGGAAAAGCGACGGCATTCTTCGCAAAGGGCCAGAAGTGAAGTATGCCTTTATTCAACGTCACAGACGGATCTGGCCGATCCGGGTGCAATGCCGCGTACTCGGCGTAGGCGTATCCGGATATCACCAACACATGGGTAGACGCAGGGAGATAGCCCGGCGCCGGCACCTCAGCGACGAAGCATTGTTGGTTCACATCAGCGCCGTCTATGCGGAAAATCGCGGGGCATACGGCTGGCCGCGCATCTGGCGGCAACTTCGTGCTCAAGGTACGCTACAGATCCCTCCCGGGAAGTCGGCTTCTCGTCCAATTCCTATGTCGCTGGACTCCAACTGCATCATGACCGCCAAACCGGACTCGATGCACTCCCAGCCTGAGGAGCACCCATTCTTGTGGCCACAGATTGGAGTAGTCGCCGTCCGAGCGCCCGGCAAAGGTCCAGGAACGATTCCTATATGATCGGTTGCCTTCCTGGCGGCGCGCCGTACAACCGCCCTATGGCACGTTCGACACCATTTCTCTGTTTGGCGATGTGGGCAAGACGAACTATGCCTCGCTTCAGTTGAAGGCTGAAACCAAGACTCCGAAGTACGGACTCTACGGGCTGTTTGCCTGCACCTACTCGCGCACCTATGACAATGGTTTGTCTGACGGCTTGGGTTCCCTGCTCAGCGCCCCTTATTTCCCGCTTCCCAACTGGCAAAAGCTGGATTGGGGTTTATCGCAGCTTATTGATCCGGGCCAGAAGTATTGCGACGCGGCAGCATAGCATACATCATTCTGACTGAATTAGCTCTCCACCCTTTGTGGCTGTCTCTGGATACTGCGCAGGGCGCCGACGGCGGTTCTGGTCAGAGCAATCTTGTTGCGGGCCGGCGCGGCAGTTGTTACGCGGTGCTTGAGATCGGCGTTGAGTAGCTCGTCTGGATTCAACTCAGGGGAGTAGCTGGGCAGATAGAAGACCTCGATCTTGTCTGCGTTTGCGTCGAGCCATTCGCGGACTTTCTTAGAGTGGTGCACGCGCAGGTTGTCTAGAATCAGGAAGATCTTTTTCTCTTGCTGTCGGGTCAACCGTTCGAGGAAGTGGATCAGAACCTTCGCGTTCAGAGCGCCCGAGAAGACCTTCCAGCGCATCTGGCCTTTGTTGGTCACCGTGGAGATCACGCTCAGACTTTGTCGGGCTGCGTTGGCACGCACGACCGGAGTCTTCCCCCTGGGGGCGTAACCGCGGCCGCGCACATCGTCCGAGCGCAAGCCGGTCTCGTCGCCCCATTGAATCTCAGCCTTCTCCTGCTTGGCACGCTGAGCGATGGCCGGATAAGCCTCGCTGAGCCACCTGGAGACCGCCGCAGGGGATTGCTCGTAGGCTTTCTTGAGCGGCTTCTGCGGCGTAAATCCCCAGCGCTTGAGATACTTGCCCGTATTGCGCACGGTCAGCCGGATACCGAAATGTGCTTCGATCAGTTCGCTGACCGCCTGGCGTGTCCACGAGGCATAACTAATCTTCAATTGGTCGGGCGTGCGGTCCTGAATCAGCCGCTGGACCAAGCGTTCTTGCTCGGCCGAAAGCTGGCGGCCCGACCCCTTGGGCCGACCCGTCCGCTTAACATTCACCGCACCCCAACCGCCCTGCCGAAACGCCTTGTGCGCCTCACAAACCGTGTGCGTAGACAACTCACACTGCCGCGCCGTCTCCCTCACCGTGACCCCGGCTTTGCGCAGTTTTACCGCACGCCGCCGACGTTCATTCAATACCACATCCGGCAACCCTCGGGAATCACTCTTCTCCATGCTTCCTTAGATGCACTAAGGCCTAAAACGTTGCAGATATTATGGGCCAGATCAGTAATTCTCGCATTCGCAGGAACTTCTGCCATTGCGCTGGCGGGCGCCGCGATTCTGGGTGTTGGGCAGGGAAGCGAAGCGGACGTCGCACCCTACCTGTTGGCTCGCTATTTCGGCCGCAAGCATTTCTCCGTGCTCTATGGGCTGACCTGGACGGCGTATGCCGTCGGTGGCGGAATTGGGCCGGTCGTGGTTGGGCGTCTCTACGATCGTGCGGGCTCATGTGAACCGCGGTTGATTGTTGGCCTCGCGATGGTGGCATTTGCCGCAGCCGCCGTCAGCCTGCTGCTACGGAGCGATCGCAAGGACGTCGCAACCAACTTCGAAGATATCCACGCATCTGTCGTTGCTTTTCAGGAGGAATAACCATGCCGCACATTCAACTTGCTGACGACCTGCCAGGGATAACTGCTGGCTTCGCCTTTCACCCTGAGACAAACAAGCCGATGCGCGAACTCGCACACATTTTACTGCACACTTCGGGCAACGAGGCCTTCAGTTCGCGCGATCGTGAGTTGATAGCGTCGTTCGTGTCCTCACTCAACACCTGCTATTTCTGCCAGACAAGTCACGGTGCCGCAGCTGCGCATTTGAATGGTGGCGATGCCAGTCTCGTGAATTCTGTTTGCAGGGATTTCAGGACCGCGCCGATTTCCGACAAGTTGAAAGCTCTCCTGGCGATCGCAGAACAGGTTAAAATTGACGGCAAGCAGGTCACAAAGCACCTTGTAGAGGAGGCGCTAAACTACGGAGCCACTGACATCGAGATTCACGACACGGTACTGATTGCAGCCGCCTTCTCCATGTACAACCGCTACGTAGACGGCTTGGGAACCTGGCAGCCACGAGACGTCGAAGTGTACTCGCAAATGGGAAAGCGTATTGCAGAGGAGGGGTATTTCAAACCATAAGTTCATCCATAGACACTCTCTTAAAATGTTCCAGAATGATGGCTTTCCTTCTGCTCAGGTAAATGGTGGATACAGCTTTCGATTGCTGGTTAAAAGATCAAAGCGGCTGTTGAGGACCAGCACTGCGCTGCCACGAACCCGGTTAGAAACGAAAGACGCCCATTGAGGTTGGAGTGTTTTTCGAATTGAGCGTTCTCGCCGACTATCAAACCCGCAGACTTCTTTTTCCGCCGCTGCGCAATCAATTACGGTTTCTTGACCCGCGGGCATGGAGGGCCATGCTCCTCGAATTCCATGTTCTGAGCACAGCACTCAGATGGGAGTCCGGCGTTGCTGCGGTTCAAGCTATTCGGCGGTATCAGATGTCGGCCAGGGAATACTCTGCCCGGTTCGTCTCGCCTGACGCCAACCGGACTTGCAGTGGCATGGACGGGATGAAACGAATCCTATAGCCGGAAAAGGTCTCGGCATCGCGGCGACCGGGATTCCAGCCGCCGCAATGCTTCACTTAAGCTGGCTTGGCCATATGTTTGCTGAGGATGTCCACCAGGCCCTGGTTGGGAACACACTGCTTTGCCGAAAAGGAAGACAGCAAGTGATCCAGCTCGTTCTCGGACAGACCCTTGAATAGGCTGGCGTAGAGCGGCTGCATCAGCGTCCCCGTGTAGAAGCACAACAAGGTCTGAGTCATGCACCGCACATTAAGGCGCGCATCCAACTGCGGATCACCTACCACTTGACGAATCTGTTCAGCGAGCTGAGCGGCAGCATCCTTCACTGGCGTTGGCGGTAGCCACGACATCCAATCGTCGGTGCCGAGAGCAGCCTTCTTACGAAGAATGTCGCTGATGCGCTCCATGTACGGAGATGCAGGGTCAAGTGTCAGCATACCCATCACGCCGACATCTTTGTAATTCCACGTCGTCCAGTGCGCCTCGTGGCTTTCAAAGATGCCAATCTGATCGTCCATTGCGCGAAGCCGGTCACCGTTCTCGTCGGATGGCCCGTTGTAGACTGCCCCGAACTCGCCTACCCACAATGGAACATTATTCTGCTGTGTAAACTTCGTTCCTTCGGCATCCAGGAAGTTACGCTCCTGTCTTGCCAGATCCCAGACCTCAGGACCTTTTGCCGCAGCGGATCGAGGATGGATCTCGCCAGGGTATCTGCCAGGTCCGAACCCTGGCACAGTGTAGTTATGCGAGCTGTAGGCGAGGTTGTCGTCAAAGGGCTTTTCAAGTCCAGAGAATTGATGTGCGTAGTTATCACCTTCAAGGAAGATAATATGTTTGGAATCAATCTTGCGAATCTCTGAAACAACGCGCCGATAGACAGTATTCATACGGACCCAATTGGGCTTGTAATTGGAATAAATATTCCATGGATAGTCGCCCCGACTATTGTTCGAACAGGGTTCGTTAAGCAGATCGTAGCCAGCCACCACCGCCCTGTCCTTATACCGCCGCGCAAACTCCTGCCAAAGGGCGATGTAGCGATCCTGATAGGCCGGAATGTCCCAAAAGAGACTGATGCGCGATGCGTTGTCAGAATGCCAATGGACATTCTGCCATCCTTGAGCCGAATGGAGATCGAGAATGACGTAAAGGCCATGTCTTTCGCAGTGGTTTAAGACTCGATCGAAGCGGGCGAAACCCGCCTCCTTGTATTTGAAAGGAGCGGCATCGTCCTCGAAGTGTCGATAATTGAGAGGAATCCTGACGACGTTCGCGCCAGCCTTCCCGAGAAAAACCACATCGTCTTCATTGAAGAAATGGTCGAGAAGCCGCTCGAAGAAGAACTGTGCCTTGGCCGGACCAAGCACCTCCGCCATCTGAGCTCGAAGAGTATGCTCTGCGCCTGGGTGCCCGTTAATAAAATCTTCCAAGTTCATCCAGCCGCCCGGACAGGTTCCCCTCAGGCGCACCTTCTTCCCTTTTGCATCAACAATTTGACGGCCGCCGACACGAAGGAACTCCATTTTGTTATCCCCGTCATACCTATCCGCAGCTTGTGGAATGGCGATTTGTTCCGCTGCGGCTGACGGTCCCAGTCCCGTGAGTGCTGCCGCACCAGTAAACGCCGCCAGTTTTAGAAACTCGCGTCGCGGCTGCATATCCGTTGCTTTCCCTGTCATAAGACCTCTTTTGAATGTTGGGTTGACGGTTCACGATCGCGGCCACCGCCAATAGATCGACAGCAACGACTGCTGATGGATCGGTCACGGTTCCCGTAATCTGCCTGCACCTAAGGGGCTGCGGCAAAGAATAATCCGGGCATATGCAAGACAGAACCAGTAGGCCAACGAGTTCCTGGGACTGTCTTCGCTCACGCGCAGTGCGCTTGTTGGATTGTCACGTTATACCAGAGATATAGGGTCAATTAATAAGTGTCAAGTACCGAAAGATGCATCTTCCCATCTTATAGAGGCTTCAATCGTGTCGAGCAATGACAGCACGCAGTCGCTTGAATAGCCTCGGTATTTCGTTATGGGATGACGTCGCGGCAGAAGTCCAACCAACGTGAAAGCCACCGCGGATCAACTCGAAGCGAGTGCAAAGAATCTCGCTGAAGCCCCCACAAACGCCAGGCTCCAGACGTGTTATTACGTTCTGCAAGTATTTGCAAGCCATTTACTATCGATAACGCAGAGGTAGATGCAATGGCCGCGCACGTCGCAGAGCACTCGGGGCTAGGGAATCTCTGATTAAGTCATATTCCATCCCGAGCATTCCCTCAGGGGCTAAAGCTCTCGTTCATTTTGCGGCATTAGCGGCACCGCTGAAGGCGTGCCCTTTCAAAACATCGACTTAATCAGAGGTTCCCTAGATCTTGATGACAGATGACAGCATACGGCAGTGTTTGCCATTCCCTATTGCGATCGACTCTCAATACAACTGCTTGCTACTTTGAGTCTCATTTGCTTGATAGACCAGGACAGCCCTTGACTCGAGTTGGGCCAGAATCACTGGTCGGGATGGACCCGGTACACTTCGACCTTGAATCGAAGGAAGTTTGTAGCCGGAGCGGCCGCCAGCGTTGGTGCGCTCGCCTTGGGGCATCATGCCAATGCGGGTGGGCCGAAGCGTCCAAATCTGGTTTTTGTGTTTGCCGATCAATTGTGCATGGATCCTGCGGCTATGCCGGGAATGAGTTTGCGCGTACGCCCAACATGGACAAGCTCGCGGCCGATGGGTGCAACTTCCATCAAGCGATCTCCGCTACTCCGGTATGCGCGCCTCACAGATGCTCTCTGATGACCGGAAAATATCAATCCAGCACCGGCATGGTCATCAACGAACTGCGGATGAGCCCGGACCACCAATGCTTTGGCCAAAGCCTGACCAAATCCGGTTACCGGACCGGCTATATCGGCAAGTGGCATATGTGGGCGAACCAGCTTGGCCAGCATGATCTGATCAAGAACGGCTTTGTTCCTCCAGGCCCATACCGGCTGGGCTTCGATGGGTTCTGGGCAGCCTACAACTTCAACCATGTTTATCATCGGGCGCCCTATTTTCCTGACGATCCAACGCCACATATTCGCGATGGCTACGAACCGAATGGCCAGACGGATATGGCAATCCGTTTTCTCAAGGACACGAAGCAGAGCGCCGATCCGTTCGCGCTTTTCCTTTCCTGGGGGCCCCCGCACCTGCCCTGGACCTGGGACAATGTGGATTCAGAACATGCGGAACTGTATCGTCACGCAAATTTGCCGCAGGCTCCGAACTTTTCAAATGTCTCCGACCCGGATGGAGACGATTGGCAGAAGTTGCCTCCCAATTACGAGCAGGTGGCAGTGGATCGGAGCGGATTTACTACGCGCAGGTCGCCAATTTGGATTGGAACCTGGGGCTGCTGATGAAGGCACTTGAGGAAACTGGAGATGCCGACAATACGATTGTGGTGTTAACTTCCGATCATGGTGAGATGTTCGGCGCGCACGGCCGCGAAGGCAAACTAATTTTCTACGAAGAGGCGGCGCGCGTTCCGTTTCTCGTTCGCTGGCTGGCGAGAATTCCCGCAAAGACCGTATCGGATGCGCCGCTGGGCACGCCGGATATTATGCCCACACTTTTGACGATGATGGATATCGGAATTCCCTCAACCGTGGAGGGCATTGACCTAAGCCGTCACGGGATGGGCAAAGGCGGTGCGGACCACGAAGCTGCGCACATGCAAGGCATGGGTGCAACAGCCTCCTGGACAGATGGCACTGAGTGGCGGGCTTTGCGCGATCATGAATACACGTACGCCATCTATCGCAGGGATGGGAGGGAACTGTTGTTTCACAATCGCCAGGACCCCTATCAGGTGATCGATCTGGCTGGCGACCGGTCCTGCGCCGCATTGCTCAAGCATTTCCGGCAGATGTCGGAGAAGTGGCGCAAGGAGATGAACGATGAATTCCATGCGTGCAGTTGGTACGAAAGCCATTGGTCAAAAGATAGAAATATCACAATGACCGCGCGTGGTGTTACCCAGGATCTCGACAGTCTTGAACGGATCGCTCAAAAGTGGTTCTCTGGAGGAGTGGGGGACCGGTCAGTGCAAATCAAGCCGGTGCCCGTAGCTTGATGTAGAATGCGTGTCGACCTCGCTGGATCTTGGTCAGGTGTACCGTTGGGGGCTTGGGAATCTCGCGGTGCGAGCATAAGATGGGCTCTTTGTGAGCGAACGGAGATGTGATGAAGACTCGTCGTGAATTTGTGCAATCCAGCCTTTGTGCAGGCGCCTCGGCGTTCTTGCCCTTCCATCTCCAATCGCTATCGGGTGGTCACGAACAGAATACCCGCGGCAGCAAGCCTAATATCGTCTTCATTCTCGCAGACGATATGGGATTCTCGGACATTGGATGTTACGGGTCGGAGATAGAAACCCCTCAACTCGATGAGCTGGCAAGCGGCGGATTGCGGTTTACAGACTTTCACAACTGCCCGCGCTGCTGCCCTTCCCGCGCGGCGCTCTTGACGGGTTTGTATTCTCATCAGGCAGGCATGGGCATGATGACAGCCGATCGCAAAATCTACCCCTATCCCGCCTATGCCGGCGATTTGAGTCAGGATACTGTAACCATCGCCGAGGCGCTCAAGGCGGGTGGCTATACAACAATGATGGCGGGGAAATGGCATCTGACGCCCTTGAACACAGGGCTCCATAATTATCCCTTGCAGCGCGGATTCGATCGCTACTATGGCATCATCAACGGTGCAGCTAGTTATTTCGACCCTGCCTCTCTCACCGATGGCAACGATCCAATTCAGGTCTCCAAAGAGGATAAAGATTATTATCTAACCGATGCCGTGGGCGATCGCTCCGCGCAGTTTATCGAAGATGCCGCAAAGGAGGGGAAGCCATTCTTTCTCTACGCCGCATTCACCGCGGGTCACTGGCCTCTCATGGCCCCGGAAAAGACCATTGCAAAATACAAAGGGAGATATGAAGCTGGTTGGGATGCGCTTCGGGCGGCAAGACATTCGAAGCAACTCTCCTTGGGAATCGTGCAGCGCGAGTGGGGGTTGACCCCTCGCGATCCGCGCGTCCCCGCCTGGGAATTCGCCTCCTTTCACGAATGGGAACAGCGCCGCATGGAAGTCTACGCGGCCCAGATCGATCTGCTGGATCAAAACATCGGAAAGATTGTTGCTAAGCTGCGCCAGTTGGGCATCCTGGATAACACCATGATCTGTTTCATGTCGGATAACGGAGGAAACGCAGAAGAGATGGCCCGCGTTTCCGAAGGCCAAGCCCGGCCCTCATATATGCCTCATTTAACGAGAGGCGGACTTCCCGTGAATCCCGGAAACGACCCGTCAGTCATGCCAGGATCTGCTACAACCTACCAGAGTTACGGTATCCCCTGGGGAAACACCAGTAATACACCCTTTCGCCTATACAAGCATTACGCCCATGAGGGAGGAATCTCAACGCCCTTCATTGTGCATTGGCCGCGCGGGATAAAACAGAAGGGCATCACCCACGCGGTGGGGCATGAGATCGACGTGATGCCGACATGCCTGGAGATGGCGGGAGTTGCGTATCCGGCATTGACCAAGGTCGGATCTCCGGCACCGGCGCTTGAAGGGAAGAGCCTCATTCCGGTCTTCGATGGACGTCCGCTCGCGGAGCGCTCGCTCTTCTGGGAGCATGAGGGTAACAGCGCGATGCGCGATGGAAAGTGGAAGCTGGTCTCGCGTTTTCCCGACTCCTGGGAGCTATATGACATGGAGCACGACCGTACCGAGATGCATAATCTCGCCGATCGCTATCCTGATCGCCTGAGGAAGATGATCTCTACTTATGCGGCGTGGGCAAAGCGCGTAGGTGTGCAGCCATGGCCGATGCCGGAGACGCCGCGCGGCAGTGACCGAGATGGCTCTTTGCCAACGCCCGATTATCTGCTCAAAGATCGTCCGTAGTGCCGATATCCCCATGGGTTTGGAGAAATTACTCCCACTGTAAGGGTTGCGGTGAACATCTCGTGTCACGGTCCCGCCCTGTAACACGGGCTCGCTCCTCTTCAGGGAAGTCCCCATCAGGGAAAAATTCTTGCGAATTTGATCCGATTTTGCGCGCTCTATCGGTTATGTAGGTAGGGAGAGATTGAGCACGAGTAGCCGGACCACCCCGTCCGATCTACATTCATTCCCCTCATAACCACAAAGGAGGATCACCATGAAGCTGTTTCCACATTGCGCTGGAACAAAACTCGGATCGCTACTTGCACTCACCGCCCTGATGTCAACCGCCGCAGGCGCAGGAGCCCAGACCTCCCCAAAACTCGCGCCTGTAGCCTCTGCAAGCCTTGCTATCCCGGTTACCGTCACCAACACCCCGCTTCCCGTGCAGGGCACCGTGAATGCCAATGTCACAGGCACCGTTGGCATCAACAGCCTCCCTGCCGTGCAGTTGGCGGGCACCCCGTCAGTTCAACTTGCCAGCTCCCCAACGCTGCCGGTGTACGTCGATGCGGAAAGAGCGGCGCGCAACGGCTTCAACGCGTCGTGTTTCACGGGAAACGTCGATCCCGTCTATGGTCAGGCCAGCTGTTCTGTCCTGACGATTCCCGCAGGTCGTCAAGTCGTTCTCGAGACAATCTCTTGCCAGGCCGAGCTTGCTGCAGGACAAGGTCCAGGCGATGTGCAGCTCATTGTTCCGAACACCCCGTTTACTCCAGGTGGTCCTGACCACGTATCCCATCTGCTCACGCTCACCAAGCAAGCGGGAGATTCGAGCATTGACATCTGGCGTATGACCTCCCCCCTCCGCGCCTACGGAAGCGCACCCGCACAGGGATCGGTGGATATTGGAGTCTTCTTTCGGGCCAACCCTTCAGCATCCGTCAATCAAGGAATTCTCTGCACGGTCTCCGGTTATTTGGTCAGCCAATAGACAGGTCCTGGTACGGGACCCATGCCGTGGCGGATCGACGTGACTCGACGAGATCCAAAGAATACGCCAACGCGGTTTTCGCCGGAGACGCGTCGAGTCTATAGATTCTTGGAAGTCCATCCAGATTCTCCATCTTCGGGGCTCCCAGGCGCGTATGGTGGAGAATCTGGGTGGTGATTATCAGTACTGGACCTAGTGCGAGCAAATCCATGTTCTCTGGCGGGACACCCCTGGACTCGCCTCCGCGCCTTCCATGGAAAAGCTGCGAATCAATAATTCGACTCACACTCTCTGTGAGCAGTGCTCCTCTCGGCAAGCTTTCAGCGTGCGGCTCACCCACCCTCAAACTGCCGCAGCCAGATCTCTATTAGGCCCTTCGCCGTGGCAAAGGTAGAAGCCGGCATCCATCGGGGCATATCAATGGAGAAGCCGAG